>Ga0182024_10009587_pt1 | contig 19989 bp, 13 predicted proteins | sample P32metaG_FD_120480 | JGI IMG/M metagenome (GOLD analysis project Ga0182024, IMG submission 120480) | Permafrost microbial communities from Stordalen Mire, Sweden - P3-2 metaG (Illumina Assembly) | ecosystem: Environmental > Terrestrial > Soil > Wetlands > Permafrost | place: Sweden: Stordalen... | reverse complement strand
CTCGTGTACAGTCCCTCAACGGAAGCAAAGAACCGCCGCGGAACCACGGGTGCGCTCACGTTGAGCTTTGCAAGTTGCTTCGGCGAATTCGTCAGAGTGGACTGTTGATCCACCGATTCCTGCGGCGTGTAAGACAACCGGCCTTGCAAGCCGCCCGGCCATTTGCCAGCCAACTCGCAGTCGACGCCTTTCGACTGTACGCTGTCGACGTTGGCGAAGGACAACAAACCACTGGACGAATCGGTTTGTGATATCAAGCCTCGGATATCGCTATAGAAGCCGGCAATCTCGACGTGAGCATGCGTCGCGAAGTACTGCTCGAAAACAAACTCCGTCGTTCTGATCGTTTCTGGCTTCAACAGAGGGTTCGACGCCTGATCGGGCGGCGAGGCGTAATACAGCTCGTAATCGTTTGGTGCCCGGAATGCAGTCCCATAGAGGAGCTTGAATGTCGTCCTCTCGCGGGGGCTATAAATGAGGCCAAGACGCGGATTCTCGGTGCTTCCAAAAGTATCGTAATGGTCCCAGCGGACACCCGCGGAGAGAAGCAGGTTTTTCCGAATTGAAAACTCGTCTTGCAGGTAGACGGCTGGCACGGCAGAGCTGCGCCGGTCATTGAGGAATGAGAAATAGGGCGCTTGATTATAATTCGATTGATCCTCCATCACGTTGAACTGCGTCTCGCTGCCGATCGTCACGCGATGCTTCTCGAAGAACGTCTTGGAAGCGTCCAACGCTGCGGTCACCCGCTCCCCGGTCGACAGATCTTGGTTCAGAGTGAGCGGGGAATTACCCGTCAGCGCGTCATCGTAGACGTAAGTTCCGTGATAGTTTGAGTGATCATAGGCGACGCGGCCCAGAACCTGCCACTTGTCGCCAAACTGGTGTTCATACTTCAGGTCAAAATACCCAGCGGCGTCGGTGGTGCGGTTGCGGGGATCATTGAAGACTGTGCCAAAAGAGGCCGTGGGTATGACCTTGGTGCGCGAACCATAGAGGCCTTGCAAAGAAAAGCCCTTGTATTCCAAATTGGCCAGAAAGTTGTAGTACTGGTCGCCGTCCACATTGACGGCAACACCATCATTTGTCGCTGGGGCGTCGAACGCGGGAAAGAACAGAGCGTTATTGCCGGGGCTATTATAGAAGGTCCCCGAAAGAAGCAATTCCGGTCCATTGCGCCACTGATCACCGAACGTGCCGCGGCCTTTGTAGGTTCCTAGGCTGCCTGCCTCGGCTGAAACTTCGGCGTTTTTCACGTCGCGCCCGCGCCTAGTAATTACGTTAATCACAGCGAAAAAGGCGTTCGTTCCGTACAACGCGGAACCAGGACCACGAACGATTTCCACGCGCTGAATCAAATCGATATCCAGAGGAAATTCGGTGCCGATGAGAGCCTCGCCGTAAACCGGGTCATTGAGACGGTGGCCATCAATCAAAAGCAAGACTCGGTCGTTATAATCATTGCGACCGAAGCCTCGCACCCCCACGTAGCTGTAGTTCCGGTCGTTGGTGACGTAGAACCCAGGCACGCTTTCGAGTATGTCCGCGAGCGTGCGGTATCCGTACTTTTGGATTTCTTCCGCCGTAATGACCGTAACGTACGAAGGAGCCTCTGTGACCTTCTGATCGAACTTCGAAGCGGCGTTGACCGTCGCCACCTCAATGTTCATTAATTCTTCCAGGGTGAGCTTTTTGAGGTTCGGCGCGTTTGCCTGCTGGGCGCGCACCGGCGTTGTCAGCGCCGCCACGCAGCATAAAATCAGCCCGCACCCCAGAGCGCGCCACGCTTTACCATCCGAGCGCGAGGGCAAGACGAAGATATGTGCCAAAGCGAAACAGTCGCAGGTCCAAACCAAATTCGCTTCTCTGACAACTCTGTTCTGAAGTTCCCTCCAGACTCCATATCGGGAGGTCCTATCGCTCGCAGGCGACGTCAAGAAACAGCTCACCATACTGTCCTTCATCGGCAGCGATCACAAAAAGGTGAGAACCGATACGAGGCAAAACGCCTAATGAACTTCCCAGTCGCTAGCTGCGGTGAGCCGCTCTCCCGTGCCGGCTAACAACGGGCCTGGGTTGATTTCTGCTCAAGGTTGCACTTTGTTGGCCTTGTAATTGCGTCCATTAGGGATTAGCTTTGCGAAGCGACAGTAACCCGGAGCTAAACATATGGACGATCTGAACCTGAATAAGGTCATTGCCAGGCTGGAGAAGGTTGAGAAAGAGAACCGCAGAATGAAGCGGGCGGGCCTCGCCCTTATTCTCGCAATCGGATGCACTGCCGTAATGGGCCAGGCGCGCCCCGCGGCGACCACTGTGGAAGCACGAAGTTACGTGCTCCAAGACGCCAGCGGAACCAAGCGAGCCGAGCTGATACTAGAGGCGGGTGCTCCGGGCGAGGAGCCCAGCCCGGTCCTGCGCTTTCTCGACGGCAAAGGAAGCGAATCCTTGTCGCTTTCCCCCACTCGGTTGGAGTTAGCTGGGAAATCGGACTTAGGCCCTGACATCATCATCGATGATGCCAAGGGCACGCCTCGCGTGGACCTCGGTTTGGAACACAACCTGCCCTTTGTGCTTCTGAATGACGATAAAGGAATCATCCGCGTCGACATGGGTCTCGAGCGCGGTGATCCAGCCCTGGTCATCAACGATGAAAAGGCGACGCCTCTGGTAGGCTTTGGACTTTCTCAAGGCAAACCCTCCATCAGCGTCAACGGGCCCGATGGGTTCCGCACCACGATCGGCAGTCAGCCGCTCGTTGGCGTGACCGGCGCGCCGTATTGGTCTTCCGCTGCAACGATGGTCCTTTATAGCACCGACGGGAAGGTCATTTGGTCCGCGCCCTAGTCGATTGAGCAAGGCCCCAAAAATCGCGCCGGGTTAGGAAGGGGCACCTCTTCAAGCCCGGCGCCCACCGCAATCATTAAAAATAAGAAGCCCTCCTCGCAGCACCCACCTTCGGTACTCGTGACGAACCGCAAAACGAAAGCCCAGATGGATTGCGGCGTTGCCGTCGCTAAACCGGCTGGAAGGAGGGCTGGAAGCGGCTCGTCGCGAAACAGGACTCAGCGGGATTCGACCAAAAAAGAAGAGGCCTGGGATTAAAACCCAGGCCTCTCTCTGAAAACCCGCCTGGACGGCGGAGTTGGTTAAAAGTCAAACCTCAAAGCCAGCTGCATTTCGCGAGGCCCGCCGCTGCCAACCACGGCGTTTCCGTGGTTCACGTCAGGAGTGCTGACAGCCAAGCCAAGGGCGCTGGGCGTTCCCAGGTTCACGCCGGGAGCCGCGTACTGCGTGCGATTCAGCACGTTGAAGATCTCCCAACGGAACTGGGTCTTGAGGCGCTCCTTGATCGTCCAGTTCTTGGTTAGGGAGAGGTTGAGCAAGCCAAAGCCCTTGCCGCGAAGCTCGCTTGGGTACATCGTGCCTTCCATTCCTTGTGCCGGAGGAACCAGAGCCGAGCCACCCTCCACGTAACAGCCGATCAGGGCAAGTTGAGCATAACCGTTATAGCCGCCCGTCTTACTGGTGATATCAGTGTTATTAACGCCCGGGGCGGTGGACGTGCCGGCGGCTGCCGCGCCCTGTTGGCACGCGGTCGGATAGTTCGAGACGGCTGTCGCCGTCCCAACGGCTCCGGTGCCGTTCGAAACGGTAATGCAAGGCGACCCGCTGGACGTGACCAGCTTACTGGTGGAAAGCCCATAACAAGTAATAGTCCCAGCGCCACCGAGGACGTCATTGAAAGGCGCCTGGGGGCCGTATAGGTCCCAGCGGTCCGCACATGTCGATCCGCAGCCGAATAGGTCGTCCTTGGTGTCGGTGAGAGCGAGCGGCAACCCCGACAACATGTTGATCGACCCGTTCACTCCCCAACCTTCGAGCATCTGACCAGGCACCTTCTTTATTGCTGGAACAGCGTAGCTCGCCTGCAATGACAAGTGATGGGTGGTATCCAAGGTGTTGTTGCCGTTCGCGAGCGCCCCGGTGGCCTGTTCGAAAGTCTGCACCAGAGCATGGGAGAGCGTGTAATTCGCGTTGAGGGTGAACCCGTGGACATTGCGCGCGGTCAGGTTCATCTGCAGGCCGGCATAGGTAGAACCGCCGGCATTGACGAGGTAATCGATCGTCCCAAACCACGGATAAACAGAACCGGAACCGTTGTTTGCCGCGAAATTGTACGGCGTCCTGTAGAACTCGTCTCCGGCGGTCGCGGTCGAGCTGCCCACGATGCCGCCGGTGGGCTGGTTCAGGTTGACAGTGTTAATCAAGTTCCAAGTCCTGGAGCCGACATAAGCAACATCCAGCGAGAGGTTGTTGGTGAAGGCGTGCTGCACGTTCAGATTCCAAAAGGCATAGGGGAACAGTTTCAGGTTTAGATTACCCCCCTGGCCGGTACAGGTCGACGGGTCCAAGGCGGGTGCGCCCGGTGCGGCGGGACCGAAAGCGTTTGACGGCAGCCCGTTGCCGCAAGTCGGCGCTAAAGTGGCGAGCGGAAAGACAGGGGCACCGACAGTCCACGGAAGGCCACTGGTTATGTTGTTGCTGCTGTTGGTGACAGCCGTCGGAGTGATCAGCGTACTTGTGATCGTGCCCGTCGGCTGAAACGCAACGGCACCGTTTGTTCCGTAAAGCGCAGCGCCAGTGGGCTCGCCGCCGTAGTCAATGCCGGCGCCGCCAGCAATATAATTCATGAGTTGCGGGATCATGTACATAATGCCGCCGCCACCCCGGACCACCGTCGTACCCTTGCCCGTCACGTCGTAGGCGAAGCCAAGACGCGGCTCGGGCTTCAATTGTGTGTTGAATATCTGGTTATTTTGGATCATCCCAGTCGGGGTACCCGGCACGAAATTGCCGATCAGCCCCAGGACGTCCCTCTCGGGAGTTTCGATCTCATAGCGGAACCCGAGGTTCAAGGTCAGCCTCGGCTTGATCCGCCAGTCGTCCTGCGCGAAAAGGGCGATCTTGTCCGAGGTGATGTGCCGTATGTTGGCGTTCTCTAGGGTGTTGGGGTTGCTGCTGGCGGCCCGGATCTGCTCCGTGGCCGGCTGCCCGGCAAGGAAGTCCTCGAGGGGCGTGGCGCCAGTGAACGCGTTAAAATTGGTGGACCCGAAGGTAACGACGCCGCTGATTGAATCCAGCACCTTGGCTCCGTAAACGTTTTCCGCGCGGACGTCCACGCCGAACTTAAACTGGTGCGTGCCATGCGTCCAGGAAACGCTGTCGGCGCCCGAAATCGGGTTTTCCCAGTCAATCCGGTTGTTTGCGAAGCCCAACTTCCCCGTGAAGCCGTTAATGCTGATCGTGGGGATCCCGCACCCAGCAGCGAACTGCGTGTTCAAGCCATACGAGGTGAGGTAGTTTGGCCCGGCGACGCCGCCGACCGAACCGCCCGTGCTGGCGCCCGCTCCGCTGGGATTGCTGGCGTCCCCGTTACCGGAGCATTCGCCGCGAGAGACAGGCCGGTAGCCGTGATCGACTCCCACCCTAGCCTGGTTGAGCCAATTCGAATTAGGCGTCCAGATCTCCACGATGCGGCCCATGTCGGATTCCGTCCCCAGCAATTCCTCCCAATACGGCTGTGTGAAGGTTTGCCCCGAATTAGGAACGACATATTCCTGATAGCGGCCTATGTAAATAGAACCGTTCAACGAGTGGTGATCATTGATGTGATAGTCCACCTTGAATATGCCGTTATTGGAACCACCATACGCGGGGAAATTCTCGGTTTCGTTGACGCTGTTGCCAGAGTTACCGAACAAATTGTAGCCGCCCAGGGAGTTGTTTACACCAGGGGCGCATGCGGCTGCCACCGCGGCACCGGTGAGAGCATGAATTGCAGCATTCGACGCGTTGCAACCGACGAGATTCAAGCTGAGCGTATTCAATGCCGCACTGCCAGAGAAGCCGGCAGGGGGAGCCGCGACTAACGCGTTCATGGCGGCAATGGCGTCTGGAATGCTGCTGGTTGGCCCCAGTCCCGCCGCCGTGGTGGGAGTTTGGAGAGTAAAGGTCGAGGCGGTAGTTATTCTCTCCGCTTCGTAAGACCCGAAATAGAAGATCTTGTCCTTCTTGATCGGCCCGCCCAGGCTAGCCCCAAATTGCTCGAAATTCACAGGCGGCGTCAAGCCGGCGATCGGGTTTTTAGCGTCCAGAAACGTGCCCCGGCCGTACGCGTAGGCGCTCCCGTGCAGGCTGTTGGTGCCGGACTTCAGCGCTACGTTTTCGGTGACACCCGGAGCCCAGCCGTACTCGGCCTTGGGATTCAGCACCACCTGCATTTCCTGAATGGCATCCAACGGCATCAGCGTGGCGTCTCCGCCCTCGCCCGTGCTGCCCGCTCCGACCTCCAAGGTAAAGAAGGTCGACGAAATCAGGCCGTCAAAAATCATGTTCCACATGCCGTTGGACACCGGGGTGCCATTGACGATTTGGTTCGAGCTGCCCTCCCCGACCCCGGTCATAACTCCGGGAACATAGTTGGCCTGCCAGCGGTAGTTGCGGCCATTGATCGGCAGTTGGGAGAGCGCCTGGTTGTCCAGCGTTCCGCCCGTCTGCGCGTTGGTGGTGTTGACGATCGGCAACGCCTCGGTGACGGTGACCGTCTGCGTCGTGGCTCCAGGCTGCAGCGTGATGTCCACGCGGATGTCGCTGCCAGCCGTTACCTGGACGTTCTCGCGATTGACCGTCTGGAAGCCCATGACTTCGGCGCGAACCGTGTAGATGCCGGGAAGCAGGTTCGGAGCCGCATACTCGCCAGCCGCGTCCGCGACCAAGTCGCGATTGTCGCCGCGCGCGACGTCAATCACCGTCACTTTGGCGCCGGAGATAGCCCCAGCGGTCTGATCTGTAATTTGGCCCGAGATACGCCCCGTATTCACTTGGGCGCTCAAGGGAAGACAAATCAAAAACACCGCGACCAGTGCGGACAGCACAAAGGAAGCCTTGCGAAGATTAAAACGCATACGCACCCCCCTAAGCCGCAGCAGAAATAGCGCGACTCTTTGCACTATTTAGTTCTATAGCACTCAAGGGATAACCAAAATCGGAGCCCCGACTTATGTCGACCGTAGTACCACGGAGCGGACTGCCTGTCAAGCACAAAAGATAATTTAAGAATCTCCTGACAAATTCGGCGGGCCACTTCCTAGCGCTAAGATTAAGATAAAGAGCAAATCCAGCGTGCTAACTGCCGCGCTGCGAAACCATCCCCCGAAATTTCTCATCGCAGGTTGGCGCTCGAACGTCTCCGCGCAACTCAGACCCGTCTTGATAACCACGCGGCCCATTGCGGTATCATTGAAATTAAGGTGAGGAACGCAACCAAATCATCCGTCATCATCCCAATTTTAGCGGCGCTTTCCGGCGCCGCGTCCCTTACGTATCAGATCGTGTGGATGCGCCGCCTGGCCCTGGTCTTCGGCAGCACCACTCTGGCTACCAGCACCGTGCTGGCGGCGTTCCTCGGGGGCTTGGCAATCGGCGCGTGGCTCTGGGGCCGGCTGGCGGACTCCCGTCCGCAATCCGCCTTAACCTTCTTCGCGATCATCGAGATCGCCACCGGAATCTACGGTTTTTTGAGCTTGCCGGTTTTCCGCATCGTCCAAGCCATGTATCTCGCCGTCTATCCATCCCTGGCCGATCACGCCAGCCTTTTTATGGGCGTGCAGTTTATCTTGAGCGCGCTCGCCATTCTGCTGCCCACCATTCTGATGGGCGCGTCGCTCCCCCTGCTGGCACGCTTCAATCTCTCGAAAACCGGCGGAATGGTGGGCGCTGCGGGCGCAATTTACAGTTGGAACACGCTCGGTGCAGCCTGCGGCGCGGCTGCCACGACGTATGCGTTGCTGCCCACGCTCGGCTTGAGCACTACCATTGCCTTAGCCGCCGGCGTAAATGTCCTCGTGGGCGCGTCCGCAATTTTTATGCGTTCGCGCAAGTGGGCTGCATCACCATCTCCACGCACAGCCGCCGATTTGACGCCGTCTCGCGCAACCGGCGCGCCCGCGCCCGACCGCCTGATCGAAATTCTCATCCTTATCGGGTTCGCAGCGTCCGGATTTGCCGCCACTACATTTGAGGTGAGTTGGACGCGCCTGCTCGCCATGGTGATGGGCTCGTCCGTGTACGCCTTCGGCACCCTGGTCGTCGTCGTACTGGCTGGCCTGGGTTTCGGCAGCGCTCTCTACAGCCTCACGCAGCGCGCCGCAACGATCGATGACCACCGGCGATGGTTTGCCGTCCTCGAATTCCTGATTGCTTGCGCTACTGCCCTTTCCTTGATCATCCTGCCGCGCATCCCGTTCCTGTTTATTCGCTACTTCCCCCTGTTTCGAGACGCATTTCGCTGGCAGATTGCCGCTCACTTCGCTGCTGCGGCGATGGTGGCATTGGCTCCCTCTCTGCTCTTCGGCGCGACCTTTCCGGCCGTGGTCGGCAGCCTCGGCGGCTCCGCCACTCGCTTTGGCCACACGATTGGCGCGGCTTATGTGGCAAACACAATTGGCACCGTCGCGGGCGCTGGCCTGGCCGGCTTCGTATTGATCCCCACGATCGGCTTGCGCGCCACCATGACTCTCGGCGTGCTGGCAACAGCCGCCGCGGGTTTTGGCGTTTGGTGGCGCATCACCTCACCGAGGCTCCCGCGTATCGCAGAGTTGACGCCCGCGTTGGCTGGGCTGCTCATCATCGCGCTGCTACCAACCTGGCCGCGCGAGGTGTTCGCGGCCGGCATCGGTTTCTTCGCGCCACGCCTCGATAGCGACGAGACGCTCGCCGATGTCGTAAGCCGCATGCGGCTCCTCTATTACCGGGATGGCATCAACACGACCATCTCCGTTGACCAAACCGGGCAAAGTCTCTTCTACCGTTCCAATGGCAAGACCGACGCGTCCACCGACCCGGTCGACATGGCCAATCAGTTGCTCCTCGGCCATCTCCCGATGCTCCTGCACCCGGCGCCGCACGACGTCTTCGTGCTCGGCCTGGGCACGGGGATCACGGCGGCCGCCGTTGCGCGCTATCCCGTGCAACGCATCGACATCGTCGAATTGGAACCGGCGGCTGCCAAAGCCGCCCGCTTCTTCGACTCCTACACGCGCAAGGTGCTCGACGATCCACGAGTGCACCTGATCATCGGCGACGGCCGCAACCGCCTCCTCGGAATGCCCACGCAGTACGATGTGATCGTCTCGGATCCCTCCGACATCTGGGTGGCCGGCACCGGCTCACTCACTACGCTCGAGTATTACCGCATCGTCGCTGCGCGCCTCAGGCCCAACGGCATCTTCGCGCAATGGGTTCATACACACGCCTTGCAGCCCGACGATCTCGAACTTCTGGCGGCCACCTTTCACGCCGTGTTCCCTCACATGCAGATCTGGACATCCGCGCCCGGCAATTTGATTTTCTTGGGTACTCGCGATTCCGTCCCCTGGGACTATGCTCGTCTCAAACAACGATTCTCCGGAGTACCGGGCGTCGCAGATGACCTGCAGGTCGTCGGCGTCTTGCAGCCGTTTGCCCTGTTCGGCGCGCAAGTCCTCGGAGAAAATGAAAGCGCCTTGTTCGTGCGCGACGTCGACGGGTTCCACACGGACGATCATCCGTTGCTGGAGTTCCGCACGCCCCGCTCGCTGTATATCGATACCACGCCAATGATCACCCAGGAACTCAGCGACGCCCGCAACCCCGAAGCACCGGCCATCGTAGGCTTCGATCCCGAGCATGATCTCGATGCAGAGGGCGCGTATCTGCTTGGATTTGCCTATGCGACCGCCGGACAGATGAATCAGGCCATCACTTATATGGAACAAAGCACGAAGATGGCGCCGGATCGTCCGCTGTATTTCGTGGGTTTAGGAAATCAATATCGCGCGGCGGGCCGCACCGCTGATGCTCGCAGGGCGTACGAACGGGCGCTCGAGATGGACATCAACAACGTGGAAGCCCTGTTATCGCTCGGCGAGATCCGGCTCGACGAGGGCCAGCTAAAGTGGACGCGCGTTCTAGCCGAACGCGCGTTGCTCCTTGCGCCACAGGACGCGCGCGCGCACGACCTTCTCGGCAAGCTCGACGAAGCGGAACGCTGAAGAGCGCGTCATTTCGGCGCGCTCTTCTTGAAGTTGGGTGATCACGCTCTACTCGCCGGGCCATGTGGCACAAAAAAAAGGCCGGGAGCGATTCGCCCCCGGCCCTATCTCTCGTTCGATACCGCTACTGAGGTGTGCTCAGCGAGCTGATGGCGTTGCCCGGCGTCACCGGCTTCGTGTCAAATGCCTCTGGAACGTAGAAGGTCTCTACGGTATTTCCCGCGGCCGTGGCCACAATCACCTCTTTGTGGAGGGGATCGAGGACCAATCCGATGTCGCCGGACTGCCGGCCCAACGGGGCCGAGATCTTCAGCGGCTGCTCGGTGCTGGTGCCGCTCTCGGGAATATTCCAGATCTCGAAGTTGTTCCCCGTGTGGCTGACCAATTTTAGCCCCTGCGGGTAGACGTCGAACTGGTTGCCCATGCGAACCGGCCCCTTGATCATAGCCTTCGGCGGCGTGTCGCCGCTCGCCGTGCGGTCAAAGATCTCGACGCCTCCGCCCTCCCCGCCGCGACCGTCCACGGGAACCAGCAGCAGATTGTGCACGGGATCGATCCGGATGCAAGGAACGTTACCGCCTCCGTACACGTTATATCCGTTGCCTCCCTGAACCGAGTTATCCGTGTTCTGTTTACCCAGAGATAGTAGCGTATGCGGGCCGCCCAGAACTCGCTTAGGCGGGACGTTTCCGCTGGCCATTCGGTCAAACACCAGAATCGTTTGATCCGGCGTGGCCAGGTAGATCTCATTATGCACCGGGTCGATGCTCACCTTACCCGTTGCGCCAACGCCCTTGATTTGCGTCTTGTCTCCCTGGATCACACGGAGCGGCGGTTCTTCTCCGCTGGCTGCTCCGCGGAAGGAAAGAATCGCTTGCGTCAGCGGGCTGGTCACCACGATCTCGTCGTGGATCCCGTCAAACGCGATGTCGTGCATCGTCCGGCCCAACAGGGACTTCTGTCCTTCAATGGCCCTCAGTGGTGGAGTATCTTCTTTCGCCGACCTGGCGAAAACCGCGATCTGCGGTTGGTTCACTCAATTCGGGACCAGGATTTCCTGGCGGATTGGATCGTACGTCACCGCCGCGGTCCTCCCGAAGTTCACTCCTACTTTGCTCTCTTCCGCGCTGCGGATCACTCGCAGCGGCGAAGCATCTCCATCGGCCATCAGCGGATACACCGTGGCTGAGGAGTTCCCCAGGTTCGAGACCCAAACCTCCTTGTTCTTGAGGTCCAGCGCAACGCCCGTGGGATTGCGCAGCCGCGTCGACGGCCCATGGATCACCCGGGTTGGCGCTACGTCGCCGTTCAGCTTGGCTACGTTGGCGAAAACCAGCACCGACTGCCCGATGTCATTGGCAATGTAGAGATCGCCGTTCTCCGGGTTGAACTTCATGCCCCCCGGCCAATCCAGTTGCGTCTTATCGCCGGCCATCACACGCAGCGGCTTGGCGTCGCCGGTCGCGTCCAGCGCGAACACTTGAATCGCAGGCGGCAGAAATTTGCCCGTGCCCGCTACCGTGAAGTCGCTGTGGTGGCCCCAGGTGTTGACGAACAGCAAGCGGTCTTTCTCGTCCACGGCAATGCCGTGCGGCGCGTCCAGGCCCGTCTCGTTGCCCATGATTCTGCGTACCGGCGTATCTGCGCCCTTGGCGTGCTTGGGGTAGACAACCACCTGCGGCGGAAATTCGATGGTCAGAAACAGCTCCTGCGTTTGCTCATCGGCCGCGATGTTGTACACGCGATGCGGAGTGTGCAGGATGGAGATGGGACTCTCGTCGTTTTGGGCTTCCCGCGCGAAGCGCTCCATCTTGTCGCCGGTATCCGATTCCACGGAGTAAATGTCCCCGCTCACCGGGTCCACATACAGGCCGTTATTGAATTGAAGGGCAGTGTGATCGCCCTGGACGATGCGCTTGGGCGGCGTGATGTCCGTATCGTTCTTGGGCGTCGGCGACAACCTGTCAAATACCCGGTAGGACCACAGGTTGTTGTCCGTCATGATCACTTCGTTGGAGTTCACATCGACAGCAATCGAGCTGTAGGTCGGAGACGTGTCACGGATGGTGCGAACCGGCACGCGCGCTCCCTTGGCTCGAAGCTCCGCGGTCGTGCGCAATTGCTCCGTGGTGTTCGGCAACTGGAAGCTGCCACCGCCGGTATCGTCCACTTCGCCTTGCGCGCCTCGCCCGCGCTGCCCCTGCCCAGCCCTCTGCGGTGCCGCAGCGCCGGGCTCTTGCTGTAACTCGGCGAGCAAGGTTTCTTCTTGCGGCGAATCCACCGCGCTGGCATCGGCGGCGCTCGGCTGATCAAAATTCGCGCAAGCGTCCATATTGGCGGGAAGCTGCTGCACGGAAACCAAGCGAGACGTACCCTCCGGGGAGGCGCCAGCAAACACGCCGATAGCGATCACGGCTACTGCAAGAATCGCCCATTCAATTTTCTTTCTTTTTGTACGCATCGTAACGGACCCCTTTGAAACTATCTCAGGCTACATGCGCGCGGGCACGATTGAAGGTCCTTCCAGACCTTAACTGCACCAAATTTTAGACCTGCGTACCCGGCTAGGTCAAGGCTCTGCACAGCCCTCCGTGTGCGAACTAAGGAAAGCTGAAACGTGCCTCCTGCGAGTACGCTATCTACGCCCTGATCTCTTGATCGTCCAGCTATGTCGTGACTTCCTTCGAAGTGATCTGGTACTTGAAGCCGTTCGGATCCAGGCTGTCGAGCCGCCCTTGGGACGTTTCCGCCTGCGGATACATGAGGTAGCCGACGGGCTTGCCGCTGGAACCCGGCAGGGCCACGTCATGCGCGAAGTTGAAAGCCATCCAATTCATTTCCCACGAGCCGAACAGCCGCGCGCGAGCCCTCTTCACCATGTCATCGTCGAGCGGGCGATTGCCGGGCGGTTCCTCGAGCACAACCTTGCGCACGTCGGCCGGATCCACAGGAACCCAGCCATAATCCTTCAGGAAAACCTCGGCGCGGCAGTGCTGCGCGCCGCTGATAGTCTCGGATGTTGTGCCCAGGCTCTTGTATCCCAACTCGGACTTGGCGACGCGAATGCCGTAGACATCGCGCGCGGGAAGGCCGACGGATCGCGCCAAGCCAACGTATAGCGCGTTCAGATCCGCGCACTTGCCGCCCAGATCCTTGGATTCGAGCATAAAGCGGATATCGCCGACGCCGCATCCGCGCGTCTTGGGATCGCGGAAGGTGTTCTCGACGATCCACTCGTAAATGGCCCGCGCCTTGTCAATGTCGGCCGTGGCGCCCTTGGTGATTTCCAGCGCGGTTTGCTTCACGATGCCGTCGGTGGGCAGCAGTTTGGTGGCTTGTAGGCAGTGGACCAGTTGGGCGTGATCTTCGCTCGGCCGCGCCGGCTCGGAGAGGCCTACAGCGATATTCTTGGTCTGCACCTGACTGGTCAGCGTGAGGATTGGCTGAACTCCGGCGGGAAACGTGGCGGCGACGATGCCCAGGGCGTCAGCCTTGCTGGCCTGGACGAGGCGGGCTTTGCCGCCCTCTGCCTGGAACTTATTGCTCACGGTCCTTTGGTAGGGCGTGCTGGTCATGAGGGCTGCTGGCAACCAGACGCGCGTCTCGCCCACTGGCTGCAAGACCTCGACGCGAGTGGTGATTTCGAACGTTCGCCAGCCGCTGCTAACCGCGGGGGCGCCATCCTCTGAAAATAGACGCTCTACGGTGGGGAACGCCAGCGCTGCTGACACAACACCAGCCGACCGCAAAAAGTCTCGACGCTTCATAGCCACAACGCCTCCTCGCGCTTTCAGTAGGATTCCCGTCTACCCACGGAAGGGCCCAGCGTGAAGATACACCCACAAACTTTCTGAGTAAATCGGTTTACGTTTTCTCGGCTGGCTTGTCGCGCCGCATTGCTCGCAACCCGCTCAGGCGAGCGACGCCGGTCAGTCTTCCAGAAACGCGCGGAGCCTTCCGGAGCGCGACGGATGCCGCAGCTTGCGCAGCGCCTTAGCCTCGATCTGACGGATGCGCTCGCGAGTGACCGCGAAGGAATGGCCCACTTCTTCCAGGGTGTGTTCGGAACCGTCTTCCATGCCAAACCTCATGCGGATGATCTTCTCCTCGCGCGGGGTCAGCGTCTTCAGCAAGGAAGCCGTCTGCTCCTTGAGGCTGAGGTTGATGGCGGCATCGGAAGGCAATATGGCGCCGCGATCCTCGATGAAATCGCCGAGATGCGAATCTTCCTCTTCGCCAATCGGTGTTTCGAGGGAGATGGGCTGCTGCGCGATCTTCTTGGTCTTGCGGACTTTGTCTACGGGGATTTCCATGCGGCTGGCGATTTCTTCCGAGCTCGGCTCGCGGCCCAGTTCCTGCACAAGCTGCCGCTGGGTGCGAATCAACTTGTTGATCATTTCGATCATGTGCACGGGAACGCGAATGGTGCGGGCCTGATCGGCGATCGCGCGCGTAATGGCCTGGCGGATCCACCACGTCGCATAGGTGGAGAATTTGTAGCCGCGGCGCCACTCGAATTTCTCCGCGCCCTTCATCAGGCCGATATTGCCCTCTTGGATCAGATCCAGGAATTGCAAGCCGTGATAGGTGTATTTCTTGGCGATGGATACCACTAAACGCAGATTTGCCTGCGTGAGTTCCTTCTTAGCCTGTTCCGCAGCGGCCTCTCCGCGCACGATCACCACCATGGCGCGCTTGAGCTCGGAGGGGCTGGCCGCGCTCGCTTCCGACAATGCCTTCAACTCGGCGCGCCGCGTGCGCAATTCGCGCCGGGCCTCGTCCGCGCGCTCACCCTTGGACGCTTCGGCGCGGCGCTCCAGCTTGATTACTTCGCGCTCCAGCGATTGCAACTGCTCGACCGTTTGCCGGAACTTGGCCAGCAAGCGCTTCCACTCGAGAGGATGGAAATCGATCGAACGCGACATATGGGACATCTCGATGCGCGCACGAGCGATTCCGTACCGCGCCTGCAGATACGAGCGCTTCTGCGATTTCGGAGTGCGCTCGAGCGTGGCAGCCTGCTTCAGCGTCGCGGCATAGAGCGTGGCAATCTTGTCGAGAACCTTCAGCGTTTGCCGCGTGCGGCTCTCGATTTTTGCGTCGGTCAGTTCTTCTTCATCGAAATGCACGATCTCCTTGATCGTGCGAGCGCCCTCGCGCAGATCCTTGGCCGTGGTGACCAACTCCTGCATGATGATCGGCGAGCGCGTAATCGTTTTCAGAACCAGGGATTGCCCGCGCTCGATGCGCTTGGCCAGCGTGACTTCGCCCTCGCGCGTGAGCAACGGAACCGAGCCCATCTCGCGCAGGTAGATGCGCACCGGGTCGTTATTTTTCTCCACTACGCCCGGCGCCAGGTCGAGTTCGAGGTCGTCGCTGGTAGCGCCGGCCTCGGGCGCCTCGATGGCCTCGTCTTCGTGAACATCGGGGGAAGACTCGTGCGATGCGCGCGCGGCTTTGGCTACCGCGACGTCTTCGTAGATGTCGATGCCGTAGCGCTCGAACGTCGCCAGCAAATCATCGATCTCCTCCGGCGAGTGCACTTCAGCCGGCAGGATGTCGTTAACCTCGTCAAAGAGCAGGTAGCCCCGCTCCTTGCCCAACGCCAATAGGTGACGGACCTGCTCGTACCTCTCTTCGATTGCCTGCGACAAGAGATCTCCGTTTCGCCCAAAGCGAGCTTGGTTGGCTTGCCTTCCCCTTCAACTACCCACGTCCCACTTCAACCTGCAACCTACATAGTACACGGTACTCGGCGATTGAGCCTGCCTTCAGCGCCTGGCTGCAAAGTCGCTGGCATCGAACCGCAGAGAGATGACAACCTCCAGAGCGTCGCTGTCCGGGTTGAGGACCGCGACCCTGGCCGCTTGCGGTCCCCGCAGTCCGTCCCAGGTCTCGAACTCCACCCGTTGGCCTTCCCGCAAGCTGCTCTTGCCATTTCCTTCCATGCCTTCCACGTCCGACTGGTGCACGAACAACTCCTCGCCGCTCTGACGCTCGGTAAATCCCAATCCGGCACTGCCGTCAAACCACTTCACTGTTCCTTGTTCTTTCACGATTCTTCACTCTGTTTCTTATCTTTTTTGGGCTATTTGTTGCACTGTAGTCTGGCCCTCGGTTGAATACACAAAATAAGGGCTACAAGTGTATACTTGCAGCCCCTGTAGCAAATCGAAAGGTTTTCACAAGCGCACAAACGCAGTTTCATTATAGCAGGAGAATGGCTTTCGCGCAGGCGTGTTTCCTTATTTGCCCTACCCGGGGTCCGCTCCGGGCGTGCTCACGATTTCGAGGACTGCACTTCGCCCAGGCGCCGTTCGAGATACCTTCGCTCGCGGTCATTGGTGACCAGAGAAAGCGCGCGCACATAGCTCTTGGCCGCTTCTTCCCGCGATCCATTGCGGCGCAGCAGGTCGGCGCGCGCGGCGTGCAAGAGGTGATACTCGCTAAGATCGCCGCGCACGGCCAGTGCATCAATGATCTCGAGTCCCGCCGGGGGACCTTCGGCCATGGCTAACGCCACGGCGCGGTTCAGTGACACCACCGGCGATGGCTCCAGCCGCTCCAGTTCATCGTAGAGGCGAACGATTTGCCGCCAGTCGGTATCCGCCGCGCGCCGGGCCTTGCAGTGCTCGGCCGCGATCGCAGCTTCCAGGGCATACCGGCCAGGCCGCCCGCTGCGAAACGCTTCCGCGACCAGCGGCAGAGCTTCGGCGATGTGTTGGCTGTTCCAGCGACCGCGATCTTGCTCTTCAAGCACGATGATGTCTCCGGCCTCATCGGTCCGGGCTTCGCGGCGCGCGTCATGCAGAAGCATCAGCGCCAGCAGCGCCGTGGCCTCGGTGGGAGTATGCGGCTCCATCAACTGCCGGACCAGCCGGCCAAGCCGTATCGCTTCGACGGAAAGATCGGTCCTGATCAGCCGGTCGCCCCGCGTGGCCATGTACCCTTCATTGAACACCAGATAAATCGCAGTCAGCACCGAATCGAGCCGCGCGGCAATCTCGCCTGCCTCGGGAATCACGTAGGGAATTCCGGCATCCCGGATCTTGCGCTTGGCCCGCACCAGCCGCTGCGCCATCGTCGCCGTGGGCACAAGAAACGCCCTGGCAATCTCGTCCGTCTCGAGTCCGCACAGCGTCCGAAGCGTGAGCGCTACCTGGGCCTCGACCGCCAGCGCCGGATGGCAACAGGTAAAGATCAGGCGCAGGCGCTCGTCGCGAATCTCACCCGCGTCATACTCCTGCGCGGGAGCGGCTTCGCTCAAATCATGTGCAAGCTGTAACTGGATTTTCTCGTTAAACAGTGTCTGGCGCCGGAAACGGTCGATGGCCTTGTGCCGCGCCGTTTGCACGATCCAGGCGCGCGGCGATTCCGGCACGCCCGAGGCCGGCCATTGGTCCAAGGCCGCCGCAAACGCCTCTTGCGCATACTCTTCGGCCAGATCGAAATCGCCAAGAAGACCGATCAGCGTAGCCACGATGCGGCCCCAGTCCGAACGGTAAACTGCTTCCACGGCGCTGACAGCGTCCGATACCATAAGGCGATTCTAGAATTTTTTTCGGTGCGATGTCGATTCGGACTCGACTCGTTCGATTAACCAGTGGAGACGGACAATGAAATACATGCTGCTGATTTACGCCGACGAGCAAGCTTGGACGGAACCCGAGCGGCAGCGATGCTACGGGGAATCCACGGACCTGGCGCGCCAACTCCAGTCCGCGGGACAACTCGTGGCCACCGCCCCGCTCCAGCCCGTAGCCACAGCCACCAGCGTGCGCGTTCGCGAAGGCAAGCGGTCCATCACCGACGGCCCCTTCGCGGAAACGCGCGAGCAACTCGGCGGCTACTTCCTGGTCAACGCCAAAGACCTGGACGAAGCCATCGCCATCGCCGGCCGCATACCCGGCGCGCGGAAAGGCACCGTCGAGATTCGGCCCGTTCTCGAGCTTCCACAATTTCACGCTCTTTAGCATCGACACTTAACAAAGGAGATCAACCAATGCGAGTCATCGTCATCGTCAAAGCTAGCAAAGAGTCGGAAGCAGGCGTCCTCCCCAACAAGGAAATCCTCAACGAGATGGGGAAATATAACGAGCAACTCGTGCATGCCGGCGTCATGCAGGCCGCCGAGGGACTGCAGCCAACCTCCAAAGGCAAGCGCGTCCGCTTCTCCGGAAAGGATCGCACCGTAATCGACGGCCCTTTTGCGGAGACCAAGGAACTCATCGCTGGCTTCTGGCTCTGGAAGGTGAAGTCGATGGAAGACGCGGTCGAATGGCTCAAGCGCGCTCCCTTCGGCGGCGGAACGGAGGTCGAAATTCGCCCCATCTTCGAGGTCGAGGATTTTGGAGAAAACGCCACCCCCGAGATCCGCGAACGCGAGCAGCGCCTGCGCGCTCACGTAGCCGCCGAGCACTAGGCCAAGCGGGCGAGCCGCTGTCGATTTCGCGACCGCCGTTCGACTATCAAAGGAAGATCAGTCTTAAAGGACACACTGGACAGCAACACCGACAAATCAAATAAAAGGAGACTCGACCATGAAATTCCTGAGTATCTACAAAACCACGGAACGGGGCGTTCCCCCGTCGCCGGAGGAAATGGCCAGAATGGGTAAGCTCGTCGAAGAAGGAATGAAGGCCGGCTACCTGCTCGCTGTCGAAGGCTGCCTGCCGAGCGCGCTAGGCGCTCGGGTCCGGCAAACCGGCGGAAAATTCACGGTTACCGATGGTCCCTTCGCCGAGACCAAGGAACTGATCTGCGGCATGGCCATCCTCAAAGCCGATTCCAAGCAGCACGCCATCGAATTGACCAAGCAGTTTCTAATTTACGCGGGAGCCGATGGCGAGTGCGAGGTTCGCCAGCTCCACGAAGCCGGCCAGACCGCTCCCAGCCAAAGCGAACAAACTCACGCCGCGGCAAAGGCCTGATCCAGAGCGGCGGCGCGACAGGTCCGGACAAACCTGCCGCGCCGCCCAACGCGCGATTCGCCTGGGCGCCCGATTTCAACAGGCCTACGCTTGCTTCATTTGCCCCGCCGGGGTTAAGGTCTACCCACCGAGTCGGAGCCAATATGAGCAAACCAAAAATCACCCAAACCCACGGTGCCTTTTCCATGGTCTGCGTCGTCGCCGTCAACATCCGCGCAAGATCCGATAACCTGTGGCACCTCTTGACCGACGCCGAAGGCTTCCCGCGCTGGAACTCCACGGTCACCAGCATCGAGGGTCAGATCGATGAGGGCAAAAGACTCCGGCTGCACGTTCCCGGCACCAAGCGCACCTTCACGCCCACGGTTTCCGGCCTGGTGCCCAATCAGCGCATGATCTGGTCCGACGGGTTCGCCCCCATGTTCAAAGGTGTGCGCACCTTCGAGCTGAATCCGCGCCACGACGGCACAACCGATTTCTCCATGGAAGAGCGCTTCTCCGGTCTGATGCTGCCGCTGGCCAAAAAATCGCTGCCCGATTTCGGCCCAATTTTCGAGCGCTACGCCAGCGATCTGAAAAAAGAAGCCGAACGTTCCAGCACCTGAGCCGCCAGCAAGCAAGAATGCCTGGTCGAACGAGAATCGCGGTAGCCACGTCATCCGATCTGCTTGATTAAGCAGCGATCATCGAGCGGAATCGCACGTGCCGGCGCAACGCACCGTGTTCGCGAACTCGCGAAAGGCGTCAAATTTTTCCGGCGGGACGCGGCTCATGGTAAATGGGCGATCTCAGGGCCTGTCCGCTACCGCTGCTCCAAACGCAAAAAGAGGCCGGCACTGTGGCGCTGGCCTCTTTCTCACCCGACTTGCCTAACTTCGATTTTTCGAAGGCCCGCCTAAGCGAGCCTCCGCCCGCTGCGATTACGGCGTGAAGCTGGTTTGGATCGTCGCGCTATTGCCGCTGTT
>Ga0182024_10009586_pt1 | contig 19990 bp, 15 predicted proteins | sample P32metaG_FD_120480 | JGI IMG/M metagenome (GOLD analysis project Ga0182024, IMG submission 120480) | Permafrost microbial communities from Stordalen Mire, Sweden - P3-2 metaG (Illumina Assembly) | ecosystem: Environmental > Terrestrial > Soil > Wetlands > Permafrost | place: Sweden: Stordalen... | reverse complement strand
GGCTCTCTGCCGCAAAATGCACGATCGCCTGGGGGTGATACTTCCGCAGCAGCGAAGCCACCAGCTCCGCATCGCAAATATCGCCGTGCACGAATGTATATCGCTCGTCCCCCACCAGCGACGCCAGGTTCGCCGGGTTCCCGGCGTAAGTCAGCAGGTCGAGATTCACTATGGCCGCAGCGCTGTTCGCCGCCGAATCTGCGCGCGAATTGGCGCCGGCCTTCATCCAGTTCAAAACAAAGTTTGAACCGATGAACCCCGCCCCGCCGGTCACCAGAATCGTCTCATTCATGCGCGTCATTGACCCCGAGTATACGGTACAAAACACGCCACATGGGATATCGTCCATGGGTCAGTCCTGGGCCAGAGCAGCTGCCCCGCTAACTCGACTAGCTCGTCTACTCCAACCCCGTCCCCCATCTTGAAAGGACTTGCTGCATTGACAGGGGTTTTTGGTTATATTAAAAGCAGTGCACCTCCGGGATGCGGCCCGGGATTGCTCACACAGAACCTACTTGTTCCATTTGGCAAGGCGATTTTTAGCCCTCGGGAATCGCAGAGGGATTGTGTACTTCATCTGATTCACCTTGTCTCAACCAAATCTACCGCTCAAAAAGGCTGCCATGGGATCTCGAAATCGACCTCTTCGCCCTCCCCAACCGCAAGGCCTCTATCATCCTCGCGATGAACATGATGCCTGCGGCATGGGACTGGTCGCGAATATCAAAGGCGAGAAGAGTCACGAGATCATCCGCAAGGGCCTCGAGGTCCTCATCAACCTCACTCATCGCGGCGCGGCCGGCTGTGACCCGGAAACCGGCGACGGCGCTGGCATCCTTATCCAGATTCCGCACGATTTCTTTGTCCGCGAGTGTTCCGAGCTTGGCATCAAGTTGCCCGAGTCGGGCGCCTACGGCGTCGCTATGTGCTTCCTGCCCGTCGAGCGCCAGAATCGTCTTCAGTGCGAGGGCGTCTTCGAGCGCATCGCCCAGGAAGAAGGCTGCAAGGTCCTCGGTTGGCGTGACACACCCGTCAACGGCGATGCCATCGGCCGGGAAGCGCGCAGTTCCCAGCCCTATATCGAGCAGCTCTTCATCGCCCGTCCCGCGGATCTCGACGAAGACGCCTTCGAGCGCCTCCTTTACCGCGTTCGCCGCCGCACTGAGAACGAAGTCTTCCTCTCCGAAATCGAGGACAAGGAAACCTTCTACGTTCCCTCCTGTTCCTGTCGCACCATCATCTACAAAGGGCTCATGCTGGCCCCGCAGATTGAGAAATTTTATTTTGAGCTCGCCAATCCTCTCGTCACCAGCGCGCTCGCTCTCATTCACCAGCGCTTCTCGACCAATACATTCCCAAGTTGGAAGCTCGCCCATCCTTATCGCTACGTCGCGCATAACGGCGAGATCAACACCATTCGCGGAAACGTCAGCTGGATGAACGCCCGCCAGTCGGTTCTTGAGAGCCCTCTCTTCGGCGACAAAATCACCGACCTTTATCCACTCATTCGTCCGGGCGGCAGCGACTCCGGCTCGCTCGACAATGCTGTCGAGTTCCTCTTCCAGTCCGGCCGTTCCCTGCCCCACGTCATGGCCATGCTCATTCCCGAGGCCTGGGCCGGCAACCCTGACATGGATGAAGACAAGCGCGCCTTCTACGAGTACCACGCCTCGCTCATGGAGCCGTGGGACGGTCCCGCTGCCATCGCATTCACTGACGGCCGCGTCATCGGCGCGACTCTTGACCGCAACGGCCTGCGTCCCGGCCGCTACATCGTCACCAAGGATGATTTAGTTGTCCTCGCCTCCGAAGCCGGCGTCATTGAAGCTCCGCCAGAGGACATTTTGAAGAAAGGCCGCTTGCAGCCCGGCCGCATGTTCTTGGTCGACACTGTTCAGCAGCGCATCATCTCCGACGCTGAAATCAAGAAGTCTCTCGCCGCGCGCCAACCTTACGCCGACTGGCTCAAGCAGCAGCACATCACGATCGATTCGCTTCCCGAGCCCGCGCGCGTTATCGGATTCAACGCAGAGACTCTGCTCCGCCGCCAGCGTGCCTGCGGATACTCTGAAGAAGATCTCCGCATTATTCTCACGCCCATGGCCGCCAATGGCGAGGAGCCAATCGGCTCCATGGGCACCGATGTGCCTCTTGCCTGCCTCTCCGATCGTCCGCAGCCGCTCTTCAACTACTTCAAGCAGCTCTTTGCCCAGGTCACCAATCCGCCCATCGATCCCATCCGCGAAGAGCTGGTCATGTCGTTGATCAGCTATATCGGAAACGAACGCAACATTCTCGATGAGACGCCCGAGAACTGCCACACGCTCAAGCTGCCGCATCCGATCCTCACCAATCGCGATCTCGAAAAACTTCGCCGCGTCTCGTCCGGCGACTTGCTCGCCACCACGCTGCCAGCGCTCTTCCGTTCCGATGATGGAGAAAAAGGCTTGCGTCACGCGCTCGAGGATCTGAGCAACCGCGCCTCGCACGCCGTCGACTCCGGCTATTCCGTGCTCATCATCTCCGACCGCGGCGTCGATTCGACCTACGCGCCCATCCCCAGCCTGCTTGCCATGGCCGCCGTTCACAATCGTCTGGTTCGCGAAGAAAAGCGCACCCAGGTCGCGCTCATCATCGAGAGCGGCGAGCCGCGCGAGGTCATGCATTTCGCCCTGCTCATCGGCTACGGCGCCAGCGCAATCAATCCCTACCTCGCAGTCGAGACCATTCACGATCTCAAGCGCCGCGGCCTGCTGCCGGAAAAAATCTCCGCCGAGTACGCCGAGAAAAACTTTATCAAGGCCATCAACAAGGGCCTGCTCAAAACTTTCTCCAAGATGGGCATCAGCACTCTGCAAAGCTATCGCGGCGCGCAAGTCTTTGAGGCTGTCGGCCTCAACAGCTCTCTTATCGAGGACTATTTCCCCGGCACTGCCTCGCGCATTGAAGGCATCGGCCTCGCCGTGCTCGCCCGTGAAGCGCAGTTGAAGCACGAGTACGCCTTCCAGCCCCTCACAGAATCTGAAACCGATCTCGCCGTCGGCGGCCAATACCAATATCGCGAGGGCGGCGAATTTCACCTGCTCAATCCGGTCACCATCAGCAAGATTCAGCACGCGGTCAACAACAACAATCCCGCCACGTTCCAGGAATTCACCGACCTCATCGACGGCCAGAACCGCACCCTCTGCACGCTTCGCGGTTTGCTCAAGCTGAAGTATCTCGACGAGCCGATCCCGCTCGAAGAAGTCGAGCCTGCGAAGGAAATCGTCAAGCGCTTCACGACCGGCGCAATGAGCTTCGGGTCCATTAGTAAGGAAGCCCACGAAACCCTCGCCATCGCCATGAACCGCCTCGGCGGCATGTCCAACACCGGCGAGGGCGGCGAAGACGAAGCCCGCTTTAAGCCAGATGCCAACGGCGATTCGCGCCGCTCCGCCGTCAAGCAGGTCGCCAGTGGCCGCTTCGGCGTCACCACCAACTACCTCGTCAACGCCACCGAGCTGCAAATCAAAATGGCCCAGGGCGCAAAGCCCGGCGAGGGCGGCCAGCTCCCCGGCCACAAAGTTGACGACGAAATCGCGCGCATCCGCCACTCCATCGCCGGCGTCGGCCTCATTTCGCCTCCACCCCATCACGACATCTATTCGATTGAAGATTTAGCCCAGCTCATCTACGACCTTAAAAACGTCAACCCGCAGGCGCGCATCGCCGTCAAGCTCGTCTCTGAAGTCGGCGTCGGCACCGTCGCCGCCGGCGTTTCCAAAGCTCACGCCGACGTCGTGCTCATCTCTGGCGACACCGGCGGCACCGGCGCTTCGCCGTTAAGCTCCATTAAGCACGCCGGCCTGCCCTGGGAGCTCGGCCTCGCGGAGACACAACAAGTCCTGCTCCTCAACGATCTGCGCTCGCGCATCCGCGTGCAGACCGACGGCAAGCTCCAGACCGGCCGCGACGTCGTCATCGCCGCTCTGCTCGGCGCAGAAGAATTTGGCTTTGCCACAATGCCCCTTGTTTCATTGGGTTGCATCATGATGCGCAAGTGCCACTTGAATACTTGTCCCGTCGGCATCGCCACCCAGGACCCCGTCCTCCGCGCGCGCTTCACCGGCACGCCGGAGCACGTGATCAATTTCTTCTTCTTCATCGCCGAACAAATGCGCCAGCACATGGCCAAGCTCGGCTTCCGCACCGTCGACGAAATGGTCGGCCGCGTTGAAAAAATCGAAACGCACATCGACGACGCTCACTGGAAGGCCCGCGGCATCGATCTCTCGTCCATTCTCCACGCGCCGCCGCTTCCCTCGCGTGTCGCGCGCCGCCGCACTACTTGCCAGGATCACGGCCTCGGCCCCGCGCTCGATCACGCGCTCATCGCCAAGGCCAAGCCTGCGCTCGAATCGCAGACGCCGGTCACCGCGAGCTTCGCCATTCGCAACGTGCACCGCACTGTGGGCGCAATGCTCGGCGGAGAAATCGCTCGCCGCTACGGCTCCGCAGGCCTGCCCGACGGCAGCATCCATTACAAATTCCGCGGATCAGCCGGCCAGAGCTTCGGCGCATTCGTTCCGCAAGGCGTCACGCTCGAGCTTGAGGGCGACTCCAACGATTATCTCGGCAAAGGTCTCTCCGGCGGCCGCGTCATCGCATATCCGCCCAAGACCTCCAGCTTCCTGCCTGAGGAAAGCATTCTCGTCGGTAACGTCGTCCTCTACGGCGCTACCGGTGGCGAGGTCTTCCTCAACGGCATTGCCGGCGAGCGTTTCGCCGTTCGCAACTCCGGCGCAACAGCCGTTGTTGAGGGCGTCGGCGACCACGGCTGCGAATATATGACCAACGGCCTCGTCATCGTCCTCGGCACAACCGGTCGCAACTTCGCCGCTGGCATGAGCGGAGGCATCGCCTACGTCTACGACGATCGGGGTGACTTCTCTTCGCGCCGCTGCAATCAGGCCAGCGTCGATCTGGAGCCATTGATCAACGCCGACGACATCGACAAAATCCGGGCCCTCCTCGCGCGCCATCGCGACCTCACCGGCAGTCCGCGCGCCGCCTGGGTCCTCGAGCACTGGGCCGACGCGCAGCCGCTCTTCATCAAAGTCTTCCCGCACGAGTACAAGCGCGTCCTCGGTGTCGAGCGCGCGCAGGCTGTCTACACTTCGCCAAACCGCATGCCGCCTCTCGCCGCCACCGCCGCCACCGCCGGGGTGCAGCATGGGTAAAGTCTCAGGATTTTTAGAACTCAATCGCGAACAACCCACGCGCCGCAAGGCCGACGAGCGTATTCGCGACTGGTTTGAAATCTACGAGCCGTTCCCCGAGGAAAAGCAGCGCGAGCAGGGCGCTCGCTGCATGGACTGTGGCGTTCCCTTCTGCCACACCGGCTGTCCGGTCAACAATCTCATCCCTGACTGGAACGATCTCGTCTACAACAATCGATGGCAGGCCGCCATTCGCCGCCTCCACTCCACCAACAACTTCCCCGAATTCACCGGCCGCATCTGCCCCGCACCTTGCGAAGCCTCCTGCGTGCTCGGCATCAACCAGCCTCCCGTCTCAATCAAATTAATCGAGCGCTCGATTGTTGAAAGAGGCTGGGACGAGGGTTTTATCCGTCCCGAGCCGCCCGAGCAGGCAACCGGCAAACGCATCGCCGTCGTCGGCAGCGGACCCGCCGGCCTCGCCGCCGCGCAACAGCTTCGCCGCGCCGGCCACTCCGTCACCGTCTACGAGAAAAACGACCGCATCGGCGGCCTTCTCCGCTACGGCATTCCGAACTTCAAGCTTGAAAAGCACGTCGTCGATCGCCGCATCGCGCAGATGAAGGCCGAGGGCGTCATCTTCCAGACCAACGCGCACGTCGGCGTCAACATTCCCGTTGAATCATTAACAGAACAATTCGACGCCATCCTGCTCTGCGGCGGCGCAGAGCAACCCCGCGACCTGCCCGTTCCCGGCCGCGAGCTCAAGGGTATTCACTACGCAATGGAGTTCCTGCCTCAGCAGAATCGCCGCAACGAGGGCGACAACGAGGGCAAGCTTCTCGCCTCCATGGGCGCCGCTGCATCCATCCTCGCCACCGGCAAGCGCGTCATAATCATCGGCGGCGGCGACACCGGCGCGGACTGCCTCGGCACCAGCCATCGCCAGGGCGCAAAAAGCGTTCACCAGTTTGAAATCATGCCCAAGCCGCCAGCAGAGCGCGCTTCATCAACGCCCTGGCCGCTCTGGCCCTTGCAACTGCGCACCGAGAGCTCGCATGAAGAAGGCGGCACGCGCGACTGGAGCATCGGCACCGTCCACTTTTCCGGCGACGAGCACGGCAACGTCAAGCAGCTTCACGCCATTCGCGTCGGGCCGCCGCCCAAGTTCGAGCATCAGGCCGGCACCGAGTTCACCCTCGACGCCGATCTCGTCCTGCTCGCCATGGGCTTCCTCGGCCCCGTTCGCAACGGCATGATTGACCAGCTCGGTCTCGCGCTCGACAATCGTGGCAACGTCGCCACCACAAATTACATGTCCTCGGTCGAAGGCATCTTCGCCGCCGGCGACATGCGCCGCGGCCAATCGCTCGTCGTCTGGGCCATCTCCGAGGGCCGCAAAGCCGCCGCCGCCGTCAACGAATATCTGGAGTCAAAAGTAGAACCGGCTCCGTCGCGTCTCAGGCAATCGGCTGTCAGCGCCCGCTAATCCATCCCGGCCACAATCGATTGGGTGCCCCATCCTAAACGCGCTGTTTGCGTTTAGGGTGGGCCACCCGTCAATTCACCTACTAGGTGATCCCGAAGAGCTGCCTAATATCTTTTCTTGCAAGATACACAAGCATAAAAGCCGAAAAGAAAAAGTCAATTGTCTTGAGCGGGGTCGCGGTTATGGATGAAAGCACGCCCTTATCGAGTGCGAGCAACAGGGGCAAGAATATGATAAATCTTCCGAAAGGAATGATACGATCAAGCACTGCAATGGCGAGAGCCCATTTTTGAAAACATAGAAAGCCGATCCCCGTGACCACCCCGAGAATCGCAGAAAATGGCGCAACATCGAGGCAGGCATCAGGAGATAAGCGCAAAATCCACATAAATGGCCCTAATTCGTTAGTCAACATGACTGCCTTTGGCGCGACCTGCGGATCCTGTCGTGCGGCCAAAAGCATGAAAAAAATGATCCCTGACCGGGAAAACCAGTAAATTGCTATTAACCATATCCCTGCGCTCCTACTCTTTTGCATTAAATTTACTCCATGACAATCGAGTATCGAGAATGCCGGGTGCCCCATCCTAAACGCGCTCTGTGCGCTTAGGATGGGATACCGCGAGCCCGCACCTCGCACTCAAGCCGGGTGCCCCAGGTCCCGCTTTTGGGACCTGGGATAGCACATACGCCAATCGCTGTTTCTACTCCCTAATGGCTACTCCCTACTACCTGATTTCCACACACGCACTCCCGAAACGCATCCGCCCCATCGTTCCTCAGCGCGCACGTATACGGCTGCCAAAAAACTCCCAGCGCCCGCGCCGCGCTGCCCTCGCCGTAATACCGTATATAGCTCTTGCTAGCATCGCTCTTCCCCGCCGGATCGGCCTTGAACCCTGCCACCAGCTCCGACACGCTCGCCGAGTTAAATCCATCGACGCCGTACGTCTTCGCGAAATCGTACTCCTCGCTCCACTGCGCATCGACACCCGTCTGATTCGACGCAACAAAAACTCGGTAATCCTTGAGCTGAGCGGTCGCAGCATCAATCTGCGCCACCGTAAACGATGGATTGTTCCCGTTAACAGGCGAAATCGATCCCACCATCTTGATCGCCACGCCCTCTGGCGGATCTCCCGTCGCCGGTTTCAGCAGTCGCATCTCGTCCATGTGCGTGTGCGCAAAAATCGCCACCGGTATCACGTCGCCATAACCAGCCATCGCATCCGGCAGCGCCTCCGACTGCAAAAACATCTGTGGCTTGCCCCCGCTGCACAGGTCCATCACCTTCGTCGCCGTCGCGTAGGGATTCACCCCCGGCGGAATGTGCGACATCACCCACACCTTCTCGTGGCTCCGCCGCGCCGCAATCAATTGCTGTTCCAGCCACGCAATCTGCGCCGCCGCCGGCGCTGGATCAGCCTTGCCGCCGCAGGTCGTGTACTGCCGCGACATGAACAGATCGTCCAGCACCAGCATCCACGTGTGCTCCATCGGCGTAGGCAGCCGTTCGCTGTAATACCCTCCCACCGAAAACTCGCGCAAAGCATTCGCCCGCTCACCCGCCGGAAAGTCAGCGGTCAGAATCTTCCCAATGTCCGCCAGAAACGTGCTGTTCACATCAAGCTCGTAGTCGCCGCAATCAGAATCGTTATTCCCCAGCGCCGCATACACCGGCACGCCCGGCAGAGCTGCGCGCAGCTCGCGCATCACGTATTCGATCGTCTTTTCGACAAATGCCCGGTATTCGCCCGGCTTCGCCCCGGGAAAAGTCGTCGAGAATTTGCAGGAGAAGTTGTGCGCGATCAAATCTCCGCTCAGCACAACAAACTTCGCACCGGTAGCATCGTTTTTAATCGCCGCCAAACTCGATTGATATAGCGCATAAGTCGTGTCCACGCCGCGCGCTTTGCAGGTCGTCTGCAACTCCGCGAATCGCGCCGCCTGATCCGCCGATGCCGGCTCCGCCAGAATCGTATTCCACTCGCTTACCGGCGCCGCCAGTAATTTCGAAGTCTTCGCCGGATCCCAAAACGGCTCGAAGTGAATGTCGCTCAAGAATAGCGCTTCAACATTCGCCGACCCGTTCTTCGCAGACTCAACCCTCGCTGGCTTCTCCGTCGACGCAGCGGCCTGCGCCCTCATGCCCGGTGTCGGTGCCGCTGCAAATCCTGCGGCGATGCAAATCGCAAGAACCCCATGCCACACACCCGTTCTCTGGGTCTTGGTCATGAACTCTCCTTATAGACCAGAATCTTTCCTACGGATCTGTCAGGCTTTCTCTTGTCTCTCTCTCTATCTCCGCTTAGAATAACCCGCTTCTCCCGGTAACCCTCCCGCCTTCAGCCGCCCCGGACGCTAACTTGCCAACCGGGCTGAAGCTCCTCCGCCAACCCCGCTGTTCTATCCTTTCCTCATGCCCAAGTCGTCCCTTTTTTCAGCCGCTCTTTTTGTCGCAGCGTTTCTAGCGCCGTCACTGCTCCCCGCGCAAACCCTCGCACCCACCCCGCCCATGGGCTGGAACTCCTGGGACGCCTACGGTCTCACCATCGACGAAGATCAATTCAAGGCCAACGCCACTGTTCTCGCGTCGATTCAGCAATACGGTTGGAAGTACGCCGTCGTCGACGAAGGTTGGTACATGGCCAACCCCGCCGGCCACACCCTCGAAGAAAAAAACTATCTCTGGGACGCGAATGGCATTCTGATTCCCGTCTCCACTCGCTTTCCTTCCGCCGCCAACGGCACCGGCTTCAAGCCGATCGCCGATTGGCTCCACGCGCAAGGCCTTAAATTCGGAATTCACATCGTTCGCGGCATTCCCCGCCAGGTCGTCGCCGCCAATCTTCCCATCGCCGGCTCATCGTTTCACGCCGCCGACGCCGCTGACACCACATCCCCCTGCGGGTGGGACCCAGGCAATTGGGGTGTCAAGGATAATGCCGCCGGCCAGGCTTATTACGATTCCATGATTCGCCTCTACGCATCCTGGGGCCTCGACTTCCTCAAGGTCGATTGCATCTCCGACCATCCATATCGCCCCACCGAGATTCGCCAGATCGCCGAAGCCATTCGCAAATCCGGCCGTCATATCGTGCTCTCGCTCTCGCCCGGTCCAACGCAAGTCGAGCACGCCGCCGAAATTCAAAAATACGCCCAGATGTGGCGCATCACCAACGACCATTGGGACGCATGGGAATTTGAGCACCATACTCCTGACGGATATCCCTTTGGCCTCAAAGGCGAATTCGACCTGCTCGCCAAGTGGTACCCCTACGTCGGCCCCGGCAGTTGGCCTGATGCCGACATGCTCCCCGAAGGCTGGCTCGGCCCTAACCCTGGGATGGATTCCGCCCGCCAATCGCGCCTGACGCCCGACGAGCAGCGCACCGAATTCACTCTCTGGGCCGTCACGCGTTCGCCGCTTATCTTCGGCGGCAATCTCACCCGCCTCGACGACTTCACGCGCGCTCTCCTCACCAACCAATCTGTCCTCTTTATTGACCAGTACGCAACCTACAGTCGCCCCGTCGACACATCCGCTCTCGGCCCCGCCTTTCACGATGCGCGCGTCTGGCGTGCTTCCATCGGCCAGCCCGGCGATCGCGGCTACTCCGAATACTTCGCCTTCTTCAACCTCGCCGACACGCCTGCCACCCTGCACACAAATTGGCAACAACTCGGCCTCGACAGCGCAAAACACGCCGCGCGCAATGTCTGGGACGATTCCACCGCCAAAGAGTCGAAAGAGATCAGCGTCACTCTGCCGCCGCACGGCTGCGCGCTGTTCGAGATCCGCTAACTTGGAGATCCACTGACTCGCCCTCATCGGCGCGACACGAATTTCAGCCATCACAAAGTCACCGGCTCCGCCTTACACAAACGTGTTAGTCTCCGCGATTTTCCTTATGTCCATGTGCGAAACTGATATCGCTCCCAGGTGCGCCTTGGCAAGCGCGCTCGCCAGCAGGGACGATTAATGCATCTTCTCCGATCCGCCTTTATTTCGCTTTCTCGCAACCGCCCGCTACGCCGATTCGTTGAGCACTCCGCGCTTGGCACTCGCCTCAATGCGCGATTCATCGCCGGCATGCAGCCCGATGACGCATTGCGCGTCGCCGAAGCCGTCAACCGCCAGGGCATCTCCGTTACCCTCGACTCGCTCGGGGAAAGCGTCACCTCGCCCACCGAGGCGCATCGCGCCGCCGACGTTTATCACGTTCTTCTCGACTCCATCGCCGAACGCGCCCTCGACGCCAACATCAGCATTAAGCTCACGCAAATGGGCCTGCAGCAATCTCCTGGCCTCGCCGAATCCATCGTCGAAAATCTCGTCCAGCACGCGCGCTCGACGCAAAATTTCGTGCGCGTTGACATGGAGGATTCGCACCTCACCCAGGACACGCTCGACATCGTCCGCCGCGTTCACGCCCATCCCGAACTGCGTGGCGCCGTCGGTGTCGTCATCCAGTCCTATCTCTATCGCTCTCAGGCTGACATTGAGCAGCTGCTTGCCGATGGCATTCGTGTCCGCCTCTGCAAAGGCGCTTACAACGAGCCGCCCGAAGTTGCCTTTCCGCGCAAGCCTGAGGTCGACGCCAATTTTTTCCGGCTCGCCAAAATGCTCATCGACAGTCCCATCTACCACGCCATCGCTACGCACGACGATGCCCTCGTCGACAAGATCAAGGCCTACGCGACGGAGAGCGCAATCGACTCCAGCCACTTCGAGTTTCAAATGTTGTATGGAGTGCGCCGCGATCTGCAGCGCAAATTGGTCGGCGAAGGTTACAGGGTCCGCGTCTACGTGCCGTTCGGAACCGAGTGGTATCCCTACTTCATGCGCCGTCTGGCTGAGCGCCCGGCTAATCTGCTCTTTATGGCGCGCAACTTCTTCCGCTCTTGATTTGTGCGCCGCGTCGCATCATCCGCTATACGCCGATTTCCCGCGCAATTGCAATTCATCTGCTAACGCTCGCGTCCTTCAACCGCCGCAAACCCTGCTCAGCGAGATCTGCTACCGCTCGCGCGAGAGTTTCCGATTCGTTCAGTGACTGCGGACGCTCCAACCGAATGCTCTTATTGAGGGCGTATTCGCGAAAATGAATATCTACATCAAATAAAATTTCTACGTGATCGCAGAGAAATCCGATCGGTTGCAGAATCAGAGCCTTCACTCCCTCAGCCGCTATCCGATCCAGCGTCTCTTCCACGCTCGGTCCAATCCACGGGCCGCCGCTTGCGCCTTGACTCTGGAACGCAAACCACCACCGCGGAATTTCAGGCACTCTCGCCGCCACCAACTCCGCTGTTCGTCGCGCATCTTGCGCATAAGAGTCGCCCACCGCTGCAAGCCCCGGCCACAACTTCGGCCCCGCATTTTCCGCGCCCGCCGCCGCAGCTTCCACTGTTCGCGTCGGCACACTGTGCGCCGTAAACAACACTGGCACGGTCTCGCCCACTTCCGCGCTCAGCTTTGCTAATGCCGGTCTTAGCCGCTCGGCAAAAGCATCCGCCAGCAGCGGATGGTCCGCCCAGCCGGCAGTAAAGTCGATGCGCAGACTGCCCGCCTCCGCTTCCACCGCGCGCCGGTAAAGCCCCACGCTGGTGCGCGAATTTTGTGGCGCCATGCAGATCACCGCCGCCTCTTCAACTCCATCTGTGCGCATCTGCTTCACCACGTCTGCAATATAGGGCCGCCAATTCCTCATTCCCACATACACCGGAATTCGCTCGCCCGCACCTGCCAGCTCCGCCTCCACCAGCCGAGCCTGCGCATTTGTAATCTCCGTCAGCGGGCTCTTTCCAATCAGCGAATACCGGTGCTGAATCTCTTCAACGACCGCCTGCGGCACCGGTCGCCCACTCACCACGTTGCGCAGGTACTCAGGAATCTGCTCCACCGTCTCCGGAGTTCCATGCGCCAGCAGCAGCACCGCTTGCTTAGTCATGCGCGTCCTCTAGTCGGAATTCGCGCACCATCTTCACTACCGCCTGGACATTCTCCACAGGCGTACCCGGCACAATTCCGTGACCCAGATTAAAGATGTGCCCCGCTCGCCCGCCGGCCGCCCGCAAAATCTCCTTCACCCGTTGCTCCAGCACTTCGATCGGCGCAAACAGCGTTATCGGATCAAGATTTCCCTGCACCGCATGCGCATCTCCAACTGCGCGCCAGCCCTCGTCCAGCGGCTGCCTCCAGTCCAGGCCAATCACATCCGCTCCCGTCGCCGCCATCTGCTTCAGCAGTCCCGCCGTCTCCACTCCGAAATAGATTACCGGCACGCCCATCGCCTGCACCGCGCGCACCAGCCGCTTCGACGCTTCAAACGCATACCAACGGTAGTCGCTCAACGAGCGCGACCCCACCCAGCTATCAAAAATCTGAATCACATCCGCGCCCGCCTGCACCTGCAACCTGCAATATTCCGTGAGCACCACAACCAGCTTGTCCAGCAGGCTCATCCATGCAATCGGCTCGCGATACATCAGTTGTTTTGTGTGGATGTAATTTCGTGACCCGCCGCCCTCGATCATGTAGCTCGCCAGCGTGAACGGCGCGCCGCAGAATCCGATCACGCCCAGCCGGTCGCGAAAATGCGCGGCCACCTTTTCAATCGCCTGCGCCACATAAGCCAGCTCTCCTGCGCGGTCCGTCCGCAACGCGAACACGTCCTCGGCCGTGCGCAGCGGCTTGTGTACCACCGGCCCTTCGCCCGCCTGGAACTCAAAGTCCAGTCCCATCGGCTCCAACGGCAACAGCAAATCGGCAAAGATGATCGCCGCATCCACGCCCAGCTTCTCCGCCGCGGTAATCGTCACCTCCGCGGCCAGCTCCGGCATTTTGCAAATCTCCACCAGCGTATGGTGCTTGCGCACGTCGCGGTATTCCTGCATATACCGCCCCGCCTGCCGCAAAAACCACGCCGGAGTGCGGTCCACCGGCTTGCGCAGGCATGCGCGCACAAACCGGCTCCCCGCGAGAATCGTCTCGGTCGCATCGGGGCTCTGTCGAATTGGATCCATATTGATCATTTTACCGGCCCCCATAGCTCGCTTATCCGCCAGTACTCGTAAGCCAACCCCATCGCATGTGAGTTATGATGAACCTCTGCAACCCGGGCGACACTTCGTCGCTGTTCGCGAGGAACCAGCCGGAGCCTTCCCATGACCATTACGAAATTTCTTTGCGCCTTCTCTGCCGCACTATTTGCGGGCTCGCTTTCGGTCGCCGCCCAGCAACCGCCGCCCGCAGTCTCGACACCGCCGCCGTCGCAGCAAATCAAACTCGATGTCGTCGTTGATACCAAGGCCGGCCAGCCCGTCACAACCCTCAGTCAGCAGGACTTCACGATCCTCGACAACAAATCTCCCCGGTCCATAACAGGTTTCAAGGTCGTCACCGCAAAGCAGGAGCCGGTCTCGATCATCCTCTTCATCGACGCCGTCAACACGCCCTATGAACTCGTCAGCTCCATGCGCAATGCCACGGAAAGTTTTCTCAAGAGAAATAACGGCGCTCTGGCCAATCCCACAGCCATTGCCGTCCTCACCGATAGCGGTGTTCAGCTTCCGAGTACTTTCTCAGCCGACGGAATGGCGCTTAGCGACGATCTGGAACACCGCGAGATAGGCCTCCGCCAAATCACCCGCGATTCCCAATGGAGCGACAGCGATCGCCTGACCATCAGCATCAAGGCCCTCCATCAGCTCACCGTCTTTGCCTCCCGGTTGCCGGGCCGCAAAATCATCCTCTGGATCTCGCCGGGCTTTCCTCTCGCTTCAGGCCCCGCTTACCCTTCCCTTAGCTCGAAAGCGGAACGGGAGATCTTCGGAGACGTGACTTACTTCTCCGGCGAATTGCGGCAAAACAAAATCACGCTATACAACATCGATCCCGTCGGGACCTCGCAATCGACGCTCTCGGCAAACTACTACCAGAATTTTGTCAAAGGCATCTCTAAGTACGATGACGCGCAACTCGCCGATTTAAGTATTCAGGTGCTTTCAGCCCAGTCTGGGGGCCTTGACCTTGTCTCCGACAATGACGTCGCGAGCATGATCCAGAAATGCTTGCTTGACGCGAACTCCTGGTACGAAATCTCTTTTGACCCTGCGCCCCCCGACAAGCCCAATGAATACCACCGCATCGAAGTCAAGCTCGCGCAGCCGGGCCTCGTCGCCCGCACCCGCAACGGCTACTACTCCAACCCGAGTGGGTTTGAACCAACGCAATGAGTCCTAAGCTGAGGGCTAGCAGCTGGAAGCGCCTTCTCCGTTTTGATCCCTAGTCCCTTAGTCCCTACTTCATGTTCTTCTCACTTCCACCGGAAGATCCTCAGCGACACCGCAAACGGCACCGCAAACCACACTAATAAAATCCCAATTTGCACCGTCAACTGCCCCAATTGCACGCCTTGCAGCATATTCCCGCGCATTGCATCGATCGCAGCTGTCAACGGCAGCGCGCGCACCAGTGGCTGCACAATTGCCGGAAATCTCGACGCCGAGAAAAACACTCCCGACAAAATCCACATGGGAAGCATCACCAGGTTCATCAGCCCGCTCACGGCCTCCATCGTCCTCGCACGCGACGCGGTCAGCAGCCCCAGCGCAGAAAACACCATCGACACTAGAAGGCAAAGCAATCCAAGCTGCCATAGCGGCCCGCGAAACGGCACGCCGAAAACCAGCTTCGCAAATCCCAGAAACACTACCACCTCGACCGCCAGCATAATTAGCCGCGACAGAAGATATCCCATCAGATACTGCCACCGCGGCATCGGCGAAGCCACCATCCGCTTCAGCAGCTTCTTCTGCCGCCCATCCACGATCGAGAAACCCAGCCCCCACATCGCTGAGCCCATCAAATTCATCCCCAGCAATCCCGGCACCACAAAGTCGATGTACCGCGATCCTTTCTCATGTACCAGCTCATTCGTTGCCGTCAACACATCCTTTCGCCCCGCCGCCACTTCAATCGCTCGATCCGCAATCATGCGTGCCGTCCGCGCATCGGGATTGGTATTGTCGTACCGATACACCACCCCATCGCCGGCCACCCCATTCCCGGTCTGTTCGGCCAGCAACACAATCGTTCCCACCGCGAGCGCATGAACGCCCGCGCTCTCATCCATCTGCGTCGCCTTCAGCCCGCTGTCCGCCGCCAGCGCCTGTGTCAGTTGCTCCGTCGTCGCGCCCACCGGCAGCACATCCGCCGGCCGGTTCCTGAATGCAATTCCAAGCCCGATCGCCAGCAGAATCGGAAACACAAAAATCCAGAAGATGGCCTCCGGCTCGCGCAGCGTCAACTTCAGCCGCGTCACCGTTAATTGATACAGGCTGCTGGTTTCGAGCCTACTCATCCCGCAAATTCCTTCCCGTCAGCCGTACAAACACATCTTCCAGTGTCGCCGAGTGTGTTTTGAATTCGCTCAAATGCAGCCCCTGCGCCTCAATCGCTGCAAAAATCCGCGGCACCGTCGTATGCAGCTCGCTCACTGAAAGCTGATGCACGCCTTCATCCACGCGATGCGACTGCACCCCTGGGATCGTCTTCAATGCCTCCACATTGACAGCGCGTCCAACCGCACCCGCGCTGTCATCCTGAGCGGAGGTCGCCGCTGCGACCGTAGTCGAAGGACCTGCGGTTGCTTTTGGCCCAACCGCAAACTCCACAATGTCCTCGCTGCACTCCTTCGCAATCAGTTCATTCGGCGTACCCACCGCAATCACCTTGCCGTGGTCCATAATCGCCACGCGATCGCAAAGCTGTTCCGCCTCCTCCATATAATGCGTCGTCAAAATAATCGTGCGCCCTGCCCGCTTGAGCTCCTCGACCAAATCCCACAAATGCCGTCTCGCCTGCGGATCGAGTCCCGTCGTCGGCTCATCCAGAAACAGCAATTCGGGATCGCCCACCAGCGCTGCCGCCATCGCCAGCCTCTGTTTCTGTCCGCCGCTCAGGCCGCCCACGCGCGCCCGCCGCTTCTCTTCAAGCTGCGCAAGCTTGATCGACTCATCGATCGTGATTCCATTCCGATAAAAACTCCGGAACAGTCGCAGCGTCTCCTCCACCGTCATCTTGTCCGGAAACTGCGTCTCCTGCAGTTGAATCCCAATCCGTTGCCGCAGTTCATCGGCGCCCGTCTTCCAATTCAACCCCAGCAACTCTACTACTCCCTCGTCGGGTTCGGTCAGCCCCTCGCAAATTTCAATCGTCGTCGTCTTCCCCGCCCCATTCGGACCCAGCAAACCAAAGCACTCGCCCTTGGCCACTTCCAGGTCGATTCCATCCACCGCCTGCACATCCGCAAACGCCTTTTTGAGCGCACGAATCCGCAACGCGGCGCCCGCGCCCGCCTGCGCGCGCAGCTTCCCCGCATCCGCACGATTTGCCGCGTTGTTCATCGGTCTAGCTTAGCGTATTGATGCCCAAGATTTGTTCAAAGAGACGTGGTGCCTTATTGGCTCGACACCACCTGCCACTGCACCGCGCAAAACTCTGACAATCGCGCAAAATCCCTCCGATTCGCTGTCAGCACCAGAACGCCCATCCGCGCTGCGCTCGCGGCAATCAGAGCATCGTTCGTGAGTCGTGCTCTGCCGATCTGTTCGTATCCGTACTTCTGCCCGAGCCGCGCGAGAATCCTCCCGGCATTGGTCCAATCGCTGAGAATCGGGACGAGAATTCTTCCTGCCTTCCCAAAATCCCGTTCCAGCTTTTCCACGATTTTATGATCTCCTTGCTTCGCTCCGGCGTAGAGCTCCTCCAGTACCACCGCACTTAACCACAGCGGAGTTTCGAATGCCCAACGCTGCAACAGAAGGGACAAGCCGCCGCTGCGCAGGCCGTTTATATAAAGCGACGCATCGAAAATTACCGGCATCCGCTATCTTCCGAGTGTGCCGAAAACGTCGCGGATGACAATTCTGCTTTTGAAGAATTGCCGGTTGGCCTCAGTTGCGATTCGGTTGCGCTCGTGTTCCAGGATCGCCAGGTCGAGGGCGCGCTCTACCGTTTCCGTCTCCGTCGCTGCCTCAAGCACCTTCTGCGCGCGCTTTAACTTTGCGTCGTCGAGCCGGAAGTGCTTGTGCCTGATTTGCGTGGGGATGCTGCGGCTGCTCGCTGTGCCCATTGCTTAAACCTCCATCCGGAGTTTAACACGAATGTGTACAAAATAACATTCTATGAACATCACGGCAACACCACTCATCGCCTCGCTGGTCCCCAACGCACTCCCACCCCTCGCGCGCGCCACCAACTCGTTGACTTGCCAACTTGCTGACTCTCTCCTCAGCCCCAGAGTCTCGAGTCCCCGGTCCCTGGTCCCTTAGTCCCTGTCTTTATTTAATCCCCACCACCATCGAGTCCGGACCCACCAAATGCTCCATGCGCGTCTCCTTGAATCCCGCTTCGCGCAGCCACTTCTGGCAGTCGGCGCCCGTATAGTCGAACCCGCCGGGAGTCTCAATCAACATTTGCAGGCTCATCATCAGGCCAAACGCGTTCTTCGAGCGGTCATCGTCAATCATCGCGTCGTACACCAGCAACGCACCGCCCTCAGGCAGCGCCTCGTATGCTTTCTTCACCAGCATCCGCTTTTCGTCGAGATTCCAGTCGTGCAGAATGTGCCCCATCATCACCACATCCGCTTTTGGCAGCGCATCGGTAAAGAAACTTCCCGGCTGGAACCGCAGCCGCGACGTCAATCCGTTTGCTGCAACATACTCCTCGAAGATCGGTCCCACCTCCGCCAGATCGAATCCCACGCCTTGAAGGTGCTGATTCTTCAAAAGCACCTGCGTCAAGAGATCGCCCTGCGCCGGCCCCGAATCCACAACCGTCTTGTATTTCGCCCACGGAAACTTCGCCGCAATAGCCAGGTTCGCGCCATGGCTAACGCCGGTCATCGCCTTCAGAAACTCCTTCAGCCGCGCCGGATCGGCGTAGATCGTCTCGAACACTGGCGCGCCGCCGCCTTTCAGCTCATTCTGTGGCAACCCGGTACGCAGCCCCTCCGTCAAATGGTCCCAATGCCCATACGACCGGTGGTTACACATCTCCAGAATCCCGCCGATATACGACGGCTTCTTCTTGTCCAAAAACAAATCCGTCTCCGGTGCGTTGGAGTACTTCCCCTCTCGCCGCTCCAGAAATCCCAGCGCCACCAGTGCGTCGAGAAAATCCCGCGCCGACCGCGGATGCAGTCCCAACCGCCCCGTCAACTCCTCTAATCCCTCAGGCCCTCGCGCCAGCTCGGTAAACACTCCCATCTCCACTGCGCTCAGCAATGTTTTAGAGGCCCAGAACCCAAAGCCAATTTGAAAAATCTTTTCCGGTGTCGGATGCTCGCCCACAAAGTCCTCCTCAGTCTTTTCTCAAATTCAATTTCGTTGCAGGGAAATCGCGTCTTCGTTTCGGGGGATCTGCTTTTTGCTCGGGGGAACCCATCCACTATAACCCCTCCTCCGCCGAATAGATCAAGCCGGCTCGCTGAATCGGCCCGTCGCTTCCTCGCGGGCCTGCTGACTTGCTAACTCCAGTCCCTCAGTCTCTAGTCCCTTAGTCCCCGCTTTTCTGCGATACTCACCCCATGCTCCTCCGCCCCGCTCAGCCTGCCGACGCGCTCGCCATTGCGCGCGTCCACGTCCGCGCCTGGCAGCACGGCTACAGCGGAATCCTCCCCGCCAGCTATCTCAATCAGCTCCGCCCTCAGGACCGCGCCGAAAAATACGACCTCTCCCACGCCGGCCCTTCCCACCCTCACACCATCGTCGCCACTGACGCCGACATCATCAGCCCAACCGAAACCAGCAGCCTCGCCAACCCCGCCGGCCACAGCCACTCCGACGACAAAATTCTCGGCTTCGCCACCACCGCTCCCTCGCACGAGTCCGACCTTCCCCAGCACGGCGAGCTCACGGCCCTCTATGTCGATCCCGATTCCTGGGGCCGCGGCATCGGCGTCGCGCTCGTCTCCGCCGCACGCGCCCATCTCGTCTCGCTCGGCCTACGCCACGCATACCTCTTCACTCTCGTCGACAACCTCCGCGCCCAACGCTTCTACAAATCCGACCAGTGGACACCCGACGGCCTCACCCGCACCGACACCGTCTGGGGCGCCGCCGTCCACGTCCTCCGCTTCCAGCGCACGCTTTAACTGCGGCAAGGGATACAGGACTCCCCGCTCCGGTGAAGGGTACGGGCTTCAGCCCGTACGTCCACGCCCGCTCGCACACGCGGTGTCATCCCGAGCGAAGCGTTCTACAGCGGAGCCGAGGGACCTGCTTTTGC
>Ga0182024_10009585_pt1 | contig 19994 bp, 20 predicted proteins | sample P32metaG_FD_120480 | JGI IMG/M metagenome (GOLD analysis project Ga0182024, IMG submission 120480) | Permafrost microbial communities from Stordalen Mire, Sweden - P3-2 metaG (Illumina Assembly) | ecosystem: Environmental > Terrestrial > Soil > Wetlands > Permafrost | place: Sweden: Stordalen... | reverse complement strand
GGGCGCGACCCCTCGCGGACAAGATCACTGTAAAGGAGATGAAAAACGCTAAGCGCGTTCGGTTACTTTTTCAAATGACCCAACGATCCTGTTTCGGTTACCGGGTCAAATGACTTGACAGGCACTCGCGCTGGCCATCCCGAGCATTCGCAGGATGGGCCAGAGCATAGCTCGTGCTGCGGCCGCCTTTGGGATTCTGAATGAGCACGCCGTGCTCGACCAGCGCCATGATGTCGCGTAGAGCAGTGTCCTGCGAGCACTTGGCGAGATCGGCATATTTCGACGTTGTCAGGTTGCCCGTGAATCCGTCAAGAAGCCGATTGAGCACAGCCGCTGTCGATCATTGAGCTGGACGCCTTGCGCGCGTTCCCAAAAACGCGCCTTGGCGAGGACCGAGCCGAGAGTGCTCTGGGCACCGTCGATAGCTCGGCCGAGGCAGGCGAGGAACCATTCCATCCAAGGTGTGATGTCGAGAGTTCCGTGCTGCGTCTGCTCCAGAATCTGATAATAAGCGGCGCGCTCCTGCCGGATCTGCGCCGACATGCTGTAAAAGCGCTGGGAGCTGCCTTCGGAGCGCGCCAGAACCATGTCGGCGATGGCTCGCGCGATGCGGCCGTTGCCATCCTCAAAAGGATGGATGGTCACGAACCAGAGATGGGCCAGCCCCGCGTTCAACACCTGATCTAGTGCGGAGGGTGGCGTTGAACCAACGCAGGAAGGCGCGCATTTCCGCATCGAGCCGCTTGGCGGGCGGCGCCTGGAAATGAATGCGCTCCTTGCCGATCGGACCGGAGACAACCTCCATCGGGCCGCTGCTGTCCTTGCGCCATGCTCCCACGGTGATCTCGCGCATGCCGCTGCGCCCAGCCGGAAACAGAGACGCCTGCCAGGCAAAGAGCCGTGTCGCAGTGAGCGGCTGGGCGTAATTGCGCGTGACATCGAGCATCATTTCCACGATGCCGTCCACGTTTCGATCCGCAGGCTTGAGCGCTCCGATGTCCATGCCCAAGCGGCGGGCAAGCGAGGAACGAACCTGTCCGGCGTCGAGCTTCTCGCCTTCGATTTCACTGCTCTTCAGTACGTCGGTGGTGAGCGTTTCGAGCACGGCTTCCTGACGGAGTTTGAAACCGAGGGCTTCCATGTGCCCGATCAGGCGCCCTTGCCGGTGGCGCACGGCCGGGAGCGCTTCGCCAAGACCCTTGCGACTCCAGTGAAGCCTGGGCCAGCCCGATAGTTCATGGATATACATTCTCCGCAAATCCTGCGGATATTATAACAAGTATTCACCGCGGGATGTGCGGAGATTAAGGGCTCTATTCTCCGCAAGCGGGGCGGGGTGTCTCGATCTGAACCTTCAGTTCTGAAGACGGCAGGTCGCAGACCTGCCCCACGCCGGCGTCAGGCGGCTTACAATTATTTGGGCTTCCAAGGATCGTACGTCCCGACGTTCCAGATGTGGCCTTCCGGATCGCGGCAGGTAAAGTCGCGGCCGCCGTAATGTTTGTTCTCCAGCTCAAACACGATTTCGGCTCCGGCGGCTCTTGCGCGAGCGTAGACCGCATCCGCATCGTCCACGATCAGGCTGATGTGGCGGGTTTCGGCTCCGTCAATTTCGTCGGGCTGTTTGGTGAAGCGCCTGAACGGGCCGTCCTGGACGGAGCCGATCATGATCATGCCGCCGCCGAAGGTCAACTCGGAATGCAAGATCGTGTTGTCCGGCCCCGGATACACCGCGTGCTTATGGAATCCGAACACGCGGCACAGCCACTCAATAGCCTCCGGCGCATTGCGGTAGCCCATGCTAATCGTGACGGAGCTCTTCGTGTTTGAGTTGGGCATCGTTAGGTTAAAAGTGCGGCGATCCGATCCGGATCGTTGGGAACGACGATGGACTGATTGCCGTAGGTGGAGCGAATCTTTACTCCACCGGGGGCTTCGAGCTTGCCGGTGTGGTACTTGTAGATGTAATCCGGGTCCTTGAGTAGGTTGCCGGTGAGCACGGCGACGACGTCGGCTTCGCGATCGATCGCGCCGACCGCGGTCAGCTTGCGAATTCCGGCGAGCGTGGCGGCCGAAGCGGGCTCGCAGCCGATGCCGCAGCGGCCGATGATGGCCTTGGCGTCGGCGATCTCCTGCTCGCTCACCTTTTCGACCAGGCCGTTGGTGGAGTTGATCTCGTGCAAAGCCTTGGGCCAGGAGACTGGATCGCCGATGCGAATGGCCGTAGCCAGCGTTTCGGGCTTGGCCACGGGATGGAATTCCTTTGCACCCGTATGGACGAATTCGTAGAAGGGCGCGGAGCCTTCGGCTTGGATCACTGCGAGGCGGGGAAGGCGGTGAATGAGGCCGGCATCCTTGGCCTCGCGCAGTCCCTTGCCGAACGCCGACACGTTGCCGAGATTTCCGCCGGGAAGCACCACCCAATCCGGCACGCGCCAATCGCGCTGATCCAGCATCTCAAACATGATGCTCTTCTGGCCTTCGATGCGGAAGGGATTGACGGAGTTAAGCAGATAAATTCCGAGGCGATCGGCAAGAACGCGGATGAGCGCGAGGATCTGATCGAAGTTGGCCTCGACCTCGAGCGTTTTGGCGCCGTATTCGAGAGCCTGCGCGAGCTTGCCGAAAGAGATGTTGCCGTGCGGCAGAAAGATGAGCGCTTCGAGGCCGGCCGCGGCGGCATAGGCGGCCATGGACGCGGAGGTGTTGCCGGTGGAGACGCAGGCCACTCGGCGCATGCCTAGGCGCAAGGCCTGCGCGACTCCGCAGGTCATGCCGTTGTCCTTGAAAGAGCCGGTGGGATTGAAGCCCTGATGCTTGAAGGCGATGCGCGCAAGGCCGCCGTATTCGGCCGCGGCGGGTGCATCGAGCAAAGGCGTGTTGCCCTCGCGCAGAGTGACCACGCGGGTGTAGTCGGCGAGGAACGGAAACAATTCGCGATAGCGCCAGACGCCGCTTTGATCGAGAGGCGCGTTGCTCAAGCGGCGGTCGCGGAAGGTGCGCTTGAGAGTGGCGGCGTCGGAGTCCGGCGCGGCGTAGCCGGCTTCAATCAAGCCTCCGCACTGGGGGCAATTGTAGAGAACTTCGGTGATGGCGAAGCGCGCCCGGCAGCCAGGGTTGAAGCACAGAAGCTCGGCGGCGGCCGTGGGCGTGGCGATCGTCATGATTTGATTGTAGCGGCTCAGCCGAAGCCGACCAAGGGAGATCGCCCGCTCCTTAGTGGGATCGCACTAAAACGGGACGCTAGGGACGTAAGTTTAGGCGGCGCAGCGGGAGTTTTGTAGAGACTTTATCATCTAGCAAAAGAGAGGACCGACAAGTCAGTTGTCTGTCGGGCTTTCCTCTATGTGATCGATGACCAGTACGGGCTCGGGACGCTTATGCACCTCCAGCTTCAGCCCGAGTTGTTTGTCCAATGCATCAAAGAGCGACACGGCGCCGCTGGGGTCCGATGAAACACCCGCCGTCTGGCCGCCGCCCTTGCCACCGCCCTTACCGCCGCCGTTCCCGCCTCCTCCTCCGCCGGCCAGGTTCGGAGGCACCGGGCTAAAGCTCAGGCTAAAATCCCAGGAGCCTTCGATCCCGCTGGCGTCCGACACTGGGTAACGAAGATAGAGCCGCGCAATGGTTTGAAGTTGCTCCGCGAATTGCGCCGTGGTGATGTTCTGGCAGGTGGCGATCATCGGCGGTGGACCTGCGTCCGGATTCCTCGGCCCCTGCGCCGTCTTACATGCCGTGCGATTCGAGGGGTCGGCTTTCTTGAGCTTCGGTTTATCCGCCACCAGCGTATACGCATCCATGGGACGGTCCTCATAGTGTGCCTTCATCTTAAAGCGGTCCACCAGCAACGCGCGCATCATCGACTGAAGGTCGTAGACTCCGTGGCCCTCGGCGATGGCGATGGCGGTAGGAGGCGCCTTCGCGACGATATCGAAGATAGGGGAACTCCGGGTCAGCCATTTTGGCATTGCCGGAATGTCGCCAGGAAATCTATTGATATCCCAAGCTTGAATGAGCATGTCGAACAACGGTTCGCCGTGGGCCTCATAGCGTCCGCCGGGCAGAAATTCGCCCAGGTCTCCTTCATCCGCGCCCGGCTTGCTCAGCCGCACCGACGCTACTTCAAACTCGACCGGTGGAGGAGGAGGCAGGGCTGTCGTAACCTCGGGCGAATTCGCGGTGGGTGTTTCATTCGCGTTGTCCACCACGAGGACGGGCATAAGGACCTTTCCCGGCTCCAGCTTCAAGCCGAGTTGTTTATCCACGGCGTCGAAGATGGTGACGCCGTCGGCGCCCGGCACCCGGAGCAGGCCCTTCGAGGTCCATTTGAAGTTGAAATCCCAGGCTCCTTTGAGGCCGGTGGAATTCAAGACGGGGCCGGTTAAATAGGCGTTGGCTATGTCGAGGCCATCCGGGCGCAATTCTCCAAATCCACGCAGGGTCGATGCAAATTCCTCCATGGTGACGTTGTGGCAGGAAACCACGTTAGGTGGAACGAAATCCGGACCCGGCCGCAGCGGCGGCTGGAACTGGCAGCCGGGCTCGCCCGAGCCGTCGGCGGGTTTCAATTTCGGTTTGCCCTTGCCCACGGAGAGAACGAATCCCTGAATGGGCCGCGTATCCTTGTGGACCACCAGTTTGAAGCGGTCGGCCAGCAGTGCCTGGAGCATCAGCTTAACCGTCTCCGGCGAGGTCGCCGGTGGCGCCTTGGCGATGACATCGAAATGGTCGAATTCGAGCCAGGCCGGCCCTCCCACCACCGTATCCGCATCTACGCTGTACGCGGTCTTGACCAGGTCCAGCATGGTGGCGTCGCGGATCTCATACCAACCGGCTCGGAAGATGCTGCCCTCCATGTTCCGATTCCTGATCGGTGCGCTCGCGTGGACATCGGCGATTTGAAATGAGGGTGCGGTGTGGGGATTTTGGCCAAAAGCCAAGGCGGCAATGACGCTCATACGAGATAATCCGATGGCTATCGCCAAGGTGGTATTCCGGGCACCATTGGGAACAGTGTGTGTCAGCCGTGCCGGGAACACCGTAGCCGCTCGCATGCCGCGATGATAGCAATTTGCATGCCGTAGAGTGTCGCCCCAACTCTAAAGGGAACCCATACTCAGTCTTGTGTGCATCGGCTGCACACCTGGGCCGCTTACGCTCACCGCATGAGTGAGACCTCGCCGACAATCCGAGATTATGTAAAGTATCAAGAAACCGCCTGCCTGTCCAGAAGCGCCCGGGCGGACTACCTGCGAGGCGTCATCGTGTGTTTCGCGGTTCCGGTCGCCTTTGCGCTACCTTAAAACATTAGACGATGCTGGCGGTTCATTTGGAATCGGGGCGCGTGGAGCTGCGGCGCGTGCCGCTGCCGCGCGCGGGGCGTGGGTTCGCGCGAATCCGTCTTCTTTGCGCGGGGATCTGCTCCACCGATCTCGAGCTCCAGCGCGGATACTACGGTTTTTCGGGCACGCCCGGGCACGAATTCGTGGGCGAGGTGACCGAGGCCGAAGACCGGAGCTGGGTTGGCAAGAGGGTCGCCGGCGAGATCAATCTGGCGTGCGGCGTCTGCGAGTGGTGCGCGCGGGACCTGGGGCGGCATTGCCCGCATCGCACCGTGCTGGGGATCGTGAAGCATCCCGGGGCTTTTCGTGAGTTTCTAACTCTGCCGATCAGGAATCTACGCCCGGTTCCGGCGGCGATCACAAACGAACAGGCGGTCTTCATCGAGCCGGTGGCGGCGGCGTGCGAGATTCTGGATCAGGTGCGAGTGCTGGCGGGAACGCGCGTCGCGGTCCTGGGCGACGGAAAGCTGGGGCTGCTGATCGCGCAGGTGCTGGCGGCGCACGGCGCGCGAGTGCATTTGTGGGGTCGGCACAAGGACAAGATGAAGCTGGTGGAGAGTGCTCGGGTGACGACGGAAGTGCTCAGCAAGAAAACGCCTCGTAGAGGCTGGGCGATGGTGGTGGATGCGACGGGGTCGACGGAGGGCCTCCCGGCGGCGATTGCGATGTGCGAGCCGAGAGGCACGGTGGTGATGAAGTCCACGGTGCATGGATTGGTGAAGCTGGACACGGCTCCGGCGATTGTCAACGAGATCACGCTGATCGGGTCGCGATGCGGTCGCTTCGAGCCGGCGATCCAACTGCTCGCGTCGGGCAAGGTGCGCGTGGACGGGATGATTTCGGAGCGATACTCGCTCGATCGCGCGCCGGAAGCGTTCGCGCACGCGGCGACCAAGGGAGTCCTCAAGATATTACTCGGGGCGGATGGGCATGCGCGCTGAACGCGGGGAGATCCTGACGCTGTGGTGCGCCGCCGGAGTGCTGGCCGCGGGGGTCATCGCGTATTCGCAGACGCTGGCGTTCGCCTGGGACGAGGGGTTCCACCTGGTGGCCGCGCAATTGATTTTGAGAGGCAAGCGGCCGTATCTGGATTTCATTCATCCGCAGGCGCCGCTGTACGCGTACTGGAACGCCGCTTTGATGCGCCTGTTCGGCGAAAGCTGGCGAATGGTGCACGTGGTGTCGTCACTGGCGGCGACCGGCGCGGCGCTGCTGACCGCGCAGTTTGTGCTGACGCGCCTGGAGGACCGAGCCTGGCGGCTGGCGGGGGCGTTGTGCGCGATGGCTCTGGTGGGGTTGAACTCCACCATCCTGTGGTACGGAACCATCGGGCAGCCCTACGCGATGTGTTTGCTGCTGGTGGTCGGTGCGTTCCGGTTGACGGTGCTGGCCGAGGAACGGAGCTCGGTGCGGGTTTCCGCGGGCGCCGGGTTTTGCGCGGGCGCGGCAGCCGCATGCTCCTTGCTGACGGCTCCGTTCGCGCCGGTGCTGCTGGTGTGGACCTGGTTTCACGGCGGCGGGGGCCGCCTAAAGAAATGCGCGATGTTCATCGGCGGCGCGGTGGTTCCGTTTTTGCCTCTGCTGTGGCTGTTCGTCCAGAGCCCTCGGCAAGTCTTATTCGGAGTATTTCAATATCACGGGCTGTACCGGGCGGTTGACTGGCCTGGAGCCGGAAAGCAGAACGTGGACGTCGCCACGGCGTGGATGAATAGCTACGAGGCAGTGCTGCTGATCGGGCTGGCGAGCCTGGGCTTGACGTATATCGTGGGACGGAGCAACTGGGAGCCGCGCAACACGCGGGAGTTTTACCTATGCGTGTGGCTGATCGCCGCGGAAAGCGCGTATCTGTGCATCCCGCGCCCGACCTTCGGCCGGTATTACATGTTCGTGATTCCGTTTCTGGCCATCCTCTCCGCCGTAGGTTTGTACGCCATCGCGGCGCACATCGGCAACCTGCTGTTCCCGTGGCGCTATCCGCTGGTGTTGACGCTGGTGCTGGCCGGGGCGTTCGTCAAATACAGTGTCGACGCGTTGAACGAATATAGTTGGAAGGATCTGGAACAGGACGCGGCCAAGGTAGATGAGGTCACGGCCCCCGGCGCGGCGCTATATGCGGACGAACATGTCTACTTCCTGCTGAAGCGGGAACCGCCTTCCGGCATGGAGTATATGGACTCGCACAAGCTGAAGCTTCCGGACGCGCTCGCGGATAAGATGCACGTGCTGTCCACGGCGAGGCTCGACGCGGAAGTGGCGGCGGGGAGATTCGCCACCATTTCGATTTGCAACAACGACGACCGGGTGATGGCGCTGGGCCTTCCGGGTCCGTACACGCAGAAGGCCGAGGTCGCGGCCTGTGGTGTGTTCTGGGCGCGGAAGTGACGATAGGCCGCTAGGCCTGTTTCATGATTAACGTAGGGCAGCGTTCGTGGTGGGGCGGGTCCCCTGACCCGCGGCCGATGCCCTCGTCGGCCCTGCTTCACGCCCCAGCAAGCCGGACCGTGGGGTCCGGCGCGGACGAGGGCGTCCGCCCCACCTGGCCTCATAGAAACTGTGAAACCGGTATAGTTTGCCGGCGAACGCTCGACGCGCGCCGCCGCTCCCGAAGTCAGCGCCGCCACATAGTGCGCTAACGGCCCGTCTTGTGCCGTTCGGCGGGGAGCTCTGAAATTACCGGCCCAGGCGGCCGTACCAGGCCACGATGACCTCGCCCCAGATGGCGGCGCCCAAAGCCGCGACGCCCAGGAAGCTGCCGAAGGGCAGTTCATACGTCAGGTCCTTCTTGCGGAGGACCACGTAGCCCAGACCCAGGACCGCGCCCATCAGCGAGCCGACGATCATTGCGAGCAGTGCGCCGCGGAGGCCCAGGAAGGCTCCGATCATGGCCATCATCTTCACATCGCCGAAGCCCATGCCCTCGCGGTGACGCACCTTCTGGTAGGCCCATCCGACAAACCAAGTCAATCCCGCACCGGCGGCGGCGGCGAAGGCAGCGTCGGCCAGACGAATCCACTGCGGGCTGACGAGGTTCCCGAAGAAGAGCTGAAGGATGCCGGGCTCCGAGTCTATAAAGGGGGCGAACGCGAGGCCAATCGCGACGCCGCCCAGGGTAAACTCGTCGGGAAGGATGCGGTCCAGGTAATCGGTGACGATCAGGGCGATGACGATGGCGCCGAAGACGGCATACTTGGCGGCAGTAAGACTCGGGCCCAGGGCGTAGGCGCTGAGCAGGAACGCGAGTCCGGTAGAGAGCTCGACCAGAGCGTAGCGCGGAGGGATCGGCGCCAGACAGTGGCGGCAACGAGCGCGCAACAGGAGGAAGCTGAGCACGGGAATGTTGTCGTACCAGGCGACAGTGCGCCGGCAGTGGGGGCAATGCGAACGCGGGCGCACTACGGAAATATCGCGCGGCAGGCGATAGATGCAGACGTTCAGAAAGCTTCCGATGAGCAGTCCCGCAAGGAACGCCAGAGTCTCAAACATGTGACCCTCAAACATCCGGTTTCAGGATTCCGTCGCTCATGAATCGCGCTTTCGCAAATTTCACGAAGTTATAGAACGCGGCCATGTTTGCTATGGCTAAACCTTCCACGCCGTCGAGAAAACCGAGCTTGAGAAAATAGGTCTGAAAAAAAGTCCATGGCGGCGTAAAGATAAGACGCGTCCAGGTGGGTCTTTCGCCGGCGGCGAGCATCTGCTGCGCGGCGAGAGTGGTGTAGCGGTCCATGGTGCGGAGATGCTCGGAGAGCGAGCTGCACGTGAAGTGGAGCAGATTGGATTCGAGATGCCCGAGGCGGCCGCGCACCTTCACCGTTTCATGCACGAAAGCACCCTCCCAGGTGGCCTTGCGGCGATCGTAGAGGCGCACCTTGCGGTCGGGATACCAGCCGGAGTGGCGAATCCAGCGGCCCAGATACTGCGCCATACGGGGCATGGTATAGGCGTCGCAGTCCGGGCCGGTTTTCTTGAGCCGCCAGATTTCGGCTTCGAGCGCCTCGCTCAGCGATTCGTCGGCGTCGAGGGACAGAATCCAGTCGTGGGAAGCTTGTTCGGCGGCATGGTTTTTCTGATTGGCGTAGCCCGGCCAGGCGCTCTCTACGACGCGCGCTCCCAGCTTGCCGGCGAGTTCCACGGTGCGGTCGGTCGAGCCGCTATCGACGACCACAATCTCGTCGGCGCAGCGGAGGCTTTCAATCGCGCGCGGAAGGTTGCGCTCTTCGTTCAAGGTGATGATCGTGGCGGAGATCTTCACAGACCAGTCTTCACAGCCCGGGGCGAATGGGCGCCGCCGTGAAGCAGAGCAGGAACATCGCCAATGCCGCCAAGCCGAGCCAGAACCTCGTGCGGCCCAGAGGAGCGGGATCGACGATGCTGGGATGGCGCATGCCGAAGAAAAAGAGGATGGCGGCCCACACCAGCCAGCTATATGTGAAGAAGAGCCCCATGGGCACCAGCAGCGCCACGAAGATGCGCGAGAGCCACTTGGTGCGCTCGCCCAGGAAGGCGTAGAGGATGTGGCCGCCGTCGAGCTGGCCGATGGGCAGAAGATTCAGCGCCGTGGCCAGCAGTCCGACCCACGCCGCGCGAGCCGCCGGGTGCAGATAGATGTCGGCGGTGGGCACGCCGGGGAACTGGACCATTTCGAACAGGCGCAGGATCAGGGGAGTGCCGAAGATGAGATCGCCGTGGACGCCGATTCCCGGCACGACCTTGGACATCGAAACGCCCACCGCGAGAGGCCAGATCAGCAAAGCGAAGCCGGCCAAGGGTCCGGCGATGCCGATATCGAACAAGATGCGCTTGGAGAGGATTGCCGAGCGAATGCGGATAAAGGCTCCCATGGTTCCGATCAGAGTGGGAGCGGGCAGGAAAAAGGGCAGCGAGGCGTCGACCTGATAATAGCGCGCCGTGAGGTAATGGCCGAACTCGTGAGCCAGCAGGATCGAGAGCAGGGTGAGCGAGAACGGGAGTCCTTCGAGCAAGAAGGATGGATCGTGCCACATCTGGACGTATCCGGCGAATCCGGCATCGAAATCGAAGGGGCGGTTCTGGTCGAAGCTTCGGGCCAGACCCGCGCCCACCACGGTGGTTGACAGGAGCGTGACCAGCAGCAGCAGCGCATGCAGCCAGTAACGATCCCTGGGACGGTCGTGCGCGGCGACGGCCCAGTGCCCGCGTTCCCGCAGCGCGGCCGGCGTAAAAGGATAGCCGTTGGTGGACACTGGATTCTCTTCAGGAACACGCGCAAAATCCGGTCCGGGCAAGCTTCGTCCGGCGCGAAGCATTTCTCGATCCCCGAACGGAGTCCGCCGCACTCTTTGCGCTATTGAAGCGTCTGCAACTCCTTGCCCGGCTTGAACCGGACCGCCTTGCCGGGCGGGATGGCGACCTCCGCGCCGGTGCGCGGGTTGCGGCCAATGCCGGTCTTGCGCGGACGGACATTGAAGATGCCGAAGCCGCGCAACTCGATGCGCTCACTGCGGCTTAGCGCCCGCTTCATACTTTCGAAAACGGTCTCCACGGCCATCTCGGCTTTGGTCTTGGTGATCCCCGTCTTGTTTACGACTTCGTTGATGATGTCGAGCTTAATCAAAACCGCCTCCCCGTTAAAGGGGCTGTTTGCCGCGCAAATCCGCGCCCCAAACTCGATGATAGGATTAGGGTTAAACGGATGTCAAGCAGGGCCTTATTTGTGTACGGCACGCTGCGGCGTGGATGCGCCAATCGGCACGCCCGTCTGTTGGACCGTTCGGCGCGGTTTCTCGGTACAGCGCGAGTACAGGGACGGCTGTATCGGGTGAAGTGGTATCCGGGAATCGCGCTGCGGGCGGAGGCTGACGACTGGGTGGTGGGCGATCTGTTCCTGGTGCGCGATCCGCAAACACTGGCGGCGCTGGATCAATATGAAGGCTCGGACGAGTACCGGCGCGTGCTGACCACAGCGGTACTGGAGGGCGGGCATCGAGTACGGTGCTGGGTGTACGAGTACATCGGTGGGGTAACCGAGGAGCGGCGGATTGTCTCGGGGGAGTGGATGAAGGAGAATGGCTCCCTATGAAGGGGGCGCGCTGCTTTTCGGGCCGCTGGCGCCGCCGCATGGTCTGACTATCCCGGTTTTTGCCGCAGCAAGCGGTCTCTATTTCAGTGCTTCCTCCAGCGTGCCAGTCAGGCGCAGCACGTTCAGGCGCGCATGCTGGGCGGCGGCCTGAGCGTCGTAGTAGGCGCGCCACTTTTCCTGCTCCGCCGCGCGGTCCTGCTCCACCTGCACCGGCAGAATCTGCCCTTCGCTCAAGCGCGCCAGGTCCAGCGTGGTGGATTCTCGCGTCAGGCTCAAACCGTCCAGCGCCAGCTTGAGCCCGTCCTCGGCGACGCGCAGGTCGTCGAAGGCATTCTCGATATCGTCGCGGATGCGCCTGCGTGTGCGCGCGATTTCGGTGCGGATCTTGGCCGCGTCGGCCTCGGCCTGCGAGGAGTACGCCTTGGCCGAATGCCCGGCCAGCACCGGAATCGAAAGAGACACCCCCAGCTCGACGTTGTTGGCCTGAAAGTGGTTGAAGAATTCTTTATAATTATTGAACTGCGCCAGCAGCGAGTACTGCGCGACCAGGTTGGCTTGGGGCAGCCGGTAGGCCCGGTAACTCTTGAGCTCCAGCGTCTTGGCCTGAAGATCGGACTCCAGGCGCTTTACCTCCGGGCTGTTGTCGAGCGCGAACGCGATGGCTTCGTCTTGGGAAACCGGAGGTTCCAGCGCTGGAAGCTGCTCCTGGGCGAGGCGCACCCGATCGCCCGGCGCGAGACCCAGCACCGCGCCCAGCGACCGCTCCGCGGTGGACAAGTCGCGATTGAACATTTCCACCCGATGCGCCGCCTCCCTTTCCGCGAAGTTGGCCTTGCTGGATTCAATGGCCAATGCCTGGCCTTCGTCAACCTGGGTCCGGGTAAGCTGCATGGCGCGCGCAAGATTCGCCTCTTCCTGCTTGGCGGCGTCGAGCCCGTGCGCGGCGTTTTCGGCATCGACGAACAGCGACGCCACGCGGTAGACGACTTCCGCCTGGCGCTGGTTGAGGCCGATTCCAGCGCCCCGCGCAAGCTCCTTCGCCTGCGCCACCAGATAGCTTTGCGGCTTGTTGAATAGATCCATGTTGGTTCGCGCCTGCACGACGGAAGGCGCGCTGCCGTCGATGCTGCTGGGATATCCGTAGGTCCAGGCCAGGCCGCTGCCGGCGTAAACCTTGGGCGAAAACGGATCCTTGTTGATCAGCTCCTGATCGCGAGCCCGCTGTCGATTCAGGCGGTCGATCACCATGTCGGGGTTCTGCTGCAAGGCCAGTTCCAGGGCCTGGCGCAGCGTCAGCGTTCTGGTCTCGGCGGCGCACGTAAGCGCGCCGAGAAGCAACATCGCGGGAATCTTCATTCCCTATTCGTACCGCAGAGCGTCGATGGGATTCAATCGCGCCGCTTTGTTGGCCGGCAGGAGCCCGAAGATCAGGCCCACCGCCAGCGACACCGCGAAGGCGATGCCGATGGCCGGCAGGGAGATGGGAATTTCTATTTCGTCGGTGAAATACCGCACGCTCAGCGGAATGGCCACACCGATGGCGATGCCCGCCACGCCGCCGCCCACGCTGATCATCACCGCCTCAGCCAGGAACTGTTCCAGCACGTCGCGGCGCGCCGCGCCCACCGCCATGCGCAGACCGATCTCGCGCGTCCGCTCAGTCACCGTCACCAGCATGATGTTCATGATCCCGATTCCGGAGATGACCAGGGCGATGAGGGAGACCAGGTACATCACCACGGTCAGCACGTAGCCCACGTCCCGCGCCGTGTCCAGGATCGAGGACAGGTTGTCCACCAGGTACTTTGCGCCGGCGCGATGACGGCTGGAGAGAATCTGCTTCACGGCCTCGGTCAGCGGAAGCACCGTCGCGGAGGAACGGGTTTCGACGTACAGCGGATCGACGCGCTCGATGGCCGCGAAGCGGCGCAGCTCCGTAATCGGAATCAGTACGTTCTCGCCGGAGCCGGAGAGCTCACTCAATCCGAAGCTTTCGCTCTTCTCTTTGAACGTGCCGATGACGGTGAATTGAAGGCCGTGCAGCTTAATGATCTTTCCGACCGCCTGCCCTTGTCCACCAAAAAGCCGCCTGGCCAGGCGTTCGGTGAGCATGGCCACCTTCTCGCTTCGGTCCACGTCGCCACCGTCCATGAAGCGGCCGGCCAGCAGCGCCACGTTGCGCACCAGCGGGTAATACTTGTCCGCGCCGATGATGCCGATGTCCTCTTCCCTGCCCCCGATGATCATCTGGTCGGCGCTGTTCATCACGCCGGTGGCGGCCACGATGCGCGAGCCGAGCTGCTGGCGCACGGCGTCCACGTCGGCAATCTTGATGTAGTCGGCGTCGGAGGTGCCCATGGAAGGATTGTTGCCGCCGTCGTACTGCGCGTAAATCAGGTTGGAGCCGAGGCGCTGGATCTGATCGACGATGTAACCCCGGCTGGTGATCGAAATGGTGACCACCAGGATCACGCTGGCGTTGCCGATCACCAGTCCCAGGCCCGTCAGGAACGCGCGGAATTTATTGGCGCGCAGAGCCTCGAAGCTGGCGCGCAAGGCCTCATAGTGGGACATCAATGGGTTTTGGCGAGCAGCTCCTGCGCCCGCTGCCGGGGAGGATCGTCCGGAGTCAAGGGCGCGCGTATATATTTCTCCAGCAGCGCGCGTGCGTCGCTCAGGTTGCGCTTGCCCTCGATGTAAGTCTCGGCGCGGACGAACCGAATGGTGTTGTCCTCCGGCGCCATGCGCGCGGCCTGCTCGAACAGCGCGTCGCTTTCCTTAAGGCGGCCCCGCTTGGCGAGAAATCGAGCCAGCTCCATCACGCGGCTCGCCTGCTGGGGCGCAAGTTTGATGGCTTGGCGCAGGTGCTGCTCAGCGGCGTCGTATTCCTTGTTCTTTTCGCTCAAAACCGCCAGCAGATGCTGGCCCTCGGCCGGATCGGCCGCGCTCACTTTCCGCGCCAGCTCTTGCGCCTTGTTCGATCCGCCGCCCAGGAACCCCGGCGCGCCCATGTAATAGTCGAATAGGTCTCCCGTAGCCTGTTTATTCAGGATATCCAATTGCACGGCTGTCTCGAAGTACTGGCGGGCTCGCGAAGCGAGGCCGGGAGCGGTGAAGGGACCGCTCGACTCCGCGCGTCTTCCATAGGCCCGGCCGAGCCAGACGTACAGCTCCGCGTCCGCCGCCTGGTTTGGGGCGGGCTTCCGGGAAGCTTGCAGAGCCGCGAGCGCCTTATCGAAATTGTCGGTGGCCTTCTTGGCGTCGCCGAGCATGAAGTAGTCCTGTCCCATAAGCTGGAGATCTCCGGAGTCCTTGTTTGCCAAGGGCATCAGAAGCTTCAGCGAGGCTTGATATTCGGTGCGCTGGTACAGCTCGCGGGCGTGCGCGAATTCCGCCGAGCCAGGCTCTGTCACGCGGGCGTGTTCCTCGGGAGGAGCGGCGAACAAGCGTGAGGCAAACACTAGCGCTGTGGCCAACCGGCTCATTTACCTTCTTAAATTACAGTGTACAGCCCTGCAAGCGCGCGCAAACCAGCGTCGCGTCGGGGCGCGTTTGTTCGCTTCCCGCGGCTGCGGTAGACTGGAGCGACATGAACGCTGACAAGGCGGCCGACGGCCTGGGCCCATGAACGTCCGCTTCATGCAACGCATCGACTTCTACGCGGGAGTTCCGCTGTGCTTTCTGCTCTCCTGCGCGAGCGCGGTGCGGAAGATGGCCTTCTCCCGCCCGGCGAGATTTACCGGCGGCAGGATTCTGTGCATCGAGTTGAGCGAGATTGGCAGTACCGTGCTGGCTCACTCCGCACTGGAGCTCATGAAAAGCAGCGCGCCGGATGGCGTCTACTTTCTGATCTTCGAAAAGAATGCGGGAGCGATTGAAGCCCTGAACGTTCTTCCCCGGGAAAACGTAATCGCCATCGACGATCGCAGCTTCCCGCGCTTCGCCGCATCGGCCCTTTCGGCGCTCCGCCAGGTGCGCTCGCTCAAGCTTGCCGCCGTGGCCGATTTCGAGCTGTTCTCGCGTTTCACGGCGATCCTGAGCTTTCTGAGCGGCGCCCCGGTCCGGGCCGGGTTTTCGAACCACACCAACGAGGGGCTGTACCGCGGCAATCTGCTGACCCATCCGGTGCTGTATAACCCGCATCAGCACATGGCGCTGAACCTGCTGGCGGTGGCGGAAGGGCTCAAGGGCGTCGAGGACGGCTGCTTTGTCAAGCACGATCTGCGCCGCGCGCTGCTGGCTCCGCCACAGGTGGCCGTGGCCGCGAGCGACGAGGCTGCTGCTGCGCGGCTCCTTCGCGACAAGTTTCCCCATGCGGATGCGGACGCCCTGGACCTGGTGCTGCTGAGTCCCGACCCAGGTCCGGCTCTTCCCTTGCGCGGATGGGCGTCGCGCAACTACGTGGAAGTCGCCACAGCGCTGCTCCGGCATTCGCCGAGGATCGTCGTGGGAATCACCGGCCTCAAGTCCTCGCGGGCGCTGGCCGCGGAGATCCTGGAAGCCGTCGGCATGCCCGCAAGGACAGCGGATTTCACCGGCGAGACGCCCCGGATCGAGACCCTGCTGGCCTTGCTGCGGGCGGCCAGACTGCTCATTTCGACCGATGGCGGCTCGGCCCATCTGGCCTCTCTCTGCGGCTTGAAAATGATCGTTCTGTTCGGTCCCGAGACTCCGGCTCTCTACGCACCGCTGGGCGCGGGAGTAACGACGCTCTTTGCCGGGCTCGCGTGCAGCCCCTGCCTTTCGGCGGCGAATCATCGCCGCTCGAATTGCCGCGACAATCGCTGCTTGCAGGAGATCACTCCGCCGATGGTGATAGCGGAGGCGCTGCGGAAGCTCGCGCCCTGACCCATTCAGCGTTCGTGGGAGATGTGAAGCCTTCTTGCGGCGGGCGCGTAGCAGGCCGATTCCGGCGAGCGCGGTGCCCAGAAGTACGAAGGTGGACGGCTCCGGCGCTTCCCCAAACCCTTCATCCAAAGCAGTGAACCAGGTCGCTCCACTAATGTCACTGTTCGATCCGCCGAAGAGCTGGCCACCAACCTCGATGCCGATGGTGGTAGCCGTTTGACTCAGCTTCACGTTCCAGTCTAACGTCGACGAATTCGAGGCAGGTTCCGCTGCTGCAGCCGTCGCTCCAAGTTCCGTTCAAGCACAGTTCGATCGAAGGAACAATGAGAGGCGGCGTTTAGGGAAGCGAAGTCGTCCGTGTTACCAGTTCCAGACGCAGCGATTGCAATTCCCCAGTCTATGATCCTGCGACTGCCACCGACGTTGCGCTGGTCGTGACGCAGTTTATGCCGGTAGCCCACACAGCGCCACTGCCGCCCAGCAGCATCGCTCCGATGACAATTTTTTTCACTGTTCTAGTGTACTGGGCGGTGGTCCGCGCACATCCTCCCGCTACCAGTCGAGGCTAGCACATACTCCCCGCAAGTCAAGATGAGGATTGATGAAACCGGGTTTTCGCCAGTACTCCAGCGAGCCCTCGTACTAGAGTTTGGGAAGCTTGTTCCGCCTTGTTTTTCTCCACCCCGGATGCAACCTGAAGCCCGGTAACATCTTCCCACCCGGCTCCGCCTGTTGTATGCTAAGGCTTTGGTACCGACCGAAGGTCCAGTTTCCCAGGAAGGCTTTTGAAATCTATGCAACCTATCTCGCGTAAGCTTCTGCTCGCGTTACCCGTTACCCTCCTGTTTTCTTCCCTTTGCTTCGCTCAGACAGCGGCTATTCAGGGCGACGTCAAGGGCGAGGATGGCAAGCCGGTGGTGGGCGCCACCATTAAAATCGAACGGACGGACATCAAACAGAACTTCTCCGTGAAGACCGACAAGAAGGGCCACTACTTCTATGGCGGCCTGGGCATCCCCGGCACCTTCAACGTGACAGTGGAGGTCGCCGGAAAGACTGTGGACGGCGCGAATGGCGTCCGCCCCCAGGGCACTGCCCCTTTGGACGTCAACTTCGACCTGAAGGCCGCGGCGGAGCGAGCCAAGGCGGGGTCGTCGGCTCCCACCGCGGAGCAGGAAAAGGCCATGACACCGCAGCAGAAGGCGGAATTCGAAAAGAAGAAGAAAGACGCCGAAGCCACGCTCGCCAAGAACGCGGAGCTTAACGAGGCCTTCAATGCCGGCATGGAGGCCGAGACCAACAAGAAGTACGACGTGGCCATCCAGCAGTTCGAAAAGGCCGCCGCGCTCGGCCCCACCCAGCACGTGGTCTGGAGCCATTTGGGCGACGATTACTACTACGTCTTCGGCCAACCCCAAACCGCCGGTGGTGGCAAGCAAGAAGATCTCGACAAGGCTGCGGCGGACTATCTGAAGGCCATAGAGCTGGCTCCCACCAACGCTGCTTATCACAACAACTACGCCTTGATCCTGGTCAAGCAAAAGAAACTCGAGCAGGGGCAGGCGGAGCTGAGCAAGGCAGCTACGCTGGAGCCGGCTTCGGCGGGCAAATACTACTACAATCTCGGCGCCGTGCTGGCCAACACCAATCAGAACGATCAGGCGGGTGAGGCGTTCAAGAAGTCCATGGATGCCGGATACACCGAAGCCTATTATCAATACGGTCTGGCGCTGGTCGGCAAGGCGACCACGACCCCCGAGGGCAAGATTGTGGCTCCGGACGGCACCACCGAGGTGTTCCAGAAATACCTGCAACTGGCTCCCACGGGTCCCAACGCCCAGGCAGCCAAGGATATGCTTACGGCGCTGGGCGCCTCCATCGAGACGAATTTCCAAAAGCCGGGCGCGAAGCAGCCGGCCAACAACAAGAAAAAGTGAGCGAGACGATCCTGTATCTGATCGCGGGCGTCCTGATTCTGGGCGTGTTGCGATCGGTGATCGGGGTCGTGCTGAAAGGCTTCGCGGATTTCTTTGGCGCCCCGTCGTCCTCGCAAGGATCGAGACCGCCCGGGCCGGGCGCCAGCACGCAGTCCATTCCCACCGCCGAGGCGCTGAAGAAGGACCCCGTCTGCGGAACCTATCTCGCGGCCTCCTCCGGGGTTCAAAAAACGATAGGCGGTGTGACCTACTACTTCTGCTCGGCCGAGTGCCGCGATAAATTCCAAAAAACGGGCTAGAGCATTTTCGCAATTTCCGAAGACCGCCGCTTGCTGACGCGCGCGGTTCGGAATGGGCTTCTACTCCGAGACCGCATGTATTTTGTTCGACTTACGAAGGTGCCCCAAGGTGGTCTTTTACCGTTCAATCCGGCCCCGCCGGAGGCCCGGCTGAACCGTGACCGTGAGGGAGCGGTCTACGCCAATTGCGAAAATGCTTTAGTCTGGCTGGTTTTGGTTAGTTGACTCCCAGACGCGCGACCGTCTCGGCCAGCAGTTCGGCGAAGTTGGCACCGCTTTCCGACCAGATGCGGCGGCGCTCAATCGGCAGCGACCGCTCGATATCGCCCACCAGATGCAGCAGGCTGAGCAGGTTGGACCGGCCCATGCGCAGCGATCCCTCCACGCCTTGGATTGGCAGAAAGCGAAAGTCCGGACCAAATTCGAGGCGCAGATGGTCCTCGCCGTCCCTTTCAAAATCCGGGCCGAAGCCCAGCATCGTGACCGCCGCCGGAGCCAGTTTCCACTCGCCATTCCACTGCCACAGATCCCAGGACGTCTCCACTTCCAGGCAGCAATCCGCTTCCACGAATTCCCGCGTGGCATCGACGATGGACTCGGCCATGGCTGCCGTGGGGCCGCCGGGAGCAAATTCTCGCTCCAGCAAGGGAGGCTCGGCCATCTCGATCGCGTAAACCCTCAGCACCGGGCCGCGCGCCGCCAGCTTGGAGAACGGAAACAGGCCCAGCAGCGTCTCGAAATGCCGCGGCAGGCTGCCCTCGCTGAAGCCGCGCAGCCAGCAAGAAAGATAGAGCCGGTCCGGCATCGATTCGATTGTAACCTGACGGTACAATCGAAGGCAGTGGTCACAGACCTGATTCAGATCCGGCGCGAGGGCGAGAAGAATCGCGTGGACAATCTCCGCTTTCGCAAGTGGATTAAGTCGCACACCTTCGTCGAACGCCAGTTCCGCCACGCCGCCGAGGAAGTGCACGAGGCCATCGATTGCCGCCAATGCGCCGAGTGCTGCCGCGTTACCGAAGTGCAGCTTGCCGAACGCGACATCGCCAAGCTGGCGCGCTTCCTGGGAATTTCGGAAAAGCGTTTCCTGCAAGACTACACCACGCTCGACCAGGAGGGCGCGATCATTCTGCGCCGCGGCGAGGGCGGCTGCGTCTTTCTCGACGGCTACGACTGCACCGTGTACGAGGCTCGGCCGGGCAACTGCGAGCGCTTCCCTCACTTGCTGCGCGGCTCGGGGTCGCTCGAAAGCCGCATGTGGGCTTTCGCCGACCGGGGGACCTATTGCCCCATCGTCTTCAATTGGTTCGAAAAGGTGAAGGCCCTGACAAAGTTCAGATGACGAACTTCCGGCAGCGGCCGCGACAAGCCGCCACGGCCGAAGCCTGAGCGGGTTAGCAAGTTACAGATGATCCTTCGGCTCACGATTCCCAATGAAAGTGGCGTTGGGGTAAGCTGAGCGAGGGCGTGCTGTGGAACGAGGCCGTAAACCGCAATAGGGTGTTTCAGC
>Ga0182024_10009584_pt1 | contig 19995 bp, 15 predicted proteins | sample P32metaG_FD_120480 | JGI IMG/M metagenome (GOLD analysis project Ga0182024, IMG submission 120480) | Permafrost microbial communities from Stordalen Mire, Sweden - P3-2 metaG (Illumina Assembly) | ecosystem: Environmental > Terrestrial > Soil > Wetlands > Permafrost | place: Sweden: Stordalen... | reverse complement strand
TCTTTTGTCCTCGGCGCAGCTCTTCTCCGACCGGCTGGCGAAGCTGCCGGACCCCGGCGTGCAGCGTTTCGCGCCCAAGCTGATGCAGGCGCTGGAGCGCGCCATCGCCTTCTGCCAATCGACGCTGTCCTACGGCCGCCTGCAGGAACCGCCGCCCGATCGCAAGCAGATCCTGCTCGAGCCGCTGGTCGAGGAGGTGCACGAGACGCTGGGGCTCGTCCCCGACGGCCCGATCCGCTGGATCAGCGCGGTCGAGCGAGGGCTGACGGTGGAGGCCGACTACGACCAACTGTTCCGCGTCCTGCTCAATCTCACGCGCAACGCGATGCAAGCGCTGGAGAGCCGCGACTCGCGCGATCCCGGCCGCGATCAGATCCGCATCACCGGCCGCCGCGAGGGCGCCGTCGTGGTGATCGAGGTGTCCGATACCGGACCGGGCTTTTCCGAAAAGGCGCGCGCCCACCTGTTCGAGGCGTTCCAGGGCTCGACCCGCACCGGCGGCACCGGCCTCGGCCTCGCCATCGCGGCCGAACTGGTGCGCGCCCACGGCGGCGACATCCGCGCGGTCGAAGGCACCATCGGGGCGACGCTGCGTCTCACCATCCCCGACCGCGCGGTGGAGCTCAGCGCCCACCGCGGCGCGCGGGCGCAAGGCTGATGCGGGCGCAAGGCTGACGAAGTCTCGCGCGGCCGCAGCGTGGCTTCAATCAACCAACCGCGGCCGGCCATGCGCCGCACGACGCGATCCGGATGCTGCTCGCTATCGCCCGCACGCGGGGCCGCGACTGCGGCGACCCGCTTGCCATCCGCCGTCGAAGCCTTTAGCTATTGCGCGCGTTGCCGACCGCTTCGGCGGCACCGCGGTCTTCCGCGCAACGCACGCGGTTTTTCGCGCAACGCACAATGCGCCCGTAGCTCAGCTGGATAGAGCACCAGACTACGAATCTGGGGGTCGGGAGTTCGAATCTCTCCGGGCGCGCCAACAGTTAATTGATTTTCGGCTTGCTCATTTTGCAGCTCGTTTTGCAGAATCTGTTGCCATGGCGTTCTCAAATTTGGCGATGGCGCTTTCCGCCAGCGTGCTTGTGCGCGACAAATACTTTTCCAAAATGTCTTGGCCACGCCTCAGACTATGACCCGTAATAGCTACGATTTCTGGGAGCGTGCATCCGGCCTGGGCAAGCATCGTCACCGTTGTCCCGCGAATGTCGTGGAAGTGTAGGTCAAGGATTCCGGCGGCCTTGCAGGTTTTCTCCCAGCAGTCTGCGAAATATCGCTTCTTGAACGCCAAGCCTGTTTTCGTTGTTAGGATAACCGCAGCTCGGCGCGGAGCGTTGTTAAGCGTTGCCTTCAATGCTTGCGTGCATGGAATTCGGACAAGTGGTGCTTCCCGTCCAAGCCGCCTAGCCTTCCCCTGGCGATGCACAATCGAGTCGCCGTTATAAGCGCTCCATCCCAAGCGGCGGATGTCTCCTTGGCGCTGCCCTGTATGCAAAGCCAAGACCATAGCAAGTTGCATCTCAGGTGATGCAACCGCCAGGAAGGCTTCGATAACTACGCTGCGCGATATTGCAGCTGCTCTAAATGCCCGCGGTATATCGACCGCTCGCGGAGGGAAATGGCATGCAATGACGGTCCGAAATCTGCTAGCGAGAGCATAAGACCTGAAGCGCTGAATGCTCCAGCAGGTCTCGACTCCGATAAGCGGTCATCAGGCCAATGCGGCGAATTTCCCCAAGCGGAGGGATGACATTGCAAGAGCTTGATCCGTCCTTCGGAATGACGCTTGGCAATCGCGGCTACGGTTTGATGCAGTACGCACGCAGCTTGTATGACACGGGTCATAAGCGTGTGTTTTTTCACTTCGCCCACAAGGATTTGAACGCGGCGGTATCATCGAAAGCAAGCAACCACACGCACTCGGATGCGAGAGCGTTCTTTACCGAGCGCAAGGCCGAGATTGAGACCTTGCTGGGAGCCCGCAATGTCGAGCGCACCGTAGCGATGGAGGGATATGCTCTTGGGGACTCCAAGGACGAGCGACATTATCGACGGTGGGTGCTGGAACGGGGCTTGTTTCTTAACCCGCTCAACGATCTTGGACCGTACAACATCGCGGCGCGCGATGTACTTTCATTGCCGACCTTTAGCACGGCTATAGACGCGCCGCCGTCCCTCATTGGTCTGTTCGATCATATGAAGCAAGAATTTGTGTCAGCCCGTTGGTTTCTTTATGAGGGACTGAACGCGACGGTCATGCATTTTTCCGATCGGCAGGTCGCGCTCTACAACACCCTCGACTATCCGAGTTATGGTCTCGCGGTCGAGAAGCTGAAGGCTGCTTACCGGGTGGCCTATTCATTGCTCGATAAGATCGCGTTCTTTCTGAACGACTACGCCAAAGATGAATATCAACGAGCGTCAGATTTATTTTAGGACGATCTGGTATGAGAACTGCGATCGCACTAATCCAGTTAGATCGATATTTGTCGATTCCAAAAACTCGCCATTTCGCGGTCTCTTCTGGCTCTCAAAGGATTTGTTTGATCCGACCGTACAAGACGTCATGGAGCCCGAGGCTAGGTCACTGTACCTCGCGCGAAACAAACTTGAGCACAGCTACCTCAAGGTTCACGAGATCGCCGTCCCGCGCACGCGGGATGAGTCTGTTCCAAACCTGTGGACCGATCGTCTGGCTTACCCGGTCCAGCGGGAAATGTTTGAGGCCATGACTCTTCATGTTTTCCGGCTGGCGCGTGCAGCATTGATTTACCTTTCTTTGGGCGTGCACCGGGAAGAGCAAAGGCGCAATAAAGCCAATCCGAAGACTAGGAAAGTATCGATGAAATTGGGTGTTTGGCGCGATGCGTGGAAGCGCTAGGCAAGGCCTATGAAACCCCATGGCGCGCAGACCGGGACCAGCGCCACAGCTTGGGCTCCGAGCGGAAGGTTTGGGGCAATCAGACGCGACGGCTCGCGCCGGTCATGGCACCCACAGGTCCTGGAATTGCACCGCCACGACGTCCTCGTAGGACGGATCGCAGTCAAGCAGTCCGACGTCGCGGGCGAACCGATTGAGCGAGGCCACCGAATGCCGCGACAGCGCGGCGTCGTAGAACGGCAGGTCGCGCGCGACGAGGCCGGTGATCAGCTCGGCCTCCAGCGGCGGAAAGAGCTTGCGTCCCACCTCGCCCGCCAATGAGGGATCGCCGCGCAGCGCCGCGTGGGCGGCGACGATGGCGCGGATCACCGCCGCGGCCGTTTCAGGCGAATTGCCGATAAGCCGGTCCGTGGTCGCGACCACGGGCAGGGTGTAGTCGAACGCGCCCTTTGGACCGTCGCCGCGCCGCACGTCGAGAACGATCGTTCCGGCGCCGCGGCGCACCGCGATGGCGGCGCCCATGCCGTTGGCCCAGAAGCCGTCGACGGCGCGGCTCTCGAGCGCGCCGGCCGCCGTCACTCCCGTGTTGATCTTCAAGTCGAGCCCTCCCGGGATCGGCGCAATGGCGATGCGGTCGCGGACCGGATCCAGTCCGGCCTCGGTCAACAACCGCTTGAGGCCGAGCTCGACCAGCGGCGACGCGCCGATGCGGCGTCCGCGCAAGCTTTGCAGGTCGCCGCGACTGACGCCGAGGTCGGCGCGCATCACCAGAAACCAGTACATGCCCTGTGCCTGCGCGCAGATCAGCTTGACGCCGTGCCAGCGCGGGAAGACCGCGAGCGCGGCATGCGCCTCCGCGGCGACGAAGTCGGCGGCGCCGTCCTTGAGAGCCTCGTAGGCCTTGTCGGCCGGCGACATCAGCGCGAGCGAGGCGTCAAGTCCCTGCGCGCGAAAACACCCCAGCTCGGCGGCCGCGAGTACCGGAAAATATGAATTCGAAATCATATCCGGCACGGCGATCTTGATTGGCGTCATGGCGAGCTGGCCGTAGAGGTCTTGCCACCGCAGCATTGTTTCCCGGGCGCAGCGCAGCACGAAGTGGTGCGCTGCAGACCCGGGATCGTGACAGGCTCAGAGCGCGTAGGCGCCGAACCTGTGAAGACCCCGGATCAGCGGTGCACCGCTTCGCGCTGCACCGCGTCCGGGGAACGATGTCTATAGCATTACAAGCGTGACGTAGTCTGCTGGCCGTAGAGGTCTTGCCACCGCAGCGTTGTTTCCCGGCCGCAGCGCAGCTCGAAGTGGTGCGCTGCAGACCCGGGATCGTGACAGGCTCAGAGCGCGTAGGCGCCGAACCTGTGAAGACCCCGGATCAGCGGTGCACCGCTGCGCGCTGCACCGCGTCCGGGGACGATGTCTATAGCATTACAAGCGTGACGTGGTCTGCAAAGCGCGGCCGCGCTCCTGCCGCAAGCCGTACTTGGGGGACTGCTTGGAGCGCCAACGCGTCATGCCCGCATCGACGGCAGCTCTTTTTTGACCCGCTGCTCGACCTCGGTCCATTGCGCCGGCTCCAGCTTCACCGAGCCGACAAACTGGTTGGTGTAAAGCTGGTTTGCCGGCGGAATGTCCTTGATCCCCATATAGGTCTCGACCGATTGCCGCGTGACGTCGGCGAGCTGCGGATCGATATAGCCGAGGCCGTGCTCTTTGAAGGAGGGCACGAAGCCGAGCGAGGTGCCGACCTCCTGTCCGTAGAACAGCACATCGCGCGTGGCCGGCGCGCCGCCCTGAAATTCCTTGAGGCTTTCGATGTGAGCGTCGATCGCTTTTTCAGGATTGAGATAGACGAACTGCAGGCCCTCCAGCATGCCCTGGACAAACGCCTGGCAAATCTCCGGCTTCTTCTCCACCGTCGCGCGTTTGCAAGCGGCGATCACGCTGCACATCTTGACGCCGTAGTCCTCGTAGAACATGGCGTTGATGTCGATGTGATTGGCCCAGAAGGTCGGCGCAATGCTGCCGAAGAAATTGCCGACCACCTTGATCTGCTTGTCGGCGGCGGCGCGCATCAGGCCGGCCGCATCCATGCTGACGATCTTCACCTTGCTGGCGTCGATGCCGGTTGCCTTGACGAAGGCCGGCCACAGCGCGTACTCGCCGCCGCCGACGTCGAAGCCGATCGACTGGCCCTCGAGCTGCTTCGGCTCGGTGATGTTGAGCTCCTTGAGCGAGAAGACGCCGATCGGCGAGCGCGGCCAGATGGCGGCGATCGCCACGAGGTCGAGACTGCGGCCGACGCAGCCCGCCTGCACCGCCATGTCGAGCAGCCCGAAGTCGTACTGACCCTGATCGACCGGAACGCACACCTTGGTCGAGCCGAAGCCGCGGTCGATGGTGACATCGAGGCCGCGCTTTTCCCAAAAACCGAGCTTCTTGGCGACGAAGGCGAAGCTGTAGGTGCCGAGCGGAAGCCATGGCAGCGTGAGCTTGATCGGCGTCGCGGCGCGAACGATCGCCGGCGCCGAAATGCCGAGCGCACTGCCGGCGCCGGCGACACCAGCGAGCGTGAGGAATGAACGTCGATGGAGTGCCATATCGCGGTTTCCTGGGTTGATGCTTCGTGAAAGCGCCGGCAGATCGCGGATAAAAAACCGGCCGTGCCGCGGTCAGTACGGGCTGTATTCGTAGATCACGGCCTTCAGGGGCTTGAGGCGGAAGGCGTTGCAGGCATTGTGGATCTGCGGGCAATTCGAGAACGCGGCGATCACGTCCATCTCGGCGCGCAGATCGATGTAGTCGCCGGCCTTGCTCTTGGGCACCTGGATCGACCAGTTGCCGTCGTCGCCGATCGGGCAATTCATGAAAATATTCATGTTGAACGGCACGTCCTTCCAGGCGATGCCCCAGGGTTTTAGGGCGGCGGCGAGATTGTCGCGGCAATTCCTGGTGTCCTTGACGCCGTAGCGCTTCTCATTGGTGAAGCTCGAGCAGGCGCCGGCCAGCATGTCGTGAACGCCGCAGGTGTCGGCGACGATCGTCATCATGCCGCGCGCCTCGTCGGAATAAAGCACGTAGCCGACGCGGGGAAAAACCTGCCGGTTGAGGCTGATCGTATTCATCACCGACAGCTTCTCGGTGAGGTTGGCGGCATTGATGGTGACCAGGTCGGCCACCTGCTGGCCTTCGAGGTCGACGATGCGCAGCACCTGGCCCTTGCGGATCTCGGCGGCGAAGTGGCTGGCCGGGGCGATGATTTCCTCGCGCAGCACGTTCATCGGCGCTTGATTGCTCATGGTCGCTTGATCGTTCATGGTCCGGTGTCTCCCTGATCGGCGGCTTCAGCCGCCGGAGCTGCCGCTGATATCGCTGGACGATTGCCAGTACACCGAGCGCCGCTCGGCGAGCACGATCAGCCCGTAGAGAAAAAGTCCGCTGATGCTGAGCACGGTGATGGCCGCCATCATCAGCGGCGTGTCGAGCAGGCCGCCCGCGAGCTTGATGAGATAGCCGATGCCCTCCTGTGAGGCGACGAATTCGGAGACTATCACGCCGATGATCGCCAGTGTAATCGAGATTTTCATGCCGCTGAAAATGTAGGGCAGCGCGTGCGGCATGCGCACCTTCCAGAAGATCTGCCAGTGCGAGCCCATGAAGGTGCGCGCCATGCGGTGGATGTCTTCGTCGATGGACTGGAAGCCGAGCGCCGAATTGATCGTCATGGGAAAGAAGGCAATAAGGAAGGCGAGCAGCAGGCTCGACATCATCCCGGTGCCGAACCAGACGATGAACAGCGGCGCTATCGAAATCTTCGGGATCACCTGCGAGACGACGATGATCGGGTAGAAGCCGCGGCGCAGGAACGACGAATAGGTGATCAGCACAGCGACCAGGATGCCGCCGACGACCGACAAGGCAAAACCCAGGATGGTGAGATAGAGCGACGGCCACAGATGGGTGAGCAGCAGATCGCGGCGCTCGATCACGGTCGCGATGATCAGCGAGGGTGACGGCAGGATGATGCTGCGGACCCCGCCTTCGCGCACGGCCGCTTCCCAGCCGGCCAGCAGCGCCAGGCTGATGCCGGCCGGCAAGGCTAAATCGACGACCCGCTTGCGCACGTTATTGAGCATGGCTCGCCTCGATCGCTTGGCGCAATTGCCGCACGTAGCCGTTGAAACCTTCGCTCTCCATGATCGCGATGTCGCGCGGGCGCGCAAGCTCGATGGCGAGCTCCTTCATGATGGTGGCGGGACGCCGGCCCATGACCAGCACGCGATCGGACAGGAACGCCGCCTCGCGGATGCTGTGCGTCACGAAGATCACGGTCTTGCGGTTGGCCTGCCAGATGCGCAGCAGCTCGACGCCCATCTCGTCGCGCGTGATCGCGTCGAGCGCGCTGAACGGCTCGTCCATGAGCAGGATGGTGGGGTCGTGGATCAGCGCGCGGCAGATCGACGCACGCTGCTGCATGCCGCCGGAAAGCTGGCGCGGCAGATGGCCGGCGAAGTCGTCGATCTTCGCCATCGCCAACAGCTCCATGGCGCGCTGCCGGTACTTGGCGCGCGGCAGCCGCAGCAGCTCGATCGGAAACAGCACATTGTCGAGCACCGTGCGCCACGGCAGCAGCACCGGCTGTTGAAACACCACGCCGATTTCCGGCCGCGGGCCCGTGACCGGAGTGTTGTTGATCGAAATCCCGCCGGCGGATTTTTCGATGAGCCCCGCGACCATCATCAGCAGCGTGCTTTTTCCGCATCCGCTCGGGCCGAGGATGCTGACGAATTCGTTGGCCGCGACATCGAGCGAGACATTCCGGATGGCTTCGAGCTCACCGTAAAGCTTGCGCACGTCCTTGATATGCAGGACCGGCGAAGGCGGATCGGGACGGTTTGATGCGCCCTCGGTCATGCGCTGGCGCGACGCTTGGCGGCGTCGATGGCGGCAACAATACGCTCCGGCGTCACCGGCAGATCGTGCACCTCGACCCGAAGCGGCCGCAGCGCGTCATTGATGGCCGAGACGATGGCGGCGGGCGGCCCAACGGCGCCGCCTTCGCCAAGGCCTTTGATGCCGAACTCGGTATAGGGCGAGGGCGTCTGCATGTGCAGCACCCGGATATCCGGCACTTCGGTCGCGCCGGGCAGCAGATAGTCCTGCAATGTGGTGGCGAGCGGCTGGCCCTGCGCGTCGAACGGCGTCGCCTCGTAAAGGCACGTGCCGATGCCTTGCACCGTGCCGCCGCGAATCTGCCCGTCGACCACCATCGGATTGACCAGCGTACCGCCATCCTCGACCACCACGTAGTCCAGGATATCGATCACGCCGGTCGCCGGATCGACCGCCACGACCGCCGCGTGCGCCGCATAGGTGAAGGTGCCGCTGTCGCGCGCGGCGCGATAGCCGGCGGTCACCTCGAGACCACCGGTATCGAGCTTGGGCGGCAGCGTCTGCGGCCGCAGATACCAGGCGCGCGCCACCTCGCGCAGCGTGATGCTGCTGTTGCCGGCAACGACCTTGCCGTCCGCGACGCGCGCCTCGGCGGCGTCCGCCTGCATCAGCCAGGCGCCGATATGGGCGGCGCGCTTGGCCAGGAGCCGCGACGCGGTCGCGACCGCGCCGCCGCCGTGCACCATCGAGCGCGAGCCCCAGGTCGACGTCGAGTAAGGCGTGTGGAGCGTGTCGCCTTGAATGACCCTGATCTTGTCGAAGTCGACACCGAGGATTTCGTAAGCCACTTGCGCATAGGTCGTCTCATGGCTTTGCCCATGCGAATGGGTGCCGACGAAAATCTCGACCTCGCCGTCGGGCGTAAGCTTGACGTTGGCCTGCTCGTAGCCGGGCACCATCGGCCGGCCCCAGGACGACAGAACGGACGTACCGTGCGCGCCCTGCTCGACGAAGAAGCAAAGTCCGACGCCGATCAGGCGGCCGTCCGGCTCGCCGTGGCGCTGCCGCTCCCGCACCTGCGCCAGGCCGATCGCTTCGACCGCAAGCCGAAGACATTTGGGATGATCGCCGCTGTCGAAATGCTTTCCGACGATGTTGTTGAAAGGCATCTGCTCCGGCAGAACCATGTTGCGCAGCCGGACCTCATGGGGCTCGAGCTTCGCTTCGCCCGCGATGGCATCCATGATGACTTCAATGGCGAGGCAGACGCCGGTGCGCGCCACGCCGCGGTAAGGCAGGATCGGGCATTTGTTGGTGGCGACAGCGGAGGACCGGCAGCGGTATGCCGAGAACACGTACGGACCCGGCAGCAGATTCACCATTTGCGCCGCCTCCAGCGCCGAGGAGATCGGATACGTCGAAAAGGCGCCGGCATCGACATGCGCGCGGCAGTCGATGCCGATGAGCTTGCCTTCGGCCGTCGCATAGCCGGTGATGTCGTAGTGGTGCTCGCGGCAATTGGCGTTGGCGATGAGATGCTCGCGGCGGTCCTCGAGCCACCGCACCGGATAGTCGACCTGTTGCGCCAGCCAGCCGAGCGCGACTTCTTCGCGACACAGCAGACCCTTGTAGCCAAAGCCGCCGCCGACGTCGGGCGAGATGATGCGAAGCTGCCCATGCCCGATGCCGAGACATTCGCTCAGGCCGGTCTGCACCGAATGCGGAAACTGCGTCGAGGTGATCAGCGTCAATTGCCGCAGCCGCGCGTCCCGATAGGCGATGACGCCGCGGCCTTCCATCGGCGCCATGCAGTGGCGGGCCGTTCGAATCCGCCTGGTGACCTTGATGGACGCGGCTTTGGCGACATCGTCGGTCCAGCGGTCTTCGCTGAACTCGACGACGATGTTGTCGCCCCACTCCTCGTGCACGAGCGCCGAGCCGGCCGCGCACGCAGCCAGCATGTCGGTCACTGCCGGCAATTCGTCGTATTCGAGGGCGATGGTGGCGGCGATGTCCTCGGCTTCGGCCCGCGTCGCCGCCACGCACATCGCGACGATCTCGCCGACATAGCGGAGCTTGTCGGACGCCAGGATCGGCTCGGCCGAGCGCTTGAATCCCTTGATCGTCGGCGCCGAGACGATCGGCTTGACCGCGCTCAAATCCTTGGCGGTGAAGACGGCGCTACGCGATTGCTCGGGGATGCGGACCTGCTTGAGCCGCGCATGCGCCACCGGACTGCGCACGAAGGCCACTTCGCGCATGCCGGCGAGACGAAAGTCGCCGACATATTGGCCGCGTCCCCGCAGGAACCGGTCGTCCTCCTTGCGAAGCACCGAGGCTCCGATTCCATATTTCGCCATCCGGCCGCTTCCGATGCGCACGTCTCAACGCATGTTCATTTGCACGGGGATAAGCTTCCAGGCAATCCGGAAATTCGCTACCATGCTCACCGGCTTGGGTCGACGCTGAAAATTCCGGGTGGCGTTGGTCGGAGCGCGACTTGGAGCCAAGGCCGGTAGCCGGTAGAAAGACCGGCGGAAAAGCCGAGAGGAGGGCTGCGATGGACATGATTGCTTCTGCCACGTCGGCGGGCCGGCGCGCACGGATTCGCTCGCTCATCTATGCGCCGCTTGTCGTCGGCTGCTGTCTCGCTGCCGGCAACGGCGGGGCGGGGGCGCAGAGCAATGCCAATCCGCTGATGGCGGGACGCGGCGGCGATCTCGCCTTTCCGATTTCATGCGGCGCTCAAATCCAGCCGCGCTTCGACGCGGCGCTCGCGGCGCTCCACTCGTTCTGGTACGGCGAGGCCCTGAAGGAATTCACGGCAATCTCCCAAAGCGATCCCGACTGCGCGATCGCCTATTGGGGTGTCGCGATGACGCAGTGGAATGAGGTCTGGGCGCCACCGCGGCCCGATACTCTCAAGGCCGGCCGCGAGGCGATTGAGAAGGCGCAGGCGGCTTCCCAGAAATCGCCGCGAGAGGCGGACTATATCGACGCGCTCGCCGCCTTCTATACCGACAGCGACAAGCTCGACCATCGCACCCGCGCGCTCGCCTACTCCAAAAAGATGGAGGCGATGACGCAGAAATATCCGGACGACCGCGAAGCCCGCGTCTTCTACGCGCTCTCGCTGCTCGCCACCGCCGATCCGCTCGACAAGACCTACGGCAACCAGATCAAGGCGGGCGCCATCCTGGAGAAGTTGTTCGCCGAGTATCCAACGCATCCGGGCATCGGCCATTACATCATTCATGCCTACGACTATCCGGCGCTCGCCAATCGCGCGCTGGACGCGGCGCTGAAATATCAGACCTGCGTGACCGTAGTGCCGCACGCGGTCCACATGCCTTCGCATACCTTCGTGCTGCTCGGCCGCTGGCCGGAGGCGATCAGCGCCAATATTGCCGCCCAGGAGGCCGAGCGCGATCGCGGCATTCCCGAGGATCGCATCCACGACCTCGACTACATGGTGCTGGCCTATCTGCAATTGGCGCAGGACGCCAAGGCGAAGGAGACCGTCGATCTCGCGCGCCAGGTCGAGGACGACATGGTCGCGCAGAAGCACGATACGGGCCTGCGCGACCGGCACTATAATCTTGCGGCGCTCGAAGCCCGCTGGGCGCTGGAGCGGCATGACTGGGCGGCTGCAGCGAACCTGCCGCTTCGTCCCAGCCGGTATCCCTACGCCGAAGCCATCCCGCATTTTGCCCGCGCGGTCGGGCTTGCCCGCGACGGACACCCCGACCAGGCCCAAACCGAGGCCGATCAGCTTGCGGCCTTGGTGAAGACGCTGACCGAAGCGAAGAATCCTTATTGGGCCGGACAGGTCGAGATCGAGCGCAAGATCGCGAGCGGCTGGATCGCGCGGGCGCGCGGCCATGACGAGGAGGCGCTGAGCCTCATGCGCGCCGCCGCCGCGCAGGAGGACGCGTTGGAGACCCACGACACCCTCAATCCCGGCCCGATCGGCATGACCGCGGACGAGAGCCTCGGCGCGCTTCTGCTCGAACTCAAACGTCCGGCCGAGGCCTTCACGGTCTTCGAGACCTCGCTTCACACTGCGAAGAACCGGCTCGCCAGCTATGCGGGAGCCGCGGGCGCCGCGGCGGCCGCCGACGATGTCCAGAATGCCCGCAAGTACTACGCCAAGGTGATCGAGCTCGCGAGCAACGGCGACGGCAATCGGCCCGAAGTCACGCAAGCCAAGGCCTACATGAAGCACGCCGGCAAGTGACCCGGGACTTACCGCAGCTTCAGCCGAGGTCCGGGTAACAATACGGACATGCCTCCTCGGCGCTGCGGCCGAGCGGATCCCAGTCCGGCAAGGTCGCCCAGATCGCTTCGCCCGCGGCCTGGGCCTCAGCGCGCAGCTGCGCGAAGTCGACGCCGGGGATAGTCCCGTTTTCCATGCACAGCTTGCCGTCGACGATGACGGTGTCGACATCGTCGCCGACCCCGCATTCGACGACGCTCTTCACCGGATCGCGCACCGGTCCGTAGCGCAGCGTGTTGCGGCCCGACAGGTCGATGATGATGATGTCGGCAAGCGCCCCCGCCGACAGGCGGCCGAGGTCGTCGCGCCCGACCGACTTGGCGCCGCCCAACGTGGCGGCCTCGAACACTTCGGCCGCCGGAGCCGCGAAATAGCTGTGGCTCATGACCTTGCCCATGTAGGAGGCGGTGCGCATGTTCATGATCATGTCGCGCGGATAGGTGTCCGATCCGATCGAGATATTGACGCCGGCTTCCCGATATTTCTTCCAGCTGTCGAGCACGCGCGCGCGCCGCACGATATTGATGGGACAGTGCGAGATCGTGACGCCGGCGCGGCCCATCAGTTCGAGATCGCGGGCCGCCGCATAGTTGAGGTTGGGATTGTCGGCGATGAAATTGCCGTGCCCGATATTGAGCGTCGGGCGAAGCAGGCCGATGTCGTCCAAGAGTTCGATCGGCGTCTTCATGTATTCGCGCACGGTGTCGTGGAATTCGAGCACGCTGTATGCGGCATGGGTGGCGACCGGTAATTTGCGCTGGTCGGCCGCCTCGCGCGTGCGCTTGAGCAGTTCGAGGCTCGAGGTCTCGACCTCGCGCGGCACCAGGATGCCGCGCACGCGGCCCTCCAGCGCGCCATCGTGCCGGTCGATCCACTCCAGCGCGGTGTTGAGGCCGCTCAATCCCAGTTCGTCGTTGCGAACGCGTTTGAGCCGGCCCATTTCGTCGCCGACCCAGCGCCCGCAATCGTAGCCCGGCGCCAGATAGGCGCGGGTGCCGAGCCTGCTCACCTCCGCGAGCAGCGCGTCCTGCACCCGAAGCTGACTGCCAAACTCGATCATGGTGGTGACGCCGTTGCGCAGCAGCTCGGCGACCGTGAAGGTGGCGTTGAGCTCGAATGCCGACTGCGCGCCGGCATCGCCGTGCTTGAGGTAGCGCGGGTCGCCCTGTACGACGCGGCCCTCCTTGGGCACGCTGATCTCGAGGAACGGCTGGCCGTAGAACATCGGCCGCCCGGTATCGGTGATGAGACGATGCGAGGCGCGATGGCCGGAATGCACGTGGCTGTCGATGAAGCCCGGCGCCACCAGCTTGCCGGCGGCGTCGATGGTCTTGTCGATGCGGCCGTCGAAGCTCTTGCCGACATGGAGAATTCTGTTGCCTTCGTAGACGACGACGCCGTCACGGATGAGGCCATGGCGGCCGTCGTGGTGGCCGACGATCCAGCTCGCGGTAATCGCAGTACGCATGTCGCTTCCTTTCCGGCGCGCTCAGCCGCCGGTCGCATATTCCATGCCCTGGCCGCGCACCGACCAGGACGTGAAGCGGGTCTCCAGGAACGCGAAGATCGCGTACATGCTCACGCCCATGAAGCCGACCACCAGCAGCGCGGCAAACACCAGCGGCACGTTGAAATTCGAGCTGGCGATCAGCATGACGTTGCCGATGCCGTTGTTGCCGGCGATGATCTCGGCAATGACGGTGCCGACGAACGACAGCGTGATCGCGATCTTCAGCGAGGCGAAAAAGTAGGGCAGCGAGCGCGGAATGCCGATTTTCACGATCATGTCGCGCCGCGTCGCGCCGAGCACGCGCAGCACGTCAAGCAGTTCGGGCTCGATGGTGGCAAAGCCGGTCGCGACGTTCACCACCACGGGAAAGAACGACAGCATGAAAGCGGCCAGCACGGCGGGCACCGTGCCGACACCGAACCAGATGACAAGCACCGGAATGACGGCCGCCTTGGGCACGCTGTTGAAGCCGATCAGGATCGGATAAAGCGCCGCGTAAGCGAGCCGGAACGAGCCCACCAGGATGCCGAGCGCCAATCCGATGACAACGGCGATCGCGAAGCCCAGCAGCGTGGTGCCGAGCGTCGCCATGCCGTGCACCGTCAGCGCGTAGCGGTTGACGTAAATCTGCTGGATCGCCTCGAGCGGCGTCGGCAGCACGAAACTCTCGATGTGAAACGCCATCACGCCGAGCTGCCACACCGCGAACAGCAGCAGGGTAGCGACCCATGGCGCCAGCCTTTCGACGGTCGATCTGCTCACCGCACGCTTCCCGAGCTGATGTGGTGGCGGCAGGCGTGCACCAGGTCGACGAACTCGGCCTTGAAGGTCATGTCGAGCGTGCGCGGCCGCTCGAACGGCACCTTGCTGGAGGCGATGATGCGCCCCGGCCGCGGGCTCACCACATAGACGGTGTCGCAGAGGTAGACCGCCTCGCGCAGCTCGTGCGTCACCAGGATCACCGTGCATTTGCGGCGCAGCCACAGGTCCTGCAGCACCGCCCACAGCTCCTCGCGGGTGAACGCGTCGAGCGCGCCGAACGGCTCGTCGAGCAGCAGGATCGACGGCTCGTGGATCAGCGCCCGGCACAATTGCGCACGCTGCTGCATGCCGCCGGACAATTGCCACGGCATGCGGTCGCCGAAATCGGCGAGGCCGACGGCGGCAAGGAGGTCGTCGGCGCGCTGGCGCTTGGCCGGCATCTCGCTCCTGGGCTGGCTGCGATACGGCTCGACGATCTCGAGCGGCAGCAGCACGTTGGCGCGCACGTCGCGCCACGGCAGCAGCGTCGGGTTCTGGAACGCCATGCCGACGTTCTTGAGCGGCCTCTTGACGTCTTCGCCGCCGACCCGCACGCCGCCGCGGGTCGGCCCGATCAGACCGGAAATGAGCTTGAGCAGGGTCGACTTGCCGCAACCGCTCGGTCCGACGATGGCGACGAATTCGTCGCGCGCGACCGACAGGTTGGCGTTCGCCAGCGCCAGGGTGCCGGCGCCGTCGCCGGCGCCAGGATGGCAGCCATAGTGCAGATCAACGCCGTCGATTTCGATGTAGCTCATCGTGACGCGACGCTCCGGGACAGACGAGGCCGCGTCACTTCACCATTCGGTCCTTCTGCGGCGGCAGATACGACGCATTGAAAATCGCCTCGGCCGGCGGCGTCGACGGCAGCTGGAAGCCCTGCACCAGGATGCCGATGCCGCGCGCCAGGCGCGCCTTGTCGACGTCGCCGAAGCCGTCCTTGCGCACGTTCGGCGTCACGATGCAGCAATCCATGGCGAGCTTGAGCCGGTCGCGCTCGATGTCGGCATTGAGCAGCGGCTCGTATTTCACCGTCATCTGCACCGCCATCGCGGGGTCCTGCACCATGTCCTGGAAGCCCTTGATGCTGGCGCGAATGAAGGCCTTCACCGCGTCGGGATGCTCCTTGAGGAACTGGGGCGAGGCGGCGATGCCGTTGCCGTAGAGGTCGAGGCCGTAATCGCGGTAGAGGAACGAGCCGACCTCCTTCGGGTCGACGCCCTTGGCCTTGAGCTCGAGCGTGGTGTTGAAGATCTGCCCGATGATGGCGTCGACCTCGCGCTTCGCCAGCAAGGTCTCGCGCAGCTTCGGATCGATGAACTGGATCTTGACCTTGTTCACGTCGAAGCCGGCATGGTGGGCGAAGGTCGGAAACAGCTTGAAGCCGGCATCGCTGGCGGCGGCGCCCAGCGTCTTGCCCTCGAGCTCGCCCGGCTTTGTGATGTTGCCGGCCTTGAGGAACACCACTCCGGCCGGGGCCTGCTCATAGCCCATCATCAGCATCGGGAAGCCCTTGTCCGGATTCTTGGAATCGAAATCGGTCAGCACGCTGGTGTCCGGATAGCCCATGTCGTAGACGCCGCTCGCCATCTGCTGCACGAGGCCGACCGACCCCTTGCCGCGATCGATCGTGACGTCGAGGCCTTCATCTTTGTAGTAGCCCTTGTAGAGCGCGATGAAGAACGGCGCGTGTACCGAGCCCGGTATCCAGTCGAGCGAGAAGCGGATCTTGGTCTCGGCGCGCGCCGGCCCGGCGACCGCCACGCACAGCGCCAGCACGGCGAACGAAGCGAAGCGGGCGATGTATTTCATAGTCCCCTCCTGATCGATCCGATCATGTCTTGGTGCGCGACTAAAGGCCAATTCCGGCCGCCGCGAGAATCTTGCGCGCCCGGGCGCGCTGCTCCTCGGTGATGACCAGACGCTCGGCAAAATCCCGGCCGGCTGGCCGGGTCGCGTCGATGCCCATCTTCGTCACCGTGAAGTTCTGCGGGTCCGAGGTGGGATCGAGGATCGCCGCCTTGGCGCCGGGGATGAAGAAGATGTCCTTCTCGGCCCGCACCCGCGTCGCCACCGCCCACATCACGTCGTTGAGATCGAAGACGTCGACGTCGTCGTCGACCACGATCACATATTTGGTGTAGAGTTCGGTGCCGAGCGTCGCCATGACCGCCATCTGCGGCTCGCCGTCGGCGGTCTTTTTCATCGAAATGAACGCCATGAACGCGCCGCAGGTGGTATGCGGCACGTGCACCGCGCGCACGTTCGGCATATTGCGCCGTAGCGCGTTGAGGATTTCGCCCTCGCGCGTGATGCAGGAAACCAGGATATGGTCCTTCGACATGCCGGACGTGACCGACTGGACCATGGCGTCGCCGCGCATGCGGATGCGCTTGGCGACGAACACGTTCTGGGTGCTGCGGTACGATGCATAGCCGGTGAATTCGCCGAACGGCCCTTCCGGCTCGTGCACGCCGGCGAGGATTTCGCCCTCGATGACGATCTCGGCGCCGGCCGGCACTTCGACATCGTCGACGCCGCACTGCGCCAGCCGGTAAGGCTCGCCGAACAGGCCGCCGATGATGTCGTATTTGCGGACGTTCGGCGGGTAGGCATAGACCATCGAGCCCATGTAGTGCAGCGGATGAGTGCCGATAACGACGACCGCGGGCAGCGACCTGCCCTGCTCTTCGGCGCGGCGATGGTACTCGTACATGCGCCGGCGCGAATGGAGCGACACGCCGAGGCGGTTCTTGCCCCTGATCATCAGCCGGTGGAAGCCCGTGGTATCGACGCCGCTCACCGGATCGCGCGCCGTGATCTGCCCGGCGGTGATGTAGGGCGCGCCGTCGACGGCGAACTGCAGCGGGATCGGCAGCCTGGTGAGATCGACGTCGTCGCCCTCGATGACCACGTCGTTCCACGCCGCCTGCCCCACCGTCTCCGACGGAATGTATTTTTGGCAGCGCTCGCGGAACGCGGTCGGCAGGTCGCGCGGCTCGACGCCGAGGCAGGCCGCGAGCAGCCGCCGGTTCGCCGCCACGTTGGTGATGACCGGCATGTCGTAGCCGTCGACCTTTTCGAACACGACCACGGGGTTCCTGCCGGCGCGTTCCAGCTCAAACACAGTCGCGGTCATGTCGAAGCGCGGATCGACCGGCTGCGTGATTCTCAGCAATTCGTCGGGATATTGGGTTTCGACCATGTGCAGGAAGCCGCGCAGGCTTTGCCTGTCGAGATTGTCCGCCGACCCGCGCACCATGGATTCCTCGAATGAGCCTATAGGCTAGAACATAGTATGTTTGCGCAAGCGCGGTTAGCAACTGCAATTCTGGCGGGCTTGCGCTGCCCTGGCGCGACAAAATGGTGCGCAGGCGCGCAACGCCGGGTTTGCGGCGGCCGGCCTTGACGCCGCGACCGCGCCGCCCGGCCGCAGTGGTCTGGTGAGCCGAATGATAAGATGATAAGACCAATTCGCCGATTTTCACATCGGCGCCGCTGAAAATAACGGCAGGCCGCAACGATGTCCGAGCTTTCAAGGGTTTATGACCGCAGCCGCGTGCCGCTCTACATCCAGGTGGCTTCCGTCATGCGCCGGCGCATCGAGACCGGAGAGTGGCATCCCGGTCAGAAAATCCCGACGCTGGTCGAGCTGGAGCGCGAGTTTCAGGTGGCGCGCGTCACGGTCCGTCAAGCGGTCGACATTATGCGCGAGGAAGGCCTGCTGCGCTCGCAGCAGGGGCGCGGCACCTTCGCGGCCGAGAAATCGGCCGACCGCCACTGGTTCAAGCTCGCCACCACCTGGGACGTCCTGATCACGTCGATCAAGGACAACGTCGTCAAGCGCATCAAGGTCAATAACCCGCCGCCGTTCCCGACGCTGCGCGACGGCGAGGGCGATCCGGCGGACAACTACACGTTCCTGCGCAGCGTCCAGTACCGGGACGGCGCGCCGTACGGCATCGTCAGCCTGCATCTCGCCAGCGCCCTCTATAGGCGCGCGCCCGACGTGTTCCGCCAGCACCCCGCCTTGCCGGTGATCGCCGCCTGGAAGGACATCGGCATCCGGCACGCGCATCAGACCGTGGTCATCGGCAGCGCCGACCCGACCACCTCCGATCTCCTGCAGATCGCGCTCGGCGCGCCGACGGCGGAATGCCGCTGTGTGCTGATCGATCGCGACAATGTGGCGATCTACGTCGCCGACATCATCTATCGCAGCGACGCGATCCAGCTTCACATCGATCTCCTGGCGCACACGCGCGGCTCGCCGAACGGCGCCCGGCGCGCCGCGCCGGCAAGGCCTGCCGGCCGCAAGGGCGGCGGCAATGGCCGGCCCTTGCGGCCACAACCGTCGCCATCCTGAGAGCGCGGCATGATGAAAGATCAGGGCGTCGGCGCGCGCGTATTGCGCAAGGAAGACGACCGCCTGATGCGCGGGCGCGGCCAGTTCGTGGCCGACCTGAGCTTCGCCGGCATGAAGGACGTGGCGTTCGTGCGCAGCCCGCTCGCGCATGCGCACATCCGCGGCGTAAAAATCCCCGACGCGCACCGCGGCGCCGTCTTCACCGCCGCCGACCTTGTCGGCGTCAAGCCGATCCGCGCCGTCTCCGGGCTGCGCGGCTTCAAGCCGTCCGAGCAACCCTCGCTCGCCGCCGACAAGGTGCGCCACGTCGGCGAGCTCATCGCCATGTGCGTCGCGCCGTCTCGCGCGCTGGCGGAAGACATCGCCGCCACCGTCGTGGCCGATCTCGCCGCATTGCCGGCGGTGCACGACATGCTGGCGGCGCGCGATCCGTCCTCGGCACTGCTGCACGAGCAGTGGGGCGACAATGTTTTTCTCGAAACCTTCGTTGACGTGAACATCGGCACCGCGCTCGACGCCCCGATCAAGGTATCGCGCGAAATCCGCACCGCGCGCCAATGCATGGCGCCGATCGAAGGCCGCGGCGTCGTCGCGCTGTGGGATTCGCGCCTTGAGCAGCTGATCGTCTATACGGCCTGCCAGATCCCCCACATCGTGCGCACCGGCCTGTCCGAATGCCTCGGGCTCGACGAAGGCCAGGTGCGCATCATCGCGCCCGATGTCGGCGGCGGCTTCGGCTACAAGGGTATCCTGCTCGCCGAAGAAATCTGCCTCGGCTGGCTGGCGATGCGCTGCGGCCATCCGGTGCGCTGGATCGAGGACCGCCGCGAGCATCTGACCGCCAGCGCCAATTGCCGTGAGCACCATTATCAGATCACGGGCTACGCCGACCGCGACGGCACCTTGCGCGGCATCGACTGCGAGGCCGTGGTCGATTCCGGCGCCTATTCGGCTTATCCGTTCTCGGCCTGCATCGAGGCGGCGCAGATCGCCAGCATCCTGCCGGGACCTTACGACTTTCCGGCCTACCGCTGCCGCACCTATTCGGTCGCGACCAACAAGTGCCCGATCCTGCCCTATCGCGGCGTGGCGAGGACCGGCGTGTGCTTCGCGCTGGAACTGGTGCTCGACGCCATCGCGCGCGAGGCCGGCATCGAGCCGCACGAGGTGCGGGCGAAAATCCTGGTCAAGCCCGAACAGATGCCGTTCAACAACATCACCAAAAAATACTTCGACAGCGGCGACTATCCGCAATCGCTGCGCCGCGCGGT
>Ga0182024_10009583_pt1 | contig 19995 bp, 33 predicted proteins | sample P32metaG_FD_120480 | JGI IMG/M metagenome (GOLD analysis project Ga0182024, IMG submission 120480) | Permafrost microbial communities from Stordalen Mire, Sweden - P3-2 metaG (Illumina Assembly) | ecosystem: Environmental > Terrestrial > Soil > Wetlands > Permafrost | place: Sweden: Stordalen... | reverse complement strand
TTGATCCCGGAGGGCCAGGGAGCGGACCGTCCGCTCCTTCCTCCATCTCTTGCACAGCACTGCCTTGTTGGCTGCGACGTTCGCACGCCGCTTCCTCCTTCCGCATTCTCGGCACACAGGCCCTCGGCAGGATTCAGCGACGCGGCCGCCAACCTCTCCCTCCTGCATCTGCCGCACGGTCTCGCCTGCGAGTTACTCAAGTCGCCCCGAGAGCGTGTCGATATCTGTGCGGGGGAATGGGGAGGCAGAAGCCGCGACCAAGCAGCCCTCGGGCTTCTCCTCCCCACCCGACTTAGAGAGGGCGACCGCCGACTACTTCGCGACCCGAGACGACGCCCGGGTCATCGAGGCCGGCTCGGGCCTTTTCAACCGAAAGGCCGCCAAGCTCGAGGAGGCGAAGGTCCGCCGCGAGGAGACCGCCCGGGCCTGGAAAGTCTGGGAGTTCGAGCTCCCCGGCTCACCCTCTAACGACGAGGCGGTCCCAATGGCGCCTACTGGGCCGCCGAGCGGGTCGTTGCCCCCGCACTTCGCCAGGCGCCGAAGCCGACCGGGAGGAGCGGGCCGCGCCGATCTCGAGAAACGAATCGCCACCCGAGACAACGCCCGAGAGCGCGCCATCGACGCCAACAAGAGCCGGGCCAGAGCTCGCCAGGACCTCGTGGCAGCCGCCGACGAGCTGTGGGCCGAGGTCGCCCACAGCCGGCAGGTCCGGGCCGAACTCGCCGAGAGGATGACCCCCGAGGAGGTGGCCGGCGCCGATCAGGCCCGCGACGCCCTCCTCAACGCCCGCCATCGCCAGCTCGCCCGCCGACAGGCCCACCAAGCCGAGCGGGACTTCGGCCCCCGTATCGATCGCTGCGGTCCCGGCCTCGGATTCTGAGCCACACCCGTCTGGTCCGGCGCCGGCGCATAGGACGTATGGCGCAATGTGGGGGGCTGAGACTGGACGTCTTGACCCGCGTAATGACAACCAGAAGCGCCGCCTCTGCTGCGCTTTTCGACGAGGGCTACAAGACACGGGTGGATCGGTTGGAGCGGGAGCGCCGAAGGTGCCGCCGCAACCACCGCCGTGCTCGGCGTCGGTCGTCAATCACGATGACCTTCGGGTGAAGAAGGTCGTTGAGGAGCAGGTTCCGGCTTTCCACCAGAGCTTGGAAGCACTCGGAGTCCCCGCCGCGATCAGGGTGGGCAGCCATGGCCGCTCGGCGGAAAGCCACCTCGAGCTCAACGCTGGTGTAGGTCGGTGGCAAGCCCAGCAGGGCTCGGGCTTGCCACCTCTGCATGCCGTTCAGGGTAGCTCCCGAGCCCGACAGCCTTGGCGTGGCGTTGTGGGGCTCCACCGGGCTCGCATCTCAGCCGAGAGCTGCGGCATAGACGCCGAGGTGCGTTCGTTTAATGGCCGACCACGAGTCGGGGCAGGTCTGCAGTGCAAAGCGAGTCCGTCAAGCCGTAAATCGAATCCAGTGGTACCGGGGTCTACCTGGTGGTCACCGGTTGAATTCGAGGTCGTCGATGCTGATGTCGACTTCGGTGGCCTGGATGGTGGTGTGGTCGTGGATGGCGTTGATGACGTTGTGGCGCACGACGTCGGCTAGGCCGGCGAGGTCGGGGCGTGCCTCGGAGGTGATGCCGAGGGTGACGGCGATGTCGACGGCATCGACTTCGGTGATGTCGATGCCATCGGCGCCATAGCGGACGGCAGCGCGACGGTGGGTGTCGGTAGGGGTTCCGGTAATGCGAGTGACCCCGGGGGTGTCGGTGGTGGCGGCGGAGGCGATGAGACCGAGAACCCAGGAGGTGACGGTGGTGGTGCCACGCGCTGAAACGCTGGCAGCGTGGTGGGGGGATTGCACGAGGCGGCGTACCCGAGCCATGACGGTAGCGACGAAGCGCTGGGGAAGAGGAATGTCGCGTCGAACCCACTCTCTGACGGGCAGCCAGAGCTCGACAAACTCGGCGATGGCGGCCTTACAGTACGGGCAGGTGGCCTCGTGGGCCCCGGTGGGGGGCGCGGTCTGGTCGGCGGCGTAGGTGATGAGGCGTGACGGGTCGTTCCCGCAGGGCAGTGTCGTGCCCAGCGGTGGGGTCACTGGTCGACCAGTTGCCGGGCGAGCTCCACACGGGCTCGGTAGATACGGCTTTTTACTGCAGTCATGGTCACCCCGAGGATCTCGGCGATCTCGGTATAGGTTAGGTCTTCGACCTCTCGGAGCAGCAGCGGTATCCGTTGCTCGTCGTTGAGACGGCTGACAGCGGTGGCGACTGCGGCTAAACGCTCGATCGCTTCGAAGTGCTCGTCAGGGGGACTCTGGGTGCTCGGAAGGTCCGGGAGTTGTTCGGTGCGCTGCGGTCGCCGCTTGAGCTCTTTGAGGCAGCGGTTGGTGGCGATACGGTACAGCCAGGTGGAGAATTTGGCGTCACCCCGGAACCGGCCGATCGCCCGCCAGGCCATGAAGAAGGTGTCCTGGGCGGCGTCCTGGGCGTCGTCCTCGTCGCCGAGCATGCCGAGGCAGAGCCGGAAGACAGGGAGCTGGTAGCGGCGGACGAGCACGTCGAACGCCCGGAGGTCGGCGGATGCCGCTCGCTGGACAAGTAGGTTGTCAGTGGCTATCATAGGGCGCTGTCACGGTCTCGCCCTCACGCCCGATGACTGTACCGACTCGGAGGCACCGGGCAATCTCCAAAAGTTTTCTCTAATCTTGGCGCGACTTTCGGGCGTCTCGGGGGTCTAAAGAAGGTGTCAGGACGTAAGCGCCATGATCGCAGTCGAGGCTCGGTTGCTACCGGGGCCGGGGCTACAGCGTCGATGTTCTCGTGGTCCCGACCGGAGGAGTGTCATGTCCCGTAATCAGTTCGCGTTCATCGTTGGGGTGTTGCTGGTGTGGTTGGCCTGGGACGCCGGTTGGGTTGTGCTCGCCGCAGTGGCGGCCGGGCTGATCGGGCTCGGGATCGTCCGGGTCCTCGCCGGCGACCTCGATCTGGGCGAACTGAGCGAGTCGCTCCGTTCATCGACGAAGAGCTCCAAATGACCGCTTTCGAGGTGTTCCGTCCCGTCTCCTGACTGACCCGCTGCCGCAGCCCAAAGCTGTTCAACCTGTCCCTAAAGAGAAAGGCCCTCATCATGGCTGATTCACCCACGCCCACTGCTCCTCCTAGCTCCACATCCGGTCAGTCCGGAGCCCCCGCCGCCAGATCGTCGTCGCAGTCGATTGAGCACTCTTCGAGCGGTGGGGCGGCATTGCACACCGAGCACGGGACGACGACGATCTCCTCGACGGTGGTGGCCAAGATCGCTGGGCTCGCCGCCCAGGAGATCCCCGGGGTTCAGGCCATGGGAAAGACCATGAGCAGGGCCCTCGGTTCGATCCGCTCCAAGGTCCCAGGCGGTGGGAGCTCGGCGACGACCCAGGGCGTATCGGTCGAGGTCGGCGAGCGCCAAGCAGCAGTCGACATCGACATCGTCGCCTACTACGGCCAGAGCATCGTCGAGACCGCCGACGCCATCCGCAGCAACGTCATCGAGCAGATCGAGGGCATGACCGGCCTCGAGGTCGTCGAAGTCAACATCAGCGTCGACGACCTCTCCATCCCCTCCGACGGCGACGACGACGACACCCGGGTCGAGTGAGCGACACTCCTCTGGCGCCCCCGCCGCCCGATCCCGGCCCTCGGGGCCGGCTGGCCCTCACCGTCGCCGCCGCGGTCGACACTGTCGACGGCGCCCGGCGAAGTGGGGATGGTGGTGTCGAAGTGGCCACTCAGTACCGGGGTGGCCGGGTCGTCGGTGTCCGGCTCGGCGACGCCCAGATCGAAGTTCATGTCGTGGCCGAGCACCCGGATGTAGCGGTGGTGGCCGGGAAGATACAGGTTGCGGCCCGCCGGGCCCTCGACCTGGTCGGTGACCGGCGGAAGGTGATGGTGTTCGTCGACGACCTCGACGTGGTCTCCCTCTCTCCCCGAGGTTCGTGATGGCGGTCTTCAACCGTCTTGCTGCCCTCGTCGTGGGGGCGGCGCTGGCTGGCGCTGGGTTGCTCGTGATCATCGAGTCCGTCTTGGCGTGGACCGGTTCGGGATTCGTATGGATCCCCGGCCAAAAGTGGCTGTCGGCGTTCAAGACGACGGCATGGTCGGCGAACCTGGTCGTGGCTATCAGTGTGGGTGTGGCCGTGGTCGGTCTCATCCTGTTGGTTTTCGAGGTGCGCCCGCACCGCCAGCGGATCGCCCGCTTCGACACCGACCATGACACCTGGTTGCTGGTGCGGCGCTCTACCGAGTCCTACCTCGCTCGACGCCTTACGACGGCGGTGCCGACCAGCCCGATCAAGGCTCGCTTGAAGCCTAAAGGGCGGTGGCGCCTCAAAGTCACCGCCCGGGCCGCGAGCTCCACCCGGGCGACCCTCGAAGCTGCCGCCAAGAGCGAGCTGGCACGCCTCCATGCCCCCGAGGCCCGGGTGCAGGTCAAGACGACCGGCAGGGCGAAAGGATCATGATCGACCGCCGCAACCGCAGGTCGCTTGCTTTGATCGGCTTCCTGCTTCTCGTCGGGGGTGGCCTGTCAGCGGCACTCGGCGCCGGTGGCTTCGGTAAAGCCCGGGCCCACAGGGACGTGTTCGACCGAACGGTTGTCCGCTGGTGGAACGAGGGCGGCTGGGAATCGTTCGCGGTCGTCACGGCCATCGGCGTAGTGCTGCTCGTGATCGGAGTTGTCTTGGTTATGCGCCAGGTCCACCGCAACGACGGCCGTAACCGCACCCCGGACGTCACGTTCCCGTCCACCGGAACCCCGGGTGAGACCACGCTGCGCTCTCCAGCGCTCAGCCACAACCTCGAGACCGACCTCGAGGCCATAGCCGACGTAAACAAAGCAATGGTCGGACTGTTCGGCCGTTATCCGAGCATTGAGATGCGTGCGGTACTCACCGTCGGCGACCACGTCGATCTCGACGGTCTTCCCGCCTGCGTCGACGGCGTCCTTGCTCGCATGAAGACAACCACCGGGGTCCGACCCGACCCCGTCCAGGTCACCCTTCGCTTCAAGGCCGCCGACGCCGAACGCCGACTCAGCTGACTAACCAGCCGGGGTACCTCCCGGCGAGGGACAGCGAGTCCCAAAAGGGACTGGAAATAGGCCACTCGCCGCCGACTGTTCGCTGAGCTCTCGGTTTGGTGCACTGGGGTTCCGCACATCGACAGACGGCATCCCGAAAACGACCGTTATTGACCACCTGGCGCCGATCGGCCGGAACCAGCTCAGGTCAGGACCCGTCCCAAAAGCCGTGTCCGAAATCAACGTCCCATCCACCGCTTGCACCACCGTTTTTGACACGCTGTCTCGATGGGAGACCTCCTCGGTTATGCCAGGGTCAGCACCACCGAGCAGCAGGCCCACCTACAGGCTGACGCCTTGAAGGCGGCCGGGTGTGTCCGGGTGTTGACCGACAAGGCGAGCGGCACCCTTGACCATCGCCCGCAGCTCGACCGGGTGCTCGACCCCCTCCGTCCCGGTGACACCCTCGTCGTATGGCGCCTCGACCGCCCTCGGTCGCTCCCTCCCCCATCTCATCGCCACCGTCGCCGACCTCGCCGCCGGCGATATCGGCTTTCGCTCCCTCACTGAAGGCATCGACACCACCACGTCGGCCGGCCGGCTCATCTTCCACGTCTTTGGTGCCCTGGCCGAGTTCGAGCGAGAGCTGATCCGAGAGCGCACCACTGCCGGGCTCATTGCTGCCAGAGCCCGAGGGCGCACCGGCGGGCGGCCCCGGGCCATGACCACCGACAAGCTCGCCGTCGCCCGCCAGATGTACGACAGCCGGGAACACACTCTCGACGCCATCGCGGCGACAATCGAAGTCAGCCGCTCTACTCTCTACCGCCACCTGGCCGGGGCTACCTAGATGTCTTCTGATGACGACCTCGGACTTGTTCCTACGGCAGTTTCTCCGCTACGGAAAACTGTGGCAGTGGACGACATTCGTTGCTGCTCGACCCGGGCGTCGCGGCGTCGGCGGCCACGGTCGTCGCCGGAGGTCTGAGCCGGAGTGGAGCTGACGTGGCGCGCAATCCCGATCCCGACAGCACCCTGCCGTACCTGCTGTGGGTCCCCTTGTCGGGTGGGTTGGTGTTCCGCACCAAGGGCACTTGGCCGAGGACCACAGCCTGTACTGCCACCCGATCCCGGTCACCGAGCGGCCCGAGGTGCCAGAGGTCGTCGAGCGGGTGGAGCTGTAGGCGTGTACCCGTCGGGGCGCCGCAATCGACGTCGTCGCCCGGCGGGGCCGCGAGCAGCGGTCCCAGATCGTCTTCACCAGGGGCCAGGGCCGGGAGATGGTGTTCTGGCAGTCGCCCGCACCCGGAAGCAAGCGCGCCCCGACGTGCGCCTGCCTACCGCCCGGGCGGCACGGGTCCCGGACCTCGAGATCGTCGTCGACGCCCATGACCCTCCCCGTACAAGTTTGCGAGCCAGCAGGTTACGGTCGTTAGGCGGACTCGCGTGCGTGACTACGCCGTCACCGCGACGCCGAGGTGGTGGCGTGTGTCGAGCGGAAGTCGCTCGTCGACCTCGTGTCCAGCCTGGTGGGCGGTCGGCCGACGGTCGTCCTCGGCATGGCGGCGCTCGGTCGCGCCCACAGGGTCATTGACGCCGGAGTCGACGCCAAAGCGGCTTTCGAGCCCGATCTCGACCCGGGCCTCAGCGGGTAGAGGTGACGGCGAAGCTCGTCTTGGCCCCAGAAGAGCTGTAACCGGCGTTGCCGGCGTACCTGGCGGTTACCGAATATCTCCCCGGGGGGAGCTCTGTGGAAGTCCGACAGCTAGCCGCACCATGCCAGACGTTCGCGACACAGAGCATGGCTCTTCCGGACCTGAACGTCACTCTTCCGGTCGCCCTCATGGGGAGGCCGATGACGGACAGGATCACGCTCTTGCCCGCTGAGGCGGACCTGGGTGTTGCTCGGGCCTTTATGGCGGTCTTGGCCTTCGTGATGGTGAAGCACGCCGTGATCCACGAAGACCTGTAATCCGCGTTGCCGTGGTACCTGACCGCGACCGCGTATCTTCTCGGCGGGAGCCTCAGGACCAAACCCGGTGACGTGCTTGACCCTCGCCTCGTGCTTGCGCTTGAGTTTGCAACGTCGAGAACGTCCCGATTGTCGATCTCGTCGTGCTCGTCGGCGCAGACGAGCATCAGGTTGTCCGCCGAGTCCCGCTCGCATTGGCTGAGGTCGCTCGTGCCCCGAGGCGACTTCTCGGTGTCCTTCTGGCCGACGACGTGAGCGAGCTCGCCGAGAAATATCTCCCGGTGGGTGACACCGCCCTTGAGCATATACTTGTTGCAGATGACACAGCGACCAGCCGCCAATGCCCAGGCTCGGCGCCGCGCTCTGATTCGGAGACACTCATTGCTGGCCGTTCGTGATGGTCGGGAGTAGATTGATCGGTCCATTATCTCAGGAGGGTGTGACGGTCCAGAGGGGATGATGCCTGAGGGACGCCTGTTCTACCCGCGACGGTCCCGGCTGCATCGATGGCGACAGCAAGCGGAGTGCACGCACCTGGGTCAACAGCGCATCGAGCCGACCCTCGGAGACTGGGGCTTGCTCCCCCTCCGCGGGCGACGAGGCTCGAACTTACGTCTTCAGCTTGGGAAGCTGCGGGAGCGGTACGGTCATGGACCCAGGCGAGCCGTTGTGGCTGGTCACGGCGGTGGCCCGAACATCAGCGAACGCCGTCGCATGACAGCAACGCGCGATGGACGCGCGATGTGCGACACGAAGGCGCACGTCGTGAGTGGGCTATGCCGGAAGGAGGTCCGCTGGTGACAAAGCTCGGGTCAGGGAGTACCCATTTATGCCTGTCCCCGCCCCGACATGCGCCGCCGGTAACGGTGGGGTGTGAAGCTCGGGGTTCAAGCCCAAGCAACAAAGGACTCCCGTTCCATCCGGTGGTCACAGGCGAGGGGAAGGCCGGACTGCAGCCTCACTTTGCGGTCCGATCGAGCGCGATGGCGGCGTGCGCCGTCTTATCCATCTCTTTCCTTCAAGCTGGGATTGCTGCGCATCGCTTCCGGATTGCCTCCCTCTGCGGCAGCCTGCCGTTCGAGCTCGGCGTTCAGCTCCGCCCCAACCATCACGGCCAACCCGACCAGGTACAGCCAGAAGATCACGATCACCACGCCGGCAAAGGCCCCATAGGTCTTGCCGTACGAGCCGAAGTTGGCCACGTAGAAGGAAAAGCCAAGCGACGCAACCACGAAGATAAGGGTCGCCAGCAGGCCACCGCCGCTCACCCATTGCCAGCGCGGGCTGTCGCGGTTCGGACCGACGTAATAGAAGATGGAAAAGAGTAGGGACATCGCGACAATCCCGAGCGGCCATCGAACGACGGTCCACACAGCCGTGAATGCTGACCCGCTCAGCCCGACATGGGGCTCGACCGCCGCCCCAAGCGGTGCACCGAAGATCAACAGCCCCGATGCGAGTCCGCCGAGGATCAAGGCGATCAACATCAACGGAAGTGCCCGTAGGCGCTTCGCGAGGAACTTGCGGTCGGTTGGGACCTCGTAGGCCACATCCAAGCCAGTCTGCAAGGCTGCCATAGCACTTGAGGCGCTCCAAACTCCGATAAGCAGGCCGATGATCACCGCTGTTGTTGAGCCGGAGGAGCGCTTCGTCGCTTCGGTGACAGCAGCAGTGAGCACGGTGGAGGCGCCGGCAGGAAGTGCCTTGTCCACCCCGTGCACGAGGCGGTTGACACCAGGAGGGTCAAGATGGATGAGCGCCTCGATGCCAATCAAGGCGATGACAGCAGGAAACAGAGCAAGGAAGCCTCGGTAGGCCAGGTTGCCGGCGACCACGGAGCAACGGTCCCGAGCGAACTTCTTGAGGGCACGCTGCAACGTCTGGCGCCACGCAGCTGCTCCGAGCTCCGTCGGGCTGTCGGGGCCGTCGGACTCCGCAGTCTGAGGTGGAATCGAGTCGCTAGAAGGCGAGGCGGTGTCTTTCATTTTTTGATGTCCTGGTCAGCGGATAGCGATTGCTGTCGCTGTAGCCCGACCCTTAGAAGGAGTTCTCCTCAGGTTCCCGCAGTCCCGCGACCGCAGCCTGACCATGCTCGGTGACCTCCGCCGCAGCCTGTTGGGCTGCGGCCTGGGTCTGCTGAACAGCGCCCTGTGCGGTATCCTTTACCGCGGCTACCGCCTGTTGTGCCGGGTCCTGGAGACCTTCCTTCAACTGATGAGCCGACTCGCTCGCCGCCTCCTTCACGGCCTCGACGGGATCCACACCCACCTCAGCCAGCTGCTGCTGAAACTTGCCCTCGACATCGGTCGAGGGCAAGAGTGCGGCGGCCAGTGCACCGAGACCAAAGGCAATGATGCCGGCAGCGATCGGGTTTCCCTCGGCCTGTGATCGAAGGCGATGCGGTACCTCCTGCGCGGTACCGGTCAACGAGCTCGCTGCACCACCGACGCTTTGACCTGTGCCGGCCGCGAGGCCGCCAAGCGAGCCCATCACTCGGTTCTTCATCGTCCCCGCGCTCCGTCGCATCGAATCGACCCGACGCTGGGTGATCCGGGCCGGGCTGACCTTGTCCATCAGTCTGTCCACATCCTTCGCCAGCTCGACTCTCGTCTCGTCGGTGCGGTCCTTCAGCTCGTCGGGTGTTTCGCCCACTCTGCGTCCTCCTTCAGTGATTCAACGGTGCGCTCTGGTCTCGGCTGGATCTTGTGTAGCTGAACTTTGCCTCGGAGGAACAGCAGAGCGCCGATACCGGCCAGCAATGCCATGACGCACACCGCTCCCCACGCGAGACCGATTTCATAGGCGAGCCCGAAGACCGCCGCGAACGCCCCCACTACCGCACTCAGGTAGCCCGCGAACCCGGCGCCGCCGAACATTCCGGCTGCCTTTGCCGCCTTGGTGACTTCCTCACGCATCTCGGCTTTGGCCAATTCGATCTCCTGATGGATCAACCGAGAGAGGTCCTGGCTGATCTCTGCCACCAGTTGACCGACGGATCGCTCATCGTCTCCTCGAGGCGACGATCCTGTTGTCGAAGGACTGGATTCCTCCGCTGCGGCAGTCGGGGGAATAGGGCCGAACCCGACTGGATGAGAACCCTCCACCTGTATCACGATCCCTCTCGCCGCAACGGCTCCCCGGACGCCAGCTCGGCTGAGCTGGTGGAGGCGACGTCGGGGCTGGGTCGTTGGCTCGCACTCCCGGCCGGAGCCGATTCCGGCTGTTTCGGCCCCCCGTGCTTGGCAAGCCTCGTCGTGACAAAGCCGAGGGCTCCTGCCCCGATCAGAAAGGCAGCCGGCCTCCGTCGTGCCAGCTCCTTGGTGTCATTGAACAATCCGTCAGGACCCGCCTGGTCAAGGTATGAAGCCACCTCTTCGCCGTGGGCGGCGAAACGTTCGACGAGGACTCCCGCAGCGCTGTCTGCACCCGAATCCCTACTTGCCATCGACATATGTTCCAACTCTCGGGAAAGTAGGTGGAGGTTCTTTGCGATCCGCGACATCTGGAAATCGACTTCTGCACCCAGTTGGGTGCGCGCCTGCGTGAGTAGGCTGTCTACTTGAGAGCTGAGTTCCCCGGTGACTCGTCTAGCCTCCTCCATGGCGGTATCTGACACAGTCGCCGCGGCCTCAACCGAATGTCCGGCGAACTCATGTGCCTGTTCTTGCGCCTTCGTTGCTGCATTTGGTGTCTCCACGTGCACCTCCAGGTTAGGCGAGCCGTCGTCGTCGCATGTGTTCGGAGCCGCCACTAGAACTGGCCGAAGACATGAACGCCCCGAGCGACGTTATAGCGATGTCCAAACCAAAGTAGAAGTAGTTGCAAGTACCGCTGACACAGGCCGTCAATGGCGTCTGCCCCAGCAGGGCGCGTCGGGCCAGTTGCCTCTGCCGTGTTTCGCAGCGAAGCGTGGCGCGGCGTCTGGGCGCTCGCCACTGTAGCGATCCTAATCTGCCCCTGACACGCCCCCCCTGCTCCTTGATCGCTTGGCTGGTCCTCTCGTTGTACATTTTGAATCGACTACCTATCTGGCTATCTGCTTGCTGGTCCGCTCACTGAACACCTGAATCGAATACGTATCTGGCAGCAATGCCAGAGCCGGCCGGGTACCGGCGATCGAGCCCGCAGTCAAGGAGGTGCGCTCCTCTACGGCTCTTCGCCCCGTCCAGCGATCCGCGCAGCCAACCGGCTGCGAGCTGCCTTGGTGGCCTTCGCGGCGGTCTCGCGTGCCTTGCTGACGATCTCAGCCGGGGCGGTCCCAGGCTGGTTGACCACTAAGAGATCGTCCGTCGATATAATTCCGACTGGCCGACCGTCGCTCATCACGGCCAGTCTGCGCACGCCCTTTGACCGCATCGTGCGCTCCGACCGCTTGATGCCGTCTCTGTCTGAGACCGTGGCGACGTCGCCGCTGCAGACCTCGGCAACAGCAGTTAGTTTCGGGTCCCGGCCTTCGGCGACGGTGCGGATAGCGATGTCCCGGTCCGTCACGATTCCCTCGAGAGATTGGTCATCTCTCAGAACGAGAAGCGCTCCGACCGAGCCGTCGCGCATGAGCCGCGCCGCCTCAAGCACGGTGTCACTGCTCGAGACAACCTGAGCAGTGCTAGCCATCACGTCTTTAACGAGTTGAGCCATAGCGCGGCATCCTCTTCTTAAGGTATCTATCTGCAGGCCATGATTTCACATCGACTTATCTGTCGACGGACTCAGTTGATTGCAACTATGTCACACGAAAGGGGACCATTGCCGGGGCGGCCAAGCTAGGTGCCTTCCGTCTCGATCTGTTCTTTACGAACCTGCTCGTTGACTTGCTGCTCCTCGGTCACGGTCTCCTTGCCCAGTCGGACACGCTCTTTTGCAACGACCTCCTTTTGGACCACCGGACGCTCCTCGGTGAGCACAACTTCATGCTCATCCTCTGAGATTTCTGGATCGCTCGCCGCGGCTTCGCGATTTGCGTCAGTGATCGGTTCCCGCTCGACGCGCACCTCCTCATGGGACACAGGCACCGTCGTCTGCACATTCTCGGTGACCACGTATTTGCGCAGCCTGGCTCGCCCCGTCTCCTGAGTGGTCTTGCCCACCCGTACCTGCTCCTCGGAGCGAGTCATGGCCTCGTCGGTTGTGCCCTCCCGGACCTGACGATCGCCGCTCGTGGCGTAGCTTCGACCGTAATAGCGGTACAGGGCCTCCTCTTCCTCCGGACGGAGATAGCCGTCCTGGTCGTCCTCCACCTGGGGGGCATCCTTCACCTTGGCTTTGTCGTAGGGGATCACGAGCTGGTCCCCGTCCGCCTGTGTTCCCTGAAGGGGCACGAAAGACGAGCGGCTCTTGAACATGCCTGTGTTAATTGCAAGCCAGTCAGGCTGACCGGTCTCCTCGTCCACATAGATCTGGGACACCTTCCCAATCTTGTCTCCAGCTTGATCGATCACCGGGTGGCCGATCCAAGCGCTGTAGTCCTGGGCATTGGTCTCAGTCATCAACTATTCCTCCATCTCGGTTCCTCTTAGGTGAAACAGCACCGCGAGCGTCCGCGGGAGCTGCGGGGATGGCTCCCGGCAGCCGGCCGCTACGGCTATGCCGCCTCGCTCGGTAGCCGTGGCGAACGGACTAACGGGGCAAGCAGGGCCAATGCCTCGGCCAGGTCCTTGACCTCGCCAGCTGCAACGACGTCATCGGCCTGCTTGACGATCTCAGCCAGCAGCACGTTAGCGCCGCGAACTACCAGGTCACCTTCCTCGGTCCGGCACACGGTCTTCCTCCTCGGTGTCGAAATTACCCATCCGCCGAGGCCTTAACATCCCCCAAATGGGGGAAACGTCCGGCTCGCGGGGGCGCCTTCCGGGATGTTTGGCCGTTTCGCGTCATGCCGGGCGAGCCAAGGCGTATGGACTTATGTGACCGTCGTTGAACAGCCCGCGCGGATTGCGCGATGAGCTCAGAAGGGGAGCCGTTAGCGGTGGCGGTCGCGGGGCTGAACGCAGGCTTGGTTGCCAGGCTCGAAGCGCTGCTGTCGACCCAACGAGTCGTCGCGCGGGCCGTCCCCTTGGCCGACATCGCGGAAGGACATGCGAGCCACTCTGCTGTGATCCTCGTGGGCGTCGGCACCACTTCCGTAGAGGATGACCCGCGCCTCGTCCGTCTGCTTCGCTCCGACGCCGGAGTGCCGGTTGTCCTCTTCAGCGAATTGGACAACGACACCGCACTTCTCGCTGCCTTGGGTCGCGGCGCCGCCGGCTACCTCCTCGCCGGGATCTCTGCCGAGGAACTGGTCCCGGCCCTGCAGCGAGCATCCGCCGGCCAAACTGTGGTCGACCTGGCCATGGGTGGCCGGATCGCCGGTCATGTCGCACACGGCAGGTGGCGAGAGCAACGCGACCTCGACGATTGGGGCCTCCGCCCCCGGGAACGCGACGTGCTCGAGGGTCTGCTCGAAGGGCAATCCAACCGGGAGATCGCTCGGGAGCTGAGCCTGGGTGAGGAAACGGTAAAAACCTACTTGCGGAACCTCTACCGCAAACTGGGTGCTCGGGATCGCTCCCAGGCCATGGCGATCACTTCTCGACGGCGCTGAGATCCTCAATGTGTCCGGGCGAGTCATCGTGGTTGGGACCGTGTCCTTCAGATGCCACGCCTCGCTGGAAGACCAGCGCCCAGGGGTTGACCCCTTGGGCCTGTGCGGCCGCCACCGTTACCGATAGCCGGGAAGAAGCTTGATGCGAATGAACTATGCCGACGAACCGCAAGAGGCGTTCGGGTCGCAGCCATTGACCCCGGGGAGAGCTGCTGCATAGCGTCCACGGTCCGTCCCAGCCAATGCAGCCGGTTGACCTGGCCGCGCGTGCAGCGGGGGTGCCTACACTCGACCTCATAACCTCCCCCTCGCCTCCTCTGAGGAGCCGGCGGACGCTGGTAGCGCGCCGGAAGCCGGTCGGTGTTGGGCCCGATGAGATCGCGGCTCTCAGCCCGCTCATTCGCCAAGTCCTCCGCACCCGCGTGGGCGACGGCGAGCACGTGGACGACCTGGTACAGACCTGCGTGGCCAAGCTCATCGAGCGGCGCGCAGGGCTCTCCTCCGACACCTTGGCCGGCTACGCCATCGTCGTCGCCCGCAACGCCGCTGCGACTCGATCCCGCGAACTCGACCGGCACCGACGACAGCTCCCGCGACTCCTCGATCTTCGGAGCCCGGCGGACCCAGCCGACGAGGCCGCCCGAGCCGAAGAAGTCGTCGCGCTACGCCAAGCCATCAGCAAACTGGCTCCGGAAGACCGCGAGGCCCTGGTTGCCCACGACCTCGACCAGGTCGACACCGCCACCTTGGCGGCGCGAACTGCAACCACCCCTGCCGGCGTGGCCAGCCGCCTAAACCGGACGCGCGGCCGGCTGAGAGTCGAGTACCTCCTCGCTGTCCAACGCACCGCGCTGCCCACTCGGAGATGTCACCCAGTCCTCGTCGCCCTCTCGACTGCTGACCATCGTCGCCAACACGCCCTCCACGCTGCCCGTCATCTCGTCGAGTGCCATACCTGCGCCGCCCTCAGCGCGCCCCTCATCGAACGTCGACGGGGCGCTCTAGTCCTGCTTCCGCTCGTCGTCCTCGCTGACCGTCTCCGCCCCGCCGAACGCTGGATCCGCACCCACCCCGTCCACGCCGCCGTCGCCACCACCACTACCGCCGCCGTGGTCGTTGGCGTCCTCGCCCTGTCCGCACCAGGTCAACTGAGAGATCATCCGGCGCCAAGCACCACCGTCTCCACCGCTTCAGTCGTGCCGGCACGGCGGGTGCAACCGCCGCCAAGCCTCACTGCCAACGGAGACAACCTCCTCGCCGCCTTGCTCGCACACAGCCCTCGAGAGGTGCTCGGCCCGCACCGGGGCCAGACCGCCCAAGTCCGCAACGTCACCGTGACCCAACTTGCAGGAGCCATCGGTCCAAATGGGCGGCCCGACGACGAACGTTTCTGGATCGGGGCCAGGGCCGGACGACGCATACTCGTGTTCCTCCACATCGACGCCGAGCCTCCCAACCCCATAACCGTCGGCCGACGTTACGACTTCACCGGCACCATCCAACCTGTGCCGGCCGATCCACATGCCCTGGATCTCCGACCTACCAGCACCCTTGAAGCCGTTGCCGCCGGCTACTACATCGAGATAACATCCCTCGCCGACCTGCGACTGACGCATTAGGATTCGACTCCCTTCCGTCAGGTGGCCGGAGGCTCGGACTGTCCTGGCGGGAGCCTGCCGGAGACAATCGCTGACGACCTGGCAACGGCCTTCGACCGCCGAGACTCATGGTGGCGTGCGAGCTTCGGCCCGATCGATGGCAAGAGGGGTTTCTACGCGAGCGTCCTGCTCGGACTCTGCTGCTCGCAAGTCGTCAGGCAGGCAAGAGGCATCCTCATCGCCCGCTCTCGAAGCCGGGCGGGTACCGCCTCGTTGCGGGCTGCGTACCCGGATGATCTACGTATTGCGTGACAGGCTGCGGAAGTGCGCGGCCGGATCAGGCCGGTCCCCTGCTGAACGCCGCAAACGAACGCGCTCGCTGACTCATATCCGACGTTCCGCGCCGCGTTGCCTCCTGGCCCACCTGCGGCAAGGGCAATCATGGAGGCGCGCAGCCGCAGCAGTGCCGCCAGCGGCCGAAGGGCAATCCGGTGTCGGCGACGAAGATGCGAGCCAGTCTCCGACCGCTGGCTCCGACATGGCGACCCTACTCCGCGAGTGTTTTTCCATCCGTCGGCACCTCGGTGAGCGGCCTCAGCCACCTGCCGGGCCTGCTCCTCCGACGGCATCCGCACGTCGATGGCGGTCATCATGACAGGGTTAAGCAGATCGACGAGCAGTGTTTCGCGTGCGAGCGCCGCCCAGAGTCGAGAGCTGGATCCTCCAGGTAGCCGATGAGCTCGGCCAACAGAGGGCTGGCCGCCACAGGCATGCAGTGGGGCCAGCTGATCGGGCATCGGCCGGCCCTGAGGTACAAAGTTCTGGCGATGTGTGCGATGACAAAACGGCTGGCTCGGGTGTGGTCCCACACTTCAGCTCCCTTCTGTGATGGACTGAACAACGGAACCCGTCGACGCGGGATCGTGGGGAGGCCGTTCGGGTCCTCCCCACGATCGCGTTCGGGCACCATCCGCGACCCTGAGAGTTGGCTGAGGTACCCTCGCGCCGCGTCCGATTCCGCCGGATGCCTGAATAGAAAGAGGAACCCGAACAATGGCCAAGCCGATTTACTACACGACCTCTGCCGAATCGAAGAAGGTGTACCACAATCACACCGACTGTCACGAAGCCAAGGACATTCTCGCCAAGGACAAGGTGACGCGCCAACAGTGTGAAGTGTGCGCGAAGAAGGACGCTAAGTAAGGCGGTCAAGTTGGGGGCCATCGGCTCCACTGTCCGTCGCACTTGAGGAAGGACGCGTACGACTGCTCTAATAGCTGGACCAATCACCGGTGAACCGGTGATTGGTCGGTGTTACGCGTCCTCTCAAGGGCATCTCGACGTTCATGCCGGGAGCGATCGGGACCAGTTGCCATATGTAGCGCGTCACGCCCTTGGAGTAAGCGCGCTTGACAAAGCATGTGGCGCAAATCACTGCGCCTGCGCCGGGCCGACACTCCATACCGCATTCCCACAATTCATGCGGGGCGCACCAAGGGAAGTTACGACCTCTGCAGAGGCTGCCGCGTCCCGACCCACTGCGGCGCGAACGTCCAAGCAGACAAGGACAGAGCCTGAGCCGCCTGGGCAACCGACCCGTCCGAACGGCGCAGCGCCACTCAGGGTGGCAGGCTACGAAAGTGAAGGCCGCGTCGCTAGTATCGAACGTGTCGATCCGTGACCGATATCGTCAAGCTCCGCATCCTAGAGGAGGTCTGGCGACTCGCCGGGGTTCCCCTACCTCTCCTTGCCTGGCATGGGCAGAAAGCTGGCGCGAGTCAACGTCGTCGGCTAGGGAGGGCCCTTATGGGAGCGCACAGCCAGGGCTCGCGGCGTCTCTCCGGTTGACTACATCGGCCCACCTCGATTGTGGGATGTGCGGTTCGCCGATCGCCTCTGGTCGTAGCCGACACGCATGGATTCGGCGCCCATGTTGGCGTTCACGTGTCGGTCCTGGTGCTGAGGCTCGCAGTGGTGCTCGGCGAGGGACTGAGCCTGCCGTGCCCGCGTGCCACGAAGCATCTCAAGGATCACGGCTCTCGCCGAGACCCCAGACGTCATCAATGTGAGCGGCGCCCGGCTGCCCATGGTCCGGATCGAGAAGGAATACGTCTTTTGAAGGTCCGCAAAGACCGGTGCCGCTGGCCGGCTGTTAGGTCACAGCGGCCAGCGCAGGTCGACCGAACATCGCGCTGACACGAAGTCCGGCCCGACGAGGTCGTACCTATGCCACTCGCGTTCGGCCAGCAGTGGCACGACGCCGCCCTCGATGTACTCGCGAAAGTGCGGCGATTGCCGGTGTGCTTCGAAGGCGGCTTCGTCGACGTACTGCTCATAGAGAACGAACCCGTCGGGTCGTCCTTGGACCGATTGGCGAGGAACTGGATGCATCCTGGCTCGGCCCGAGTCCGTGCGAGGTGCTGCGCAAGGATCGCCGCCACGTCATGCCCTCGGCCGGGGATCGTGTGGTACTGAGCCATGATGGTGAGCATCGTCAAGGACTCCGATCGTGTGGCCCCGCAGGGACCGAGCAATCCTCTCATGCTGTGCTCCGCCGATGGCACTCAACCGACGCCACCGTGGAGTTCTCCACATCGAGCTGAGCGAGTAGAACATCGTCGCGCCGCCGTCGTCATAGAAGGTTGCGCCGCCGATCCGTTGATGGTGCGCAGCCTCGAACCGCCATTCATTACGCCGCCGAGAGGGCCGCGATCAGGCCTCTTTGGACCGGCGCCGCACGACAGCTCATCTGCAGCAGCGAAGGCCTCGCGATCAAGCGCATCCGGCACGGTGGAATGACGACGACTCTGACAGGTTGACCTTGAACAGGTGAATCCCGGCAACGGCGACACTGAGGACGTCCCCCTCCGCGAGCGAGAGTCGGGCCGGAATGGTCAGCGGCCCGATATGGACGCTGATGGTCCCACCGCCTGACACATCGACCTCGTGGCCGATGGCCTGCGACAGTTCACCGGCCGTCACGTCGACCGTCGCCTCGACAGCGTCTATCGCCACCACCGTTATCCGGTGATGGCCGAAGAGAGCATGGCGGTCGATCCGGACTCCCGTTGCGTGGAGATCGACACGATCGAGCTCCAGTGGCCCGACAGGCACGTCTGACAAGCTGACGTTCAGTTGCGGGACTGTGCCCTCGACGACAAGGTGGTAGAGGAACGGGAAGGGTCCGACATGGGCAGAGGCGCTCCGGGCGGACGACCAGTGCTTGGCGGCACCGGCGAGATCGCCCGCGATGGACCGTGTGACGAGATCGGCCGTGACGAGGATGATGACGATGACTACGAGCAAACCAGCGAACTTGGAAAGAAGACGGCGCTTCCGGCGCGTCTTGTTCGTCACCGAGGCGGTCTAGTCGTTCCGCCGGGTGCGGCGATGCCATGGGTTCCGTCAATGAAGGCCCGGAGGGGCTCAGTGCCAGTTGGCATGGAACTGATCTCCGAGCCACATGGCAGGAGGAGCCCCACGGGATGACGAGATAGCCACAATTGTCGAGCTCGTGCGCGGCGAACGGTGCGAAGAGCCGGCCGAGGTCAGGGCGACGATCAACGCTGCCACGGCGGCAACGACAACGAGCACCGCAATCGCGAGCCAGAGGTGACGACGTCGGCGTCCGGTAGTGGCCGAGTAGGCGCCCGCCGGACGGCCGCCAGTCACAGGACGGCGCGCCCGGCAGGCTTGGTTCCGGTCGCACTCACCGCTCGGCCACGGGCTCGTAATCGGTCGTTATCCGTTCCTTGCGCACCTGATCCGCCACCTGTCGTTCCTCTGTGACGACGGCCTTCGTAAACCGTACCCGTTCGTAAGGCACGAGGCGCTTCTCGACAACCGGTTGCTCCTCGAGCAGCACCAGCTCGCTGCCGTTGACGTCAGTGGCCTCACTGGTGAGAGCTGCGAGCTCGGACTCGGTGACGCCGGCCGTGACGGGCACGTGCTCGACGCGGATCTCCTCCCGGCGGAGCGACACATTGATCGTCACCTCCTCGGTCACCACGACTTTGCGGAGCCGGAGCACCTCAGCTGGCCGCCACACCGTCGTCACGTGCAGCTCTTCTTCTGAGCGGACCATCTCCGCTGGTAGCTGGTCATCGGGAGGAAGACGTCTCACAGGCGGGGGAGGAGCAGGCTGGGGGACTCCGCCCGCGGAGAGAGGCACGTCGGTGTCGACCCCATAATGATGAAAAAGGGTCCGTTCATCGCGAGGCGTAAGGGAGCCATCGACCTGGGGGCGCGGAGCGCTGCCAATCTGGTCCCCGCTGAAGGCCAGCTTTACGCCTTCGTCATCGATTGTCGCTCCGATCACCGGCACGAACACCTTTCGGGTGCCGAGGAGCCTTGTGTGCACGACCGCCCATGCAGGCAAGTTGCTCAGCCGGTCCAGGTACACGTCACCGATTTTGCCCACCTTCTCTCCGCTCGTGTCAAACGCATCCCGTCCCACCCACTCGTGCGACTGCTGGGTTACTTCGGGCACTCGATTACCTCCTCCGTCATCAGCCACCTCCGGCACGTTCATGTCGCTCACACGCTTACGCGCACGTCCTCGGCTCCTATTGAATGACTACAGGTCAAGGCGCCGGATCTGGGAGCGACTCACCGGCACGACAGGCCGGCGGGAACCCTGTGCCACGGGTGCTGTCAATCGAGCGCCCGTAAGGCAGCTAGTGTAGTGTCTCGCTTTTAGCCGGTGATTGTTTGGAGAGTGACTCGGCCACGGCGGACCTTTTCGAGAATCTGTTCGGCAGTCGCTGTCCAAATGAACGGCTTGGGATCGATGTTGTGG
>Ga0182024_10009582_pt1 | contig 19995 bp, 18 predicted proteins | sample P32metaG_FD_120480 | JGI IMG/M metagenome (GOLD analysis project Ga0182024, IMG submission 120480) | Permafrost microbial communities from Stordalen Mire, Sweden - P3-2 metaG (Illumina Assembly) | ecosystem: Environmental > Terrestrial > Soil > Wetlands > Permafrost | place: Sweden: Stordalen... | reverse complement strand
GCTTTCCGTGACCCGCTCGAGTAGATCCTCGGCGCCGGTCTCAGCGAACGGCATGCGCCCCTCGCGCACGGCGGCCAGCCGGGCGGGATCGTTGTCGATCCCGATCACCCGCAGGCCACGGTCCGCGAGCGACAGGGCCAGCGGCAATCCGACTCGGCCGAGGCCGATCACGGATACCTCAGCGGTGCTCTCAGGTGGGGTCATGCAAGCCCAGAGGTTAGCGGCGCCTCGATGAGGCCCGCACGCGCGCACGATGCGTTGTAGGTGCTCAGATGATCAACTCCCGCGATGGAACCGCTGGCCGATGTACTGGCGGGTAAACCCGGCGATGAACCGAGGGTTTTGGTAGGCATACCGTCGCCACAGCCGTTTTGGCTCCCGCGAGAGGCGGTAGCTCCACTCAAGGCCCGAGCGCTGCATCCATGGCGGAGCCTGGGAGATGAGGCCGGCGTGGAAGTCAAATGCGGCGCCAACCCCCACGAGCAGCGGGGCCGACAGGCGCGGGCGCATGCGGAGCATCCACTTCTCCTGCTTGGGCTGTCCGGTGCCCACCCACACCACCGCGGCGCCCGAGGTGTTGATCTCGGCGGTCACCTGCTCCTCCTCCGCGGCGGTGAGCGGGCGGAAGGGCGGTGAGTGGCCGCCTGCGATCCGAAGCCCACCGAAACGCTCGCGCAGACGCTGTTCCAGCGTCTTTAGGGCCTCGGGAGAGCGACCTCCGTACAGGTAGATCGACGTGCCGTTCCTCGCCGCTCGCGCGCAGAATCGGGCCATCAGGTCCGGTCCATACACGCGCGTCGCGCCGGTGTGGCCGAGCGCGTGCAGCGCCCACACCAGCGGCTGGCCGTCGGGTACGGCCAGCGTGGCTCCGAGCACTGCCGAACGCGCCTCCTCGTCCTCGCGGGCGGACATCACCAGGTTGACCGCCGCGGCGGTCAGGTACCCGTGCTCTCCGGCGGCGATCATCGAATCCATCCAGTCCATCACCCGCTCGTAGTCGGACACCGCGAGTGGAACGCCGAGCACCTCTGCTGTCGTGGGCGCTACGGGTGCGGGTATCGGGGGGTGCGTCGAGATTGGCTCAAGATACCCGTAGGTAACCCCGGCGTCGTCGATTTCACGCCTTGTGGGTGCGCCCGCCAACGGTCGCCGGCATGGCGGGTCAAGTTTCCATAATCTCCGCCGATGAGTCCGCTCACCCTGCGCCGCTATCGCGCCGATCGTCTGCTGCGCCGGGAGTTCGAGGGGCTGCGCGGGCGCGTGTTGGCGACGGTGCGAGGCCGGCTGGGCGCGAGCGGTGCGCGGCTGGACCCGAGTGACCTCGACGCCTTTTATGCACAGGCCTGGCAGGGACTCTACGCGGCGGTCCTCGACGGGCAGGAGATCGCAAACCCCAGGGGCTGGCTGACCGTCGTGACCTTCCGCCGCGCGATCGAGGAGCTCCGCGCCGATCGGCACGTCGATCGTCGTCACGGCCATCGTGTGCCGTCCGCCGGTGAGCCGGGTTCGTCAGGGGAATCCGCGTGGGACCCCGCCGAGGAGCGGGACCTGGCCGCCGAGCTGGACGACCGGATGCGACTGCGTCATCTGTTTGAGGGGCTGCGCGGGCGCCTCACGGTCCGTGAGCGTGAGGCCGCCGCCTGCTGCTATCTGCAGGGACTCTCGCGCTCGGAGGCGGCCGAGCGCATGGGCATATCCGAGGCGCGCATGCGCAAGCTGATGGACGGGCAGGGAGCGGGCCGCCCGGGCGTGGCGGGCAAGGTGGGCGAGCTGGCCGAGACGATCCGCCGGGGCGGCTGGTGCGAGCAGCAGGGATCGCTGATGCGCGGTCTGGCTTACGGCATCCTCGACCCCGACGGCGAGCGCTACCGCCTGGCGCTGATCCACCACGGCGAGTGTCCAGCCTGCCGTGCGTACGTCGTCTCCCTGCGCGGCCTGGCCGCCGTTCTGCCCCCGGTGCTCCTGCCCTGGGGGCTCGGCGCGGGGGTGCTCGCGAAGGCCGGCGCCGCCGGGCACACGGGTGCCGGGATCGGAGCGGGAACGGGCGCTGGTGCGCCGGCGGGCGCCGGTATCACCGCGGGCGCCGGCTCGCAGGCGGGCGTTGGTATCGGCGGCGGCCTGTCGGCATCGGGGGCTGCCGGCGTCGGTGGCGCCGCCGGGGGCAGCTGGCTGTTGGCGGGGGGACCGCTCAGCGCGAAGCTCGCGGTGGGGTGTCTGCTCGCGCTGGGGGTAGGCGCCGGCTGCGTCGCGCTGAACGGCGGTCCCGGCGAGACGGGGAACCCGCTTCGAGCCCACCACCACGCTCATCCCGCCCGAGCCGACGGCGCGGTCCAGCCGGCGGGCGATGCCTCGCTGAGCGGAGATCTGGCCGCCGGGCTGTCCGGAGTTCCGGGACAGGACGCGGCGAGGGCGCACCCGAGCTCAGCGGTGCCGCTGACTCCCGCACAGCAGGCCGAACGCGAGTTCGGGCCCGAGAGCAGTGCCGCGTCGGGCGATTCTCGACCCATCTTCAACGCCGGCCGGGTATCTCCAGCAAAATCGGCGGCCTTCGAGTCACGATCGCTGACCGCCGAGGACGCAACCACGACGGCCCCGCCCCATTCGGTGGGGCGCTCCTCCACCGAGCAGGCGGGCGCCCGGGCTTCCGCTGCAGAGCGGGAGTTCGGGGTCGGGTGAGCAGCTAAAATCGCTCGGACGCGAGTCGACGCAGCTGAATCAACGACGCTTGACGACCGCGTTGGCGAGCTCGGTGGCCTTCTCCGGATCGAGGTCGATGTCCAGCCCGGGTATTTCAGGTCGCAGCGTGCCAGGGAGGACGTAACGGAGGAGCCGCGCGCGGCTACCGACTGGGACGACCGCGTCGATCGTGCGCAGCTGGGTCTCGATCTCAAGCGCGCGTATGACCGTCAACGGCAGCAGATGCTTGACCACCCGCACCGGCACCTGAATGTCACGTGCTGCAGGACGGGCCCGCGCCGCGTCGCCCGCGCCGTCCCCGTTCGGTGGCACGACTTGCGGCTCGGTTGCGATGAGCACCACGTCGAGGCCTCGTCCCTGCAACCCGGAAAGCCATCGCGTCGCTGCCTGGGCTGCTTCGCCGGTGTCGGCCACCGCCACGACCTTCGGCGGGCCGGTTGGCCTGCGCCCGAAGTGCGTGGCTGCGGGCGCATCCGGCGGCATGATCGCGCCGGCCGGGTTTCGCCAGCGCCGGGTAAGTGCGAGCGCCCAGACCAGTGAGTCTGAGCTCACGTCCAGCGTGATCTTCAATAGGCCTCTCCAGCCGTCGCGCCAGCCCGCGTCGATCGTGATCCGATAGAGCTCCTTTGTCGCCGGTCGCAGCAGGATCCCGACAAGATAGGCGCGGGCAGTCGCTTGCGCCTTTATGTGCCGGCTCTCGAGCTGGGCGTACTGCCACATGTCCACGACCGCCTCGCGCAGCGTGGCGGCGAGCTCGTGTTCGAGATCGCCGTCGAGAACGCTTGGTCGCCCGTGTGGTTGCATTCCCTCGTGCACCGCGCGTGACTCATCGTGCCGGCAGGACTCGCGCCGAAAAAGCCTTGAGCGATACGCCGGGTACTGCGCGGATCGGCCCAACGGCCCGCCCAGGAAACGGTTCCGCAGTGCGCACACCGCCATCCCCACATCGGGAGGTGGCGAGGTGAGGAACGCCTCTATGCTCGCACGCAGCGTGGGGGAGACCCGCTCGTCTGCGTCGATCTCGAGTATCCAGTCACAGGTGGCGGCATCGAGTGCGACGTTGCGCTGGGCGGCAAAGCCGGGCCAGGGATTCTCGATCACCTTCGCCCCGGCAGCTCGTGCCATCTCGACGGTCCGGTCGGTGGACCCGCCGTCAACGACGATCACCTCATCGCAGAACGCAACGCTGTCCAGTGCAGCCGCCAGACGCTCTTGCTCGTTCTGCACGATGAGACACGCCGCCACCCGCTCCCTGCCAGATTGGGAGTGCGAGGTCATCTGACCTTCAGCAAGATTTTCGTACGCATGTCGGCCAGATAATATGGGTCAGCTTGCACCGCGATCGCATCGTTTCCATCCAGACGACCAAGGAGCGCGGTGGCGCTGAGTATGCGAACGTCGACCTGCTGGAGACACTCGCGGCTCCCGCAGAGGAAGGTCGATGTCGTGCCGAACCTGGTCGACCTTCACGCAGTCAAGTTCGACCGCGCGAGCCCCGAGCGGCTGCGACGCTCATGGGGAGCGGGGTGAGGAGACTCTCGTCGTGGGGTGCATATCCCGCTTCCGGCGGCGCAAGCGCAACGGCGTGGTAATTGACGCGATGGCTGATCTGGAGGGGGTGCTGCGAGAGCGTGCGGCGCCTTACGGTGACCGTGTTCGCTTTGTGCCGAACGTGCGTGGACATGTCGAGGCGTTCCTGTCCGCTTGCGATTTGCTCGTGTTCGCTCCGAGTCCTACAGAGGGCGAGCCTCGGGTGATAGTGATGTCACAGCTCGTCGGGGTTCCTGTCGTAGCGACCGATTCCGACGGTGCGGAGGGACTGATTCCGCCGGGCGGTGGCACGATCGTGTCTCCTGCCCGGGACCCCCGGGCGCTTGCGAGGACGATCGCGGCCTACCGCAGCGACCCTGAGCGACGGCGACGCGAGGGTGCCGTTGCTCGTGAGGCGACGCTCCCAAGCCACGATCCCGAGCAGACGCTGCAGGCGCCGGAACGGTCGCTTCGGCCGCCACCCTGATCGGCCCGGCCATCGACGGCTGCTCGTTGGGGGCGACGGATATCCTCCCGCGGGTGGCCACGCCCCGGCTTTTGATCGTCAACGCCGATGACTGGGGCGGCTTCCGGGAGGGGACAGACGCGATCGAGACGTGCTTCCTCGCCGGTGCGATCAGCTCCGCGACGGCACTGGTACACATGGCCGACTCCCGCCGTGCAGCTGTAGTTGCAGGTGAAGGCGAACGGCCGATCGGCTTGCATCTCAACCTCACCCAGGCCTTCGACTGCACCGAGGTGCCACTGCCGGTGCGGGAACGCCAGCGGCGCGCGCGCACACACTTTGCCGATCTGACACGCTCGCGCTGGCGGCTCAGTCCCGATCCACGCGTCCATCATCTGATCGCCGATTGCATCCGCGATCAGTTCGAGGAGTTCTGGGAGCGCTACGGGTGCGAACCGACGCACCTCGACTCTCACCACCATGTGCACGTGTGCGCTGACGTCTTTCTGTCCCGGGCGATGTCGCCAGGCTGTCGGGTGCGCCAAACGCTCTCTTTTAGCCGTTCGGAGAGCCATCACGACCTGGCGTATCTGGCGCGTCGTGCCAAGCACGAGGTGCTGGCACGCCGCTTTGCGACGACCGCGCACTTCTGGCGCGCAAGCGAGCTGCACGCTGGCGACGGCGCCGTCTCGATCGCCGACGCCACAGCCCACGCCCTCAAACGCCCGGTGGAGGTGATGGTGCATCCGTCGTTCGATGCCGAGCTGGCGGTGCTTCGCTCCGACGCCTGGCTTGAGGTCCTCGAGCGCGCGCCGCTTGGACCATATTCGGCACTACCTGCACGGCCATGGGAGCCCCCTCTGCGCTGGGTTGGTGCTGAGCACGGCATGCTCGCCTCCCGGCACGAGGATCACTCCCGGTGACGCGCCGTGCGCTTGAATGTGCGAGCGCCCTTGCGATTGAGCGCGAGCCCGCCGCACATCCACTGAGTGAGCGCCTACAGTGGGCACTTCGCCAGGATGGCGAGCACCCCAGCGATTCGATGGTCTCACCTGCGACACAGCCGGCGCCGCCGTCGGCGAGGAGGTAGCCGGCACTCATCTACCGTGTGACCGGAACGCTGAACCGGTGGGTCTGGCGAGCGCCGCTGCCGCGGCGCATAGTCGCCCGGTTGAGTTCGTTGGTCTACCGAAACCCGCCGATGCCGGGCGATTTGGTTATGAGCATCATCGACGCACTGCAGGACCGGGCGAGGCCGTTTGGCGCGTAGCGCTCGACAACGCTCCGAGCGGGGTGGAAGACTGGATCGATGCGAGCGTGGGGCGCGGCAAAGATAGAGGCGCGGTCGATCGCCCGCCGGCTGGGGCTCACGCAGTCGATTCTCAGTGTTCAGAGCAGGCTCCGGGGCGAGTCGGGCTATGAGCCGAAGGTCGATGCATTTCTGCGGGCGGCGGTTCGTGAGGGTGACACCGTCTGGGATGTGGGAGCCAACGTCGGCCAGTTCACGGAGATGTTCAGTGAGTGGGTCGGTCCGCAGGGTCATGTCGTGGCCTTCGAGCCGGCCCCCGGGTGTTTCGCGGCGCTGTCGGACAGGGCCAGGGACTTGCCCAACGTCCAGATCCTGAACGTTGGTCTGAGCGACAGCGAAGCTCAACTGCCGATGCACCTTGCCGATGACCCCGAGGGGACGACCAATACCTTCCTCGCGACCCGCAGCGACACTCCCGGGGTCGTCGAGCTCACGGTTCACGCAGGCGATGCCCTGCGGCGAGACGAGGGCTTGCCGACGCCCAATGTGCTGAAGATCGATGTCGAGGGGTTCGAGCCCGAGGTGCTGAGGGGGCTCGACTCCACGCTGCGGGAGCCCGACTGCCGCATGGTGCTGTGCGAGGTCCACTTCGCCCTGCTCGAGTCCCGGGGCCAGAAGCATGCGCCGGAAGAGATCCGCCGCTATCTGAGCGAGCGCGGCTTTCAGACCAAGTGGGTCACCACATCGCACCTCGGCGCCACTCGCAGGTCGGACTCCTGAGCTTCGACGGTCGCGGTCAGCCGTGCGGGAAGGCCTTCATCAGGCACGCGAGCGCTGACTTGTCGAACGTCAGTGCGACGGCTATGCTGACGCGACCGTAACCGGGCGCGGATCTGCGCGGCTCAGCGGAACGTCCTATGCGTCAACTACCCGATCCACAGGGGCTGTGATGAAGCTGGGCGACCGCAGCATCGGGCGCCTGCTCGGGGCCCCCTTTCACGCCGGCCACTATCGAGCTGCGCTCGGGATGGCGCGTAGCTATCCGCTGAGCGACCTGCCGGCCAACGCTCGCCGGTACCTGACGGCACGCGGAGAGTACCCCTACGTCTGCCGAGTGCGTACGCCGTCGGGGACGGTCGCCCCGACGCTTTACTCGAGTCACGACATCCTGACGGTCAATGAGATCTTCTGCCGAGGGGACTACAGCTGCGGTCGCGACCTTCGCGTCGCTGTCGACGTTGGCGCAAACATCGGCATCAGCGCCCTCTACTTCCTGACGCGCAACTCCGGCGCCCGGGTTTACGCCTTCGAGCCGGACCCGCGCAACACCGAACGCCTGCGAGCCAACCTCACCGCCTACGCCGACCGCTACCAGCTCGAGGAGGTCGCGCTCGGCACGGCCGATGGCACTGCCCGATTCGCGACCGACCCCTACGGTCGCTACGGAACGCTCGAATACACGGAGGACACCTGGTACGAGCCGACCTTCATCGACGTCCGTGTGCGATCGATCAACGGTGTCCTCGCGGAGATCCTCGAGCGCGAGTCGGAGATCGACATCCTCAAGATCGATACCGAGGGACTCGAGGAACAGCTCGTCGAGGCGCTCGACGACGAGCTGCTGCGACGAATTCGCGTCATCGTCTACGAGACCAATGATCCCGCGCCCTACCACAGCGCTCGCTTCCGTCACTCGTTCGAGTGCCAGACGAATCGCCTCGAATCACTCGCCGCCGGACGGTCTTGACCGGTCACCCAGCGGGCTGGGCGCTCAGCCGCGGGGGAAAAGCTTGATGAGCCGCACGAGCGCAAGCGGGTTGCCGCGCGGCCTCAGTCTGCCCGTGGCAAGCGCGCGTCGCGGGTCGAGCCGCTCGCCGAGGATGTCCACCCAGTCCTGGTAGGAGAGGCCCAGGCGCAGGTCGGGGCTGAGCGCCTCTCCCTGCGCGACCACGCTCGAGCCGTTGTCCACGGTGAGGTGCCAGGTGGGGACGTCGGGGTCGGTGAACTCCCACTGGAAGGTGGTGGCCCGCTTGAGCCCGTGGTTGGGGTTGACCTGGCGGCGGACCGTGTCGAACACGAGCGCCAGCGTCTCGGGATCACGTGCCGAGGGGCCTTCACGGACGCCCACCACGCCGGCCTTGGCGAGCGCTCGCCCGCGCTGGGCGGTCTCGAGCGGTGATAGGCCGGGCGGCAGGAGCGGAGGCCCGGGGAGGGTCTCGGCGGCGAGGCCTGCCGAGCGGAGCTTGGTGGTCATTGAGGTCAGCCCCTCGACGCCCACCTCATCCAACGTCGAGTTGAACACCGTCACGTAACGCTCGTCCCAGCCCGGGGGCATCAGCACCTGGGAGGTGTAGCGGGTGGTTTCGTGCAGGATGCGCGCGACCGCCTTGGGGACGCCAACGGGGTCTTCGCGGTTGAGGTCGGCCAGGAGCTTGACGCCGAATCCGATGTGCCGCTGCTCGTCGGCCGCGATGTTCTCCATGCCCTCGCGGAAGGCCGGCAGCTGGTCGCGTTCCTCCAAATAGCTGCAGATGAAGTGCTGGCCGGGCTGGGCGAGCGAGGCCTCGATCACGATGTGGTAAAGCGTCACCGCCGCGGCGAGACTCGCCGGCGAGCGGTCCGCGCGCAGCTCATCGGCCATCCGGTCGAGGCGGTCGAAGATCCGGCGGAAGCCGGCGGTCAGCTGGGGCTTGATCGTCTGCAGGCCGCTGGACATCGAGCCGTCGCCGATACCGCACACCTCGTGCATGAAGCGCTTGAAGAACACGGCGTGGCGCGCCTCGTCCACCTGTTGCGTGGTGAGGAAGTACTTCTGCTCCTCGAGCGGGGCCGCGTCGATGTAGGGGGACAGGTTGTCCGCCACGGCGTCCTCGCCCCAGAAGAACAGGCAGTAGTTCCACACCGCCGCCTGGCGCTCGAACTCGGTGAAGTCCTCTCGCCACTGGCGGGCGTCCTCGGTGAAGTCGAGCTCGGTTGCCCGCCAATTGCCTCGCTCCCAGCGCGCATACAGGTCCTCGTAGGAGATCGCGTCGGCCGGCAGGCTGGCCGGGTTCGGTTCGGTTATCGGCCTGGAGTGTGGTGTGGCGATCGCCATCGTTGCTGCTCCCCTCGGATGTGGTTGCCGCATCCGGGACCACCGGACCGCGTGGAGTGGCCGCTGTCAACGGCCGGGTCGCTAAGGATAATAAACATTATCGAAATAGCGATCGCTCTGTCAAGTAACATGCGGGGATGGAGACCGCACGGCTGACCCGCGAGCAGAGCCGGGCCAACACGCGCGAGCGACTCCTCCGGGCCGCGCGCAGCGTATTCGCGCGCAGCGGCTTCCACGGCGCCTCCGTCGAGGAGATCGCCACCGAGGCCGGATTCTCCACAGGCGCCCTGTATTCGAACTTCACCGGCAAGGAGGATCTGTTCCTCGTGCTGATGGAGCGTGAGATCGACGAGCACGCCCGCGAGATCTCCGACGCGGTGCGCACGCGTGCCTCGATGGCTGAGCGCGCCACGGGCGGCGCGCGCCAGTGGATGACGATGATCGAGCGCGAGCCCGAGGTGCTCCTGCTGTTCATGGAGTTCTGGGCCTACGGCGTGCGCGACGCCCAGGTGCGCCCCAAGGTGGCGGCGCGATTTGCGCAGGTGCGCGAGCTGCTGACCAGGCTGATCGCCGACGGGGTGCGCGAGTTCGACCTCGAGCTAGACATCCCCGCCGAGCAGCTCGCGGTCGCGATCGATGCTCTGGCGGACGGCATCGCCCGCCAGAAGCTCGCCGATCCGGATGCCGTCCCCGATGAGCTGATGGGCAGGGTGCTGTCGCTGCTGTTCGCAGGCGCTACCCGTCCGGCAGGCACAGGCACGCGTAGTGAACTGTGAACAGGCGGCGCGCCAGCGATGGCGCGAGGCGATGCAGGCCGGCTCGCAGAGCCCACTTGGCGGTGGCCTGACCGCGCGCGCGGTGGGTGTCCGCGAAGAACCTCTGAACCTCGAGCGGGAGCGGATCGTCGAGCTCGCACGCGATCGACAGACCCGCACGCCCGACTATCGCCCTGGCCTCGGCGCGGTCCATGCGCTGCAGATGGCCGACCTCGGCGGCGTGCACGCGCTTTCCGCTTCGCCCGGCTGACAGATTGGCCTCGAGCGGTACCTCCACGAGCACCGCTCGACAGACTCGGGCCACCTCCGCGAGGAGCTTCGCGGGGTCCGGCACGTGCTCGAGCACGTGGGAGAGGATGCCGAGGTCATATGCGCCGTCGTCGAATGGCAGGTGCAGGCCGTCGTAGAGATCGACGGAGTCGATCTGGCGGCGGTCGCGTGCGATCGAGACGGCCGCTTCTGAGATCTCCACGCCTGACAGCCGCCCGCCGAAGCCTCGCCGGTGAAGCTCGCACAGCAGCGCCCCGTCGCCGCAGCCGACCTCGAGCGTATTGATTGGATTCCCGTCCGCCCACACGCCCGCGCGGGCGCACAGGGTGGTCACGTGGTCGGCCTTGCCGCGCGCGCTGAGGGCACGCCAGCGCGCTGATTGGCTCGCCTGCCCGGGGGTCTGCGAATAGGCCTCCTCGTAGAAGCGGACCAACGATGCGGAGTCCGACACACCGACGATTATTGTGATCTCGATGACGAAAGGGCTGATGGCTTCGCTGCGCGAGGCCCCCGCGACGGTGCCGGCGCTCGCCACGGTCGTGCTGTTGGTCGTGTGGGCCACGAGCCAGGCCGGCTATCCCGTGACCCACTGGGCGCCGGGGGGGCTCGTCGTGCTGGCGCTGCTGGCGATGACGCTCGTTATCGTGCCGCTGCGGCTGAGCGAGCTGTCAGTGCCGCTGAGGGTGGCGCTCGGCTGCCTGGCCGCCTACACCGCGCTCAGCTTCCTGTCGATCCTCTGGGCGCAGGTGCCGGGGGACGCCTGGGAAGGGGCGAACCGCACGCTGCTCTATCTGCTGGTGTTCGCACTGTTCGCCTGCTGGCGCCAGCGAGGGGCCAGCGCGGCGCTCCTGCTCACGGTGTGGACGCTGGCGATGATCGGGCTGAGCGTGTTCGCGACCCTGCACGTGAACGCCGCCACCGGCGCGAACCTTCGCAGCCTGGTCCCCGAAGGGCGCCTGGTCTATCCCAGCGGCTACGCGAACGCCAGCGCGGCGCAGTGGCTGATGGCGTTCTGGCCCGCGCTGCTGCTGACGCGGAGCGATCGGCTGCCATGGGGTCTGCGGGGCGTACTCGCCGGAGGGGCGGTGCTGCTGGCGGAGGTCGCGCTGCTCAGCCAGAGCCGTGGATCGCTGTACTCGACGCCCGTGATGCTCGTGCTCGTGTTCGCGTTGCTGCCCCGGCGCATGCGCACGTTCGCCGTGCTCGTGCCGGTGGCCGCGGGCATCGCGGCGGCCGCCCCGGCGGTGCTGCGCGTGGGAGACCATCTGCACAACAGCGCGGTCGTGCCGGCGACGCTCCACAGGGCGACGGCGGCGATGTTCGCGGCCGCCGTGGTGGTGGCCCTGGTGGTGGCGCTCGGTGCGGCGGTGGAGGGCCGGCGGGCGTTCTCAGAGACCGCCGCGAGGCGAATTCGCCGCGGCGTCGGCACGATCGCGATCGCCACGCTCATCGCCGTGGTGGCCGCGGGCTGGGCGCTCGCAGGTAACCCGGCTGCGCGCATCAGGCACGCCTGGGACAGCTTCAAGGTCGGCTACGCAGCCACCAGCACGGTAGGCAGCCACCTGACGAGCGGGCTGGGGAGCAACCGCTATGACTTCTACCGGGTGGCCCTCGACGAATTTGCCGCGCATCCGCTGCTCGGCATCGGCGCGGACAACTTCCAGGAGCAGTATCTCGTTCACGGCCGCAGCGAGGAGACTCCCCACTACCCGCACAGCGTCGAGCTGCGTACCCTCGTTCAGACCGGTCTGGTGGGGGCGCTGCTGGCGCTGGTCGGGCTGGGGGCGGCGCTGCTCGCGGCCGGGCGGGCGGTTCGACCGAGCATCCCGAAGCTCGATCCGCTGGCCCGCGACGTGGCCGCAGCCGCGCTCGCGGGCTTCGCCTACTGGGTCGTGCACGGCTCGTTCGATTGGTTCTGGGAGTTCGCCGGCCTGGGTGCGCCCGCCTTTGCGCTGCTCGGCCTGGCCTGTGCGCTCGAGCCCTCTCGGCTCACTGCGCCGGTCTCCGGCTCGGAGGGCGTCGTGGCAGCGGAGGTGACGGCGCCGTCGGCCGATCCCCACGCAGGGCCCGCCGGACGGCGCGTGCTGTCTCCGCGGCGCCTCGGGCCGGCGGCCGGTGGCGTTCTGGCGCTCGCCGTCGCGGTATCGCTCACGGCGCCCTGGCTGAGCCAGCTTCAAGTGCAGAGTGCCGCCAGGATCTGGACGAAATCGCCGCAGAAGGCGTACGCCCGGCTGAAGGACGCAGCGAGATTGAACCCGCTCAGCGGCGAAGCCAATCTCGTGGCCGGGAGCATCGCGCTGCGCTACGGCGAACTCGCGCGGGCCGATGAGGAATTCTCACTGGCGCTCGGCCGAAGCCACAGTGATGCCTATGCGACGCTCGAGCGGGGAGCGATCGCCTCCAGCAGCGGCCATCGCTCCGCGGCGCTGGCACTGCTCGAACGCGCCGCCCGGCTGGACCCTCGCGACCCGCTCACCCGCCAGGTGCTACTGGAAGTGCGGGCGGGTCGCCGGGTCAACGTGCAGGCATTGAACCGCTCGATACTTCTCGGGGCTCGGCAGCTCTCCTAGAAGCGTTCGCGAAGGCTAAGCACGGCGCCGGCGGCCGGCTGCACGTCGATTTTCGCCTGCCACGCGGGTGCCCGAAGAGGTGTTGAACCGCTCAACGCTTCTCAAACCTCGCCAGTGCACCCAACGTGGCAAATTTATTTGCTTCGGCGAGGAATTTCGGCTCGACACTCGCCGCTTGCTTCGCTAGGGTGTGTGGCCGTCCCTCGTCGGTTTGTCGTGCGCTCAGGGGCCCTGACGCTAGGATGGGCAGGACGACGGCTCACGCAGGCACGGAGAGTTGACACAGAGTTACTCAGGCCGAAGAAGGGAATCAGGGCAGGGACGCATGAGAAGTCGTCGCACGATCACACTGACCATCGCTAGCCTGATGACGCTATCGGCAGCGTTGCCCGTGGCTGCCTGGGCCGATCCGCTGCTCAGCGGCTACGGCGGCCCCGGCCAGGGGAGCCAGGCGATCATCGGCGGAGGGCTGGTGAACGGCGGCGGCGGTGGCCCACCCAGCGGTGGCGGCCCATCGGGCACCGGCGAAGCCGCCACCCCCGGCAACGCCGGCACCGGCGCCGGGAGCGCCCCGGTCAGCGTGAGCCGCGGCGGGGGCGGCTCGGCGACTGCCAGGCACGTCGTCAAGAACGGGAGTGCACGGAAGCACCCCGCGGTTCAGCGCGGGTCGGCCTCCGCCGGCGGCTCCGAGTCTCTCGGCGTTGCGGCGCGGCAGGTCTCGGAGGGTTCGGGCGCGTTCGGAGTCTCAGCAGAGAGCCTTCTGCTCGTATTCCTTGCCCTCGGCGCTCTGATCTTCACGGGGCTGCTGACCAGACGAATGGCAAGGCCGAGCGCGGCGAGCAGGCACGGGTAGCTAAAGGGATGCCGAGCAGGACCCGAGTAATCACCTAGGGACAAGGACGCCCTGACACATGGACCGCACGCACCTCACACAGCAGACATCGACCACCCTGCCCCTGCGCGGCGGTCTGACGAGCGATGCGCCGTGGCCGAGGGCGCTGGGAGTGGGGACCTTCCGCGGCCCGCTGCAGTGGCTGCTCGAGGGATCGGGTTGGACCGTGCTGCGCCAGGTCGTCGACTTCACGCTTCTGTGCGCCGCCGTAGTGCTCGCGCTGGGCGGGGTGGAAGCAGCCCTGGACGTCTCCGCGGCGAGCGCCCCTCTGCTCGCGTTGCCGCTGCTGGTGATGGTGCTGTTCCACCTGCGCGGCCTCTATCGCACGCGCCTGCGGGCACTCGTCCTCGATGGGGTCGTGCCGGTCGTCAGCGGTGTATCCGTCGCGGCGATGGCGGTGGAGATGATCGGCCTGTTCGCCAACGGGCGCGTGCCCGAGCAGTCCGAGTGGGTGCGGGCGTGGCTGTTCGCACTGCTCGCCGTGAGCTTCGGGCGCGTGGTCCTCTCCACGGCCCAGCGCTGGGCGCGCGCTCGCCGGCTGGTGGGCAAGCCGGTCCTGATCATGGGCGCGGGCGTGGTGGGGGCGCAGGTGGCCCGGCGCCTTGAGAGTCACCCCGAGTACGGGCTCGTGCCGGTCGGCTTCCTCGATGAGGATCCACGTTCGGTGGCCGAGGTGGGCGGCCGCGATGTGCCGGTGCTGGGCACGGTCGAGGATCTCGACGAGACGGTCCTGAGCACGGGTGTGAGGCACCTCATCGTGGCGTTCTCCTCGGTGGCGGACGCACGTGTCAGCCGTCTGATCCAGCGCTGCCAGGAGCTGGGCATCGAGGTCTCGGTGGTGCCGCGGATGTTCGACACGATCAACAACCGCGTGGGATACGACAACGTCGGCGGACTGCCGCTGATGTCGTTCACCACGGTCGACCCCCGGGGACTGCAGTTTGCGTTCAAGCACGCCTTCGACCGGGTACTCGCGCTGGTGTTGCTGGTGGTGCTCTCACCGGTGATGCTGTGCGCCGCGCTCGCCGTCGCGCTGAGCTCGCCGGGCCCGGTGTTCTTCCGCCAGCGCCGTGTGGGTCGCGACGGCAGGGTGTTCAACTTCTACAAGTTCCGCTCCATGCGCCTCACGTCCGGGCAGGCCGACAATGACGATGAAGCCGTGGAGCAGGGCGATGAGGAAGCCGCGGCGCTTGAGTTTCTGCTCGGTGGCGACACCGCCCCCGGCGGGGTGGAGGGCGACGACCGCCGCACCCCGGTCGGGCGCTTTCTGCGTCGCACCTCGCTGGACGAGCTGCCCCAGCTTCTGAATGTCGTGCACGGGGACATGAGCCTGATCGGGCCTCGCCCGGAGCGCCCGGAGTTCGTGAAGCTGTTCAGGCAGGACGTCGTGCGCTACGGCGACCGCCACAGAGTGAAGTCGGGGATCACCGGCTGGGCGCAGGTGCACGGGCTGCGCGGCCAGACCTCGCTGGCCGAACGCGTCGAGTGGGACAACTACTACATCGCCAACTGGTCGCTTGGCCTGGATATGAAGATCCTGGCGCTCACGCTCCTCGCGCTGTTCCGCACCGCGGAGTGAGGCCTCAGATGCTCGCGTGGGCAGCCTTGCCCAGTCCTGCCCAGTACTGGTAGACGCGCACTCGCAGGCCTCGTGTCCCGAGCACGTGCGGCAACGCAATCGAGTAGCGGTTGAAGCGGTCGAGCACGAACAGCGCCCGGTAGCGCAGCCGTGTGCCCTGGAAGGCTTCGAGCTCCATGTAGTCGCCCACCGGCCCCGACCCGCTCGCGATCACGCCACCTCGGTGGCGCCTGAGGCTCAGGGTCACCGGGCGGGGGCTGCCGAATGGCGAGGTGAACACCTTTGACAGCGCAGTGAACGCAGGCTTGCGCGCACCGCCGGCGGACAGCACGCCGAAGTTTTCCCGCGCGTTGCCCTGCAGCTTGTACACCACCTCGGCCGCGACCCAGGGCGTGCGCGCGAGCGAGCGAAAGCTGTCTGACAGGTTGGCGGCCTGAGTGGAGGGCGTCACGCAGGGCTGTTCCTGCTGCGTTCTGTACTGCGGCCAGCAGCTACTCCAGCCGAACTCGCTCAGCCACACCGGTGTGTTGTCGCCGTTGGCGAGCTGCGTTTCGTGAATTGCCCGCAGCGAGGCGAGTACGAGGGTGTAGAAGTGGACGGAGAGGCCGTCGTAGTAGCCCTTGATCCCGGCGGCGTAGAGGGCGCGCAGGAACACGCCATTCGAGCCGACCAGCGAACCGGCGAGCACCGGCACCCGCGGGTTTGCCTGCTTGATCGCCGGGTAGGCGGCTTTGAGTATCGCGGCGTAGCGCTTGGGCTTTTCCGGTCCCGCGAAATAGTCTTCATTGCTCTGGTCGGGCTCATTCCAGATTTCGATCGCGGCGAGGCTTGTGGCGTAGCGCTGGCCGAGGTAGGCGGTGAAGGCCGCGAAGGCGGCGACGGCCGCGGGACTGGTCGGAGGCCAGGAGTTGGCCGCGCTCGCTCCTGCGGGCACACAATTTCGCAGCAGCGACGCCGGCGCGGAGGAGGCCCAGCAGGGCGTGCTCTGCACCAGCGCGATCACCCCAATGCCGGCCGCCGCCGCATCGCTCATCAAGCGGTCGGCGTTGGCCAGCGCGCGCGGTTCGATCTGACCTGGCGCGAGCGGCTCAAGCGCAGACCAGGGAACTTCCAGGCGCACCACCTTCGCGTGCAGCGCACGCGCGTAGGCGATCTCCTGATCCGCGCTCGCCGCGCTCGCGCCGGCGGAGACACCCGGGATGTTCACGCCTCCGAGGGGGGCGGCGGAGGCGAGATGCGCTGCGGCGCCGCGCTCGCCGTCACCGGCCGGGGCAAGCCACCCGAGCGCGCACAGGCCGATCGCCAGCGCCAGCAGCAGCTGACCAGTACGTCCTGCCAGGCGCGTTCGCGGGCCCTCCGTCATAGTGCGCGTAGCCGCGCGCGCGTTTGTGGCCATGCCTACACGATATCCGTGGGCCTCCTGGATGGCGCCGGCACTGGCCCAACCGTCCAAACTACGCCCTCCCCCGTCATGTCCCCATTTTGGATCTGGACACAGATCGCGATCGTCGTGTTCGTGGTAATCGGCATGATCGTCGCCATCACGAAGCTCGCCTGAACCCCTCCCTGTGCCGGCGCCACCAGCGCCGCCGCGCCGCCCTCATGCGCGGGAGCTCGACGGCGGGCCGCGGCGGGATCGTCGCCTCGCCGCCCAGGATCGCGGCGGGCACCGCCTGCGTCAGCCAGTCGGCGAGCGGGAGGAGGCCCGCATGCTCGAGCTCGGCCGCCATGCCCGGAGGGCGCCCGACGTGATCGTGGGCATCGGAGGCCACGTTGTGGGCCATGCCGTCCTGCACCAGCTGCAGCGCGAAGCGGCGCACCTCGCCGCCGAAATGGCCGACGAGGGAGCCGGCCGTGATCGACGTGACCACGCCGCTCCAGATCATCGATTCGAGCATCGCTCGATCGCGGTGGAAGGCGGGACAGCGCTCCGGGTGCGCCAGCAGGATGCGATGGCCGTTGTGCTGTAGCGAGAACACGATGTTCTCGAGGCCCGTCGCGATCGGGGTGAAGGGCGGCTCGATCAGCAGCCACCCGCCGGCCCCGAGAGCCAGGCCGTCGAGCTGCCGGGGATCGATCTCGGCGACGCTCGTGATCGCGATCTCGGCTCCCGGCAGTACGTTCACCGGAACGCCCTCCGCGTCCAGGCTCCTATTCAGCTCGGCGGTCAGCCGCGCGATCGTCGCCGCACCGTTGCGGTAACGAGCATTCACGTGCGGCGTCGCCACGATCGTGCGGGTACCGGCCGCCGCAGCCGCGCGCGCGAGTGCGATCGAGCCCTCGATGGTCTCGGGACCGTCGTCGATGCCCGGGAGCACATGGCAGTGGAGGTCGATCACGGGTGCGTGAATACTAAGAGCGCCGCCATCCCGAGGCCTGGCCCACGGCTATGATCGTGCGCCCTGGGGCCGTCACGGCTCAGTCCTGAACCACAACGCGCAAGGAGAGTCATGTTCAGATCGATCGTCGTTGGGACGGATGGCTCCGATACGGCCACCCAGGCGGTGCGACAGGCAGTCGACCTGGCGCGTGCCGTCGGTGCGAAGCTGGAGTTGGTGAGCGCCTATGAGCCGGTTCCGGCACAGCGGCTGCAGGAGGAACGGCGCGAGACTCCGGAGGACCTGCAGTGGGCGATCAACCCGCGCGAGGACGTGGATGTCACGTTGGAGGCCGCCGCCGCGGTCGCGCGCGAGGCCGAGGTCGCCGTCGACGTGTATGCGCGTCAAGGGGACCCGGCGGACGCGATCCTCGATGTTGCAGAGGAGCGTGAAGCGGATCTGATCGTCGTGGGGAACAAGGGGATGACCGGTGCCAAGCGCTTCCTGCTGGGCTCTGTGCCGAATAAGGTCTCCCACCATGCGCCTTGCTCGGTGCTGATCATCCGCACCGTCTGAGCTCTCCGGAGAATGATCCCGATGCGCGGCGCAAGCTGCTCGAGGGCCCGAGCTCGCCGGCCGGGTGATCGTGCGCGACGGGTTCCTGCCGATGAGCGAGGTGGCCGAGCTGTTCGCGGCCGCGGACACTGCCGCGCTGCCCTACCGGGTGGCCAGCCAGGGTGGGGTGCTGCTGCTCGCCTATGGCTTTCACCGGCCGGTGATCGTCTACCCGTCGGTGGTCTGGCCGAGTCGGTGATAGACGGCGAGACCGGCTGGATCTGCGCTCGCCCTGACGTCGAGGCGCTCGCCGGCGCTCTTGCCGCGAGCATCGATGCGGGCCCGGCCGAGCGCCTGCGCCGCGGTGAGCAGGGGCCAGGCTGGCCGATGAGCGCTTTGCCTGGTCGGCGGTGGCCCGCCGTACCGGCGAGCTCTACGACGAGGTGCTCGCCGGCGCCTGAGCGGTCACTCGCAAACGAGCCTCGCAGCCGCTCGCCCTACCAGTGTGCCGGCACCTGCTCTCTCGCGGGCGCCCATGCCGGCTCGATCCCCGTCGCCCGTTTACGCTGGGATTGTCCTTGCACGCCCGTATCCTCTTGCGGGTGTCCACCCTCCCCGCACGCGCCGGCGGCTGACCGGACGTGAAGCGCGCAGTGATCCTGGCGGGCGGCGAGGGCACCCGCCTGCGCCCCTACACGACCGTGCTGCCCAAGCCGCTGATGCCGATCGGCGACCGCCCGGTGCTCGACATCGTCGTGCGCCAGCTCAAGGCCCACGAGTTCGAGCGGATCACGATCGCGACCGGGTACCTGGCCGAGCTGATCGAGGCGTTCTTCCGCGACGGCGAGAAATACGGGATCCCGATCGACTACTACCGCGAGCACGAGCCGCTCGGCACCGTCGGAGCGCTCGCGCTGATCGACGGGCTCGCGGGCGACGACGTGCTGGTGATGAACGGCGACGTGCTGACCGACATCGACTATGGCGCGCTGCTGGCCCACCACCGCGACAGCGGGGCGGCGGCGACGATCGCCACGAAGGCGCGCCAGATCAAGGTCTCGCTCGGCGTGCTGCGCTTCGGCGACGAGGACGATCCGACGCGCCTGACCGGCTACGACGAGAAGCCGGAGATCGACTACACGGCGAGCATGGGCGTGTACTGCTTCGCGCCGCGCGCGCTCTCGCACATCGAGCCGGGCGTGCGCCTGGACTTCCCCGACCTGGTGCTGCGCCTGATCGCGGCCGGCGAGACGGTGCGGGCCTGGCCGAGCGAGGACTACTGGCTGGACATCGGCCGCCACGACGACTACGAGCAGGCGCAGGAGGAGTTCGAGTCGGTCCGCGATCGGCTGATCCCGCCCGATTGAGGGGCGGGGGGAGAGCCAGCGGCGACCGCCGCCGCGCCCGCGCCCATCGCATAAGGTGCCCGTATGTGCCCTGACTCGCCCACAAACGGGCACCCGCGCGCCAGCGGCGCCGCCGCGATGCAGGACGCAGGCGGGCGCCGGGCGCTCGTCACCGGGATCACCGGGCAGGACGGCTCGTTCCTGGCCGAGCTGCTGCTCGAGAAGGGCTACGAGGTCACCGGGATCCTGCGCGGCTCGCCCGACCGACCGCTCGGCTGCTCGGAGCATCTCCGCGAGCGCCTCGGGCTGCTGTGGTGCGACCTGCTCGACGTCGATGCGCTGCGCGGCGCTCTCTCCGAGCTACGCCCGCACGAGCTCTACCACCTCGCCTCGCCGTCGTTCGTGCCCCAGACCTGGGAGCAGCCGCTGAGCACCCTCACTGCGATCGCGGGCTCGAGCGCGGCGATCTTCGAGGCGGTGCGCGGCCTCGACCCGTCGATCCGGGTGTTCGTCGCCTCCTCGACGGCGATCTTCGGGGAGGCGCCGGAGAGCCCGCAGCGCGAGGATACGCCGTGCCACCCGCTGAGCCCGTATGCGATCGCGAAGCTCGCCGCCCACGAGCTGCTGGGCCTGCTGCGCGAGCGCGACGGCCT
>Ga0182024_10009581_pt1 | contig 19996 bp, 18 predicted proteins | sample P32metaG_FD_120480 | JGI IMG/M metagenome (GOLD analysis project Ga0182024, IMG submission 120480) | Permafrost microbial communities from Stordalen Mire, Sweden - P3-2 metaG (Illumina Assembly) | ecosystem: Environmental > Terrestrial > Soil > Wetlands > Permafrost | place: Sweden: Stordalen... | reverse complement strand
GAAGTGACGGAAGAGATCAAGATGGTGCCCTACAAGGTGGTGCAGTCGGGCGACCACGTGGCGGTGCTGGCGCAGGGCAAGGAGTACACGCCTCCGCAGATTTCGGCGCTGATTTTGCAGAAGTTGAAGAAGGCGGCGGAAGACTACCTCGGCGAGAAAGTGACCGAAGCGGTAATCACCGTGCCGGCGTATTTTAACGACGCGCAGCGGCAGGCCACCAAAGATGCCGGGCAGATTGCCGGGCTCGAAGTGAAGAGAATTATTAATGAGCCGACGGCGGCGGCGCTGGCGTATGGGCTCGACAAGACGAAGGACGAGATGATCGCCGTGTACGACTTTGGCGGCGGTACGTTCGACATCTCGGTGCTGGAAGTGGGCGAGGGCGTGATTGAGGTGAAGGCCACCAATGGCGACACGCACCTGGGAGGCGACAACCTGGATCAGCGGATCGTCGACTGGCTGATCGATGAGTTCAAGAAGGATGAAGGCCTCGACCTGCGCGGCAAAGGCAACGAAATGGCGTTGCAGCGGCTGCGCGACGCGGCCGAGCGGGCGAAGATCGAGCTTTCGACCACGATGGAGCACGAGATCAATCTGCCGTTCATCACGGCGGACGCGAGCGGTCCGAAGCACCTGGTGAAGAAGCTGACGCGGGCGAAGCTCGAGTCGATGGTGGAAGACATCGTCCAGCGCTCGGTGGGTCCGTGCAAGCAGTGTTTGAAAGATGCGGGCGTGGACGCGAGCAAGATCAACGAAGTGGTGCTGGTCGGCGGCCAGACTCGTATGCCGCGCATTCAGGCGCTGGTGAAGGAGTTGTTTGGCAAGGAAGGCCACAAGGGAGTGAATCCCGACGAAGTGGTTGCGGTTGGTGCGGCGATTCAGGGCGGCGTGCTGGGCGGCGAAGTGAAAGATCTGCTGCTGCTGGACGTGACTCCGCTGTCTTTGTCGATTGAAACTTTGGGCGGCGTGGCTACGCCGATGATTCCGCGGAACACGACGATTCCGACGAAGAAGACGGAAACGTTCTCGACGGCGGCGGACAGTCAGACGTCGGTTGAGGTGCACGTGCTGCAAGGCGAGCGTCCAATGGCGGCGCAGAACCGGACTCTGGGCAAGTTCCACTTGACCGGGATTCCGACGGCTCCCCGCGGCGTGCCGCAGATCGAAGTCACTTTCGACATCGACGCCAACGGCATCCTGAACGTGACCGCGAAAGATACGGCGACGCAGAAGGATCAGAAGATCACGATTACGTCGTCTTCCGGGCTGTCGAAGGAAGAGGTCGAGCGCATGGCCAAGGAAGCGGACGCGCATGCGGCCGAGGACAAGGCGCAGCGCGAAGCGATCGAGGCCAAGAACCAGCTCGACAGCATGGTCTACAACGTCGAGAAAATGCTGCGCGAGTCGGGAGATAAGATCTCCGGCTCGGACCGTGGCGAGGTGGAGAACGCGATTGCCGACGCGAAGAAGGCGCTGGAGTCGAACGACAAGGCGCAGATGGATAAGGCGCGCGAGACGCTGACTAAGGCTTCGCACAAGCTTGCCGAAGAGATGTACAAGGCGGCGCAGGCGAATGCTCCGGCAGGCGGCGCGCCGGGCGCTGGTCCGGCGGATGGCGCCGGTGCGGCTCCGGGTGCCAACGGCGCAGGCGGGCAAAAGAAGGACGAAGGCGTGATTGACGCCGAGTACGTGGATGTGGACGACAAGAAATAAGTTAGCTTTTTGCTGTGGCTTCTAGCTTGAATCGTGGGACGCGGGCAGTTCTTGCCCGCGTCGTCACGTTTGCAGGAGACCTTGTGGGGAGGGATGGAAAATGGATTTCCAGGTTCATGAGCAGACATATTTCATAAATCTTGCCGAAGAAAATCAGTGGGAGGTTCTGTTGGAGACGCCTTCGGGCGTGATGCCGATTCCGGTTTACGTGGACGCGGCCAAGTCCGGTTCGCTGGTCATGTTACAAGAGGATGGGTTCAGGACGCCGAATTGATACGGTAGGGATCCTTCGACTGCGCTTCCGTTCGCTTCGCGAACGGAAACTTCGCTCAGGATGACAGAGTGTTTTTAAATGGCAACGACGACAAAAAAAGATTATTACGAGGTCCTTGGGGTGAAGAAGTCCGCTTCGGCGGATGAGATTCGCAAGGCGTTTCGCAAGCTGGCGCGAAAGTACCATCCTGATGTAAACCCCGGAGACACAACTGCCGAAGAGCAGTTTAAGACGCTCTCCGAGGCCAACGAAGTTCTCAGCGATCCCAAGAAGCGGAAGATCTACGATCAGGTTGGATACTACTCCGACAATATCGATCCTGCGGCGGCGGAAGCTTACGCGCGCGGCGGAGCTACGAGCGCGGGAGGGTTTGGCGGTTTTCCGGGCGGATTTCAGGGTGGAACGCAGCAGCCGGGTGGCGATGGCGTTCATTTTGATTTTGGCGGGTTCGACTTTTCCGATCTGACCGATGCCGCCCGATCTGGGCGCAGCGGTCGAGGCGGTGGCAGCAGTTTCCGCGACATTTTTTCCGGCATGTTTGGCGGCAGCCGGGGAGCGGCGCCAGCCGAAACCGGACCGGAGCCGGGATCGGACCTGGAGTATCAGGTCAATGTGCCGTTCTGGACGGCGATCCGCGGCGGAGTGATGCGGCTAAACATTACGCGGCAGGACGCATGCAGCAATTGTCACGGGCAGGGCTACACCGAGGCTCCGGGAAAATGCCCCGAGTGTAACGGCACGGGCCAGATCACGCAGACCGGCGGGCGGATGAAGTTTAACGTAGCGTGTCCGCGCTGCCAGGGCACGGGCAAGAATATTTCGAGCTGCGCTACCTGTCACGGTGAAGGTACGGTAAGCCGCACCGAGCCACTGGAAGTGCGCATCAAGGCAGGAACGCGCGATGGGCAGCGCATCCGGCTGGCGGGTAAAGGGAATGCCGGGGCACATGGCGGAGCGGCCGGCGACCTGTATGTGATTATCCGGATTGAACCGCATCCGGTTTTTCGGCGCGATGGAGATGACATTTATTTGACCGTGCCGGTCAGCGCGACTGAGGCCGCTCTCGGAGCAAAAATTGAAGTGCCGACCATCGACGGGCGGGCTCTGCTGAAAATTCCTCCGGGGACGCAGCCGGGGCAAAAGCTTCGCCTTCGCGAAAAGGGAGTTCCTTCGGCCACGAAGGAAGGCGTGCGCGGCGATGAGATCGTCGAGATCACGGTTTCTGTGCCCATGCCCAGGGACGAGCGGACCAAAGAATTGTTGCGGGAACTGGCCAAGCTGAATCCGGAGGATCCTCGGGAAGAGTTGTGGAAGCAAGTTTGATTGCGCTAACGAATGGATAAAAGGAGCCCAGCCGAAGCCGGGCCTTTTTAATTCACTTCTTCGTGCTTGGGTCGTCCGCCGGATGGATGTAGTTGAACTTCACCGGAGACATTCCGTGAATCTGGACTACGGTTTCCCCTGAAGCCGCGGCGTAATGATGCATGCTGGGATCCAGGTAAGCGAAACTACCGGCCCCGAAGCTCATCATTTTGCCCTCGTCGAACTGATCTCCCATTCCAACCTTGAGCGTTCCTGACAGAACCGTGACGTTCTCGCGGTTGGGATGAGTGTGAGGAGCGAGCTTATATCCGTCAGGCATCTTCAGCCGGATGGTGAAGTCGCCGGACGAAGCCATGGGGTTACCTTCCAGCACGGCGAGTTGGGCGCCCGCTGGCAAGAACGGCGGGGCCGGGCCGTACTTCACTTGGTCAGGCGTGAACGCGTTCTGCGCATGGGACTGGAATGTGAACATCGCGATTGCGAGTGCGAACAGACAAGCAATGTGGAACGGTCGGTTCATCGAACCCTCCTTTTGAACTGCGGAATAATAGCCAGAAACCGCTTCGACGAGCAAGCGGGTCCGCGATTCGCATAAACCGACGCAGCCCTGGGGTGTCCGGCAGCATCGTTTCCGCAGTTACCTCCGACACTGACCTCCTCCCAAGATTTTTCAAAAACAATCACATTTTTCTTGCATCTGTGGAAATTTCCCGTAATCTCACAAATGCGAACTAACTCCAGCGGAATTTCTGGAATCTAACCAAACCAGAAAGCTTGAGCAACGTTTTATAAAAACGACCAGCCCGCTGCGGAGTAGCTGAGAGTGAGTCGCTCGAGGAGGAATACATCGAAATTGGCAACAGCTAGCGCCCCGCGTCAACAATCCGAAAATTCCCGCCCTCCCGCCACAATCCCCAACCGGAACCCGATCGCCAAGAACTCGATCTCCAGGAAAGGCCTCGTTCGGCTCACCTTGTGGCCCCTGGTCGCCGCCACCTTCTTTATGGTGTCGGGGGGAACCTATGGCACGGAAGACATCGTTCACGGAGCCGGCTACGGACGCGCTATTCTGATTCTGCTGCTCACCCCGCTGCTCTGGAGCCTGCCGACGGCCTTCATGATCGGCGAGCTTTCGAGCGCGCTGCCCTACGAGGGCGGCTACTACGCATGGGTTCGCCGCGCCATGGGAAACTTCTGGGGATTTCAGGAAGCATGGCTTTCGCTTGTCGCGTCAATTTTCGACATGGCGATTTATCCCACGCTGTTCGTGGCCTATCTAACGCGCATGTTCCCTTGGTTTCAGGAAAACGGCCGCGGATGGTGGGTTGCGCTGGCCGTGGTAGTAGCGTGCGCGATGTTGAATATTGCGGGCGTAAAGGTAGTATCGATGACTTCGCTGTGGCTGTTCTTCGCGCTGTCGGCGCCGTTTGTGGCGATTGTGGTGTTGGCGCCGTTCAAGATGGGCGCGCTGGCCAATGCAGTGACCAAACCAACGACCTCAACAGTAGACATTCTAGGCGGCCTGCTCATCTGCATGTGGAACTACATGGGATGGGACAACGCTTCGACCATCGCCACCGAAGTGGAGCGGCCGCAGCGGACGTATCCGCGGGCGATGCTGGTCGCGGTTGGCATTGTGGCGCTCAGCTATGTTCTTCCTCCGGCTGCCATGTGGATGACTGGATTAGCTCCAACAGCCTGGGAGACGGGATCGTGGGCCGATATTGCCGGCTTGCTGGGTGGACCCCTGCTGCGCATTGGCGTAGTGCTGGGTGGAATTCTCAGCGCCTTTGGCATGTTCAATGCGCTGGTGATGAGCTACTCGCGCCTACCGCTGGCCATGGCGCAGGATGGCATGCTGCCGGGAATTTTTGCCAAACTGCATAAGAAGTCGCGGGCGCCGTGGGTTGCGATTATGGCGCTGGCGATGTGCTGGGCGATGTGCCTTGGGCTCGGCTTTGCGCGCCTGGTCACGCTCGACATTCTTCTTTATGGCTTCAGCCTGCTGCTGGAATTTATTGCATTGGTAGTCCTAAGATTCCGCGAACCCGATCTGGCGCGTCCCTTCAGAGTTCCGGGCGGATTGTTTGGAGCTGTCGCGATCGGCATCCCGCCGATGCTGCTGCTGGGTTTTTCCATTATCCGCAGCGAGCATGAGCAGGTGTGGAATATGAGTTCGTTTACCTTCGGCATGATTCTGATTGCAGCAGGCTTCGTAGCATATGCAGTGAATCACGCGTTCAAGCCCTCGGGATGGGCGATCCGCAAAGACAAGCCCCAGCTCACCGCTTAACCGGTCTTCACAAAAATAGAAAAAGAGGACGGAGATTTTCCGTCCTCTTTTCGATGATCCGTCCTTCATACTACGCAGCGGCAGCTTCCGCCGTGTCACGCAACTGCTTCACTTTGTCGTGCGCCTTCTGCACACTGGCCCCTTGGCGGCGAACAATCTCCGCCACATTGCCAGGCAATGACGCGCTCGACGCCTTCTGGTACGCATCCTTGGCGCGGTCTTCACCATGCTCCAGCCATTCCAACACCGTCTTGTCGCCGCCGCCGAGGCTTACCTTCGTGTCGATCCAGGCACGATGCAGAGTTCCCAGCGTCGAGCCGGACAGTTTCTTGTCCTTCTCGCCGACGCGATTCAGTTCTGCCTCGAGTTCGCCGGCAAAGCGTCCGCGCTCCGCACTCTGTTCGTTAAAGAACGTTTTCAAGTCGCTCCGCTTTACTTTCGACGCAGCTTCCTGATACCCCTTTTGTCCGTCTTTACAAGTTTGAATGAGTTCTTCGAGCACACTTGTAGCGTTGTTCTGATCCATCATGGAGGCCTCCTTCTCGTTTGTTCGAATATAAGATGCCTGCAACGCGCGAGGGTTTGGCGGCTTTCTGGGATCAGTGCGACGTGTTCGGAGTCGTCGTCGCTAAAACCCGCGTTTTCACCAGCGGAGCGAGAGTCCGCCTGAGCGAAGTCGAAGGGGATCTTCTCTCTAGACGTCGTCGTTCCGCCATTGCTTTTTCCGGCGCCATCCCGCTCATTCGCCAGAATCCGCATCCTGCACTAGAATCAACCGCAGGAATCTCACTCTATGACGAAACGCAAGTCCAAGGGCGCGTACATGATTTCGTCGGTGGCCGAGATGTATGGAATCCATCCCCAGACGTTGCGGCTTTATGAACGCGAAGGCCTTCTGAAACCCTCGCGTACGGAAGGCAATACGCGGCTGTATACGGATGAAGATTTACAGCGGCTGGAGTTCATCCTCTCTCTGGCGCGCGACCTCGGGGTGAACATCAGCGGCATGGCAATCATCCTGCAAATGCGCGAGCGCATGGAAGAAATGCAGCGGCAGATTCAGGAGTTCGTGCAGTACATTCAGGAAGAAGTGTTGACGCGCGCCCATGCGGCAGCCGATCCGGCGAAGGGCGCGATTGTCCCGGTAAGAAGGGCGATGATGACCGCGGCAGTGCAGTCGCCGAAGAAGCGCTAGTTTCCCGTCAGATTTGATTTTGTCATCCTGAGCGTAGTAGCCATTTCGTGAAGCGAAATGGCTGCGAAGTCGAAGGATCCCTACCTTCACCATCAAATCCTGCAACGTGAAGCTCCGCGGCCAACGACGCTGACCTGATCGTACTCCCCTTTCGACGAATCCCACGCACACCAATTAAATAACTCATAGGGATGCTTCGACTTCGTGAGACGGTTCGCTTCGCGAACCATCTCACTCCGCTCAGCATGACAGTACGCTGGGGTCTACGAACTTCGACGGCTCGCAGTAATATGTATGGTTAGCTCATGCTTCCCTTCAAGCTCGTATACAGCGACGCGTATTACCTTCCGATTGGCGAGCACGTCTTCCCTGCCGAAAAATATCGGCGCATCCGCGACCGGCTGATTGCAGACGGCATTGCCGAGCCCAGCGATTTTCTGGAGCCTGAGCCGGCCAACGATCAGGACATTCTTCTGGTCCACAAGCCGGAGTACGTACACAAGCTGAAGACCGGAACGCTTTCGCAGCGTGAAGAAATGGAGATGGAAGTTCCTTACTCGCGAGAACTGGTGGATGCGTATTGGTTGGCGGCGGGCGGATCGATTATGGCCGCGCGAAAGGCTTTGGAAGACGGCGTTGGCTTCAACATTGGCGGAGGATTTCACCACGCCTTCCCCGATCATGGCGAGGGATTCTGCATGATTCACGATGTGGCTGTGGCGATCCGGCGGCTGCAACGCGACGACAAGATTCGTACCGCGATGACCGTTGATTGTGATGTTCACCATGGAAACGGCACGGCGGCGATTTTTGCGGGAACGCGCACGGCGAGTGCGCTTCTACCTTCGGCGGGAGCATCCACTCTCGATTCATCGGCGCTCAGTTCGGCGCTTCCTGGAAAAATTCGAGGCGCGCATGCCGGTGAAGTTTTTACCATCTCGCTGCATCAGCACAACAACTATCCCTTGTGGAAGCCGCCATCGTCGATCGACGTGGACCTGCCCGATGGTATCGGGGATGACGATTATCTGGCGTGGCTCGACAACGCGTTGAGCTCTGGATTGCGGCAGTTCGAGCCGGAGTTGATTTGTTATCTCGCCGGCGCAGACCCATATTGCGAAGATCAGTTAGGCGGGCTTTCGCTGACGATAGACGGATTGAAACGGCGCGACGAATTGGTGTTCCGCGTGGCGCGGGCACGGGGGATTCCGGTGATGGTCACCTATGCCGGCGGCTACGCGCAAAATGTGGAAGACACAGTGAAAATTCACTGCAATACGGTGATCGCGGCGAAAGAAGTGTTTCGCGCAAGCGAAGTAAATCCCCGTCAGCCCGCTCCTAGCTAGATATAGCGCCCTGCGATATGGATCAACCCTCTTGTCATCAATGTCATCGGATTCGTGGTAACGGACCTCGGTTTTCGTTCCTATAAACACCGCGCGGCGCTCCGACTGATAAAATAGTTGATTACACCTATGTTCGAGAATCTCCAGGAAAAACTCCAACGCGCGTTTAAGTCCCTTCGTGGCCAGGCCCGGCTGAGCGAGGAAAATATTGCCGAGGCGCTGCGCGAAATCCGGCTTGCGCTGCTCGAGGCCGACGTCAACCTCAAAGTGGTCAAAGAACTGATCGACCGCATCCAGGCCAAGGCCGTTGGCCAGGAAGTGCTGACCGCGCTTTCCCCGGGCGAGCAGGTCATTAAGATCGTGCGCGACGAACTGGTTGAGACCCTCGGCAAAGATACGGCTCGTATGAAGTTCGCTTCGCAGCCGCCGACGGTTGTGCTCATGGCTGGACTTCAGGGCTCCGGCAAGACCACTACTTCGGGCAAACTGGCGCACTGGTTTAAGGCGGGCGGCCATCGTCCGCTGCTGGTTTCTGTGGACGTGTATCGTCCAGCCGCGCGCCAGCAGCTAAAAATTGTGGCTGATGCGGTAAAGGCGCAGATTTATGAAGGCCAGGTGGGCGATGCCAACACTCCCTCCCAGCTCACACAAGCGGTCGAGCGGTTGGTGAAAGAGGCGCGGCGCGAGGCAGTAGTTTCGGGATGCGACGTGTTGATCGTCGATACCGCCGGACGTTTGCATATTGACGACGAACTGATGAGCGAGATGCAGTCGTTGAAGAAGCTGCTGAATCCATCCGAGATTCTGTTCGTCGCCGACGCCATGACGGGGCAGGACGCGGTCCGCTCCGCCGACGAGTTCCACAAGAAGCTCTCGCTCACCGGCGTCATCCTCACCAAGATGGACGGCGATGCCCGCGGCGGCGCGGCCCTTTCGATCCGGCAAGTAACTGGTCAACCGATCAAATTCATCGGCGTGGGCGAGAAGTACGACGCGCTGGAGCCGTTTCATCCCGACCGCATCGTATCGCGCATTCTCGGCATGGGCGACATCCTATCGCTGATCGAGCGCGCAGAATCGCAGATCGACAAGAAAAAAGCGCAGGAGATGGCGACCAAGGCCCTCACCGGCGATGGCTTCTCGCTGGAAGATTTCCGCGATCAGTTGCGGCAAGTGAAGAAGATGGGCTCGATGAAGAGCATCATGGGGATGCTGCCGAGCATCGGCCCGTTTTCGGGATTGCAGAAGGCTGCCGACAGCGTGGACGAAAAGCAGATCAACCGCGTCGAGGCCATCATCAACTCGATGACCATGCACGAGCGCAATCATCACGAAGTGATCAACGGCAGCCGCCGCAAGCGTATCTCCCGCGGCTCGGGCACCACGGTGCAGGAAGTGAACAACCTGCTTCGCCAATACGCGCAGATGAAAAAGATGTTCAAGCAGATGGGCAAGCCGAGCTTCGCGCGAAGAATGGCAGGGATGAAGCTGCCGGGAATGTAGGAAAGCAGTTGCCGGTTGCCAGTGAAGAACGGCATATTCTGGCAACTGACCACTGACAACTGGCAACAGCTCTTATGAAATGGCGATCACTCGAAGAAGCCAGTCCGGAGACGGAAGCGCGCCCTCTGCGCGAAATCCTTGCTGAACGCAAGGAACTGATTGCGAAATATGTTCCGGCGGAGACGCAGGCGGTTCACGTGCGCGCCATAGCTGAGCTGAAGAAGAGAGGTTTAGCGGCGAATATTCTCCCAGTCGGCGCAAAGATTCCGGAATTTCAGCTTCCAGATCACGACGGCAAGAGCGTATCTTCCTCCGATCTTCTCGCAAAGGGAAGCCTCGTTGTCTGTTTCATCCGCGGCCGCTGGTGCCCGTTCTGTGTGGCGCAGATGGAAGTGATGAATCTTGTTTTGCCAGAGATCGAGCTGGCGGGCGCTACGCTCGCTGCAATTTCTCCGCAAACCGTGCAGCAATCGTTCTTCATGCGCGATCAGCACAGGCTGCGATTCACGCTGCTCTCCGATGCAGGCAACAATGTGGCACGGCAGTTCGGTTTGACCTATCGCGTGCCGGACGAACAGAAATCCATTTATCAGCGCGCATTCGTCAATCTTCCGTTGGTCAATGGCGACGCGAGTTGGGAGTTGCCGATTCCCGCGACGTACGTGATCGATCACAACGGTTCAGTGTTGTTCGCTTCCGCGAACGAGGATTATACGGAGCGGCCGGAGCCGAGCAATATTTTGGATTTCCTGATCCAAAAATCGGACGCTTGAAGCACGCGGACCAGGGCGCCCGCGCCACATCTCAGCTTTCGGTACACTGAATACTCATGAATTACATCTACGGCATCAACGCGGTCGGTGAGGCGCTCAAAGCCCGGGGACAGGCTTTTCAGTGGGTTGGTATGGCCAAGGAGCGCAACGACATCCGCTTGCAGCGCATGATCGAAGAGTGCCGCAAGCTGGGCGTGCCGGTAAAATTTCTCACCCGCACTGAGCTCGATCAGATGGCTGGACGAGCCGCGCATCAAGGCGTCGTAGCTGTCACGTCGGCCAAGCAATATAGCGATCTCGATGACGTTGTCGGCGCCAAGCGCGGGCAATATTCACTCGTCATCGTGCTTGACGGCGTGGAAGATCCGCACAACCTAGGCGCGCTATTGCGCACTGCCGACGCCGCCGGGGCCGACGGCGTGGTGATTCCCGAGCGCCGCGCCGCTCCTGTCACCGGAACGGTGACGAAAACTTCCGCCGGAGCCAGCGAGTACCTGCCGATCGCACGGGTTACCAACATCGCGCGTACGGTGGAAGAATTAAAAGACCGAAATATTTGGACGGTCGGACTCGACGAGCGTGGGAAGCAGACATACGATCAGCTCGATTACAACATGGATTGCGCCCTGGTTCTGGGCGCCGAAGGCAAGGGACTGCACGATTTAGTGAAAAAGAAATGCGACTTTCTGGTTTCGATTCCGATGCTGGGCAAAGTTCCTTCGCTGAACGTTTCGGTGGCGGGCGCGGTCGTGATGTATGAAATCGTGCGGCAGCGGCGCGCGCGAGCTCGTACGCAAGAGGAACGGGCGTCTTCGGGTACGAAATGAATTCTGTTTTCAGGCACCTGGCATTTCTCTGCGTTCTCTGTGCCTCTGTGGTGAATTGCTTTTCCCTGGACCGTGAGGCGTTCACCATCACGAAGTACGATCTGAACATCCGCATCGATCCTGCACAGCGGCGACTCGAAGCTCGCGGCAAGATCACGCTAAGAAACGATTCGACGACCCCGCGGAAAATTGCCGTGCTGCAGATATCTTCCGCGCTCAATTGGCGGTCGATCCACGCGAGCGACAAGCCGCTGCAGTTTGTCCTGCAAAGCTTCACCTCCGACATCGATCACACCGGCGCGCTTTCCGAAGCGATCGTGACTTTGCCGGAAGCGGTCGCCCCCAAGCGCACAGTCGATCTGGATATCGGCTACGAAGGCGTGATTGCTCTCGACGCCACGCGGCTCACCCGCATTGAAACTCCGGAAGATACTGCCCGCAGCACGGACTGGGACCAGATCAGCACGAAATTTACTGCGCTGCGCGGGGCGGGATATGTGGCTTGGTATCCGATAGCAACCGAGGCCGCGAGTCTTTCGGAAGGCAATGAGTTATTCGAAGCGCTGGCGCGTTGGAAGGCGCGCGAGGCAGTGTCCGCCATGCATCTGCAGGTCGCGGTCGCGAGCGATGAAGACGAGAAGCCGGAGCTTCTGGTGAATGCGACGGCCTGCCCGACCGCGCAGGAAGCTGGGCATCAGTTCGTGGCCGATTGCGCGTATCGCGCGCTGGGAGCGATTCTGCCGACGCTTGTAATCGCAAACTACGAAGTGGTCCGACGTTCGGATGTCGAAGTCCACTTCTTGCCCGGCCACAATACCGCGGCGGCAAGTTATGCCGATGCTGCGGAGAAAGCTGTTCCGTTCATCACCGAGTGGTTTGGAGCGCCACGTGCCAAGGCGGAAACTGCCGATCTGGAAGACGCCAGCGCCGCACCATTCGAGAGTGGCTCGTTATTGCTCACACCATTGACCGGGATCGATGCGAAGCTTGCCGGCTTGATGGCGGCGCATCAACTTACTCATGCGGCGTTTTCGTCGCCCCGGCCCTGGATTAACGAAGGCCTTGCACACTTCGCGCAGGCACTTTATCTCGAACATGAAACGGGGCGCCAGGCGGCCCTCGACTACATTGGACTGCACCGCTCCGCATTCAGCGTGGCTGACAGCGAAAAAGAGAAGCAGGCAACACCGCCGCGATCGGAAGATGAAGTCAACCGCTCTTTAGTGAACACAGCGGACGAGCAACTTTACCGCAGCAAAGCGATGTGCGTGTGGTGGATGCTGCGCGATATGGTCGGCGATGCGGCGCTGAAGAAGGCACTGGCAGCGTACCGACCAGAGCAGGACAACGAACCTTCTTATCTGCAGCGATTGATTCAGGCCCAGACGCAGCGCGATCTGGAGTGGTTCTTCGACGACTGGGTTTATCGCGACCGCGGACTGCCTGATTTTAAGGTGGAATCGGCGTTCACCCGCCAGACGCTGCCTGAGGGCTACATGGTCACCGTTACGGTGGCGAACACAGGCGCGGCCGGAGCGGAGGTTCCGCTCACCGTCAAATTTGAAGGGGGCGAGGTCGTGAGACGACTCGTCGTGCGCGGCAAGAGCAACGGCGTGATTCGCGTGGAGGTTCCGAAACTGCCGGAGGAAGTTGTGGTCAATGACGGCAGCGTGCCGGAGAGTGATACCACGAACAATGTGTTCAAGATTGAGGCGGGGGATGTGGCGAAGTAATTACTAATCAATAAGTAGGCGGCGCTAGTGTGCGGTCCCCATCTTCACCTCTCGTGTGTACGGGATAGCGGGAGACGACCAACCCTATACGTAAGTCGCCCAACAATGAAAGCAAATCAGGAGGGAACGAATCGCTTTGGAACATTGCCTCACGTTCTTCAATGGGAAAGTCTAAATCCATCCGGTCCAGGCCATGGGAATCGCCTAGGCGTTTCAGTTCCTCTTCATGCTTTGATAAGAACCGAAAAGCGTCTTCTATCTGACCCTTCAGATCTGAAAATTCACGCGTACTAACACTTACGTTCATTCCGGAATATCGGCTGACCGTCTTCGATCCCGGGAAGTGGAGCTCCCGCGATGAAATACCGTTAGAGCATCGAGTGACGAGTCATTCAAGAACGAATCTACGTCGAAGTTCGCACCGCTTGCTCTCAGCACGCAAGACATTTGGCTATCTCCTTTCTCCTCTCGTGAATCTCACCAACCCTTCCAGCCTCTCCGCCGCTGCTCCAGAATCGAGAGATCGAACCGCCAGCGGAATGCCATCCTTAACATGATCGACACGTCCCGCCGCTACCATCGCGGCCGCGGAGTTCAACACAACCACATCGCGACGCGGAGATCTCTTTCCACTCAACACTTCGCGAACAATCGCAGCGTTGTCGGCCGCGTCGCCGCCTGAGATGTCTTCGAGCGTGGCCCTCCGTATTCCGAACTCTTCGGGATTGACTTCGTAGCTGCGCACCAATCCGTCGCGGGCTTCGGCGACGCGCGTGGGCCCGGTGATGGTGATCTCGTCGAGGCCGTCGAGGCCATGCACCACGAGGGCGCGATGTAGTCCCAACATGCTGAGGGCTTCGGCGACCTTTTCGACCATATCGAGCGCGTACACGCCCACGACCTGCCCCGAAGCATGCGCGGGATTGGTGAGCGGGCCAAGAAGATTGAACATGGTGCGCAGGCGCAGCTCGCGACGGACTTTCTGCACTTGCTTCATGGACGTATGAAGATCGGGCGCGTAGAGAAAACAGATTCCGACCTCGCGCAGGCATTGCGCAGCGCGCTCCGGAGTCAACTGAATGTTGACGCCGAGAGCGTCCATTACGTCGGCGGAGCCGCACTTCGAGGTCAGGCTGCGATTGCCGTGTTTGGCCACGCGCACGCCCGCGCCGGCAGTCACGAAAGCGGCTGCGGTCGAAATATTGAAGGTGCCGCTGGCATCGCCACCGGTCCCGCAAGTGTCGACGAGCGCGTCGCGGCCGGTACCGCTTACGTCGAGCGCGCCGGATCCCGGAGCGCGCTCTTCCGAGGAAACTGGGAACGGTGTGGCCGCTGAGCGAATCGCCTCGGCGAAACCGACTATCTCTTCGACGGTTTCCCCTTTCATGCGCAACGCCACGAGCAATGCCGCAATCTGCGCGTCAGTACAATTTCCCGCGAGCACTTCCGCCATCACTTCGCGGGCCTGGGCGCGCGGCAGCGATTGGCCGCGATTCGAAATGCACTGAAGCGCATCGAGGATCATGAGCTAGTGGGAATTGTAACCGCTAGGTGCGCCGCGCGGCGGGATCGTTCAGTCTTGGCAAGAAATACTCGCGCCAGTTTTCTGGAAGCGCAGCGGTTGCAATCGCCTTCTGCAGAAGGTCGCGATTGTATTTGTCACGGACGAAGAGCTGGTTGAGTTCCGCGATCGTAATGCCTTCTTGATTCCGGGAGATGAATTCAATGGAGTCGCCGCCGCCCACTTCGCCTTCCTGCTCGACGGAGAAATAAAAGCCGCTGCGGCCGCTGGCCAGGAATCGCTCGATCATATCGTCGCGCTGAAATTTCGCTGCCAGCTTGTAACATGGCATCCGCGGCTGGCGCACCATGACTATTGCCGTGCCAATCTTCAGGTGGTCGCCGATATGAAGGTTGCCCTCCGTTAAGCCCTCGGTGGTGAAATTCTCTCCGAACGCTCCCCAAGGCAAATCGATTCCCGGCAGTTGTTCGCGCCAATATTCGTAATGTTCGACAGGATAGGCGTAGACCGCTTTGTAGGGACCGCCATGCACCGTGAGATCCGCTTGCCGGTCGCCGTCTAAATTTAATGTACGCAGCGGAACACGCCCAGAGATTGGCTTCTTGAAAATTCCCGTGTCAAACGTCGCACCCTTATAGACGGCGAGCCGAGGCCGCGCGATATTCAAGGAGATCAGTTTCACAATGGGAGTTAGATGTACCACGTCCAGGAAAAGACGCGCAGTTCGGTTTGCCGAAATCGCTTACCCTTCTATAAACTTAAGAGTTTGCTGCCCGCAGTCGAAAGCCGCAAGCGGTTCCTTCCGATTCTTAGCTGACGAGCGATTATGAAAATCCATGAGTATCAGGGCAAAGCGATTCTGAAGAAGTATGGTGTGACCGTGCCGCGCGGAACGATGGCAACTTCGCAGGAAGAAGCTGATGCGGCCGCGAGAGAATTGTTCAACGCGGGAGCGACGGGAGTAGTGGTCAAGGCGCAGATTCATGCGGGTGGGCGCGGCAAGGGCGGCGGCGTAAAGATCGCCAAGTCAGTGGCAGAGGCTGCGGATATCGCTGGCAAAATGCTGGGCATGAAATTGGTGACGCACCAAACCGGACCGGAAGGCCGCACCGTACGCCGGTTGCTGATTGAAGAAACTCTGCCGATTGAAAAAGAATTGTATCTGGGCATTCTTGTCGACCGCGCGGAAGGCAAGCCAGTTTTCATGGCTTCGGCTGCGGGTGGAATGGAAATCGAGCAGGTCGCGGAGGAAAATCCTGACGCGATTTTGAAGCAGCACATCGATCCCGGCATGGGGCTCGAGGCTTTTCAGGCGCGCAAGATGGCTTTCGCACTCGGGCTCAGCTCCAAGCAGATTAATCCGGCGGTACAATTTCTTACCAACCTGTACAAGGCGTTTCTGGATACGGACGCTTCCCTGCTCGAGATCAATCCTTTCATTACGACGACCGATGGCCGCCTGTTCGCGCTCGATGCCAAGCTGACCTTCGATGATAACGCGCTGTTTCGGCATCCGGACATTCGGGAACTGCGCGACATTACGGAGGAAGATCCGCTTGAAGTGGAGGCCTCGAAATACAGCCTGAACTACATCAAGCTCGAGGGCAGCGTGGGCTGCATGGTGAACGGAGCGGGGTTGGCGATGGCCACCATGGACATCATCAAATACGCTGGCGGTATGCCCGCGAACTTTCTCGACGTAGGCGGCGGAGCGAACGCCGAACAGGTGGCGCACGCGTTTGAAATTTTGCTGAGCGACAAGAGCGTGAAAGCCGTGCTCATCAACATCTTCGGCGGCATCCTACGCGTGGATACGCTGGCGACTGGCGTTGTGGAAGCGGCGAAGAAAACCAACATCAAACTGCCGATTGTGCTGCGTCTCGAAGGTACGAACGTGGACGAGGGCAAGAAGATTTTGATGGAGTCGGGATTCAACTTTGTAGTGTGCGACACCATGAAAGACGCGGCGGATAAAGTTGTAGCAGCGGCACGGTAGTGCGTGATTGATGGAATAAGGGATCATATTTATGGCAATTCTGGTCAATAAGAAGACGCGATTGATCGTGCAGGGACTGACGGGACGTGAAGGAACGTTTCACGCCAAGGCTTGCGCGGCTTATGGTACGCAGGTAGTCGGCGGAGTTACGCCGGGCAAGGGCGGCACTACGCACGAAGGTTGGCCGGTCTTCAACACCGTGCAGGAAGCCGTGGAGAAAACCGGGGCGGATGCGACCGTTATTTTTGTTCCTCCGCCGTTTGCCGCCGATGCGATCATGGAGGCGGCCGATGCCGAACTCGATCTCATCGTCTGCATCACTGAAGGCATTCCCACCCTCGACATGGTCAAGGCGTGGGAGTTTCTGCAAAACCGGCGCTCGCGCCTAATTGGGCCGAACTGTCCCGGCATTATCTCGCCGGGAAAATGCAAGATTGGAATTATGCCGGGCTCGATTCACAAAGAGGGATCGATCGGAATCGTTTCGCGCTCAGGCACGCTGACGTATGAAGCCGTGCATCAGCTCACGCAGCGCGGCATTGGGCAATCGACCGCAATCGGGATTGGCGGCGATCCGATCATCGGAACCAATTTTGTGGATGCGCTCGATCTGTTCAATCGCGATCCTGAGACCGAAGCGGTAATCATGATCGGCGAGATCGGCGGGGACGCCGAAGAAACTGCAGCCGAGTTTGTGAAGACGAAAATGAAAAAGCCGGTAGTCGGCTTCATTGCCGGGCAGACTGCCCCGCCGGGCCGACGGATGGGCCATGCCGGAGCGATCATCTCGGGCGGAAAGGGCACGGCGGCGGAGAAAATTAAGGCCATGGAAGCGGCGGGAATTCGTGTGGCGAAATCTCCGGCTGCGATTGGGGAGACCCTGGTGGCGGCACTCGGAGTGAAGGTCTAACACCTAGCAGCTAGCCCCTGGTATCTAGCAAAGATAAAGACAACGATAACGACTAAGGAATGACTTCGAACGATTAATTATGAAAACCTTGCAACGCACTCTTACCATCGTGAAGCCTGACGCCGTCGCCAAAAATGCAGTGGGCGACATCATCGAACAATTCGAGAAGAACGGATTCCGCATTCTCGCCATCAAGATGCTGGAAATCTCCAAGCATCAGGCGGAGCAGTTCTACGCTGTGCATGCGGCGCGGCCATTCTATAACTCACTCACCGATTTCATGTCGAGCGGCCCGATCGTCGCGCTGGCTCTGGAAAAGGAAAACGCCATTGCCGACCTTCGCACGCTGATGGGCGCGACCAATCCGGCGAACGCCGAGGAAGGCACGATCCGCAAAAAGTGGGCATCGAGCATTGAGTACAATGCGATTCATGGCTCCGATGCCGAGGATACGGCGCGCTTTGAGTTGAGCTTTTTCTTTGCGGGATACGAGTTGGCAAAGTAACTTTGCCGTCTGGGCGGCACGAAAGCGAACCGCGCGCAATGCACTCGCTGCATAGTGCGACGTGAACGGCATTCTTGTGGAAAGAGCGCGGGCGAGTCGCCCACGCCCACACAATCCCAAGCCACGCAATTCGAGCCTAGGCAAGCAACTTCGACCTTAGCCTAGCGGCTCAAACAAATTGCCTTCCACTCGATCCGCAACCTTAGGTAGTTCTTTTCGGGCAAACTGTAAAAAGTGCGTCGCGGCCCGGTGGGCTTCAAGGGCGGCGTCGTCTTTGTACTGTTCGTAGATGAAGAAGCGGCGCGGCTCGGTCTTGTGTCGGTGGACCTGATACATCTGGCAGCCGGGCTCCTTGCGGGATTCTTCGGTCAGTTTCTCAAAAATCGAAACCACATCGGCGTCGTGACCTGCTTTCGCCATCCACGTTACAGCGAGAACCACCATCGTGCGCTCCTTGCAAACTCCAGGGGTGAGATATGGGTAGACATTCTAGACTTTCCGAGATGAGTTTGTTTGCATCTCGGCGGCGAACTCATCCATAAAGATGATCTGATCGCGGTCGGGGCCGGTGGAAACCATGCCGACCTTGGCGTCAGTTTCTTTTTCCACGAACGCTAGGTACTCGCGAGCCGCCTGCGGCAACTGGTCGAATTTGGTTATACCTTGCGTGGAAGTCCGCCAGCCGGGCATCTTGCGGTAAATGCATTCGATTTTTTCGTAGCCGCTGGCTTGCGCGGGAATCTCCATCGTATTCTTGCCGTTCACTTTGTAGCCGACGCACACGGGAATCTCGGCGAGTTCGTCGAGCACGTCCAGCTTGGTTACCACCAGCCATGAAATTCCATTGATCATTCCCGCGTAGCGTAGCAGGGGCAAGTCGAGCCAGCCGGTGCGCCGGGGACGTCCAGTGACGGCGCCGAACTCGTTGCCCCGCTTGCGCAGTTGTTCACCGGCTTCGCCCTTCTCTTCGCTTGGGAACGGCCCTTCGCCTACGCGCGTGCAATACGCCTTAGTTAGGCCGATCACTGACTGGATCGCATTGGGAGCCACGCCGGTGCCGATCGCCGCGCCACCGGAGGTCGCGCTCGAAGAGGTGACAAACGGATAAGTTCCGTGATCGATATCGAGCATAGTTCCCTGCGCGCCTTCGAACAGAACGGACTCGCCATCGGCAAGCGCCTGATTGAGCAGGACCGCGGTATCGCAAACGAAGGGCGCGATCTTTTCGGCCGCCGCAGCGTACTCGGTGTACATCTTGTCGGCGTCGAGCGGTTCGGAGTTGAACAACGCGTGCGCGATCATGTTCTTTTCTCGCACAGCGTTCTCTATGTGCTTCTTCAGAAGCTGCAAATCGAGGAGATCGGCGATGCGCAGTCCGCGGCGCCCCATTTTGTCTTCGTATGCCGGGCCGATGCCGCGCGAGGTGGTGCCGATCTTGACGCGTCCGGGTGCGTTTTCCGCGGCAAGTTCGATCATGCGATGGTAGGGCAAAATCACCTGAGCGCGGTTCGAGACGAAAAGATTTCCGTCCACCTTCACCCCCGCATCGCGCAGCGCTCCCACTTCCTTCAGAAACGCCATCGGATCGAGCACGACGCCGTTCCCGATCACGCTGCGGCAATCGCCGCGCAACACTCCGCAAGGGACAAGTTGCAGAACGAACTTCTTGCCATTGATGATGACGGTGTGGCCAGCGTTATGGCCGCCGGCGTAGCGGGCTACTACAGAGAAGTTCTCCGAAAGAACGTCGACAATCTTGCCCTTACCCTCGTCGCCCCACTGGGCGCCGACGATTACCGCGGTCTTGCCTTTTTTCAATTTCCACTCCGTGAGGAAGATTCGCGCAGACGCGCAGTTGACTGCCCCGGGGTCGCACACAGCCCCGCCCGTGCAACACACTCACAAAAAGTTACTTGGGATAAGAGCGGAAGAAGATGTGTACCAACTAGTTTAACGTGCTGGCATCGTGAATGGCAACGTTCCATCGAACGGGACGCGATGGAATGGTAGGACCAGTTGAGATGGTAGGCGCGGCAGGACTTGAACCTGCAACCACCGGATTAGAAATCCGGTGCTCTATCCG
>Ga0182024_10009580_pt1 | contig 19996 bp, 12 predicted proteins | sample P32metaG_FD_120480 | JGI IMG/M metagenome (GOLD analysis project Ga0182024, IMG submission 120480) | Permafrost microbial communities from Stordalen Mire, Sweden - P3-2 metaG (Illumina Assembly) | ecosystem: Environmental > Terrestrial > Soil > Wetlands > Permafrost | place: Sweden: Stordalen... | reverse complement strand
TTCGGATTTTCTTTGAACCGCCGCTCCACCGTCTCCAGATCATTGAACGTAGCAACCAGCACATTCGCAATGCTGGCCTTAGGCACGCCCGCGCCACCCGACACCGGCTTCGGATTCTTAATATCTCCAAAGTCGTCCGCCGGAGGGTGCGGCTTTACACTAACCAGCGCCGCATCATGCAATCCGTGATATCCACCTTCAAACTTGATAATCTTGTCGCGCCCAGTAGCGGCCCGCGCCAATCGAATCGTGTGCATGGTGGCTTCCGTGCCGCTGTTTCCGAAGCGGCACATCTCCACCGGAAACCGCGTGCAGATTTCTTCCGCCAGTTCCCATTCCATGTTGTGCGGCATCCCGTAAGCCGTGCCCTTGTGCAGGCGGCTTTCCACGGCCTTAATCACCGCAGGGTGCGAATGCCCCGCCATCAGCGTACCGAAACAGAGATTGTGGTCAAGGTATTCGTTGCCATCGAGATCGCGAAACTTGCTGCCCGACGCCTCTGAAACAAAAATCGGATAAGGATCATAAGCGCGATAGTTACTGGCAACGCCGAGCGGCAGGCGCTTCAAATTCTTCTTATGCGCTTCGGCGGATTTCGGAGTACGGCGCTCGAAGGTCTCGAGCTCTTTTTTCAATGCGGGGTACATCGTGATTCTCCAATAAGACTCAGGCCGGATTGGCCATTAGATTAGACCCGGACGGGCTAACCGCCCGGGCTCGTACGCTTTCTGCTTACGCCCCTGTAGTCTATCTTGTTCTGGCCAATTCGGAGGCTAGAAGTACAACTTCAAAGCAAACTGCATCAGCCGCGGATCTTTGACCTGGGTGACCTGGCCAAACTGCGAGCCGTCCGTGATATTGCCATCTGGGTTATAGAACTGTGTGTGGTTGAAGAGATTGAACACTTCGGCACGAAACTCGGCGTGCGTGCGTTCGGTCACCGCGATATTTTTCATTAAGACAAAATCAGTCTCACTGATTCCAGGTCCGCAGCAAATCGTGCGTGGCGCATTGCCGACATAGCCGAACACACTCGAGTTATCGAAAATCCCAGTGTTATTGAAATAGTAATTGCCATTGTCCTGCGGCCTTTGATGCGTGAATGGAGCGATCTGGTTCGGCTCGCCCGGCAATTCGAAGTCGAAACTGTTCATCAACTCGTTGTCAGCGGAGGACGTGATGCGAATCGGAAAACCAGTCTGGTAGGTCGTGATACCCGACACAGCCCAGTCGTCAAGCACCTTTCCGGCAAAGCCATTATATTTTCGAATCGGAAGCTGCCAGTAGTAACTGATGACAAAGCGATGCCGCGCGTCAAAGAGCGAAGGGGCATAGTTATGAGCGCCCGGCAGTGGATTCAATATCCCTTCAAAGCTCGACGCCTCATCGATCGACTTACTCCACGTATAAGCTGCCGTAAATTGCAATCCGTGAGCAAATCGTTTCTCCAAAGATGCCTGCAAGGAGTTATAGGCGGAGCTGGCAATCGTGTCCTGGGCGAAGATGCTGCTGTAGACCGGAACGCCATTGACTGGGCAACCGGTGCCCGTCATCGGATCACATTGAGGTGACGAGTACGGCCGCAAGCCGACTAAGGTAATGCCATTGGGTCCGATGGTTGTGCCTGCGGGAATAACGGAATGGTTTTGCGCGTAGGGCAAGTGCAAATCCGTTGGCAGGACTGTTCCCCCCGGAATGAAGAAGGGAGCGTCCTCCGTGAATTGGCCGCAAGTTCCCGAACCGAGAATGCTATTGAGGTCCAAGCACGTCTGCGGATTGGAGTAATTAATATCGTGCGTGGCGAGCAAACGATGCCCTTGCGTTCCTACGTAGGCAAGTTCCAGCTTCATGTCCCTAGATAGTTCGCGCTGGACGGTGAGGTTGTACTGCGCCGAGTACTGCGTGCGCAGGTGCGGTTGGAAGTCGCCGAACAGAAGCAGAGGTTCGAATATCGCCCAATCCTGGGGCGTCCCTCGTTTCGGATTGAGAACTCCGTTAAAGGGATTGAGATAAGTGGTCGCGCCATCTTGACCCAGGAAAGGCTGATTAAACTGCGTCTCATATACAAATGTGCTGCCGCCGAAAGGAGGTTCAGCGCCAAACTGCGCCAGCACCAGTTGCTCCATTGGGTTATAAAAGAGCCCCCATCCAGCGCGAATGCTGGTCTTGCCGGAACTCCCCGGGCTCCAAGCGAGGCCAATACGTGGAGCAAACGCTTTGTAATAAGTGGACGTCATCCCGGCAGGAACACCAGGATCGCCGGGCACGACTAACCCGACGGCATCTTGCGACGTGCAGTCGGTATTAGGACCGCCACAAGGAAAGACCGTGGAAGCCTGGCCCGGACGGAAAGTCTGGACGTGCTGAGCCTTGTCGGCCAGCGGTGTATCTAACTCCCAGCGCAGCCCATAGTTCAAAGTTAGATTCGGCTTAATTTTCCAGCTATCCTGCGCGAACAAATACAGCCCAGTATTGCGCACATATTCGACCTGGCCCGACCCTTGGCCAAACTGGTCAGGCAGTCCTAGCAAGTAGTTCGGATAAAGATTGTTCGCTCCCACATCGTTCGGACCGCCGCCATAATAGGAGAATGTTCCGTTCACGTTGTAGTAGTAAAACTGGTTGAACTCCTGACGCCGGGCATCCACGCCAAACTTGAAGGTGTGGTTCCCCTTAACCTTCGTCAGGTTATCAGACCACTGGAAGGAATTTCCTGCCTGCGGAAGTTCACCTTCCGAATCGTTGCCGATCGAAAATCCACCCGAAATCGAGATGAAGGGGAGGCCTTCGCGGTTGGGTCCCAGAAACGGATGGATACCGTAGAGACTGCCGCTGGGATCGGTTGAGTTGTCACCGTAGAAACAGGGAACGGGAGCAGTGAGCCACGATGGCGGCGGCGGACAATTGTTCTGCACCAACCCCGTCCTCTGCGGATGCTGAAATGTTCCCTGCCCTTCGCGGTTGTAATTAAAGCGGAACTCATTCACGGTGCTGTTATTGAGCGTCCAAGTATGCGTTATGTTCCACTGCTGGATACGCTGATCCAGGTTACTTCCAAAACCCGGAACGTTGGCACCAACCAACTCAAAATTCGCGAATGGTTGCAGAATGCTGCTGTCATCAAAATAGTAGTAGACGCTAAGGTTCTGTTTGTCATTCAGTTTATGGTCGAGCTTTACCGTAAACTGATCGCCGCGTATCGGTTCGGTGGGAACGGTAGTGATCAGAGAGCCGCCATTTGGCGCAGTGGGAACAAACTGCAGCAGATCAACCGCTGTGGGATCCATGCAAGCCAAAGGAATCTGGCTACCAGGAAATACACTCGCATACGTCGCTCCATCCGCGATCGTTCCGCCTCCAATAGCAGTTGTGGCTGCCTGGCAACCCGGACGATTGGTTAGGATGGAAGAGTTTGTCAACGTACCGGCAAAGGTGCCGGCTGGATTCACATCGGTAAAGTCGGAGACAATCTGCCCATTCACTAAATTGGTAGGTGACGGTCTCTCCTGCGCGGTGGGCACTGTCACGACTGGAGAGGTTAGGCCCTGCCGTATGCGCCGCCCTTCATAACTCGCAAAGAAGAACGTTCGATCCTTCTTAATGGGTCCACCAAACGTTCCGCCGAACTGGTTCTGATTGAACTGCGGCTTCGCGCAATTCAGGCCTTCCGCCTCCGTCAGGCAATACGGGCTGGCATTCAATGCCTTGTTGCGGAAGAATTCAAACATGTTGCCGTGCCAATCGTTCGTACCCGACTTCGTAACCACGTTGACGACCGATCCAGAATTGCGCCCGTACTCCGCGTCAAAAGTATTCGTCAGAACACGAAATTCCTGAATGCTGTCGGGCGAGGGCTGCACCGTCGGAAGGTTGACGAAAAGATCGTTGGCGTCGCCGCCGTTCACGCTGAAATTGTTAGAGCGTCCGCGGCCACCGTTCACCGACACCGCGCCGGGACTATCGCTGCCATAAATCAGCGTGTTGCTGGACCCGACCGTCGACATGACTCCCGGCTGCAACTGCAGAAGCTGATAAGTGTCGCGCGAATTCAGCGGCAGGTTCGAGACCTGTTGCGAATCCATCACCGCGCCGAGTTGCGTGCTCGTGGTGTCGACCAGCGGCGCCTCCGAGGTCACTTCGATCGTCTCTTTGTTTGCGCCGATCTGCAACACCGAATTGAGAGTGACCACCTGGTTGAGATCGACGTTCACCCCATGCTCCAGATTTTTCTTGAAACCGGTGAGATCAAACTCCACGCTATAAACTCCGACGACGACCTGCGGAAAACCAAACTCGCCGCTCGAATTTGAAACCGACGTCTGGCTCACGTTCGTCGCCTCATTGGTAGCCGTAATCTTCACGCCTCCCAGCGACGCGCCGCTCGAATCGGTAACGTGCCCAACGATGCGGCCGCCCGTGCTCTGCGCCGACATCAGCGCGCTACAGACCAGGACACAACCCAGGGGCGCGAAGCTCACGTAGCGGCGAACGCATTCGTCCGCCCACCTGAACAGTTTTTGAGACAGTCCTTGGGGAAGTTTCGACGACGGCATAACGCAGGTTCCTCCAGATCTCAGCAACAATTTTGTTTGATCCGAATACAGCTTGCGAGAAACACAAACCTTGCTATAATCGCGCAAGGTTAGAGGCTTCGCGGCCCCGTGTCAAGCACAAAGTCGACTACAAAAAATGGAATCCCCCGCGTCGCGACCATCAGCCCATTCATGTCTCATGTCGAGCAACGCGCAGGTCTATCTAAAAATCGGTGACGTCGCCCGACTGGTGGGCATTTCGCCATCCGCGATTCGCGGATGGGAAACCTTAGGCCTCACCCGCCCTCATCGCACCGAAAGCCATTATCGCCTTTACACAAACGACGATGTGCGCCTGTTGAAAAAAGCCCGCTATCTTCGCAAAGTCCGCGGCCTGAACGCCGCCGCTATCGTGCAGATGCTGAAGCGCGAAGGCGCAATCAAACCCGCCGCCAGCAGCACCACGACCATCGGCCCTCGTTTGCGTCGCTTGCGCACCAAGCGCGCCGTCAGCCTCGCTGAAGTTGCCGCCGCCGCCGGAATCTCCGTCGGCTTTCTTAGCGCCATCGAACGTTCGCAGATGAGTGCCTCCGTCGGCACACTGCGCAGGCTAGCACGCTACTACCGCACCAACATCCTCGATTTTTTCGATGCAACGGAATTGAATACTCGATTAGTGCGTCCGTCCAAGCGCAAAGTTCTCGAAGCAGGTCCCGGCGTTCGCATGGAGTTGCTCGCATGGGGCAACAAAGTCATGGAGCCGCATCTCTTTCGCATTTCTCCCCAAGCCGGAAGCGGCGAGTCTTACTCTCATGAAGGCGAAGAATTTTTGTTCGTTCTCCGCGGAGAGTTGCAGATCGCGCTCGACGGCGAGGAGTACCATCTGAAGCGCGGCGACAGTTTTTATTTTGAAAGCGCAACCCCGCATCACTGGAAAAATCCCGGCCGCAGCGAGACATGGCTGCTCTGGGTCAACACGCCACCAACGTTCTGAAGAGCCGAAAACTTATGTCGCGTAAATCTTCGTCTCAGTCAACGCTCGCAGAATTAGCGCTCGCTCTGATCGCCGCTTGCCTGGCACTATTCGCCGCATCCTGCGCCAGAAAAACTCCCACCCTCAACCTTCTCGTTTGGGAAGGCTACGCCGATCCTTCCTATATCAAAGCCTTCGAAGAGCAGAACCACTGCAAAGTCTCAGCGTCCTATATGGGATCGAGCGATGAATTGGTCGCCAAACTTCGCGGCGGCAGCTCCGGAAACTACGACGTCATCTCTCCCTCCAGCGACGTAGCGACAATGATTGCGACATCGAGTCTGGCGGCGCCGCTAGATTTAGGCAAACTCCCCAGCTATACGCAACTTTCGCCGCAACTAACCACGCTCCCGCTAGCCCGAGTAAAAGGCGATGTCTACGGCGTTCCCTTCATGTGGGGACCTGACCCGATGATCTTCGACACCACCGCCTTTCCACAGCCTCCCGACTCCTGGAGCGTCATGTGGGATCCAAAACTAAAAGGAAAACTTTCCGTGTGGGACGATCTCTCCACCGTCTACATGGCCGCGCAAGTTCTCGGCTACGACAAGCCCGATCCGTCTCATCTTTATAACCTCACCGACGATGAGCTCAACGCCGTCAAAAAGAAACTGATCGAATTGAAACCGAACATCCGCAAGATGTGGTCGACCGGCGGAGAACTAACCAATCTTTTTGAGAATCACGAAGTCGTCATCGCCATGGGATGGCCGCTGATGACTAACCAGCTGCGCAAAGCAAATTTTCCCGTAGGCGAAACCATCCCGAAAGAAAATACAACCGGATGGATCGATCACCTCATGATCACCGCCGGCAGCGACAATAAAGACCTGGCCTATAAATTTCTAGAATTCATGATCCAGGCGCAAACCCAGAAAAAAGTCACCGACGTCACCGGATATACTCCAGCCAATCCGCACGCTGCGCAATTCATGACGCCAGAAGAAGTAAAAAACCTGCATCTCGACGACGTCGACAATTATCAGAAGCGTCTCTACTTCTGGCAAAATGTCCCGCGCCGAGCCAAGTACAACGAAATCTGGAACGAAGTAAAAGCGGCCCAATAATCCTGTGGCGCGGACACTCCTGTCCGCGAAATGCAGGCAGCGAAAAAGAACATGGCAACAAAAACCGAATCCGCGACCACCCAGACAAGCCCGTCAACCTCGAACTCCCTCGTCTCCATCCGCTCCGTAGCCAAAAACTTCGGCAAAAATATCGTCCTTCGCGACATATCATTAGAAATCGCCGAAGGCGAATTCCTAACCATCCTCGGGGAAAGCGGCTCCGGCAAAACTACGCTGCTGCGAATCTTAGCCGGCTTCGAGCACCCGACCTCCGGAGAAGTCTGGATGTCGAACGAGCGCCTCGACACGCAGCCTCCCTACCGCCGCCGCGTTAACACCGTCTTCCAAAGCTACGCACTCTTCCCGCACATGACGGTCGAGCAAAACGTTGGCTACGGATTATCCATCGCCAAACGTCCCGCTGCTGAAATCGAGCAGCGCGTGAGCGAAGCCCTGGCCAAAGTAAAAATGTCAGCCTATGCCAAATCGAAGCCCTCAAAAATCAGCGGCGGCCAACAGCAACGCATCGCGCTCGCCCGCGCTCTGGTAAATCGTCCGCAAGTGCTGCTGCTCGACGAGCCACTCTCCGCGCTCGACGCCAATCTACGCCGAGAAATGCAAGTTGAACTCAAAGCCCTGCAGCGCGAGGTCGGCATCACCTTCATCTTCGTCACCCACGATCAAGAGGAAGCGATGGTCATGTCCGATCGCATCGCCCTCCTGCGCTCCGGAGAACTCGAACAAGTCGCGAGCCCGCGCGAAATTTACAGCCGTCCCGCAACTTCATACACCGCGCAATTCATCGGACACACAAATCTTTTGCATGCCGACGTGCTTAATGGCACAGCGATGTGTGATCGCCTAACCTGGCCCACGACGATTGCCGATGGCGAAGCACTCTTCTCCCTGCGTCCTGAATCCATTCGCATCGCAAGAATCGCGCCGCCAGCCATCGGACAGCAGAAAGCCGCGCCCAGCATTCGTTTCCGAGCCACGCTTCGCGACCAGGTTTTTCACGGCGCCACCGAACTCCTGCGCGTCGAGTGCGCCGGAGGCCTGCTTCTTACCATCCGCACCGCCAGCCGCGATCTTCCTAAAGGCCCGCTGGAGTTCGAGTTCAACGCCGCCGACGCCGTCCCTGTTCGCGCCACGCGGCTAGGAAGCAACGCACCCGATTCTGCCTCGAAAGATTCTGCTTCGAAAGATTCAAGCTCTGTCAACTCAAGCTCAACCAACTCCAAACCGAAAGATTTCAAAGCCCAAGATTCAAACACGGAAGTTGCGAGCCCTAAATTCATCAAGTCCGTCAAGAAAGAATCCGCCTGATGTTCTCCCGCGCCTATCGCACAGTCATTACCGTGCCGCCGCTGCTCTGGGTAGCCATCTTCCTTCTAGTCCCCTACGCGCTAATGTTCTGCTACAGCTTCTGGTCGGTCAACGACGCCGGAACCATCCTCCACTCCTGGACCATGACTAACTATCACGAACTCCTGACTAAGCCCGTCTACTGGCAAACGTTACTGCGCTCCATGTGGATCGCCGCTCGCGTCATGTTCTTCTCCATGCTGCTGGGCTTTCTGCTGGCCTACTTTCTCTCTTTCCACGCCGGAGCCAGAAAAGATCTCTACTATCAGCTGGTAATCATCCCGCTTTGGGTGAGTTACTTAGTCCGCGCCTATGCCTGGAAGACCATCTTAGGCACCGACGGAGTACTCAACACTCTGCTGCAATACGTTCACGTCACCAAGCATCCGCTGGACTTCCTGCTCTACAGCCCTTTTGCCGTTGTTCTGACCTTGACGCATATCTATACTCCGTTCACCTTTTTGCCTATCTACGCATCCTTAGAACACATCCCGCGAAACTTAGTCGAGGCCTCGCACGACTTAGGAGCAACTCCGGCGCAAACTTTCTGGCGCGTCATCCTTCCACTCTCCATCCCCGGACTACTAGCCGGAGCCACCTTCGCCTTCGTCCTAAGCCTCGGAGATTTTCTAGCGCCGCTTTTACTAGGCGGCCCGAGCGGTATCATGATCTCAAACATAGTAGTAAGTCTCTTCGGCGCAGCTTATAACTGGTCACTAGGGGCCGCTATCTCCCTCTGCATGCTGGCGCTGGTCTTAGCCCTTATCTTCTTTTCCGAGCACTTAGAAAAGAAGTGGAGCTTCCAATGACATGCTCCTTTATCTTCCATGCAACAAAGGCCGGGTGCCCCATTTCTGCGCGCCCTTTGCGCAGAAATAGGATTCCACGATCCTCTTTCCCTGGGTCTTTTGACTTTGCTTTTGCTTTGAAGGTACGCAGCTTTAGCCCCAGCGGAGCCTTACTATGAACGGCTCCCCGCTCTGGCTCAAAGCCCACGCTCTGCTTGTCTTCGCCTTTCTCTATCTTCCTATCGCTATCCTCATCCTCTACTCTTTCAACGGACAAGGCGTCGGAGGCTTCCCGCCGCGCGATCTCACTCTTAACTGGTATCGCATCCTCTTCAACGATGCGGCCATTTGGGACTCCGTGCTGAACAGCCTGCTGGTAGCCGCATCTGCCATGTTCATCGCGCTACTGTTCGGAATCCCCGCCGCGCTCGCCCTCGATCGCACCAACTTCCCGGGCAAAGCCCTTTTCCGGCGACTGGTTCTATTGCCGCTCATTCTTCCCGGCATCATCACTGGACTCTCGCTCCTGATGCTCTTTCGGGTATCAAACGTGAAACTTAGCTTGCTCACGATCATCCTCGGACACGGCACTGCGCTCATCTCCGTCGCTACCACCGAAGCATTCGCTGGATTGCAAAAACTGAATCGGGCGCAGGAAGAAGCTTCGCTCGACTTAGGCGCGACTTACTGGCAAACTTTCTGGCGCATCACCGTTCCTAACCTGAAACTCTCCATCATCGGCGCGGCGCTCCTGATCTTCACTCTCTCTATGGACGAAATCGCCGTGAGCTTCTTCCTGATCGGACGCGACAACACGCTTCCACTCGAAATCTGGGGAAGGCTGCGGCGCGGAATTACTCCGGAGATCAATGCGATCTCGACCATCATCTTTATGTTCTCGCTGGCGGCGATTGTGCTCTGGTATCGTCTGCGAACGCGGGCCGAAGTGACTTCAGAAATTGCTGCTGAGTTGGTCGAAACGGCGGGGAGTTAGTCCCTTCTCTTTAATCTTCTCTTTTGATCTTTTCTTTAATCATCCTGAGCGCAGCCGGATCAAGCGCGAAGCGCATGAGCCGGCGAAGTCGAAGGACCCCTACACGATCCACAGCGCAAGGTCTGCCGTAAGGCGCTCTCTTACATATTTCAAAAAGTACATTTCGAAGTGGCTGAGACGGTAGGTAATTGGTGGATGGCGCGGGCAAAGTCCCTAGCGGTCGGCCTATGTGGAATCCCACCCTTCAAAAATCGAAGGGTGGGGCACCCGGCAATCGAAAAGGTGAATGCAAAGAGGGCGTCCTGGCGCGGTGAAAAGCAGGTCCTTCGCTTCGCTCAGGATGACAACTTAGGAGAGGATGACAGGTGAGAAGAGGATCAAAAGCAGGTCCTTCGCTTCGCTCAGGATGACACCTGAGTGGAGGACGGACAACTTTATACGATGACAACTTTATAAGGGGATGACGGCATAAGAGGATGACAGATGGCGCTCTAGCGGCTTGCAATTGGGTGGACGGGCGGGGACGCCCGGCGCTCCACGTGCCCGGCATCTTGCTGGGCACCGCCTTTATTTTGGTGCTTGCGCTACAATCCGCTTATATCCCTCAGGACAAAAGAATTTTGGAGGCTTTATGGAGCTTGGGTTTCCGGTGGTTACGGTGGCCATCATTATTTTGGTTATTTATGCGCTCAGCTCCATCAAGATTCTGGCGGAGTATGAGCGCGGGGTTATTTTTCGGCTGGGGCGCCTGATGGGGCATGCCAAGGGGCCGGGCGTGGCGTTGGTGTTTAGTCCCATTGACCGGATGGTGCGGGTTTCGCTGCGGCAGGAGGCGCTGGAGGTTCCTCCGCAGGACATTATTACTCGCGACAACGTGACGCTGAAGGTGAATGCGGTTATTTTTCTGCGGGTGATCGATCCGAATAAGGCGGTGGTCGAGGTTTCGAACTACGTGTACCAGACGTCGCAATTTGCGCAGACAACTTTGCGGTCGGTGCTGGGCGAGCAGGAACTCGATGAATTGCTGGCGCATCGCGACAAAATCAATTTGCGGCTGCAGAGCATTCTCGATCAGCACACGGCGCCGTGGGGCGTGAAGGTGGCGAACGTTGAGGTGAAGCAGGTGGATATGCCGGAGTCGATGTTGCGGGCGATGGCGAAGCAGGCGGAGGCGGAGCGCGAGAAGCGGTCGAAAATTATTCATGCGGAGGGCGAATTCTCGGCGGCGCAGCGACTGGTGGATGCGGCGCATTTGCTGTCGACGGAACCGGCTAGCATTCAGCTGCGTTATTTGCAGACGCTGACGGAAATCGGAGTGGAGAAAAATACTACGGTGGTGTTTCCGGTGCCGATTGATTTCTTCTCGGGGATGCAGAAGTTGCTGGGCGGGGGCGCGGGAGCGAGTGTTCCGGCGGCTCCGGGAGAAGCGAAAGGTTAGAGTTAGAACTCATTTTTTATGGCGACGGCGCAGCAGGACACGGAGATCACACTTGGCACGGGACGGATGCTGGCGATTTTTTTCACGCTGGTGCTGGTGTGCGCGTTTTTCTTTTCGATCGGCTTCTCGCTCGGTCGCAGAACTTCGATGGCGGTGGGAAGCACGTTGCTGAGCGTGCCTGCTAACACGGTGGTGCGGCCGATGGGGCCTAAGAATAATGGAGGCACTCCGGCGGCGCAGGCGGGAGATTTCAGTTTCTATAAGGCGGTCGGCGAGAAGAATACCGATGCGGCGCTGACACCGGTGGATAGCAAGAGTAAAGATGCGACGGCGGGGGCGTCATCGTCGTCGTCATCATCCTCGCCATCGTCATCCTCATCAATAACGAGCGGCGATGCAGCGACCAAGCCTGCGGGGGATGCCGGGAATGGTGCGTCCAGTGCCGCGGCGGCGGTGCCTGCCAGCGGCACTTATTATGTGCAGGTGGCGGCGGTGACACGGCAGGAGGACGCGGACTCGCTGGTTGAAGCTTTGAAGAAGAAGCAGTATCCCGGGGTCGCAGCCAGTAATAATTCCGGCGACAAGTTCTATCACGTGCAAGTGGGGCCGTATGGCGACCTCAAAGAAGCGGAAGCGATGAAGGCGCGGCTGATTGGGGATGGGTACAATCCGATTGTGAAGAAATAAGCTGCGAGCTACGGCTTCGAGCTGCGCGCTGTGAAGGCCTCAAATAAAGCTGCAACATTAAAAACGCATGTCATCCTGAGCGAAGCGAAGACCCTATGTATTCTGCTGGCGTCGGCAAAATGCATAGGTCCTTCGCTTCGCTCAGGATGACAAGAATGATTATGGCTGATGCGGCTCCCGATCTTGATCGATTTTTGCATGCTATTGCTGACCCGACGCGGCGGCGGATTTTGCATGCGCTTAAGGAAAAAGGCGGAAACTCGATTGGGAAGGAAACAGGGCTGTGCGCGGGCGATATTGAGGAGCGCGTGAAGTTATCGCAGCCTACGGTTTCGCATCACATGCGGATCCTGGAAAAAGCTAACGTAGTCGAAGCCAAGCGAGAAGGGCATTGGCGCTGGTATCGTCGCAATGAAAAATTGATTGCGGAGATGATGCGGGAACTGAAGATAGAATTATAGGGAGCGGGTTCTGGCGTCCCGATTGACAGATCAAAGGTCGTAACGCGGGGGCTAAAGCCCTCGATTTGAGCCTCGAACGCGGCCCTGAAGGGCCGCTCTTTCACGGTGCTGCGTAGTTCTCATTTGGTCGCCTGTGTCATATGGACATGAGCGACGCCGCCCTTCTGCAGCGCTGCCAAGATTTTTTACAGTGATATTAATATTTTTTGGATTTCTAGGCGCCGGTGGCTGAAGCTTTTTCATCGGCCTTGTCTTGATCTTTAGCTTCTTTGTCTTCTGGGTCGTTACTTATATTTCTATCTCTTTCTTTCGCTGCATCGGTTTGGGCTGGGGTTGATGCATTGGGCGCGTGCTTGCCTTCGCGTTGGCTGAGCGTGCGCACGTGAGAGATGAGATCGGCGACTTCAAACGGCTTGGCCAATGATGGGACGCCGTGCTCCTGCAGGAAAGTTCGAGTCTCCTGATCAGTGCCGGTTGAGAATGTGAGGAGCAGACCTTTCTCGCATCCGGGATGGTTAAAGGCGAGCCAGTCATACATCTCTCGCGCAGTACACTCTCCGGGCATAATTCCGTTCATCACAACGACGTCGTAAGAACCGTTGGTGATTAGCTGCTTCGTGTCCTCGATACTCATGGAGGTAGTAACTTCCGCGCCGGCGCCGACGAGGACATCGCGTTCGAATTCGAGCACGGCTTCTTCGTCCTCGACCAGCAAGACCCGGCCGGCGAGCACGTTTTCACGGCGAGTGGGGATCGCCGGGGTTTCGACTAATGCGGGCTTTTCGCTGGCCAGCAAGCGGATTTCGATGGTGGCTCCGCCTTCGTCGCGGTTGCGGGCTACGATTTCGCCGCCGTGTTCCTTGACGATGCCGTAGCAGATGCTGAGGCCGAGGCCAGTCCCTTTGCCGACTGACTTCGTGGTGTAGAAGGGATCGAAGATGCGGGTTGGATCTTTGAGGCCGGGACCGTTGTCATCGAATTCGACGCAGACGTAGGCATCTTTTGTAAAGACACGGACTTTCAGAATGCCGCTGCCGTTGCCCTCGACCATGGCATCGAGCGCGTTATTGATCACGTTCAGAAAGACCTGCTCCAATTGATGGGGATCGGCGACGACGGATGGAATCTGTTCGGGAAATTCGCGTTCCAGGGAGACGTTATTGACCTTGAGGTCGTACTCGCGAAGCGTGATTGATTCTTCGAGGATCTTGCGTAAATCCACTTCCTGTTTTTGCGGCTTACGCTGGCGCGCGAAAGATAAAAGATTCTGAACGACGCGATGGGTGCGCTGGGCCTGCTTGAAAAGCTTGCGGACGTAGTCGGTAGAACGGGCGTCAAGTCCCGCGCCTTCGAGCAACTGGGCATAGCCCAGGATGGCGGTGAGCGGATTGTTTAACTCGTGGGCTACGCCGGAAATAAGTTGTCCGACGGCCGACATCTTTTCGCTCTGTAGAAGCTGCTCTTGGGTGCGGCGAAGATCTTCGTAGGCGCGGCACGTCTCTTCGTAGAGCTGTACTTTCTCGATCGTGGTGGCCAGTTGGCGGCTGATGGCGACCAGCAGATTTTCGTCGTTGCTGGAGTAATGCCGGTTTTCCTTGCTGGCGATACCCATGATGCCAATGGGCTTGTCCTTCCCCCAAAGGACGACCCAGATCCAGTAGGGCAAACGATCAGCGCAGATGAATTCAACGACTGCCTGGGGCAGGTGAGGCAGGAAATCCTGAGTGACGACTTCGGCTCGGGAGCGCATCACGAGATCGCCTAAACCATCAGGAAAGAAGGCTTCAGACATACGCATGCGGGCCTCGCTGCGCGGCCCCCAGCCGGCTCGGCGGCGGTAAGTGCCTTCGGGTTCGGCGGCGAGGTAGACGGTGCCGGTTTCGGCGCCAAAGAGCGAGATCACCTGGCGAACGGTGAGGTTCAAAATTTCATCGAGATCGAAAGACTGAGTCGCGATTACCGCCATCGCGTTGAGTGCATTCAGTTCGCGATTGCGGCGACGCATTTCATCTTCGGAGCGCTTTTTCTCGGTGATATCCAGGACGAAGCCTTGATAGCGCTCGATGTGTCCGCTGCTGTTGCGGGTGGCAAAACAGCTTTGCGCGACAGCCACCAGGGTGCCATCCTTGCGGCGAACGGTGATTTCAAAGTTGCGCACGTAGTTGTGCGCTTCGATCTCCTTGAGGAAGGCTTCGCGCTCTTCGGTGACGGCGAAGAGGACGCTGCCCATATCGAGGGCCATCAGTTCGTCGCGGCTGCCATAGCCGAGCATGGTAACGAAAGCGTCGTTGCAGTCGATCAATTCGCCGTCGGGCGTCGCGACAAATACGCCTTCCTGCGCCTGATCGAAGAGCATGCGGTATTTTTCTTCTGCGAGCTGGCGAGCGGTCGTATCGTGGACGACATGGATCGTGCCTTTTTGCTGGCTTCCCTGCTCGGCATAAGACGAGGTTGACACGACTGACTGGCCGCCGAAACAAGGATCGGTGCCTTCGGTAAGGCCGTTCCCGCGCTCACAATATGGGCAAGCGGTCCAAGGAGTAATTTGGGGCAGGACGTCCTCGCATAGGCTGCCTAACACATCGGCCGGTGCTTTTTCGAGGCGCTGCAGAAGGGCTTGATTGGTTTTGAGAATTCGGAAGTCGGTATCGTGGGCAAGAATCAAATCCTGGATGGAATCGAAGGTATTCATCCACTGGCGCTGCGAGCGAAGCACCTGCTCGAGGAGGCGCAGATTCTCTATGGCAATGCCCAGGGTCTGAACTGCGGTTTCAAGAAATTCAAGTTCTTCGCGGCTATGGCGGCGACTGCCGTGGCAGCCAAAGGAAATCATTCCTATTACCGTCTTTTTGCCAAGGAGTGGGAGCAAGAGCACGGAACTGATGCCTTGTTTCCGGAGATGATCGCGCTCGGCCTCCGGCCGCTCGGCAATTTTTATAACCGATGCGCGATTTTCCTGGAGCACGCGCGCCTGTATTTCATCGGGTGCGGGCTGACTGGCGATTCGCAGAAATTCGGCTGAGAGACCTGACTGCTGGGTAGGGACGAGGCGTTCGCCTTCCATTAGCTGGAACCAAGCGCCTTTGGCTCCGGCTATGCCTTTCAATTTCTCGAGAGCGGTTTGCATCAGGGGCCCTTGATTCTGGGCGCGCGCGATGGTAACGGTTAACTCATTCAGCACGGCGAGACGGCGCATGCGGGCGCGCGCTTCGTCCAGAACTACGAGCAAGATACTCGCGCCGAAAAGCACTTCGGCCAGCAAGTAACCTTCGCTCGGGATATGGTTCGTGTACGGGAGCCAGGTTAGATTCAGACTTAGCACGCCGGCGCCAAAGAGGAAAGGGCCAATGCCAATGCGCCCGAAGCGGTAGCGCACGAGTTCAACGAAGCCGACGAAGGCCACCAGACGGCAGGCTATTTCCAAGCCAAGCCCAAGAGCTTTCGCGTCCGGAAAATACAACGGGCGCATGGCGGCGCAAACAAGTAGCACCCACAAAACGGCAATGGTTGTGGTCAGGACCCGGCGGGACTGGGCGGACAACAGGGCGGCGGTCGCAAAGAGGCCGATTGCCAGGACAAAGTCAGCATGGACGAACGCCAGTAGCGGCTTTGAAGCAGCGTGGGCATTTCCCCAGCCAAGCGTAAACAGGAAAGCACAATACGCCAGCCATCCAGCGCCCCACGCCAAGAGGCAGCGCTCGCGAAAGACGCGGAATAATACCAGGCTCACGCCCAGTATGATCAGTGCGGCAGTCTCTCGCGCCGTCAGCCATGGGACAGCGAGAACGCCAACCGAATTCCCGAATAGCGAAACAGGGTCCATAGATTGCTTCGCGCTGAGAACACACGATCACAAAGCGCACGCACACCAACCTTTTAAATATCACGCTTAGTCTCTGTCGTTACCGGATTTCCGCGCCCAAATGGTTACTTTCGGAATGTAGATGCGGGACCTAGAATGAGCGCTACACTCAATATTCGCCATGGCTAATGACCGCATTTTGGTAGTGGACGACGAGGAAACAATCCGGGAGATTGTTTCGTCAATGCTCGGAGGAGCTAACTTTCAAACGCGACAGGCGTCGAGCGGAGTAGAGGCGCTGGCGATTCTGGAATCGGGTGAGGAATTCGACCTGGTTCTCTCCGACCTGATGATGGCGGAGATGGATGGTATTGCGCTGCTGGAGCGTGCCAAGGAACGCTATCCTGACATGCCGATCGTGATGGTAACGGCGGTCCACGATATTTCGGTTGCCCTGCAGGCGTTGCGCAACGGGGCATATGACTATCTGCTGAAACCATTTGAGCGGGAACAGTTACTGAACACGGTGCGCCGGGCGTTGGAAAACCGGCGGCTGAAGCGCGAGAATGACGCCTATCGTACCAACTTAGAAACGCTGGTGGCGGCTCGAACTCAACAATGGAAGACGGCGCTTTCGAACCTGGAGAAGTCTTATGACATTACGCTTGAGGCTTTGGGCGATGCGCTGGATCTGAAAGACGCGGAAACCGAAGGACACTCGCGGCGAGTTACGGCGTTCACGATTGCGATCGCGCGCAAGATGGGGCTGCCGAATGATGCCATCGGCGTTATTGCGCGGGGCGCTTTCTTGCATGACATCGGCAAAATGGCCATCCCTGACGATATCCTGAAAAAGCCGGGCAAGCTTACGGCGGACGAAATGGACATCATGAAAGAACACTGCTACCGCGGTTACAAGATCGTCTCCCGGATCCCGTTTCTGGCGGAGGCTGCTGAAATTGTGTACGCGCACCAGGAGCGTTTCGACGGGTTGGGATATCCGCGTGGACTCAAGGGGGAAGAGATACCACTGGGGGCGCGCATCTTTTCCATCGCCGATACGTTGGACGCCATGCGATCGGACCGGCCTTACCGCCCGGCGCAACCTTTTGAGGCTGCCCGCAAGGAAATTGAGTTATGGTCGGGAAGGCAATTTGATCCGGAAATCGTAAAGGTGTTTCTGGAGATGCCGGAGAACATCTGGGAAGACCTGCGAAAAGACATTAATGCCGCAACGACGTCGGGCGTTCCCAAGATTTAGTGTTCGTCTTTAGTTTCGTCTAGTCTTAGCCTCGTCTAATCTTTATTTTGCACAATAATCTCGCGCCTTGAGGTGATGCGGTTGGCGTCCACGGCCACCTCGCGCTGGATTTCCATTTCAATGGATGTTCCCGATTCCAGCCTTACGTCGGCGCCGCGAGAGAGCATTCCGATGGCGAGGCCGGCGACGCCGCCCACGCCCGCGCCGATTCCCGCACCTTTGCCGCCGCCGGTTACTGCGCCGATGATGGCTCCTGTAGTTGCGCCTTCAGCGGCTGACTTAACCTTCTTGCCGGCGTCACTGTCCTGACGAATTGTTCCTTCCGAATCTTTCATCGAGGTCTTCTCAGCGCCGGGGGTATTCTCCACTGAGCCACCGAGCATGACGGTGTAACCGCTGGGATAAATCATGGAGGTGAAGTGGACGAGAACTTCGGCACGACCTTTGACATGGCCGCCACGCTGCGCGCGCTCGATCTTTCCCTGAATGTAGGTCCCTGCCGGAATTACGATGCGCTCGTTCACGACGAATGGAAAGGCAGTTTCGGCGTAGACAGGATCTCCGGTCCTAGCCGTCTTGGTGGAGATTGCCTGCTTCAGTGATAGCGGAACCCGGGTGCCAGCAGGAATCACAAGGGTGGCGGTGATCACTGGCTTACCTGGGTCGGTCGCGGACGTCGGAGGCGGAGCCGGTGATAGGGATTGGGCTGACGAAACAGTCGCCAGCAGCAAGAACCCGATAGAAGCTCCACGAATGAACATCGCAGACCACCTTTTCAGTTACCAATTTAGTTACCACGATATTTAGATCTTTTGAAACTGAGATGCGCCTATTCGAGTGCTGAGTTAGCCGACAATGGCACGGCGAAAGCTGGAAGTTGAAAACAGGTTACGCTTCTTCTTAAAGTGACGCTAGGCGTTAAGGTGTCGCTAGGAGCCATTTGCACGGCTGCGCTTTTGCAGGATATTACCCATGAATTGCGATTGCAGTTTCTGGGCGCAACCCTCGCCGCAAACATGGATGGTTCCCTCACGAAGAGCGAGACGCTCATCCCACGGAGACAGATGCATCTCGGGCACATCGTATTCGCCGATTGAACTCCACATCACCCACCAGCGATCGCTTGATCCCTTTTGCACGCCGCAATTCGGTCCCGCGCACCGGAGAAACTCACTGGGAATCATTAACACGTTGTCGGGCATGGTTTGCTGCGAACCTTGGAGTCATTGTAGCTGAGAAGGCCCGCTAGCAACCATGAGCCGCTCCTACCACCCACTTATGGGCCATTGGAGACGGTGGTTTAGAACAATCGCGAACAGGCCGATTCTTAGAAGTGATTAATAATTATTTGTACAGCAGGTATTTTTCGCGCATGCGCACAAATTCATCGAGCCGCTGCTGCCAGTCCTGAGCAATGCGGCGGGGATCTTCATGAGCGGTAAGCGCTTCTAAAACTGACTGGTTAAGCAGGAGGTCCCATATTTTCTCCAGCTTGAAATCGTTGGGATAGAGCGCGTAGAGCGCCGATGCGAGTTCGATGCCTAATTCGGGCGAGTCGAGCGTATTGCGGTCAAGCACAAAAAGGTTCACGCCCTCGCATTGTTGCCCGGCATAGTTACTGGCGGTGGGAGTAAAGATAACGGGGACAAAGCGAACGCTCTGAATGCTGCGGGCGTTGAGGTAGGCGGCAAACTCGCGGCTCTTGATCCAGGGCGCGCCGACGATTTCGAAAGGGGTATCCGTGCCACGTCCAACAGAGATGTTCGCGCCTTCGATCATCCCGACGCCCGGGTAGAGGGTCGCCTGATTTAAGTCCCGCAAATTTGGCGAGGGACTTACCCAACCGAGGCCAGTGGAATCGAACCAGTCGCCGGGCTGCCAGCCTTGCATGGCTACTACCTGAAGGCGCGCTCCGATGCGGCGCTCGCCATTAAACATTTTTCCGAGTTCGCCCATGGTCATGCCGTGGCGGGGCGGTTCGGGGAAATAATCGGTGAAATTTTCGCGGCCCTCGTCGGAGACCGGACCTTGCACGAAGGAACCGGTGATCGGGTTTGGACGATCGAGAATAATGACTTCGATCTCAGCCTTGGCCGCGGCTTCGAGAAAAAATCCCATGGTGGTTTCGTAGGTATAGAAACGCACGCCCGCATCGGCCAGGTCAATTACGACGGCATCGAGCCGCTTCAGCACGTCGATCGATGGACGACGCTGCGCATCCTTGGCTCCATAGACGCTATAGACCGCAATTCCAGTGGGCGGATCTTTTGTGTTCTTGACGTCGGTTGTGTCGAGTGTTCCGGCGACTCCATGCTCGGGACTGAAGATGACATCGAGTGAAATTCCTGGAACATTGGCGAGCACGTCGACGGTTCGACGTCCCTCCGAATCCACGCCTGTTTGATTGGTCAACAGGCCGATGCTGCGGGGAGCACTGCCACGCGCGGGATGCAGGGCTAAGAAATTGGTTTCCTCGAGAACGTCGATTCCGGTTTTTACGGTGCCATTCCTCACGGCCAATTTGCGCGCCGCACTTTGCATTTCGTTGTAGCCGGTGATGGAAGTCTG
>Ga0182024_10009579_pt1 | contig 19996 bp, 15 predicted proteins | sample P32metaG_FD_120480 | JGI IMG/M metagenome (GOLD analysis project Ga0182024, IMG submission 120480) | Permafrost microbial communities from Stordalen Mire, Sweden - P3-2 metaG (Illumina Assembly) | ecosystem: Environmental > Terrestrial > Soil > Wetlands > Permafrost | place: Sweden: Stordalen... | reverse complement strand
TACCTGCGTCTGCGGAATTCCGAACACTCAGGTTGGTACCTGCGTCTGCGGAATTCCGAACACTCAGGTTGGTACCTGCGTCTGCGGAATTCCGAACACTCAGGTTGGTACCTGCGTCTGCGGAATTCCGAACACTCAGGTTGGTACCTGCGTCTGCAGAATTCTGAATCCTCAGGTTGGTACCTGCGTCTGCGGAATTCTGAATCCCCAGGTCAGTACCGTTGGGAAATTGCTCCCCTGGATGGCTGAAATTACTAAGGCAAAGCACTAAGGCAAGAAAAGCGATTGCAGTTCTGCATTTTTGTTGATCCGGACTTTGAAGCAATCGGTTTTGTTGCGTTCATCGAATTTATCTGCGATTGAGTGTATCTGTTCGTCGAGCCAGTCGATCAGCGTTTGCACGTTGTACTGCCCACTGGCTTGATGAAGCGGGAATGCATCGGGCAGACGCAATGTAATCTCTTTTGTGGTCTCTTTGAGACGATTGAACAGCAGGCTCGATGCCAGATAGAAATCGAAAGCATCCGTTAGCGTCGCTGCCTCGAGCGCCCAAACTAAATGCTTGCCGAAAAGTGTGGTCGCCTCTGCTAGATTGTTAACGATTGTCAGATAGTTGATGTGGCTGGCGATGAACTCAAGGAAGTTCCTGTTGTGCGCCACTAATGGGCATCCCTTGCGATGATAGGCTAGTGCTCGTTCGAGCTGTCCCGTCCTCACCAACGGCAAAAGTAGCACCGCCCAGATTGTCTTCGCCGACGATGAACAGGCAAGTGGTTTTGTCAGCAGTGGTGCGGCGGTATTAATGCCTTCAACATCTCGACCGCAAAATATCTGATATGTGACCCGATCGAAAATCTGGCATGTCTGGCAGTTGCTCAATCCTTCCCGAGTATACTCGCTGTCTGCTGAAGCGCTGTTCGGTGATGCTTGCCATAGTTGATAGGTGCGCTCCGCCTCCTGCGTCAATCCCCTGTGCTGGTAGTGCCAGGTCTGCAGTTGGTAGATTGCATGCAGACCGCCAAGATACGGCTCAAATCTACGCGTAGCATCCTCCAACAGTTCAGCAATTTTGCTCAGCGAAATTTGTGGGAATTTGATCGACGCCTCGATTATAAATTTATAGTTCAACATAAGGGCCCACTCATCGAATTTGCCTGGATGTCTATCGTGCTGCGCCAGGCACCACGAAAAGGCCACAATTGCCTTGTCTGGTTGCCCACTGAAATAGCAAGCACTGACTAGCTCCCGCCTGGCATCGTAGCCAAGCTCAAGTTCGTTGTGCGAGTCCGCAATCTTTACTGCTTGCTCAAGTAAAGCCGTTTTCTCCAGGCGGCCAAACTCAATGCGCTTAGCCTGCCGCAAAAGATCATTGATGTGAGCTTTGGCGTCGATCATCAGTTCTCAGTCACTGCTCAAGTAAGTACTCATTTGCTCCCTAACTACTCATTTGCTTCCTAACTACTCATGCTCCTTAACTCATGCTCCTTAACTACTCAGTCGCCGCTTAACTAAGGTAAGAAAAGCGCTTGCAATTCTGCACTCTTGTCGATCCTCCCGCTGAAGCGATCGGTCTTGTTGCGTTCATCGAATTTAGCTGCAATGGAGTGCAGTTGCTCGTCGAGCCAGACAATAAGCGCCTGGACATCGTATCGTCCGCTATCTTGACGAATCGGAAATGTTTTCGGTAGACGCAAAGTGACATGCTCTTTTTTCTCTTTGAGACGAGTGAAAAGCAGTCTTGACGCCAGATAGAAATCGAAGACATCCGTTAGCGTTACTGCCTCCAGCGCCCACTCTAAATGTTTGCCAAACATCTTGACGGCGTCTTCCAGCTTGTTAACGATGGTGGCATAGTTGATATGGCAAGCAATAAATTCCAGGAAAGTCATGTTCGTTGAGATCAGTCGATATCCGGTCTGATGATAGGTTCGTGCTCGATCGAGCTCTCCCAATCTAACCAACGGCACAAGGACCGACGCGAAGATTACCTTCCCTGTCGATAAGCAGGTAACTCTTTGCGCCAAGACTGGTGCGGCAGCATCAATGCCCTCAGCGTAACGGCCACAAAAAAATTTGTGCATCACCTCGTCCAAAATCTCGCATGCATGGCAGTTGCTCAATCCTGTTCTGGAGCCATAGACGCCGCACGGCGCTTCTTGCCATTGTTCGTAAGTACGTTCCGCCTGCTGCGTCAAACCAATGTGATGATAGTGGCCTGTTCGCAGTTCGTAAAGCGCCCGCAAACCTCCTTCGAACGGCTCAAATCGGCGTGTAGCATCTTCGACTAGCTCGTCAATTTTAGTCAGTGGAATCTGCGGGAATTTGATCACGGCCTCGATTATCCATTTGTATGTCCACATAAGGAGCCATTCATCGAATTTGCCTGGATGTTTGTCGTGTTGAGCCAGGCACCATGAAAAGGCGACAATTGCCTTGTCTGGTTGCCCGCTGAAATAGCAAGCTTTGACTAGCTCTTGTCGTGCATTGTAGGCAAGTTCAATTTCGTTGTGCGCGTCTGCAAGCTGCACTGCTTGCTCAATTAAAATCGCCTTCTCCGGGCGGCCAAGCTCAATCTTCTTGGACTCGTGTAAAAGAATGGATATGTGTGATTTGGCGTCGATCATCAGTGCTCATTCCCTCCACAACTAGGACAAGAAAAGAGCTTGCAGCTCTTTGTTTTTGTCGATCCGACCTTTGAAGCAATCGGTTTTGTTGCGGGCATCAAACTTAACTGCAATTGAGTGAACCTGGTCGTCGAGCCAGTCTATAAGCGCTTGTACCTTGTATTTTCCGTTGCCTCGATGCTGCGGAAATGCTTCCGGCAGACGCAACGTGACCTCTACTTTAGTCTTTCTGAGACGACTAAAAAGCAGACTCGATGCCAGATAGAACTCAAAAATATCTGTCAGATCCACTGCTTCAAGCGCCCAGATCAAGTGCTTTTCGAAAAGCTTGACCGCGCTGTCCAGTTTGTTGATGATTGTCAGATAGCGGATGTATCCTCCGATGGAATCGAGAAAAGCCATGTTTGTGCAGACAAGCGGATATCCTGTGCTTTGGTAAGTCGCAGCTTCTTCCAGCCGTCCCAATCTAACCAATGGCTCCAGCACCAGGGCGTAGATTGACTTGCCGGTCGCTTCGCAAGTGACTGTTTGTTTTACAAGTGGTGCCCCGACATCAAGCGCCCTGGCATAGCGGCGGCAAAGAACGTTATGCCTTGTCTCAAAGTAAACTTCGCATGCTACGCAGTTGTTCAGTCCGCGCCTATATTCGTGAGGTCCTCGCGGTGATGACAGATATTTTGCGAAAGACTCCTCCGCTTGCTCCGTAAATCCCATGTGGTGATATTGTTGTGTGCGCGCTTGATGGAGCGCTCGCAAACCACCTTCAAACGGTTCGAATCGACGCTCGGCATCTTCCATAAACTCGTCAATCTTTTCCAATGGAACTTGCGGGAAATTGATCAGAGCCTTGATTATCCATTTGTACTGCCACATCAATTCCCACTCATCAAATTTACCTGGATGTTTATCGTATTGCGCCAGGCACCATGAAAATGCCACCACGGATTTGCCTGGTTGCCCGCTGAAAGTGCAGGCGCGCACCAGTTCCTGCCTCGTCGTGAAGGCTAGCTCTAGCTCGTTATGGGAATCTGCCAGTTGCACCGCTTCCTCAAGTAAGACTATCTTCTCAGGGCGGCCATTCGCAATCTTCTTGGCTTGCTTTAAGAGATCATCAATGTGAGTTCTTACGTTGATCATGAAATCTCATTTGACGGCAAGAAAAGCGCTTGCAATTGCGATTGGTCGATGCGCCCTTTGAAGTAGTCGGTTTTGTTTCTGGCATCGAATTTGGTGGCAATGGAGTGTAACTGCTCATCGAACCAACTGGTCAGCGCCTCCACGTCATATTCACCATCCCTTTTATAGAGAGGAAAAGCTTTTGGCAGCCGCAGTTTGATCATCTGCCTGCTCTCTATTAGCCGCGTGAACAGTAGCCTCGATGCCAGGTAGAATTCGAAAACATCCGTCAACGCTGCTGCTTCTAGCGCCCAGATCAAATGCTTTCCAAACAACTTCACGGCCTTGTCCAGGTCGTTGACGATCGTCAGGTAATTGATGTGGCCTGCGACCGAATCAAGGAAAGTCAAATTCGTCGAGATCAGTCTATATCCGGTGCGATGATAGATTTGTGCTTTATCGAGTTCTCCCAGTCGAACAAGCGGTACCAGCACCATTCCGAAGATGGATTTGCCAGAAGATTCGCAAGTTACTTGCTGGGCCAAAAGCGGTTTGGCGGCATCAATGGCTTCACGATCGCGACTCCAGAGAATATGATGGTAGACATCGTCGGAGATTTCGCATGCTCTGCAATTGCTCATACCTTTGCGGAAACCCCAGACGCCACGCGGTGACGACTGCCATTCTTCATACGCGCGCTGCTCCTCATCCATCAATCCCATGTTCTGGTACTGCCAGGCACGCAGTTGATAGAGCGCTCGCCGGCCGCCTTCATACTCTTCCAGTCGACGTCCGGCATCTTCCATAAACTCGGCGATCTTCTCCAAGGGAATCTGGGGGAATTTGATCAGAGCTAAGACGACCCATTTGTACTCCCACACGAGCAACCACTGATCAAATCTGCCTGGGTTCTTGTCGTTCTGTCCCAGGCACCACGAAAATGCGATAATCGCTTTGTCTGGATGCCCGCTAAAAGTGCATACTCGCACCAGCTCCTGCCTGGCTGTGAAGCCAAGCTCAATCTCGTTGTGAGAGTCTGCCAGCTGCACTGCTTTCTCAAGCAGAACAGCCTTTTCCGGGCGGGCAATGTCTATGAGTTTGGCTTGCGCCAGCAAATCATTGATCTCTACCCCTACGTTAATCAAAATCAACTCCTCATTCAGTTGATACCAGACTGGCATCAATCAGAGTAAGCAATCCTTGATTCAAAATCGTCATCTCCTTGATGCTCAGTGGGTGATGGCCAAGCAAAAGTGCTTGCACATAGAGCATCTCGATTGTACGTTGCAAAAGGTTTTTGTCTTTCATGCGGGCCACTTTTCGAACAAGGGCATTGTTGTGATTGAAAATGAGTTGCGAATATGGATTCTGCGCACCAGCTAAGGCAAGAGTGTCGAGTATGGCAGACCACATCTCACCGGAGACTTTCTTCGACTGTTCGATTGAGCGCAACGCATCAGCTGAGGCATTGTTGCTGTAGAGGGTGGGAAGAGCTTCAGGATTGAATTTCTTCATGTCGGCGCCGCATTGAAAGGGACGCAGCACAACGTCAGCCAGGCGCAGAAAATCAAAACATTCAGTCTGCTCATCCAGAGTCAGCTCCTCAAGATTGTGAGCGAGGCTTTCGGGATCCACCTTTTCCACAGCTTCATCGGGAAAGACGTCTGTGTATTTGACCATCAGCTGCGCATCATATACGTAGCTGGCATTAACGATCACCATTCCTTCTGCCTGGGCGACAGGGGCAATCTGGCGAAAGTGTTCCACGCGTGTAACATAACGCACCACGTCAGAGTGCTGGCGATATTGGGCTAACGTCAATTCTCCTGCCGATGTTTGAAATGGCAACCATTTGATGAATAATTTGTAGAACTCATCATCTTCCACTGCCAGAGCCTTTATCGAAAGACCGTGCAAGGCAATCAGATGCTGCAGCCGCATGGGATTGTTAATTGCCAGATCAATAAGGTAGCCGCGCAGCATTTGGCCGATCTGTTCGCGTGTGCGTACCAGCTTGTCGTCTTCATAAAATGACTCACGTGATGCGGTTGGACGCAGGTCGTTGGCGTTGATTATGCATTTGACGAAAAAGGCCCATTCAGGAACGAGATTTTCAACGCCCTCCGATAAAAGCATATTCTTCAAATAGACTCGATGCTTGCGTTTGGTGGCACTGCTGGGCGCGTATGGCAGTACATAAGCAACGCCGTCAACATCTCCAACAGGTGAACTGAGGGGGATACAGTCGAAAAAGGACATGCCAAATGTCCGGTTGCCGTAATCGAGCATCTTTCTTACTTGATCTTTTTTGGGAAGGTTGTCCTGGCGCCATGGTGCTCCTTCCTCGTTAATCCAAAGCCGCGAGTCACCGCTTGTCAAATAGATTGGATAAGGCAGAAATTGACCGAAGTGCAAGATCATCTTGTGCACTTTAGCAACGTTGAAATACTGCTCGCAGCCTGCCTTGGCCTTAATATAGACTTGCGTCCCGACTTCAATATCTTGCTTGGAAGTGCGAATGGAATAAGTTCCGTCCTTGTTCCCGCGCCATTCAATGGTGGGTGCGCCCGCTTTGTACGACCGTGTCATTACCACTACTTCGTCGGCAACAATAAAGCAGGCGAGCAGCCCAATGCCGAACTGCCCCAGGAAATCAGTGGGCCTCTCCCAGAACTCTGCGTTTTTCGAGGTCTGTCCAATAGTCGCTAAAAATAGATGGACCTCTTCCTCTGTCAGCCCGACTCCGTTGTCTATAAATGTAAGGGTGCCAGACCCGGTGCCCCGCGATTCTGTCACCTCGATCTCGATTTTGCCTTGATAGTCGGGTTCGTGGATCTTTCGTGCCGAGATTGCATCGACGGCGTTTTGCAGGAGTTCGCGTACAAAAACATCCTGACTCGTGTAGAGGTGATTGGAGAGAAGATCAATTAGTCCGCCCAGGTTGACTTGAAACTTGAAACTCAAAATTTGCTCCTCAATTAATAAAGATCATCCAGGGTAATATGCCTCGGCTAATGTCCTTTTACGACACCGGTTTTTCCAATTGATCGTTCCACACAGGATTTGCTGGTGGAATCGCTGCTGGAATTGCTGCTGGATTGGGTTAAGGACCGGGAAAGGCAATGATTTTTCCAGAAGTTGTCTTTATCGCCAAGATATGGTTCTAAGTCCAGCCCTACATCCAGACCTTCCTGGCGCCGGACGCCATACAGCTGACCCAGATTCCAAGGTGCGAGCAGCAGCGAAAAGGAAAAGCGATGCATGGACCGATCTTTCATTCGTCGTAGCTCCTCCTACCAGCGATGATATGCCGGATGCCCCGGCTTGACGGCGACAAAGACAGCCTGGCTGGTGGCGCAAAGCTCGCCCTCGGAGTAAACCTCACCGGCCACGGTGGCACTGCGTTCTTTTGATTGCACCACCCGCGCTACCAGTTTCAAGGGGAGAGCGGAGGGTGTGGGGCGCAAGAATTTAACGGTATATTCAGCAGTCACCGTGCATGGTGGCTTATCCAATCCATTCTTTTGCATCAAGTGCCAGGCGGCGCACCAATTGCAGTGGCAGTCGAGAAGGCTGCCGATCAGCCCACCGTAAAGCGCTCCAGGAAATCCCTGGTACTTCGGCTCAGGGATCCACTCACAGACAAGCGTGTCATTGTCGGGATAACTGGCAATGTGCAAGCCATCTTTATTGGCTGGTCCACAACCGAAACAGATGCTCGCTGCCGCGAACTGTTCTTGTAAGCTGGCAGTCTTCTGGTTCATTCTTATTTGGCTGCATCCCAGAGTTTCTGAACCGTTGGCGGCAATTTGTCCATGTGTTTGAGAAACTGGGTTACCTGCCACATTTCCTTTTCGCTCAACATATCTTTGAAGGTAGGCATACCGGTAAATTTGATACCGTGCTTGATCTTCCAATAAGTCTCAGCTTCCCCATCGTCTGTAACCGGATGCTTGGCAAATGGCGTTGGCAGTGGACCAAAGCCGGCACCAAACGAAGGTGTAGGGCTGGAGGGCGTTCCGTGACAGCCGGAGCAATTGCTTGCGTACACCTTCTCGCCGGCTAAAAGAGTTGGTTCATCTGCGGCGACAGTGCTTTGGTCCTTTGCTTCTCGATTAAGAACTGCGCTAAGGTCATGGCCAGCGGCCCACTTCTCCATGGGCAAGGGCGGCGTATCCATGGCCGCTGGAATCCAACCGTTGGTGATTGTGATATACACGCCGAGCGCGATAATCAGCAACGTGCCAACGACTCCAATTATCAGGACAATTAGCAACTTACTCATAACACGCATCCCTTTATGAAGAAGACTGTAGAAGCAGGCGGGACGCCTGCGCTCCCGGATCCTCGATGCAGGCGAGACGCCTGCGCTCCCGGGTGCCGGTTTACCTTTCCTTTAGATACTCATACGCTGCGGTAGTGAGAAATTCGGGGAAGTGCTTGCTTTCCACAAGCCCATCCAAAATTTCAGCAGCTTCAGCATATCGTCCTTTCCCTGGGGTGATCAGCTTGGCTAGCTGCTTCTCCTTCAACGCTTTATAAAGCTCAAGAGTGATCGGTGTGCCGTCATCCAATTTAGCTTCGCGATTTATCCATTGCCAGATTTGTGCACGTGATATCTCCGCGGTGGCTGCATCTTCCATTAAGTTGTGGATGGCAGCGGCTCCGGTTCCCCGCAGCCAAGATTCGATGTATTGCAGCGCCACATCAATATTGCTCAGCAAACCGGTCTGCGTGATCTTGCCACCATCAATCTTCACATCGAGGAGTATTTCGGCATTAGCGACAACGTCGTCACGCTGCTTGGATCTTTGATGGGGGTTTGAGCCAAGAACTTTGTCGAATTGTTCGCGGGCTACAACGACAAGATCCGGATGCGCCACCCAGGTGCCATCGAACCCGGATGTAGCTTCCAGCTCTTTGTCTTCACGCACTTTAGCGAAGGCGATTTCATTGATCTTCTCGTCTTTTCTGCTGGGAATGAATGCCGCCATTCCTCCCATCGCATGGGCACTTCTTTTGTGGCAGGTTTTGACCATCAGCTGAGCATAGGCGCGCATAAATGGAACTTGCATAGTTATCTGCGATCGATCGGGCAGCAGGAACTGCTTGTGGTTGCTCAGTTTCTTGATCATACTGAAGATGTAGTCCCAGCGCCCGGCGTTGAGCCCGGCCGCGTGATCTTTGAGTTCATAGAGTATTTCATCCATCTCAAAAGCGGCCAAAATCGTTTCGATTAAGACGGTGGCGCGGATGGTGCCTGGTAGTTTTAACTTACTCTCTGCGAAGTTGAAAACATCGTTCCAGAGCCGTGCTTCGAGATGGCTCTCCATTTTGGGAAGATAGAAGTATGGTCCGGTCTTGCGGGCGATCGTTTCTTCGGCATTGTGGAAAAAGTAGAGCCCGAAGTCAAAAAGGCTTGCCGATACTGGCTTTCCTTCAATCAAGACGTGCTTCTCAACCAGATGCCAACCTCTCGGTCGCACCACCAAAGTTGCCAGCTCCTCTTTTAGCTTATAGGATTTGCCCTCAGGGCTCTGGAAGGTAAGCGTGCGCCGCACCGCTTCTTTGAGGTTGATCTGCCCCTGAATGACATTTGTCCAGGATGGTGTGAGGGCGTCTTCCAGATCGGCCATGAATACTTGGGCGCCTGAATTGAGCGCATTAATCATCATTTTTTGCTCAACCGGACCGGTGATTTCAACTCTGCGATCAAGCAAGTCTTTTGGCGTAGGAGCCACCGTCCATACACCTTCACGAACCGATTTAGTCTCAGGCAGAAAGTCCGGGAAATTACCTTTATCAAGCTGCGCTTGTCTTTGCGCGCGCTTCTTAAGGAGCTCTTCTCGTTGCCCATTGAACTCGTAGTGGAGTTCAGAGATGAAGCTGAGCGCATCGGAGGTAAGAATTTTGGCGAACTCGTCAGTTACGGTGCCGACGATTTCTATTTTTTCTAGTGTCTTCATATTTGACCTGCGGTTGTTGATGAAATTGGGCTGAAGGATCCCTCAAATTCAAGCTATCCAGCGGTGCTACAATACAGGCTTTTAAGACATTTTTCTTTAAGCAGGAATTTCCATGGCAGCCAATAATTGGGCAAGCATAACGGCAGTGAGGATGAGCCATCAAGCTTACCGACCCTATGGTGATCTGGTTAGTGCTGACGAAACGTTGCCGTTCAAGTTCGCCAACAACGGCACGGCAAAGCGATTTAACCATCTCAGCGATGTTAATAATCTGAGACCAGGCAAGGCGTCGCTCAATCTGTGCGTCTTTCGTTGCACACCCCTGCCCCAACTGCCGCTTGAGATCAAGCTTTTGGAGAAGCATCAGCACTCCACTCAAGTGTTTATCCCCATGACCGACGAAGGGCGCTTTCTCACCATCGTCTGTCTTGGTGAGGATGAGCCGGATCTGTCATCGTTGGCGGTTTTTTTGACAGAAGGCGCCCAGGGCGTCAGTTATAGACCAGGAGTGTGGCATTATCCAATGACGGCGCTGGAAAAACAGATAGATTTCTCGTGCCTGGTTTGGGAAGACGGCACCGCCGACGATTGCAAGATCGTTACCTTGGCCCAGCCAATTCTTGTCACAGTTTGACTTCATTTTTCCGCTAAAATGTGATGAGCGAGGTCTGAAAGGTGCCCGCTTGGCCAAGCAGCAACGATTTGCGACCTTTCCACTTTTCAGGAGTAGACAAAATGAAAAACGCATTGCTGGGAGCTTTAATGGCTCTTACATTGACTGCTGGATTGGCCAATCCATCCCTGGCTGAGAAGTCCAAAGATTCTTGTGCACAGTGCAAGAAATGCGCAAAACTGTGCACAACCAAATTGGCTTATTTCAAATAGAAGGGCGGCAAATATGCTGATGCTGAGCGAATTAAGCTGATGGAAGACTGCATCGCCCTATGCAAGAAGCGCGAAAAAGACACCAGTGCCGAAACAGCAAAAGCTTGCGCTGATGTCTGCACCAAATGTGCCACCTCTTGCGAAGAGCTGAATGATTCGAGCTTGAAGCAATGCATCGCCATATGCAAGAGCTGCGCTGACATGTGCGCGAAGTAAGTTGATCAAGGGGGGGCTTATGCCCCCCTTCTTCCCTGTGATGCGTACAAAATCAGTTTATCTGGCCTAACTGAATCGAGCCTACCGGATAGGGGTCATCCCACAGGCGGGTTGATGTTGAGCGATATTTGTACAAAAATCGCTCACCTTCAACTGTCTGCAACCCTGTATTTATGGGCCGTCTGGAGCGGAAAAAAAGTTCAATTCCACCAACCAATTTTGGAACTCCCAGAGATTCAGCGTTTCTGAGGGTTGATGTTGTAAGACATATGTCCATAAATCGCTCAACTACAACCGTTGGGAAATCGCACCCCCGGCTGGCTAAATTTCCGGGATATTCGAAGGAATATGCGTTCACGCCCTGTGATTTGCGATGGGCATACCACCGGGTATAACATACGGTAGTTCTCGTATCCTGGATCCACACACATGCTGCGCGACAAATCCAAACCACGACAAATCAAACTCGACAAGCTGTCAGGCCCACCCCCTGTAAGAATGCTCGAGGAAATCAGACAAACGGCCCTCAACAGTGGAGCAACCGTCGAGCTGCCGTTTGGCGACGACATGCAGACGTTGATTCTCACGGTCAGTCGTGAGTTTTCAAAAGGCACCTGGGTGTGGATGCTCTATAGAGATGACGGCTTTTCGTCAGGATTAGAATGGAGTCACGCCACCCATGACTGCAACTATATCCACACGCTGGTTACCAATTCCAGCCCTGGCTTTGTCGTTTCGAAGAGCGCCCCATCCCAACACGAACTTGGTTACGATTCCCAGGACCAATCAAACAATATTCGAAAAGGCACTCTTGAAGGCAACCTGAAGAACATCCAGATCTCCAACCTGCTCCAGTCGATGAGCATGGGACAGATGACCGGTCGATTGGAGATTGTTTCCAGCAATGACACAGCCAGAATATTGTTTGTTACAGGCAAGCCTGTTCATGCCACGCTCAGAGGTGCAGAAGGCAACGAAGCGATTATGCAAGTGTTTGCCTGGGAGGAGGGTGAGTTCTCCTTCTACAATGAGCCTGTCAACGTCACTGCTACAGTGACGCGCGGATTGACCGCACTGATGATGGAAGGCGCGGCTTATGTAGATCACCTCACCTATCTGAATACTGCTGGTTTGAGTTATGAAGCCTATCCTGTTCGCGTGCGTGATGTCTCAAACGAAGAGCTGGTCAAGCTCTTGAAGAATGGCGTCGATTGCCCGATGGATCTGCAGCTGTCTATTTATCAAAGTATAAACGGCACACACAATTGGGCAGATCTCTCCAGGGGCATATCGGTCAAGAAAACAGAGTGGGTGCCGATCCTGTTCAATCTGATTAGCGAGGGACTGATTCGCTTCGATAAAGCGTCGCAGAGCTCCTCTGCTCCAGCGATAAAGAACAACATTGACTGGTCGATCATACAAGCGATCGAACATGGCATGCGCCGCTCTGATACTGGGCTACACACATACGCGGCGCTTTTGTGGTCGCTGCAGCAAGAATTTTACCGCTTTGAGGGCGAAGGTTTGCCGTTTTCATTAGTGGTGTTTGGGTACTGTTTAAAATCGGAGAAGCCTCATCCTGAATATGCAGCTTCTTTCATTCCCTTTCGCGCCCGGGCAATCGCTGACCTGCGAGAGAAAGTGTCAAGAACCAAAAGAAAGTACGATCTTTTGTGTCATCACGGCGCCTTTGCCTACGCCATCGTGCTTCCGATGACGGCAAGAGATACGGCAAAAAGAGTAGCCGAGATTCTTGCTGACACGTGTGCCAGTATTGCTGTGACCGACGAATATCCACTCAATCAAATTGAATTTCGTGCCGGCATTGCCAACATACCGCAAGACTGCAGCTCCCTGGAAGAGATGCTGGCACTGGCTCAAAGAGCCAAGCCGTTAGCCTGAGTTGCTGGTTTCAATCATTGATGGCATTGCATATGATGGGCGAAATAGGGATTTGAACCAGGGAAAATAGGGGATAAATACCGGAGTAGTTTGGGGATTTCCGAGCAGAAAGATGAGAAAACGCTCTCGCCATGATGCAGGTGCTTCCTTAGTTTTGGTCCTGGCCATTTTCGGATTCCTGGCCCTGTTGATCATGCTCTTCTGCGTCAAGTTCACTGGCTTTATGGGAAGCTATCACGAGCAGAGATCAGCGATCGAAGCGGCTGCTCTGGCAGCAGTGAAAGATCTATCTGCCATTGTCATAACCGATCCTAATTTTGGCCTGGTTGGGCTTTTCGATTCCAGCCCGATTGGCTCTAACACCGTCGCTGGTGATGGTTTCGACACCTCAGTGACGGGAATCAATACTCTTTTGGGCACCATTAGACTGGATCTAATAATTTCCGATTATCTTCAAGATCCCCTGATGAACCAATTGGCGATCACCGATTACAACAATGCTCTGATTACCCAAACAAACCTTGTCACAGCCCTTAACGCTGCCATCGCCCCTGGTGGCACGGTACATCAACTTGCCTTAGTCAACCCCTTCAGTGCTGTGGCCGTATCAGCAGTTTCTTACAGGCTCTGGTGTGCGGCCAACATATAATACGGAAGGAATTGCCGTCGACTTTACGGTGCGGATGAGGCATTGATGCAGTGGCAGCTACATGAGAAGGAATAGAATCCGAAGCAGGCGAGACGCCTGCGCTCCCGGAAGGGATCGCATCAGAAATGGCGTCAGTGTCATTGAAATGGTAGTTGGGTTGCTGGTAAGCTGTTCGTCTTGCCGCTTCCGGTGATCCCAGTCAGGCTCAGTCCAGAGCCCAGGCAGTCATCGATCGATTAAACAAGAGCAGCTCAGGGTACGTCTCCAATGTCACATTGAAAAGTTTGACTGTCAATCCGACCACCATGCTTGCTACTGAAGCTTCCATGATACCGTACGGAGGAGTTATTCAGGGCAGCGTCACTGTAATTACACAGGTGACTATCACACCAGTGGTAATATCATATGTGTACAAAGGTCCACTTGATTTTCAGTCCTCTCAAACTTGTCCAATCACCTATGATGTTCCGAATACAGCTGGTGGGCAGCCAGTTCCTCCCTAAAAGAGATCTATGGTTCACTGAGTTGTGGGCAGAGAAACCAAATTTTGAGCGATGAGAATTCCAAATCTGATGGGCGCGATCGTCGCAGCGCTGCGTCTAGCGGTGGGTCTAGCGGTGGGTCTAAGGGCGACCAAACGATTAAAATCGTCGTTGGTACGGATGGAGAAATAGAGGCGCAAGTAGTGCGCAAGGCACCACCTGTGGTGGAGTCTGAACCGACGCCGGTGGTGGCGGATACTGAGCCGGAAGTTGCTGTGAGGGAATCTCAGTCTGCTCAGTCTGAGAAGCCGAGTGATTCAGTCTCGATCTCAAATTTGAAGAAAGGAAATCTGGGCCAGGCTTTTTCTAAGCGTCCCGGCCGCTCCGTCTGGCTGACTGGCAATAGAATTCCAGCTTTCCAGGGCGAGGAACTGGGCTTCCCTGGTTCAGTAGGTAAAGACAAGCACGCCTCTACCAGCGATTTTACCGAGGCTGCGCCTGCTATCGATACAGAGAATTCGGCAGCGGAAATGTTTTCTGGTGGATCCGGTTTATTCTGGTCTGTGAAGTTTCCGCAAGAGCCAGCACCGTCAGTGGTGGAGTCTGACGCGCCTGAGGATGCCGCCCCTGCGGCAGATATTAAACCAGAGGCTCAAGGGTCTGAGTCTAAGCCGACTACCCCCTCAGCCGGCTCGATCAAAAATGTGCAGAAGGGAAATTTAGGGCAGGCTTTTTCTAAACGTGCAGGCCGCAATGTCTGGCTGACTGGTGGAATGCCGGTTCTGGACGACGAACTGCTCGGTTTACTTTGGGCTCCGAAGGAAAAAGACATCTATGCCATCGTCGATCCGGCCAGCTCTAAGGTCGATTCTACTGCGCGTTCGGCACCGCCTCCCGCCGACGACGCAACAATTCCTCTGCTGCCGTTGCAGGACCCCCTAAACGAAAGTAAAGCGCCTGCTCAATACAGTCAAACCGCCGAAGCGTTAACGAAAGCCAAAATCGAGTTTGAATGTGGTCAGTTCGAAACTGCGTTGGCGCACTACGAAGAGGCCCTGGGCCTGCTAGAGGCAATGCCGCAGCCAGACGCTGAGCAGATCTGCCAATGCCTTGCTGATCTGATTGACGTCTACATGTTTCTTGGCAGACCGGAAGATGCGCTTGCAGCCTCGCGGCGCCTGCATGATGTCGACGGCGATCGTAAGAAAGACAAGAATTACATCATCGTTCTAATGAAGACCGCGGCGGCCTGCGAGCGGTCCGGCAATTGGGCGGTAGCACAAGAAGCCTATCTTGAAGCGAAGACGCTTGCAACAGCTTTGCTTGACGCTGACGATCCCCTGCATGCTCGACTGAACAGAGTCTTTGACGAAGTGCACAAAAAGCAGGTGACACCATCTGCGCCTGAAAAGAAAGACGAGGCACCAAATGTGGTGGCAGCCCCGCGCAGGCAGCCAACCGCCAATCGGCTCGAAAACCCCGCCCGGCTTGAAAAATCCGCTTCAGCACCTCCAAGCCGGCCGGATGCCGCCACTAATCACAGTCGCAATGTTGCTCAGGCTGCCGGTCGCCCATTTAACCTTCAAAGATTGCCGCTTCTCCACGCTCCATGGATTTTAGTAGCGCTCTCAGTTCTGTTTCTTTTTTGCTTAGCCAAGCTCTCCACCACACTTCCGTTTGAACGAAATAATGTTCCTGCCCAGCCTCCGGTGTTAAAGGGGACGCATTTCGAGTCGTGCGATAAAGAGAACACGATCAACTTCTCATCGGAAGATCAATGTGAGATCTACCAATCAGGAAGCCTTACGAATGCTAAATACACTTTGCTTGCTGGTGACCGCCTGGATCTAGCGACCTTGTTTGCCGGATACCTGCGAAGAAGCGAAGTCTGGTATCAATACGATGCTGCTGGACGGTTAGTAGCGCCTGACAAAAACGTCTTGTACAGCCCGATTTCGCCCGAGTGGGCGATAGTAACAAAAATGTGGTGGTACGCCAATTTTGCCAACCAATATTACAAAGAGGGGAGGCTTTATCCGGCAGACGCTGAGAAGTGCAAAAGGTCTGACGTCAACTTCGGCTATAGAAATCAAGTCACCGGTAAGGAAGATTCTGCCGCGATCATTCTGCAAAAGCAGAACACCAAGATAGACTTGATCACCAGGGGAAGCAACGAGCGGCACTGGCGCCCGGGAGCAATCTTCTGCCTTTGCAGCGACTACAAGAAGTTTCTGATCCAGGGATTTGATCACAATGGAAGCCCGTTGACCAGCTGCGATCCCGCTCGCTACTTCGTTGTTGACTGCGAAAACGGCATTAACCTGACCGAGGCAGACCAACGTAAGAAACAAGAGCAGCCGCACCCGGCCGGGAGCGAGACATCGACCAGGGTGTTGCTTTATCAAGGCGGCGATCTTGAAGGCAACGTTCAGTGGATCAGGCGGATCTTTCAACTGCTTCTCTGGACGGGGCTGTGCCTGAGTTGTTTTTGGTGCTACGCCAGCCACAGATCTAAACACAGGGGCAAAGCCAGGTTTGGCAGTATCATCGCAATCATTCTCGCTTTGCTCAGTCTGACAGCCTGGTATGCCATGGCCTTGCAGAGCTAGCGGGACTATTGCCTGCCCATCCAGTCGCGATTACTTGACGGCTAAATTTAAATTGACGATTATTGCCTAGAGACATAAGTTTTGCCGATTTTTATGTCCATACTGGACTTAAGCTTAAGTCCAGTCCATAGGCAATATTTTCCACTTCACAACCGAATCAGGGCGAAATGGTTCTTTGTATCAGTGCCACACTGCCAGATGCCTATTGTGTGACAACGATGCGCACCATCTGGGCACCAGAGTTAGGGTTGCCCGGTACTGCCTGATTGTCGTTACAAGCCAAACTGATTGGAACCATTGAACTTTATGGGATAGTTGAGCAGTGTATTGCCAGGCCATACTGTTCAAGGCCTGGAATAGTCAGGTTGAGTAGCCGCCTTGGCTGCAAAATCGTTGGTAGCCAGATATTGAATACCACCGGCGACAAAAGTAGTGGCTAAATCTAATAGTGGCATCAAGACAAGGAAGAACAGTATGTAGAGCACAGGAGCGAACTCTGCTAACTGCGATGCCCCAGTCTGACTTCGTCGATCAACTCTGCCAGTCGTCAGATGCATACTTCTCGCAACAACTACGGTTATTAATGGCTAATTTTCACGATATCTTAAACAGCCCATGATTGTCAATTCTGCTGCTTTTTAGCCAGGTGCAGTCACCACTGGTGCCCTGCCACACTGTAGTAATACCAGAGCATGGCCAGAAAGGAGACTGCAATCACAATGCTTAATGAGTTGAACTTTCCTGATCTGCTCATATGAATCGCAAAGATGATAGATAAACCTACTCCTAACCACATTAGACTGGGCACGAGCATTCGGATTGCTAAGGCGAAGAATTGCATGCCCGGCGACCCTATAAATACATGGATCGGCTTGGCCGTTTGGTTTGTTGGGGTTGGTACTGCGGCCAGCGTCTTGCGCTCGCCTCGGGTAATGTCGATGCCATCCTTCAATTCAATGGTGAAAGTCTGACCCGGCTCCGAACTTGTTAGTGGTTGTCCCTTGCTATCGAAACCCCTAATAAATAGACGGCAATAATCAAGGCAAAGGCAGTGGATTGCACCTGGTCGCCAAGCTGGCTCCCTATCCCATGCCTGCCCACTTTTGACTCTTTGGGTCCATGATTTATCCGCTGCCGCAAATCGCTTGAGAATAAATTCGGCATGATCTCCCTTACCGGTGAACGGATTACTGTATGAAAATGCTGGTTGAGCCAGGTATTTTGCAGCATCTGTCGGGTAAATCTTGGCAGTCTTGTACTGCGATCCTGCAAAATCGGCATACCACCACATCTTTTCGATGACTTCAAGTTCTGGTGCAGTCTTTTTGTACAACACGGTACCATCTTCATCGACCAAACCTGCATCTGTCACTTGCAGCCACAATTCTGGCGAGTTTCGCGTGCAGCCCTCGACAATGGTTTTTAGATCACCCCAGCCGCCCGTGAGAGTTCTGTATTGGCAACGAGAATCGTGTTGATGATTCAACATTTGGCATTCGCTGGAGGTGGTAAACTTCACCATTTTCTGAGTGTCGCAGGCGTAGTATTGTTGGCCCACAAGAGTTCGTAGCGTGACCGTTTGACGTTCAAAATGTAATGCTGAAATGGTGCCGGCGATCAACACAAACAGCAGACCCGCCAGCGTTACCACCACAGGAACAGACTGCATCAGAGGAGACCGTGCTGCCCGCTCAATCCATTCGCCACCTCCAGGCACCATACTAGAGAATTTGGACAACCCGACCGATGATTCGCTTGTCCGCTCAGCGCCCATCTGTTTGCCGTGAAGCTTTTCTGGCTGATGCAAAGCCGACGACTCACCTTTTTTGCCTGGCAATGACGGTTTATCAATTTCAGGCAAAGAATGTTTTTGCTGCCTTTTGTACAGATCAGCAAAGGCATTATTTAATCGAGCATGCAAAGGATCTGCAGGCGGCAACAACTCGCCGGCAAGTGCAATCGCTTCAGCGTAAGCCTCTTGTGCTGCCGGTAAATTGCCGGACTGCTCAGAGGCCGCTGCTGTCTTCATCAAAACGATGATGTGATTCTTCTGTTTCTTTCGAGTGGGGTCGAGATCATGCAGACGCCTGAATGTCGCAAGCGCATCCTGCGCTCTACCCTGAAACATGTAGACTTCAGTTAGATCTGCCAGACATTGGCAGATCTGCGCAAGATCTGGTTCCTGACTTGTGTCTAGAAAGTGCAACGCTTGTTCGTAGTGGCCTAATGCACTGTCGAACTGGCCTCGTTCAAACTCGTAATTTGCTTGTGTCAACGCCTCCCGAGCCTGTTCGTTGGCTGATTCGCATTCCTGGATGATTTCTATGGCCGGTACCGCACCAGGTTCTGGCACCGCCTGTGATGCATTCGAAGCCACTTCCGCTGCCGCGCCCCAAGTCACAACCTGTGGTTTGTGGTCCACAGGTGCCGCATCAACCGTTACGGACTGTGGCATTGCGGATTCCACCTTAGGTGGGACAGACTGAGTCATCTGAGACGCCACCTGAGCCGCCAGGTGAGTCGCCATCCGATCTAGTCGCTGAAGTGGCACCACCAGGTCAGGAATTTGGGATTCCACGGGAGCAGATTCCACCTCAGCCGCCACCTGAGCCGCCAGGTGAGTCGCTATCCGATCTAGTCGCTGAAGTGGCACCACCAGGTCAGGAATTTGGGATTCCACGGGAGCGGATTCCACCTGAGCCGCCACCTGAGCCGCCAGGTGAGTCGCCATCCGATCTAGTCGCTGAAGTGGCACCACCAGGTCAGGAATTTGGGATTCCACGGGAGCAGATTCCCCCTCAGCTGCTACGTGAGCCGCTATCGCAGCAACCGGATCCCAATGATAGGATTCCACGGGAGCAGATTCCCCCTCAGCTGCTACGTGAGCCGCTATCGCAGCAACCGGATCCCAATGATAGGATTCCCCGCGAGCAGATTCCACCTCAGCCGGTATCGCAGGCTCCGATTGCAACGGCTGAGGCACATCGGATTCCACTTGGGCCGTGCAAGACTCCACCAGAGCAGATTCCACAACCGGCGGATCAGTTACCGCAACCGGCGCCGATTCCACGGGGTCCACCTCAGCGGCACCAGATTCTACCGCAGGCACCACCTCAGGTGCATCATCGGATTGCACCAATAGCTCAGGCCCATCCGATTCCAGCTCGGATTCCGCGACAACGGGCTGATCTGGTTCCGCAACCTGCGCCGATTCCACCAGCACCACCTCAGCAGGTGCATTCAATAGCTCCGATTCCACCTCGGATTCCGCCACAACCGGCTGGTCTGGTTCCACAACCTGCGCCGATTCCACTGGCACGACCTCAAGTGCATCGGATTCCACCAAGAGCTCCGATTCCACTTCGGATTCCGCCACCGGCTGATCTGGTTCCGCAACCTCCGTCGATTCCATCAGCACCACCTCAGTAGGTGTATCCAAGAGCTCCGATTCCAGCTCGGATTCCGCCACAACCTGGTCTGGTTCCACAACCTGCGCTGATTCCACGGGGTCCAGCTCACCGGCACCAGGTTCCAGCTCTTGCACCTC
>Ga0182024_10009578_pt1 | contig 19997 bp, 18 predicted proteins | sample P32metaG_FD_120480 | JGI IMG/M metagenome (GOLD analysis project Ga0182024, IMG submission 120480) | Permafrost microbial communities from Stordalen Mire, Sweden - P3-2 metaG (Illumina Assembly) | ecosystem: Environmental > Terrestrial > Soil > Wetlands > Permafrost | place: Sweden: Stordalen... | reverse complement strand
GCAATACGGAAACGGGCAATACGGAAACGGGCAATACGGAAACGGGCAATACGGAAACGGGCAATACGGAAACGGGCAATACGGAAACGGGCAATACGGAAACGGGCAATACGGAAACGGGCAATACGGAACCGGACAATTCGGAACCGGGCAATACGGAAACGGGCAATACGGCCTTTCGACCGCCCAGCAAAATCTTGGGCCGCAGCAGTACTTTACCAATGCCGACGCGAGCTCGGTCGGCGATCCCCACGACGCGTTCAACGGGACGTCGAACACGAATGGGAATTTGAGCAACCGCTGGGACGACATGCATTCGCACGGGCAGTTGCTCTCGAGCGATTCGTTCCGCGGCGGCTACCGCGTCTCGACGCGCGCTTGCCAGCCGAACTCGAATGGCGTGACGACGAATAGTTCGGCAACCGTGACGACCGACGGCGGGAACACGGCCGTCACGCTGAACGCCGACGGAACGTCGTCGGTGGTCCGTCGCGGACAACCTGTGACCTTGCAGGCCGGAACGAGCACCAGTCTCGGTAACGGCGAGTCGGTGACGCTGAACGCCGACGGCTCGCTCAGCGTTCAAATGCAGAACCAGAACGGCGGAACGATCGCCACGACCCTCAAAGTCAACAACGGCGGCGTCGACGTGAGCGACCATGCCGAGAACGTCGACCTCGGCGGCTATCTCGTTACGCGCAGCGAGGGAGCGGCCAATTAGGATTGCCAGGCTTCGTTACAGCGGCAGGAGCGAGCGCCGCGGTCAAGTAGGCCTACAACGATGCAAAAAGCGACCGGAACGATCAGATTGGCGGCGCTCGCCGCGACCTTGACCTCAGCATTGCTCGTCAGCGGCTCGGGTTGTGTGGGCCCCTCCGACAATATCGGGTCCATCAACACCGGTCCGACGGCTAATCCCAACAGCGATATGTCGGTCGAGGCGGTTTCTGGAGGCTCCGGAAGCCTCTTCCTACCAACCGTGAACGGCTACAGCGGCGCCATCACGACGACGGTGAGCGCGGGTTCGGGTGCGACCGCTACGATCGAGGACCAAACAAACGTCCCTGCGCCCCCGCCGGCAGTCAACGGTGCTCTCCTCTACATCTCGATCAGCGTCTCGAACAGCGTGACGTTCACGGCTTCGGGCTTGCCGTCGCTCGGCTTCATGATCAACGTTCCGCACACGCTGTCAGGCCAGTACTACCTCGCGTTCTACGATCCGACCGTTGCTTCGCCGTCCTGGAATCTCACCTGGATCGGCCCCGCTTCGAGCGGCAACAGCACGCTCAACCTCAACACCAACGCTCCCATCACGCTGCAGGCGAATCAAACCTACTGGTACTGCCTCTACTAAATCGACCAGGCGTAGGCGTTCCAGTTCTCGACGATTCCGTTCGGCCTGAAATTCCGAAGATCGTTATTGATTGGTTCGATTTGCCGTGGCCATAGCAAGTAGATAAAGGGCGCGTCGTTGGCGAGCAACTGCTCGATTTGGGCGTAGGCGCGCTTGCGAGTCGGCCGGTCATAATGCGATAGCGCGATGCGCTGCGCGTCATCCATCCTCGGATCGCAATAACGTGACCAATTCCAGCCCTTCGGTGGAAATTGGTTGCACAGGAGCTGGGTCGAATCGTCCGGATCGACGCCGGCAAACCAAGTCTCGAGAGCGGCGTCGAAATTACCGCTCGCGAGAATGCCGTGCTCCGCGGCGCTCGCATAGAGAAGGGTCACGTTGTAGCCCTTGATTTCGACGGCGATGCCGGCATCGCGCAACATCGCGGCGATCATCGTCACGCTCCGGCGGTCGATCGCGGAACCGGTCTGATACGCTAGACCGACGGTCAACGACCGGCCGCCGCGCCGCCGAATCCCGCTTGCGTCGGAGCCCCACCCGGCGGCATCGAGTAAGGCGCGCGCTGCGGGCAGGTCGCGCGCGGTTGTGCCGGCGTGCGGGTCGAAGGCCCACATGAACGCCGGTAGGTCCTCGGTCGCGGCAGTCGCCGTTCCGAAGGTGAGTTTCTGCACGAGTTCTTGTTTGTCGATCGCTAATCCGATCGCGCGCCGAACGCGGGCGTCATTGAAGGGGGCGCGTTTCGTATTGAACTGAAGCGCGTCGTAGCTATTGATCGGAATGAGGCGAATGTCCAAGCCGGGAATCGTTTTCAATTCGGGATAGACGGTGCTCGTCGGTTCGAAGAACCAATCGATCTCGTGCGAGCGCAACTGGTTGACGATCGTGTTCTCGTCTTGGACGAAGTGTACTTCGATTCGTCGAAGGTTTGGTTTGCCGAGGAAGTAACTGTCGTTTGCGATATAGTCGATCCGGTCGCCGTGGGCCCAGCGCACGAAGCGAAAAGGCCCCGTTCCGACCGGATGCTCGTTGAATGGAACACGATCGAGATTCTTGTAGCGATCGAGGAGATGCGCCGGCAGGATCATGAACGGCGAATCGCTGTGAGCGAAGAAGGTGTGTATCGCCGGCGCAAAGGGATGTTTGAGATGCACGATCGCGGTATAGGCGTCCGGCGTGTCGACGCGAGCGACGTCGTCGTATCCGTGGCGCGTCGAGACCGCAGTGTTCTCATTCATAATGGCCGCAAAACTGAACTTGACGTCGCGACTCGTGAACGGGGCGCCATCGTGCCAGCGAACGCCGTGTCGAAGGTGATAGACGATCGTCAACCCGTCCTGGGAGATCCCGCCGTTTTCGAGCGTCGGCACGGTCTGCGCGAGAACTGGAATATCTCGTCCCTCGGGATCGGTCGCGATCAATGGATCGAGGACGAACGTCTCGACCAACGACTCGATGACGGTGGTCGACAGGATGGGGTTGAGCGTCTTCGGGCTCCCCGAGACTGCGATGCGCACGACGCCGGGGATCGTCCATGCATGCCGGGCCGCGCTCGCGCCGGGCGCGCCGCCGACGCGCGTGCAGGCGCTCGCTGCCGCGAGCGCGAGCGCCAACAGGAGCGACCGCCGGCCAAGCTTCATTTAAGCCTGCTTGGCGCCGACCGGGTCAAAATCCGGCCGCCACGAAAGTCGTCGGCGTGCGCCCGTTGCATCCGCTCTTCGTGGCAGAAGTCGAAGGCGTCGACCTTCGGTCGGTCGTCGAGCCGAAGGCGCTCGACGAGTTCCGCGCGCTGATGGACAGCCACGCCGTCCTCGTGGTGCGCGGCCAAACGTTCGACGACTCCGAACAGGTCGCGTTTGCGCGGCGCTTCGACGGCGACGACATCCACCTCAAGAGCGGTCGAGCCGTGATCGACCAGACGAGCCGTCTCGGCGACGTCGCCCTTACGGACATCTCGAACCTCGACGAAACCGGGGCGATCATGGGCCTCGACGATCGGCGCCGGATGTACGCGCTGGCCAACCGGCTCTGGCACACCGACGTTTCGTTTCAAATCCCGGCGGGCCGCTACTCGATGCTCTCGTGCAAGAGCGTCGCTACGTCGGGCGGTGAGACCGAGTATGCCGACATGCGTGCGGCCTACGATTCCTTGCCGGAAAAGCAGAAGGACGAGATCGCGAACCTCCGCGCGTTTCATTCGATCGTCTATTCGCGTGAGACGATCGGCTTCGATCAATTCAGCGAACGCGAGCGCGGCGAGCTGCCGGGAGCCGAGCAGCCGCTGGTCCGCACGATCCCCCGATCCGGTCGGAAGGCGCTCTATCTTGCGTCGCACGCGTCGCACATCGTCGGCTGGCCGCTCCCTGAGGGGCGGCTGCTCTTGCGCGGGTTGACCGAGCTTGCGACGCAGCAAGAGTTTGTTTACCGGCACACCTGGCGCGTCGGCGACCTCGTCATTTGGGACAACCGCTGCACGATGCATCGTGGGCTTCCGTTCGATGAGGCGAACGAGCGGCGCGACCTGCGGCGGGTAACGACGCTCGACGTCGATCGGGTCGCCGCGACGGTCTAAGTTCCGGCGTGGCCCGCACCACTGTGCCAGCCATATGGCACAGTCGGCCTCTAAGGTGGGTGAAAATCCACCTTTTGATGGAGGCAACAGTCGAATGGAAGACGGGAACGCGCCTGCCGGCCCGGCCCCTGAGCCCGAGGACGACGAGGCGCAGGATATCCGCTACAGCCTGACCGCGCTCGGTGAGGCGGTCGTCTCCGAGCGCCGCGGCCGGGTTTTCCGGGGATTCGGCCCCTGCACGATGGCCGTGGTCGCATAGGTATTTGACGCTCCGGGGGCCTTGTGTTACGATTCCGTGGTTCCGGCCCACCTGCGGGTGGGGCGGACTTTGTGTGTGCTTGGAGAGTGCGTGCCGACCATCAGCCAGCTCGTCCGAAAAGGGCGAGAGAAACTCGAAAAAAAGGTAAAAGCGCCTGCTTTGCGCGTCGCGCAGACGGGGCCGAAGCCGGGTCACCCCGACTTGCCGCTGCGTACCTTTGAAGTCCGGGGAAACCCGTTCCGTCGCGGCGTTTGCACCCAAGTCAAGACGATCACCCCGAAGAAGCCGAACTCGGCTTTGCGCAAAGTGGCCCGTGTCCGCCTCACCAACGGTGAGGAAGTGACCGCCTACATCCCGGGGATCGGCCACAATCTGCAGGAGCACTCGGTCGTCCTGATCCGCGGCGGCCGTGTAAAAGATCTCCCGGGGATCCGTTATCACATCATCCGCGGGACGCTCGACACGTCCGGCGTTGCCAATCGCAAGCAAGGCCGCTCGAAATACGGCGCCAAGCGCGGCGCGAAAAAGTAAGGACGGTCGTCAGTGCCTCGTAAGGGAGCCGTCCCCAAACGGCAGATTCTGCCTGATCCGCGTTTCAACTCGAAGATTTTGGCGCGCTTCATCAATAAGGTCATGCTCGCCGGCAAGAAGTCCATCGCGGAGCGCATCACCTATCGCGCGCTCGATATCGTCCAAGAGAAAATGGGCCGCGAGCCGATGGACGTGTTCAATCAAGCGCTCGGCAACGCGATGCCGCTCGTCGAAGTACGTCCGCGGCGTGTCGGCGGCGCCACATATCAAGTTCCGATGGAGGTGCGTCCCGATCGCCGTCAGGCGATGGCGATGCGCTGGCTCATCACGTTCGCGCGCAACCGCCCCGGTCACTCGATGGAAGAGAAGTTGGCCGCGGAGCTGATGGACGCAGCGAACAACCTCGGCGCAACGATCAAGAAGCGCGAAGACACGCATAAGATGGCGGAAGCAAATAAGGCCTTCGCCCACTATCGCTGGTAGAACATGGCCTCCGTCGCACGCGAGTATCCGCTAGAGCGGACTCGAAATATTGGAATCGCCGCCCACATCGATGCCGGAAAAACGACGGCAACCGAGCGGATTCTCTTTTACACGGGGCGGACGCACAAGCTCGGCGAGGTGCACGACGGCGCCGCGACGATGGACTGGATGGTCCAAGAGCAGGAGCGCGGGATCACGATCACGTCGGCCGCGACGGCGTGCACCTGGCGCGACACGCGCATCAACATTATCGACACGCCTGGCCACGTGGACTTCACGGTCGAGGTCGAGCGCTCGCTGCGCGTTCTCGACGGCCTGGTCGCGCTGTTCGATTCGGTCGCCGCGGTGCAGCCGCAGTCCGAAACCGTCTGGCGTCAAGCCAACAAATATAAGGTCCCGCGGATCATCTTCGTCAACAAGATGGACCGCGTCGGAGCCGATTTCTTCAACTGCGTCACCAAGATTCGCGAGCGGCTGGGCGCGAACGCGGTCCCGATCCAAGTTCCGATCGGCGCCGAAGATAAATTCAAAGGTGCCGTCGACTTGTTCACGATGAACAAGATCATCTACAGCGACGACTCCGGATCGACGGTGGCGAGCGAGCCGGTCGAGCCCGGCGAACTACGCGAGGTCGCGCTGAGGTGGCGAAAAGAGCTGATCGAGGCGATCGCCGAGCAAGACGACGCACTGCTCGAAATGTTCTTTGCCGGTGAAGAGATCCCAGTCGAGCGCCTCAAAGCGGCGTTGCGCAAGGCTACGATCGTGGGCTCGGTGCTGCCGATGCTCTGCGGATCGGCCTTCAAGAACAAAGGCATCCAGCCGTTGCTCGACGCGGTCGTCGATTTCTTGCCGTCGCCGCTCGAAGCGAAGCCGATCATCGGCGTCGATCCGAAGGATCCGTCGAAGATCCTCGAGCGCAAGCCCGACGACAACGAACCGTTCGCGGCGCTGGCGTTCAAGATCGCGACCGATCCGTACGGTAATCTGACCTATTTCCGCGTCTATTCGGGAATGCTCGAAAAGGGCAGCTATGTCTACAACGCGCGCTCGGGGCGCAAGGAACGGATCGGGCGTATCTTGCGGATGCATGCCAATCATCGCGAAGACATAAACGGCATCGGTGCCGGCGACATTGCAGCGGCGGTTGGGCTCTCCGACACGCGCACCGGCGACACGCTCTGCGACGAGAAGCATCCGATCATGCTCGAGAACATCACGTTCCCGGAACCCGTCATCTCGCAGGCGATCGAGCCGAAGACGAAGGTCGATCAGGATAAACTGGGCATCGCCCTGACGCGCCTAGCGCAAGAAGACCCGACTTTCCGCATGCGGACCGACGAGGAAACGCAGCAGACGATCATCGCCGGGATGGGCGAACTGCATCTCGAGATCATCCTCGATCGGCTCAAGCGCGAATTCAAGGTCGAAGCGAATGTCGGCAAGCCGCAGGTCGCGTACAAGGAAGCGATTACGAAGAAGGTTGAAAAGGAAGGCCGCTTCATCCGCCAGACCGGCGGCAAGGGGCAGTACGGTGACGTCTGGCTGCGCCTCGAGCCGGGCGAACCAAAGTCAGGCTTCGTCTACGAGTTCAAGGTCGTCGGCGGCAACATCCCGCGGGAGTACGCGAAGGCGATCCAGGAGGGCATCCGCGAGGCAGCCGAGGGCGGCGTCCTCGCCGGCTACCCGGTCCTGGACTTCAAGGCGACCGTTTTCGACGGCAGCTATCACGACGTCGACTCATCCGAAATGGCCTTCAAGATCGCGGGCTCGATGGCGTTCAAGGACGCCAATCGCGCGGCCGGCCCGATCCTCAAAGAGCCGATTATGAAGGTCGAAGTCACGACGCCCAAGGACTTTATCGGGGCGATCAGCGGGGACATCAACCGCCGCCGCGGGGAGATCCAACATTCGGAAGAAGTGCCGGGTGGTGCGATGACCGTGAACGCGAACGTCCCGCTTTCCGAGATGTTCGGCTACGCGACCGACATGCGCTCGGCGACGCAAGGCCGGGCGACCTACACGATGGAGTTCAGTCACTACCAGAAGGCTCCGAAGTCCGTCGAAGAAGAGATCGTCGCTAAGACTCAAGGCAAGAAACCCGCCGCTTAGACCCCCCAAAACTGCTTAGGAATAAGGAAATAACGATACAGAATGGCTAAGGCAAAATTCGACCGGAGCAAACCGCACGTCAATATCGGCACGGTAGGTCATGTCGACCACGGCAAGACGACGCTCACCGCGGCGATCATCAATTGCCTGGCCACTGAGAATCCCAACATCCAGAAGAGGACGGTCGACGATATCGACAACGCGCCCGAAGAGAAGGAGCGCGGGATCACGATCGCCATCTCGCACCAAGAGTACGAGACGGCCAAGCGCCACTACGCGCACGTCGACTGCCCCGGTCACGCCGACTATATCAAGAACATGATCACCGGCGCGGCTCAGATGGACGGCGCGATTCTCGTCGTGTCGGCAACCGACGGGCCGATGCCGCAGACGCGCGAGCACATCTTGCTGATGCGCCAAGTCGGCGTTCCCTTCGTCGTCGTTTTCCTGAACAAAGTCGACATGGTCGATGATCCCGATCTGCTCGAGCTGGTCGAGATGGAAGTCCGCGAGCTCCTGAGCAAGTACGATTTCCCGGGCGACGACGTCCCGGTCATTCGCGGGTCGGCGCTCAAGGCGCTCAACTCGGGCGGCAAGCGTGGGGACCCTGATGCCGACCCGATCTTTGCGCTGATGGACGCGGTAGACGTGTACATTCCGACGCCGGAGCGGCAGGTCGACAAGCCTTTCCTGATGCCGGTCGAAGACGTGTTCACGATCACCGGTCGCGGCACGGTCGGTACCGGACGCGTCGAGCGCGGTCAAGTCAAGGTCGGCGAGGAAATCGAGATCGTCGGTCTTTCGGACAAGGCGCGTAAGTCCGTCGTGACCGGGATCGAGATGTTCCGCAAGCTGCTCGATTTCGGGATCGCCGGCGACAACATCGGCGTGCTCCTGCGCGGCATCGAGCGCAACGAGATCGAGCGCGGTCAAGTGCTCGCGAAACCCGGCTCGATCAAGCCGCACACGAAGTTCAAAGCCGAAGTCTACGTACTCTCAAAAGAAGAGGGCGGCAGGCACACGCCGTTCTTTGCGAACTATCGTCCCCAGTTCTACTTCCGCACGACCGACGTGACCGGGACGATCAAACTTCCCGAAGGCGTCGAGATGGTGATGCCGGGCGACAACGTGCAGATGGACGTCGAACTGATCACGCCCATTGCGTGCGAAGAGGGCCTCCGTTTCGCGATCCGCGAGGGCGGCCGGACGGTAGGCGCCGGCGTCGTTACCGCGATTTCAGGATGAGGCTCTTTCGCCCGATGGCATCGTCAACTCGGGCCTCATCTCGGTCAAAATAGCACTCATCTGTCAGGACGTTGAAAATTTTAAATGGCTAAGCAAAAAATTCGCATCCGCCTCAAGGCATACGATCACAAAGTCCTCGATCAGTCGGCGGAGCGAATCGTCGATACCGCAAAGCGCACGGGGGCCTTCGTAAGCGGTCCGGTTCCGTTGCCCACCGAGATCAACCGGTTTTGCGTCAATCGCTCTCCGCATGTCGACAAGAAGAGCCGCGAGCATTTCGAGATGCGGACGCACAAGCGCCTCATCGACATCCTGCAAGCTTCGCCGAAGACGATGGACGCGTTGATGCACCTCGACCTTCCGGCCGGCGTGGACATTGAACTGAAAGCTTGATTGCCTTGCCGGCGTCGCGCTTACCGGGGAACCGGCGCGTGAGCCAAGAAAAAGGCCACCATGCGGATGCTGGTGGCTTTATTTGTTCTGCTCGCGAGCATGATAAGGAGCGCGGACGCTCAGACGGAGCCATTGGTCGATCATGTGTACATACTGGTCGGCGCCTGGCACTGTCATAGCAATCGAGGCGCCGACTGGAAGCTGACGTTCGTGCAGAACGTCGATGGCTCGATGACGGCAACGAAGGGATCGTACAGCAACGGTTACGCTCAGGTGACGACGACGTTGAGCAACCGGATATTCTCGGATTCTTATGTGTACGATCCACAGCAGCAAGTTTGGACCGATACCGAACGCGCGGACGAGTCCTACGACAATCTTTTCGTCGGCACCGCGCGTCCGTGGACCGGAGATCAGTGGCACATCGTCGGGCGCTTCACGTACGGAAACGGGGTCACCGCAATCCCCGAGCGCAAGACGTACACGCTCATGGGACCGGACTTGATCCGGATGCAACTAGCGCGCGGAACGTTTTTCAGCGAGAGCATCTGTAACCGCTTCTAGCCTCGGCCTGGGCCGGCCGCTCCCGTGAACCGGACCGGGCGGGCGACCCGAACCGAGCCCCCGGGCCAGAACCCCATGGTTCGGGCACTCACCGGGGTGCATAGGGCGGCCGATTCTTAAGGGGTGAGCCCTCTCCGGCGAGCCTCGTGAGCCCGCTCTTTCTGGTCGCCCTGGCGCTCGTGGCGTGGGAAGTCCTCGCGCGCCGAGGCCTTCTAGGCGGGCTGAGGGTCCGGCTGCCCCGCCTCTCGCCGGGATGGCTGGCGCTCGCCGCGCCGGCCCTGGTCGCCGCGTTCGCCGCGCAGCTAGCGCTGTGCGACTACCAAGCGGCCCACGATGGGCTCCGTCCGGCCTGGTTCGCTCGGATGCCGTATCACTTCGTCGACGACGCGTACCGCTTCGGCGCCGCTCATGCGCGCATCTCATACCTCGCCCTGGCGCTCGCGCTCGTCGAGACCGCGGGGCTCGCCGCTATTCTCGCGGTGGTCGCACACCATCCCTCAAACAGGGCCGCGCGGCTCGTTCCAGCGATCGCGACGGCGGCAATGGCCGTTCTTGCACTGATCTCGCCGGTCGTGACCTCGGGCGATGTCTTCGGCTACGTCGGGATCGGGATGATGAAATGGCAGGCGTATCTGCGTCCGGCGGGTTTCTTCTGGGGCGAGTACGCGCGCGTCTTCGACCGCTATCCGATCAGACCGGTCGTCTACGGTCCCGTCTGGGTCGGGCTGAACGCCGCGCTCGTGGCGCTCGGAACGAGCTTCGCGGGAAAGGTGCTCGCACTACGCATCTTCGGCGCGGTCCTCATCTTCGCGCTCGTGGCCGTCTTGCGCGCGTTGCGAGTGGGAACGCCGGTCCTGTGGGCCGTCGCGCTCAACCCGATGCTCTGGTTCCAATTCGTCGTCAACACGCACAACGATCTGCTCCCGATCGTCTTGGTCGTCGCGGCGCTGCCGGCCATCGAACGGCGCCTGCCGTGGGTTGCGGTGCTGCTCGTTGCCCTTGCCGGCGCGGTGAAGCTTCCGTTCCTGCTGCTGGGCGCCGTCGTCTTCGCGCGCGTTCCCAAGTTTCCGGTCAGGCTCGCCTACGCCGCCGGCGCGGTTGCACTCGCGCTCGGCATTTCGTACGTTTTCGGCGGCACGCCCTACCTTGACGCGCTGACGTCGACCGGCCGTGCCCGGGCTATTTGGTCGCTCGACATCTCGATCCTGAGGACGGCTTTCGTTCTGCTGGCCGTGGCGGCGACGGCGGCGGCCGTCCTCGCGCGGCGCTTCTTCGCGTTCGCAGGCTGGCTCTGTCCGGGTCTCGCACCGCTGCTGTTCCCATGGTATCTGGCGTGGACGATCCCATACGTCTGTGCCGCCGGAGCGGGGCTGCTCGAGACGCTCCTCGCTCTTCCAATCGCTGCGACTTTGGCCGACACGATCTACGAGCTCGACGACGTTTCGGTCGGGATCGCCCTCGGGACGATCGGCCTCGTAGTGATCGCCTTGTGCGATCGACGGATGAGAAACGGGGGATCGCTCGAACAGGTCGCGCATGCCGATCCCGATCGACGTCGTTTACGAGCGGAGCTTCCCCGGCACGCGCCGGCGCATCTACCAGCTCCTCGCCGAGATGGGGACGTCGGCTGACGCGATTTGGCCGTTCGCATCGCAACCCTTCATGCGCAGTCCTGGGCCTCTCACGCTGGGCCGGACCGAGGAATGGCATAGCGGCGTCCACGCCCTCCTAGAGCAAGCGGTCCCCGAGGATCGGATCGTCTGGCGCTTTCAGAACGAGGGCGTCGACGGAGTCCACGGTTTTTATCTCAGCCAAGACGAGAAGAAGACAAAGCTCACCCATCGGACCCAGGCGACGCTTTCCGATACCGAAGGCCGGCTCTTTTGGCGTCGCCTCGAGGACGCGCACGGACGATCGATGGAAGCGCTGTTCGCCAAGCTCGAGCGAGTTCTGAAGCGTTAGAGATGTCGGAACCCTTAGCCGCACCAAGAGTTGTCTTTGTCACCGGAGCGAGCGTCGGATTCGGCGCGGCGACCGTTCGGCGTTTTGCCAAAGATGGAGCGCGCGTCGTTGCGACGAGCCGGCGCACGGAAAAAATCGAGGCGCTGCGGCGCGAGTGCGGTGAGAGAGTGCTGCCGATCGAACTCGACGTGCGCGATCGCGCCGCGGTCGAAGCGGTCGTTGCCAAACTTCCGCCCGAATATGCCGAGATCGACGTGCTGGTCAACAATGCCGGTCTCGCCCTCGGTCTCGAGTCCGCGCAAGAGGCGCATATGGAAGACTGGGAGGCAATGGTCGACACGAACGTCAAGGGCCTCATGTATTGCACGCGCGCCGTCCTGCCGGGAATGGTCGCGCGCAACCGCGGACACGTCATCAATCTCGGCTCGGTCGCCTCGGAGTTTCCGTATCCCGGCGGCAACGTTTACGGCGCGACCAAAGCCTTCGTCCACCAGTTCGGCCTCAATCTGCGGGCGGATCTAGTCGGCACGGCGATCCGCGTTACCGACGTCGCTCCGGGCTTGACCGGCGGCACCGAGTTCTCGGAAGTGCGCTTTCACGGCGACAAAGCCAAAGCCGAGGCCGTTTATAAAGGGACGACGCCGCTCAATGCGGACGACGTCGCCGACGCTATCCACTGGGTTGCCACGCGACCGCCTCACGTGAACATCAATATCGTCCAGATGATGCCCGTCTGTCAGGCGTTCGGCCCGTTCGCCGTCAAGCGGACGTGACGACGCGCGTCGAGACGAAACCGAATCCGCTCGATTTCCTCGACGTAGGCGGCCTACTGGACGATGACGAGCGGCTCGTACGAGATACGGTCCGTGCGTTCGTCAACGAGCGCGTCAAGCCGAACATCGCAGCCTGGTTCGAAGAGGGCCGCTTCCCGCGCGAGCTGATCCCGGAAATCGCCAAGCTCGGCTTGTTCGGAATGCATTTGGAAGGCTACGGATGCGCCGGGACGAACGCGGTCGCATACGGACTGGCGTGTACCGAACTCGAAGCGGCTGATAGCGGCGTGCGCAGCTTCATCTCGGTTCAGGGGTCGCTAGCGATGTACGCGATTCACGCGTACGGTTCGGAAGAACAGAAGCAGGCGTGGTTGCCGAAGATGGCGCGCGGCGAGGCGATCGGCTGCTTCGGATTGACCGAATGGGATTTCGGGAGCGATCCGGCCGGGATGCGCACGACGGCGCGCCGGTCGGGGTCGGACTATGTCTTGAGCGGCAGCAAGGCCTGGATTACAAACGGCGGCATCGCCGATCTGGCGATCGTTTGGGCCCGCACCGATCCGGAAGACGGCCGGCGCAGCGGCGCGATTCGCGGTTTCATCGTCCCGAAGGGAACCAAGGGGTTCCGCACTGCGGACATCGAGCGCAAGCTTTCGTTGCGCGCCTCGGTCACGTCGGAATTGATATTCGAGGACGTGCGTCTGCCGCAGGATGCGCTGCTGCCGAATGTGAGCGGTTTGCGCGGACCGCTCGGGTGCCTCTCCGAGGCGCGCTATGGCATCGTGTGGGGTTGTCTCGGCGCGGCGCGCACCTGCTACGAAACGGCGCTCGAGTATGCCAAGACGCGCATCCAATTCGAGAAGCCGATTGGGAGCTTCCAGTTGACGCAAGCAAAGTTGGTCGACATGCTGCTCGAATTGCAGAAGGGCGAACTCGTCGCGCTCCATCTCGGACGGATGAAAGACGCCGGAAAACTGCGGCCCGAACACGTCAGCTTCGGCAAGCTCAACAACGTGCGCGAAGCGCTCGCGATCTGCCGCGAGGCGCGGACGATTCTCGGCGCCAGCGGAATCACGCTCGAGTATCCGATCATCCGCCACATGAACAACCTGGAATCGGTCCTCACCTACGAGGGCACGAGCGAGATCCACACGCTGATCCTCGGTGAGGCGCTCACGGGCATCGCAGCATATAAGTAAACCAAAGAGACTCGCCGTCTCCAGCGACGTCTTGCTCGAACCAGCAGTTCGGGTTAGAATAGGGACACGTGATAGGTGTCCGACGGGGGTCCGATTCGTAAGAGCCGGGCCCCTGGCTTTTACACCATCGTGACGGTTTTCGTGACGGTGTAAGCTTCGAGGCCTTCGATTCCGCCTTCGGAGCCGTAGCCCGATTCCTTGATGCCGCCGAAGGGCATCTCGGCGAGCGCGATCGCGAAGTGGTTGATGCCGAGCATCCCGGCTTCGACGCGATTCGAGAGCGTGATCGATTCCGCGAGGTCTTGGGTGAACGCGTACGACGCGAGCCCGTATGGAAGTCGATTCGCTTCGGCGATCGCCGTATCGAGGTCGGGGACGCGCGAGATCGCTGCCACCGGCCCGAACGGCTCGTCGTTGAGGATCCGCGCCGTCCGCGGGACGTCGGTCAGCACCGTCGGGGCGTAGAAGAAGCCGTCGCGATCGAGCGATTTCCCGCCGGTTTCGAGGCGCGCGCCGCAATCGACCGCATCTTGAACGAACTGGCCGATCGATTCGCGGCGGCGTTCGTTGGCGAGCGTCGCCATCTGCGTTTTTTCGTCGAGGCCGTCGCCGATTTGTAGAGCTTCGGTCCCGCGCACGAACTCCGCGACGAACTCGTCGTAAACACGTTCGTGGACGAGAAAGCGCGTCGGGGAGATGCAGACCTGTCCGGCGTTGCGGTACTTCCAAGCGACCGAACGCGTCGCGGCTTGCTTCACATTCGCGTGCTCGGTCACGATGACCGGCGCGTGCCCCCCGAGCTCGAGCGTCGCCGCTTTCATGCCGTCGGCGGCAAGCCGCGCGAGCTGCTTTCCGACCGGAATCGAACCGGTGAACGAGATCTTCTTCACGATCGGCGAAGCGATCAATGTCCGCGAGATGTGCGCGGGCTCGCCGAACACGATGCTGACGACGTCTTCCGGCAAGCCCGCCTCCAGGAGGGCTTCGAGAAGGGCGAGCGCGGTGGCCGGCGTTTCTTCGGATGGCTTGATGATGATCGAACAGCCCGCTCCGAGCGCACCGGCGAGTTTTCGTGCGGGCGTCAAGGCCGGGAAGTTCCACGGCGTGAACGCCGCGACCACGCCGATCGGCTGGCGCAAGACGAACTGCCGAACGTTTGTCGCGCGCGGGGGAATCACGCGCCCGTAAAGGCGCCGACCTTCCTCGGCGGTCCATTCGAAGATCTCCGCCGTCGCCTGCACTTCGCCGGTAGCCTCGACGAGCGGTTTCCCCTGCTCGATGGTCATCGTGCGGCCGATCTCGCTGGCGCGTTCTCGGATAAGTGCCGCTGCGCCACGCAAAATGCGTGAGCGGTCGAGCGGCGACGTGTCGCGCCAGCGTACGAAGCCGCGCGCGGCCGCTGCGAGAGCGGCGTTAAGATCGTCGTCGCTCGCAACGGGGAGCCGGCCGATCTCCCCGCCGGTTGCCGGATTGATGACCGGAAGCGTCGGCCGATTCTCGGCCTTGCGCCGCTCGCCGGCGATGAACAGGTAGAGATCGCGGTAGGCCGGAGCTGCAGTTACAGTCATAATGTCCCTGTTCGGCTTCGGCCGCGACTCGTCCGCCGGCGAACCGTTTGGGAAGCGCTTACCGGCTCAAGATTCAGTGCTTCGTGGTCACGGGCGCCGGCTTGGCTCGATCGTACTGCGGCGGCCATGGCACGTCGACGCCGAGCGCGAGCGCGGCGTGCAGCGGCCAATACGGATCGCGCAGCAGTTGGCGCGCGACCACGATCACATCGGCCTTCCCGTCGTGGAGGATCTCTTCGGCTTGATCGGGCTCGGTGATCATCCCGACCGCGCCGGTCGCGATGCGTCCTTCGGCGCGGACCTTCGCCGCGAAGGGAACCTGATAGCCCGGAGCCATCGGAATCTTGGCGTTCGGCACGATGCCGCCCGACGAGCAGTCGATGAGATCGACGCCGAGCGGGCTCAAATCGCGTGCCAGGGTGACCGAGTCGTCGACCGTCCAGCCACCCTCGACCCAGTCGCTCGCACTGATGCGAACGAACAACGGGAAACGCTCGGGCCACGCCGTGCGGATGGCGCTGACCACCTCGCGCAGAAAGCGGGTTCGATTCGAAAAGCTCCCGCCATACGCGTCGTCGCGCAAGTTGGTGAGCGGCGAGAGAAACTCGTGCAGCAAATATCCGTGGGCGGCATGGACTTCGACCACTCGAAAGCCTGCCGTTAACGCGCGCTCGGCGGCCCGCGCGAATGACGCGACGAGCGAGCGAATCTCGGCGACGTTCAGCGCGTGCGGAAGCGGGCCGTTTTCGAGGAACGGCAGCGCGCTCGGCGCCATGATCGGGCGCCATCCGCCCTCGTCCGGGGCAAGCGGCGCGCCGCCGTCCCACGGCCTAGCGACGCTCGCCTTGCGGCCGGCGTGCGCCAGTTGAACGCCGGCGATCGCGCCGCGTTCGTGGATGAAGCCGGCGATCTGCGCCAATTTCGGGATGTGCTCGTCGCGATAGATGCCGAGGTCTTGCGGGCTGATGCGGCCGTCGGCTTCGACCGCGGCCGCCTCGGTGAAGACGAGGCCCGCTCCTCCGACCGCACGGCTGCCGAGATGGACGAGATGCCAGTCGTTGGCGAAACCGTCGACGCTCGAGTACTCGCACATCGGCGACACGACGATGCGGTTGCGCAGGCTGACGTTGCGCAAGGTCAACGGCTCGAATAGGAGGGCCATGCTCGCTAAGAACGGCGCACGCCGCGGCGGGTTTCAGCTAAGAGCGGGACAGCTCACTGCTTGATTGCTGCGGCGCGGACGTCCTCGTCGACCTGGGCTTCGTACTGCTTGAAGTTCGCGACGAAGAGTCCGGCGAGTTTGCGCGCCTGCGAATCGTAGGCGGCCTCGTCGCGCCAGGCGTTGCGCGGATTGAGGACCTCGCTCGGAACATCGGGAACCGCGGTTGGAATCTGCAAACCGAAGAACGATTCGGTCATGAACTCGGCGTCGCGCAGCGTCCCCTCGAGCGCCGCATTGACCATCGCGCGCGTATGGGCGATCGACATCCGCTTCCCGACACCGTAAGGACCGCCGGACCAGCCCGTGTTCACGAGCCAGCAGTCGACGGCGTGCTGAGCGATCCGCTCGCCGAGCAGCCGCGCGTAGACGGTCGGGTGGTGGACCATGAACGGCGCGCCGAAACAGGTCGAGAAGGTAGCGGTCGGCTCGGTAAGGCCTGCTTCGGTTCCGGCGACTTTGGCGGTGTACCCGGAGAGGAAATGGTACATCGCTTGCTGCGGCGTCAGCTTTGAGATCGGCGGCAGGACGCCGAACGCATCGGCCGTCAACATGATGATCGTTTTTGGTAGACCGGCCTTCAGTCCCGGGACGACATTCGGATTGAACTCGACGGGATACGCCGAGCGCGTGTTCTCGGTCTTCGCCTCGGATTCGAGATCGAGTTCGCGCGTCACCGGGTCGACCGGAACGTTCTCGACGACGGTACCGAATCGGTGCGATGCGTTCCAAATCTCAGGCTCCGCCGTCTGCGAAAGCCGAATGACCTTCGCGTAGCAGCCGCCTTCGAAGTTGAAGACGCCGTCGTTCGACCAGCCGTGCTCGTCGTCGCCGATGAGCAGGCGGTGCGGGTCCGCGGAGAGCGTGGTCTTCCCCGTTCCGGAGAGTCCGAAGAGGACCGCGACGTCGCCGCCCTTGCCGACGTTTGCTGAAGAATGCATCGGCAGCACGCCGCGCAGCGGCATCAAGTAGTTCATGAGCGTGAAGACCGACTTCTTGATCTCGCCGGCGTACTGGGTGCCGCCGATCAAGACGATCTTTCGCGCGAAGTTGATGATGATGAAGGTTCCGGTGCGCGTCCCGTCGCGCTGCGGATCGGCGACAAAATGCGCCGCATCGACGACGGTGAACTCCGGCGAAAAGTTGTCGGCCGGCGTCTTCGGCGTCAAGAACAAGTTGCGCGCAAAGAGGTTGTGCCAGGCGGCCTCGGTGATGATCCGAAGGGGCAGACGATAGCGTGGATCGGCGCCGACGTACGCATCGAGCGTGTAGATGTCGCGTTCGGCAAGATAGGCTGCGACGCGGACGAAGAGCGCGTCGAACCGCCGCGCGTCGAAGGGCTTGTTTCCTTCGCCCCAATTGATGTGGTGTTCGCTCCCCGGTTCTCGAACGAAAAACTTGTCCTTGGGAGAACGGCCGGTGTGCTCGCCGGTTTCGACGACCAACTGTCCCGCCGCGCCCAAAAGGCCCTCGCGACGGCGCAAGGCCTGTTCGTAGAGCAGCGGCGTCGAAAGATTGCGGTGGATCGTCGCGCGGCCGAGACCGAGGTCTGCCAGATGGTCGCGAAGTCCTTGGTCGAGCTTCTCGGGAAGTGTAAGAATGATGCAAACCTCCGGTGCCGGGCCGAAACCGTTTTCCAAGGCTTTGGGTCGAGCCTGCCGGGCACTCGCCGGCCAGCCGTGCAAGAGTGCCCCCGTCAGGAGATACCCGAGCTGAACGAGCTATTCACGGTCCTTCCGCCCGGCGAAGCGTACCGGGCGCTCGCCGAACGCCTCGAGCCCGTCTCGGATGCCGAACGCATCGAGACGCTGCGAGCGCTCGATCGCGTGAATGCCGCGCCGATCGTCGCTGCGGAGATGCTGCCGGCGTTCGCGCGCTCGGCGATGGACGGATACGCCGTTCGCGCCGCGGAGACGTACGGAGCGTCGGACGCTTCGCCGGCGTACCTGCGGCTCGGCGGCGAGGTTCTAATGGGCGCCGTCGCGCGCGAGCGCCTCGCAGCGGGCGGTGCGATTCGCGTTCACACGGGCGCCATGCTTCCGCCGGACGCCGATGCGGTCGTGATCGTCGAAGAGACGAATGCACGCGGCGAAGAACTCGAAGTACTGCGGGCCGTCGCGCCGGGTGAGAACGTCCTCGGGCTCGGTGAAGACGTGCGCAGCGGCGAGCAAGTCTGGGACACGGGCGCGATCTTTCGCGCGCAGGATCTCGGCGCGTTACACGCGCTCGGCATCACGTCGGTCGAAGTCCGGCGCAAGCCGCGCGTTGCAATTCTGTCGACCGGCGACGAGGTCGTGCCGCCGAAGGAGACGCCGCCGCTCGGCTCGGTTCGCGACGTCAACGCGGTTACGATCGCGACGACGGTCGAGCGCGCGGGCGGAACCGGCGTCTATTACGGCATCCACGGCGACGATGAGGAGCGGCTCGTGCGCGCCGGTCGCGCGGCCCTCGACGAAACGGATATGCTCGTGCTCTCCGCGGGTTCGTCGGTTTCCACGCGGGACATGACGGCACGCGCGATCGCACGGCTCGGTTCGCCGGGAGTGCTCGTCCACGGAATCGCGCTCCGGCCGGGGAAGCCGACGATCCTCGCGCTCTGCGACGGCAAGCCCGTGATCGGATTACCGGGGAATCCGGTCAGCGCATTCGTCGTTGCGTGGCGGATCGTGCGGCCGCTCGTTCGCGTCCTGCTCGGGGTGCCGCTGTCGCCGGATGGCACCGGCGGCGAGCGTACGATCGAGGCTCGCCTCACGGCGAGCGTGCCGTCACGTCCGGGTCGCGAGGATTACGTTCCCGCGAAGTTGGACCGCCTCGCCGACGGTACGTTCGAGGCGACGCCGCTGTTCGGCAAATCAAATTTGATCTTCACGCTCGTTCGCGCCGACGGCTTGATCGAGATCCCGCTCGATCTCGGCGGAGCCGCGGTCGGCGCGAGGGTCCGCGTGATTCTACCGTGAGTGATCTGCGCACGGCCCTCGCCGAACGGGCGATCTTTTTGGAAGACGTACCGCTCGAGGTTGCGCGGGCCCGCTTTGATGAGGCGCTCGGCGCTGCCGGTTTGCGCTACGAACGGACCGAGAGCGTCCAACTCGATGATGCGCTCGGGCGCGTGACGACGGTTCCGGTCTTTGCGCGCCTTTCGTCGCCGCACTATCACGCCTGCGCTATGGACGGGATCGCGGTCGAAGCCTGTCGCACGCGCGGGGCGCGGGAAACCGCGCCGGCGGAATTGACGATCGGACGCGACGCGTTTTTCGTCGACACGGGGGATCCGTTACCCCAGGGCACGGACGCCGTGATCCCGATCGAGGACGTCGACGTCCGCGACGACGGTCGCGTCGCGATTCGCGCCGCGGTCGCGCCATTCAACCACGTGCGCACGATCGGCGAGGACGTCGTCGCGACCGAAGCCGTCGTTGCGGCCGGCCGAACGCTCGAGCCGGCCGATCTCGCCGCGCTCGCCGTCGCGGGCCGCACCTTGGTCGACGTCGTCGCGCGGCCGCGCGTTGCGGTGATCACGACCGGGAACGAATTGGTCGAGCCGGCGGTCGAGCATCCAGAGCCTGGAGCGATCGTCGATTCGAACGCGGTGCTATTGCGCGCGTGCGTTCGCCGTTACGGCGGAGAACCGATCGCCTTCGAGCGAGTCCGCGACGACCGCGCGTTGCTCAACGAAGCGATCGCGACCGCCCTCGCTACGTGCGATGTCGTGGTCGTCAACGCGGGCAGCTCGGCGGGCCGCGACGACTATACGGCGCGCACGTTCGCG
>Ga0182024_10009577_pt1 | contig 19998 bp, 14 predicted proteins | sample P32metaG_FD_120480 | JGI IMG/M metagenome (GOLD analysis project Ga0182024, IMG submission 120480) | Permafrost microbial communities from Stordalen Mire, Sweden - P3-2 metaG (Illumina Assembly) | ecosystem: Environmental > Terrestrial > Soil > Wetlands > Permafrost | place: Sweden: Stordalen... | reverse complement strand
TCCGTCAACGGCGTGCCCATCTTCATCCGCGGCGGCAACTGGGGCCTCGATGAAGGCCTCAAGCGCATTCCCCGCGAGCGCCTCGAAGCCGAAATCCGCCTGCACCAGCTTGCCAATCTCAACCTGATCCGCAACTGGGTCGGCCAAAGCACAGGCGAAGACTTCTACCAGCTGTGCGACAAGTACGGCATCCTCGTCTGGGACGAATTCTTCCAGCCCAATCCCGGTGACGGTCCCAACCCCACCGACATCGACACCTACATTGCAAATGTGCGCGACAAGATCCTGCGCTACCGCAACCATCCCGCCATCATGCTGTGGTGCGCGCGCAACGAAGGCTTTCCGCCACCCGAAATTGATGCTGCGTTGAGAAAAGTCCTGGCCGAGCTCGAACCCACGCGCCGCTATCAGCCCAGTTCCACGGATGGACCCGGAGTCCGGTCTCACGGTCCGTACTCCTGGCGCACCCCGCGCGAGTTTTACAAGATCACCGACGACTTCTTCAAGACGGAAACCGGCTCCGTCTCCGTGCCCACGCTCGAATCCATCCACGGCATGATGCCGCAAAAGGACTGGGAGACGATCAACGACGACTGGGCCGAGCACGACTTTGCGCGCGGCAACTCCGGCGCGCAGGATTATCCCGCCGAACTCGCCGCCCGCTACGGCAAAGTCGCCAATCTTGCCGACTTCGCGCGCAAGGCGCAGCTCATGAATTACGAAGCCTATCGCGCCATGTACGAGGGCCGCAATGCCCAACTCTTCCATCCCGCCACGGCCGTCATCACCTGGATGAGCAACCCCGCGCAGCCCAGCTTTGTCTGGCAGCTATACCACTACGACCTGGAGCCCAACGCCTCGCTCTTCGCCGTCAAGCATGCCAACGAGCTCCAGCACATCCAGTTCAACGAGTCAACCGGCGACTTGCAGGTCATCAACAATCTCACCACGCCCCTGACCGGCGCCGTCGCTCACGTTTCTGTTTACAACCTCGATGGCACGATAGCTTCCGAGCACGACACGCCGGTCACCGCCGCGCCGTCAGCCGCCACCAGCCTTGGCGCCATTGACCTTCCCGCCGCAGTCTCGTCCGCCCACTTCATCAAGCTGGACCTGCACGATGCGCAAGGCAAGCTCGTCTCCTCGAACTTCTACTGGCACGCGCTGCCCGAGCATCCGGACGACCTCACCAACCTCGGCGATATGCCCGCTGTCACCCTCGAAGCCAAAGTCGCGCGCAGCATGGTCGGCAAGCGCGAGGTCGTCTCCGTTATCTTGCACAATCCCACCGCGCACATCGCGCTCATGGCCCATCTGCAACTGCGCCGCGCGCATTCCGGCGAGCGCGTGCTGCCGGTCTTCGCCAGTGACAACTACATCTCGCTGGTCCCCAATGAAACCCGCACCATCACCCTCGACGCGGCCGCCGGCGAATTCAAGGGTGAAGACGCCCAGGTCGTCGTCGATGGCTGGAACGTCACCGTCGCCCCCGCCTCCGCACCCGGCGTCTCCATCGCACCCAACCTCGAGATTCAGCCCGATCACTGGCCCACCACCGGCCTGCCCTACCAGACCGTCGGCCTCCGCTGAAAGTTGGATTCCGCGAACGCAAAAAGGCCCGCAACCTGAACCGTTGCGGGCCTTTCCGTTGGCAATCTCGACCGCCGGCTTACATCCCCGGAAGCTGCGGCCCCTTCTGCGCCTTGGCATTCATCCGGATGCGGTTGTTCTTTTTGTAGTCATCCATGATCCCGCTCAGGAACACGCCGAAGGCGTCCTGGCGCCGCTGCTCCAGCATCTGGTCGCGCGTCTGGTCGAAGTTCTTCGCAATGTCCTCGACGCTCGGCTCCTGCTTGTCCAGAATCTTGGCCACCACGCCGTTGCGCCCCGTGTCGATGGGCCCGCTGAACGCGCCCACCGTCAGATCCATCAGCTGCGGAGCCACCTGCGCCACCTGCCCCAGGTCGGGAACCTGTCCATCCGGACCCACCAGGTCGCTGGTCTTCACCGTCGCGCCCGCTTCCTTGGCAGCCTTGGCAAGGTCGTTCCCGGCCTTCGCCTTGTCGGCCAGTTCCTTGGTCTTCGCGGTAAGCAGCTGCGGAAGTTGCTCGTTGCGATAATCGTCCAGCACGTGCGTCTTCCAGTCGGCAAAGGTGGGCGCGTGCGCCGGCTGAATCCCCGTCACCTGGAAGATCGCGTAGCCCTCCCCGGTTGGCGCAGCCTGCGGCGGGTCGCCCTGCTTTGCTTCGAATGCCTTGGTAATCAACTGCGCGCCGTCAGGCAGCGCTGAAATCACTCCCTGGCGTCCCACCGGCGGCGAGGTCACCACTTCCAGCTTGTGCGCCGCAGCCGTCTTCTCCAGGCCGTCTTTCATCGCCTCCGAGGCCAGCGCGTGCGCGTAACCATCTTCCGCGGCCGCTGCCTTCTGCCGGATCAGCGTCGCCTGAATGGTCGGCAGCACCTCGCTCAAGTCCTGCGCGTGCGCCGGCTTGCGCTCTTCCACCTGCACAATGTGGTAGCCGAACTGGCTCTTCACAATCTCCGTATCGCCGATCTTCTGCGTGAAGATGGCCTTGTCAAACTCCGGAACCATGGTGCCGCGCTGCGCAAACGGCAGCTCGCCGCCCGAGTCCTTGCTCCCTGGGTCGTCGGAGTTCTTCTTGGCCAGGTCGGCAAAGTTCCCGCCGGCCTTGATCTGCTTCAGAAGATCCTCCGCCTTGGCCTTGGCCGCGGCATCGGTCTTGGCGTCCGCGCCCGCATCCACCTTGATCAGAATGTGCCGCGACCGCGCCTGTTCCGGCGTCGAATACTCGCTCTGGTGCTGGGTGAAATAGGCTTTGATCTCCTGCTGCGTGGGCTGCGGAACGCCGCCCGGCAGCTCATTGGGCGTGAACGCAAAGTAGGCGATCTTGCGCTCTTCCGGAACCGCCGCCGCATAGCGAGCCTTGTTCTTGTTGAAGAATGCCTCAAGATCGCTGTCCGAGGGATTGATCGTCTTGCGCAGATCGTCCGCGGAGATCACCGCATAGTCGAACTTGATCTTGATGGCGCCCTTGCGATAGTCGTCGCGGACATCCTTGTCGCCCACCGTCACGCCGGCTGTGATCATGGCCTGCAGCCGCCGGATCACAATGTCGTCCCGTACGTCCTCTTCAAACTCCGGAACCGACATATTGAACCGCGTCGCCACCAGATCCGCATAGCGGTCTTCGCCAATGAACTTGCCGCCGGGGAAAAGCACTTCGCCCGCCTGGCCCGTCTGCAGGTACTTGCGCACATCGTCCGGCGTCGCCCGGATGCCCAGCTTCTCCGCCTCACCCAACAGAATCTGCTGCTGGATCAGTTGCTGGCCGACCCGCTGCTCAAACAGCCCCAGGATCATCGGGTTGTCAGGATAGCGCTGCTGCGCCAACTGCGCCCGCGCCATCTTGTCCACCTTCTCCTGGCTCACCGTCGAGCCGGACGACAGCACCCTGCTGTACCAGTGGGGATAAATCACGGCATAGGTATCGCCGGCCGCGGCGCCCTGACCGGTAAGCCCGGGAATCAGGTAAACCACCATCGACACCGAGGCCATCCCGATGATGACCACGAAAAATGCCTTCACAACACGGCTGTCTCTTTGCAGGAAACGAATCATGGACGGACTTGGACCTTCTACTCTCTATGCGCGGGTGGGCTGTGGGTTCCGTTGCCGAGGCGACCCAATTCGGCGCCGGCAGCAGGGTTCACATCCACCACGGATGCGCAATTCTCGCGTCCTTCTCGACAGACGCGATTCTCTGCCATTATAGACGACAGAGAGCCGGAATGGCTGGTTTGCACCCTCAGCCCCCAGGGCCGACGCATCTTAATTTTTCGGGCAGAACGGTTACTGCCCTGGTTCCGATCGAGTGGTTTGGCAGCTTGAATCAGCATATCGGTAGCCTATCCCGACTGCAACGCGCGTCGTCTTAGCTGCCCGAAGGGTCGTTAGTTATTTCCCCCATCAGAATTGAGCCCGGATTATTGGCCCAAACAGCATCGCGCCGCAATTCTACCTCGAAAAGAAATTAAGATGCGTCGGCCCTGCCTCAGCCCCAGATTCAACTGGGAGGAACCGTATGTTCGAGCGCTACACGGAAAAAGCCCGCCGGGTCATCTTCTACGCGCGCTATGAGGCCAGCGAGTTCGGCTCGCCCGCAATTGATACCGAGCACCTGCTGCTCGCCCTGCTGCGCGAGGACAAGGTGCATCTTCACCTTTTCCTGCCTCTCCTGGCCTCCACAGAACCGATACGCGCGCAGATTGAAGCCCGCACCCCCAAGAACGAAGTGATTCCAACCAGCGTAGACCTGCCGCTCTCCGATGAATGCAAGCGAGTCCTGGCGTATGCCGCCGAAGGAGCCAACCGATTGGGCCACAAGCATATCGGTCCCGAGCACCTGTTCCTGGGCCTGCTGCGCGAAACGAAATGCTTCGCGGCGCAGATGCTCCGGGAGCGCGGCGCCGACCTCAAGCGGATTCGCAAGGAACTGGCTGCGACGCCTCCGCAGCCGCCATCCAGACAGGAGGAAGCAGAAGCCGGCGCGGCGCTTTGCCGCTTGCTCGTGCAGTCGCATGCCTCTCAGCCGCCGCAGGTCCAACCATCCACCGAGCATCCCAGTCCCGCGAAGACAGTTGGCTTCCAGGGATACACCGAGAGCGGCAGGCGCGCCATCTTCCTCGCGCGTGATGAAGCCGCCCAACTCGGTTCGCCCTACATCGAATCCGAGCACCTGCTCCTGGGGCTGCTCCAGGTGGATAGTTCGTTGACCAGCCGCTTCCTCAAACCAGAAGCCTCCCAGCGCTCATTCCGCGATGAGATTGAAGCGAACACAGCCATCCGCGAAAAAGTGCCAGCCGACGCCAGTTTGCCGCTCTCGAATGAAAGCAAGCGTGCGCTGGCCTACGGTGCTGAAGAGGCCGAGCGCCTGTCTTCGGCGCACATTGGCGTCGAGCACCTGCTACTGGGCCTGCTGCGTGAAGAGGGCTGCTTCGCGGCACAGATGCTTCTTGAGCGCGGAGCAGAGCTCGACCGCATCCGCAAACTGTTGGCCGACCCGCCCCACGACCCCACTGCCGAGTAAAACTCACCCAAACGCAAAACGGGCATCCCGTACGCCGGGATGCCCGTTCAGTTTGCTATTCCCTATTCCCTGGTCCCTGGCCTTTACCGCCAATAGTACGCCCCGCCCACCACGTAGTACGGCCGGTAATACACCGGGCCATATCCATAAGGGTAAGCGCCGGCATATTGCGAGCCGTAGTAGGGGTAGTATCCGCCACGACGGTAGAGGTTCGGCCCGCCCGGATAAAGCCCCTGCGCCAGCCGTGCCGCTTCCTGCGCGCCCACCGGGTTCACCGTCAGCGGCGTGTTCAGATGGAAGGTTACCAGCGCCTCGGCCGGAATCCATACCTGGGGTCCGGGAGAAGCCGCTGAGGCTCCCACCCCGGCGGCCACGCCTGCCCCTGCGCCCACGGCGCAGCCAAAGCCGCGGCCCACCGCGCAACCGATAATGGTGCCCAGGATTCCGCCGCCAACGGCGTTGCCCACCGTCTGGCCGGTTTTGCTGGGGCCCTTTACCTTGAACTGGTCGGTCGTCAGCGGATAGCTCTGCCCGCCCAGGTCCAGCGACGTCAGTTGCAGCGCCAGCACCGAGCTGCCGCCCAGGTCGCCCGCCTTCTTGACCTCGGTCACCACGCCATGAACCGTAGCGCCTTTGGGAAGCGCCAGTACGCCGCCCACCGCCACGTCGCGAATCACAGTAAACTGCACCGGCTCGCCGTCCTTCGCCCGCTTGCTGCCCACAGCCTCATTGGTCCGCAACTGCAGCAGCGTGCCCTGGGGAATGGTTACCGGACCCGTGGGCACCTCATACCTCGGTCCCGGCGGACGCGGTGGCGGTCCCTGAGCATATTGCGGTTCCTGAGGGTATTGCGGCGCATACTGCGGTCCCTGGCCGTACTGCGGAGGCGGAGCGTACTGCGGCCGAGAAGGCGGATAATAAGGAGCCGGCGGCTGCGCCTGGCCCTGATTCTGGCCCTGGTCCGGGCGTTGGTTGGGCATCGGCTGCGGTCCATCCGTCGGCGCCGGAGGCGCCTGCGCGGCATCGTCCGGCTGGTTGTCCGCCATCTGCTGCGCATTGGTGTCGCCCGCCTGCGCCTGCTGCGGATTGCCCACCTTCAGGTTGTTGTTCACCTTGGTCACGCCCGCCACATGCGCGGCAATAGACTCCGCCAGCTGGCTCGAGGCCGTGGACGAAACCGTCCCTGAAAGCGATACCTCGCCCTGAATCGTGGCAGCGGTAATCAGGTCGTCCTTCAGCGCCGTGGAGGCGTCCAGCGCCTGAACGACATCCATCTCGATTTGGCCATCCGACCGCTGGACGGCCATTGGGGTTCCCGCCGCTGGTTTCTGGGTGGAACTCTGGTCCTGGGCAACTGCAACCGCACCGCACATGGCGACCAAACCGGTCCATATCAGAACCTGCGGGACCAGAACCTGCAGGACCTGGACCTGCGGGATAACGTTCTTCAGAAATGATCGATTCATCACTATTTGTTCTCCTCTGCCTGAGGTGCTGCTCCCGTTTTTCCCGTTTTCACCCAATTGCCTGTCTTCGGCCCTTTGAATGTGGTCTTCCATTTAGACGGGCTTTCACAGGAGCCGTCATGGGTTGGAACCCGGACCCCGGCAAAAAGTTCCGGCGCCCGCATAGAAGATGCCCCAACCGTTCCCAAGGGATCATTATGCAACGGAAATGCTTTCCTGGTAGCGTCTTCTGCGACAAATCCGATAGCTGACATTTATCGGATTCATGCTTTCGCCACCCGCAGGTACCCGCTCGCCACATTCCGGCTCGGCCCCCTTTGCCCATTCTGCCCGCAACGGTTAGCCTTGAACGAGACCGGCGAGCTCACCCTTCTTCGAGCTGCCAAATTCTGCGTATCGCAAGAAACGAGATCAACCAGCTCATGTCGAAATCAGTGTCCATTTGTGTCATCGGGTCCGGCTACGTCGGACTGGTTGCTGCTGTCTGCTTTGCCGAAATGGGCCACCGCGTCACCTGCGTGGACAACGATGAAGCCAAAGTCAAGACCCTCCGCGAAGGCGGCGTGCCTATCTTCGAGGACCACCTCCCCCGTTTGCTGGAAAAACACAGGGACCGCGCCGTCGAGTTCACGTCTGACCTGGCCAGCGCCGTGGAACGGAGCGAAGCCATTTTCATCGCCGTCGGCACCCCCCAGGGCGGCACCGGCGCCGCCGATCTTTCCTATGTCGAAGCCGTTGTCTCTGAGATTGCGCGCCAGATCAACTCCTACAAAGTCATCGTCGAAAAAAGTACTGTTCCGGTTTACACCAACGAATGGATCCAGCGCGTCCTGCACCGTCATGGCGTGGACCCCAAGAGCTTCGACGTAGTGTCGAATCCCGAGTTCCTCCGCGAAGGGACCGCCGTCCTCGACTTCCTGCATCCCGACCGCATCGTTGTGGGAGCCAATTCAGACCGCTCCGCCGAAGTGCTCCGCCGCATCTATGAGCCGCTCACTTCGGGCAGCTATTACGATCAGCCCGGCGCACTGGCGGGCCCGTGCAGCGCTTCCAATCCGGCGCGCATCGTCGTCACTTCAGCGCAAAGCGCAGAGATCATCAAGCACGCGTCAAATGCCTTCCTGGCGCTGAAGATCTCGTTCATCAACGCGGTGGCCAACCTGGCCGAAGCCGTCGACGCGGACATTGAAGACATCTCCGCCGGCATGGGCCTGGACAGCCGCATCGGGCCCAAATTTCTGCGCGCCGGCCTGGGCTACGGCGGAAGCTGCTTCCCCAAGGACGTGGCGGCGTTCCACTGGGTGGCGCAGCAGCACGGCGTCAACTTCCAGCTCCTCCAGGAGATCCGGACCATCAACGATACCCAGCGCAACATCTTCTTCAACAAAGTGCTCTCCGCGCTGTGGACACTCAGAGGCAAGCGGCTGGCCGCGCTGGGTCTGGCTTTCAAAGGTGACACCGACGACATCCGCGACTCCCCGGCCATCGAGGTCATCAAGAAACTCCTCGAGGCGGGCTCCATCGTCACCGCCTACGACCCTGCCGCAATGGAGCGCGCCAAGGCCGTGCTTCCCCCCTCGGACAAGATGCGATATGCCGGCGGCCTTTACGAAGCCGCCAAAGACGCCGACGCGGTGCTGATCCTGACCGACTGGAAGGAGTTCGGCGCCATCGACCTGGTACGGCTCAACCAGGCGGTCCGCTTTCCCATCGTCGTCGACGGCCGCAACCTGTACAAACCCCAACAAATGCAGGATCACGGGTTTACCTACGTCAGTGTGGGCCGTCCCGCCAACTATCACGCGCAGCAGGGCAAACCGCGCGGCATGGTATCGTAAAACCAGTTCCGCAGTGGACAAAAAAGGCTCTTCAATTCCCGCATCCGCGATGAGATCGAGCCCCAGCAGTCGCGACTCCTCAGCCCAATTCTCAATCCGGCCCTGAGCCCGGAAAACTGGACTCTCTCGCATGCGTATTCTTGTTACCGGCGCCGCCGGATTTCTCGGTTCCCACCTCACCGATCGACTGCTGGCCGACGGACACTCCGTTCTCGGCGTCGACAACTTTGCCACCGGCGACAGCGAGAACCTGGCCCACCTTGCCCAAGAACCCCGTTTCGAATTTAAGCAGAAAGACATCTGCCAACCCTTCGATCCCGGCCGCGTCGACTACGTCTTCAACCTCGCTTCCCCCGCCAGCCCGCCGGAGTATCTCCGCCTGGGAATCGAAACCCTGCGCGTAGGCTCCGCAGGCACTGAAAATACCCTCGAAATCGCAGCCAAATATGACGCTGGCTATCTCCATGCCTCCACCTCGGAGTGCTACGGCGATCCCCTCGTCCATCCCCAGACCGAAGACTACTGGGGTAACGTGAATCCGGTCGGTCCCCGCTCCGTCTACGACGAATCAAAGCGCTATGCCGAAGCGCTGGTGATGGCTTACCACCGCTACCGCGGCGTAAACACTCACCTGGTCCGCATCTTCAACACCTATGGGCCTCGCCTCCACCCCAGCGATGGCCGCGTCATTTCCAACTTCATGATGCAGGCCCTGCGCGGTGAGCCGCTCACCATCTACGGCGATGGAACCCAGACCAGAAGCTTCTGCTATGTCGACGACCTCATCGAGGGCATTCTGCGCCTTTCGCGATCAGGCGAGCATCTCCCCGTCAACATCGGCAATCCGAACGAGTTCACCATTCTCGAGTGCGCCCAGGCCGTACTTGCCGCCACCGACTCAAAAAGCGAACTCCGCTTTGAGCCATTACCACAAGACGACCCCTCCCGCCGCCGCCCCGACATCACCAAAGCCCGCACCCTGCTGGGCTGGGAACCGCAAATCGCTCTCCCCGAAGGTCTGGCCAAATCCCTCCCGTTTTTCCGAGGCAACGCCGGCATGGGTCTCTGATCCCCGATCTCTGATCTCTATTCCCCTATTCCCTATTCCCTATTCCCTATGAAACCGATCATCAGGCTGGAAAGACGATAGCCCAACAGCTATCCTCTTCTCCATGCACTCGCCCATGTTTGACAGCATGTTTCACCTGCCGCTTCCCATCCTGGAGAAGCTGGCGCGCCCGGTCATTATCTACCTCGTCCTGGTGGTGCTGCTGCGCCTCTTCGGCAAGCGCGAGCTGGCGCAGCTCAACCCCTTCGACCTGGTCGTGCTGCTCTCGCTCTCCAACACCGTGCAGAACGCCATCATCGGCGACGACAACTCGGTCACCGGCGGCATTATCGGCGCCTTCGGCCTGCTGGCCATCAACTGGCTGGTGGTCCGCGTCCTGTTCCGCTCGCCGCGCCTCACCCGCGTCCTCGAGGGCCGGTCCGCCACCCTCATTCGCAACGGTCAGCTCGACCAGCAAGCCATGGATCACGAGTCCCTCTCCCGCGAGGAGCTGCTCTCCGTTATTCATCGCCAGGGTTTCGAAGACTTCGACAAGGTGCGCAAATGCCAACTGGAGCCCAACGGCACTTTTTACGTGGAAGCCTTCGACCCCTCGATCGAAGACAAGCGCCACGCCGAGCTGCTGGCCCGCATCGACGCGCTGGCGCGCGAAGTAGCCGCGCTAAACGCAGGTCGATGAGGATGGGCGGGGACGTGAGTTCCATCGAAATTTGATCCCGCGAAACCGGCCCACCGTTAGGGCGAAGCTCCCTTGTCAGCTTATTTCCTCGGCTGACCTACCCCATCGTTGAGCCGACTTGCGGAGGAAGCCTGCGCGTCGCTGATTGACCGGCCGGCACGACCAACGCGAATGACGCCTCCAACACATTCCACGGTGAGTTTTTCGCCCGGTTGCCAGCCGACTTCCTGCAGGAGTTCAGCGGGAAGGAAGCACCCGCCGTCCGAATCGAGAGTCATTGTGTCTGTCTTCATCTGACGCCTCGTGACTATTGTGGCATGATTTGAATACTGTAAGCTCAGCGGCGACTGCGTGACTGATTGGGGTCGTGTCGTTGCGGACCAAACCTTTACACGTTTGCCCTAATGGCAAATTACTCCCACTCGATCGTTCCCGGCGGCTTCGAGGTGATGTCGTAGACCACGCGGTTGATGCCGCGCACCTCGTTCACAATGCGGCTCGAAATCCGCTTAAGCACGTCGTAGGGTAGCGGCGTCCAGTCCGCCGTCATGCCGTCCTCCGAGTGCACCGCCCGCACCGCGCAGGTATATGCATAGGTCCGCTGGTCGCCCATCACGCCCACAGACATCACCGGCAGCAGCACCGCAAAGCTCTGCCAGATCTTCGTGTAGAGCCCCGCGGCCTTGATCTCCGCCACAACAATCTCGTCCGCCTCCTGCAGCAGCGCCACGCGCTCCGGCGTAACCTCGCCCAGAATGCGCACCGCCAGCCCAGGCCCCGGAAACGGCTGCCGGCCCAGCACGTCTTCCGGCATGCCGAGGTCGCGCCCGATGCGACGGACTTCATCCTTGAACAGGTCGCGCAGCGGCTCAATCAGCTTGAGCTTCATCTCCAACGGCAGCCCGCCCACGTTGTGGTGGCTCTTGATGGTCTGGCTCGGACCCTTCACGCTCGACGATTCAATCACGTCCGGATACAGCGTCCCCTGCACCAGCCAGTCCACACCGCCGGTCTCCTTCGCAATGCGCGTAGCTTCATCGTCGAAGACCGCAATGAACTCCGCGCCAATCCGCTTGCGCTTGGTCTCCGGGTCGGTCACTCCGGCCAGTTGCGCGAGAAACCGCTCGCTCGCATCCACGGCCACAATGTTGAGCCCCAACTTGTCGCGCAGATTCTTCTGCACGCTTTGAAACTCGTTCTTGCGCAGGACTCCGTTGTTGACAAAGATGCAGGTCAGCTGGCTGCCGATGGCCTTGTGCACCAGTACCGCCGCCACCGACGAATCCACGCCCCCCGACAGCCCGCAGATCACGTGCCCCTTGCCCACCTTGGCGCGAATGCCTTCAATCGTCGTCTGAATAAAATGCGCCGGCGTCCAGTCCCCCTTTGCCCAGCAGATGTTAAAAACGAAATTCCGAATCAGCTGCGGCCCCAGCGGCGTGTGATGCACCTCGGGATGAAACTGCACCGCCCAGATGCGGCGCTCCTCGTTGGCAATCCCCGCCAGCGCATTCGAAGTAACCGCCGTCCGCCGGAATCCGCCGGGCAACTCCAGCGCCTCGTCTCCGTGGCTCATCCACACCTGGAGAGTCGCCGGCAGCCCCGCAAAAAGCGGCGTCGCGCCATCCTCGATAGTGACCTCGGCGTGCCCATATTCCCTCAGCGGCGCCGCCTTCACTTTGCCGCCCAGGTGATGCACGATGTAATGCAGCCCATAGCAGATGCCCAGCACCGGCATGCCCAACTCGAGCACGCGCGCATCCGCCACCGGCGCATCCGCGTCATACACCGACGACGGGCCGCCCGACAGAATCACGCCGAGCGGCTTCAACGCCTGAATTTCCGCGAGGGGCGCCGTGCAGGGCAGCACGACGGAGAAGACATTCAGTTCGCGTATGCGCCGCGCAATCAGCTGCGTATACTGCGAGCCAAAATCGAGAATAACGATTGTCTGGGTGTCCACTCCCTAGTGTGGCAGGGTGTGGGCCGGGATGTAAAGATCAGAGCAAGAGGAGGGTCTCACAGAAGAAAAAAAAGTGACTCTGCGACCTGCCCAGCCTCAATCGCGTCTGAAACTTGGAAAGCCCAAGGAGTTCCCATGCACGCTGCCGTAGTTCGCGCCTTCGACGCGCCGCCCTCTTACACTGACTTCCCCGACCCCATTCCCGAAGCCGGAGAGCTGCCCGTCACTGTAACCGCCGCCGGACTGCACCCGATCGTTAAATCCCTGGCCAACGGCACTCACTACGGCTCGACCGGCGAGCTTCCTTTCGTCCCCGGCGTCGATGGCGTGGGCCGGCTGGAAGACGGGACTCGTGTATTTTTTGGCGTTGCGCGCCCGCCCTACGGCACCATGGCCGAACGCGCCCTGGCCGCCGGATGGATGTGCATTCCAGTACCCGACGGTCCTGACGACGCGACTGCTGCGGGCATCGCCAACCCGGCCATGTCCTCCTGGGTCGCGCTCTCTGCGCGCGCCAAATTCGTCGCCGGTGAGAGCGTCCTCATCCTCGGCGCCACCGGCGTCGCCGGCCAGCTTGCCGTGCAGATCGCGAAACGCCGCGGCGCCCGTCGCGTGGTCGGCGCGGGACGCAACCCGCAGGCTCTCGAAAAGCTCAAGTCGCTCGGCGCGGACGCGGTCATCTCTCTCGACCAGGAGCCGGTCGCGCTGGTCGCCGCCTTCCGCAGCGAGTTCGCCGGCGCGGGCGTGGATGTGGTGCTCGACTACCTCTTCGGCCAGCCCGCTGAGAGCGTACTCAAGGCCATTGCGCAAAAAGGGGCGGAACAAGCTCACGTCGCGCGTGCGCTTTGTGCAGATCGGCTCCAGCGCCGGCCAGACAATCACCCTGAACGCCGCCACGCTGCGCAGTTCGGGCCTTGAGTTAATCGGCAGTGGCTTCGGCAGCGCCTCGCTCGACCAGATCAAGATCGCGATCGGTGAGTTCTTCAAGGCCGCCGCCGCGGAGCCGTTCAAGTTCAGCGTAAAGACGGCGCCGCTCAGCGAAGTCGAAGCGCTCTGGAACAGTCCCGAACGCGGCTCACGGCTTGTTTTTCAGCCGTGAGGCTAGCCGCGAGGTTACTCGTAGTGATAGCGCGCCTGCAAAAAATAAACTCGATCGGCGGTGACTCGATAGACCAGCCGATGCTCTTGAGTAATTCGCCGGCTCCAGTAGCCGGCGAGTTGATGCTTGAGCGCCTCCGGTTTGCCAATGCCATCAAACGGGTCTTCGAGTACTGCTTCTACCAATTCCAGTGTGCGAAGCGCCGCCTTCCGGTCGGTCTTCACCCAGAAGAGAAGCTCTTCACGGAATTTCGGGTAGAAAACGGCTTCGCGGCCGGCTCCCTTATTCATGCAGCAATCACTCGGCGGGGTCAAGCCCAACAGACCGGCGCAAGCTCTCGACGGTCTCGGGTTCGCCGTTTCCTTGCTCGGCCCAGCGGATAGCCTCGAACAGCCGTTCGGCATTCTTCGGCGAGCGTAGAAGGTAAGCCGTCTCCATCAGGCTCGATAGCTCATCCGCGGGAATAATCGCCACGTCCCGCGCGCCCCGCCGCCGCACAATCACAACCTCGCGATCATCTGTCACTTGGTCGAGAAACCCGGCCAGCCGTTTGCGCAATGCGGTATATGTCGTCTCGACAGCCGTGTCAGCACCCTCTTCCATCGAACGTACAGCTTCCCTGTACATAAGTCAAGAAGCGCCCTGTTAGCATCACCAATCCGCCATTCCCTAGTCCCTAATCCCTATTCCCTGGTCCCTATTCCCTCGCCCTTGTAAACCACCCCCGCCTTCATCACGAATTTGACATTCTGCAGCACCCGCACATCGTCCAGAGGACTTTTCTCGACCGCAATAATGTCCGCCCACTTGCCCGGCTCCAGGCTGCCTGTCTTCGCGGTCCAGCCCATCAGGTCGGCGGCATTGAGCGTAGCCGTTTGCAGCGCCGTCAGCGGAGCCATGCCCAGCTGGTTCACATACACATCGAGCTCATGCGCATTCAGCCCATGCGGATACACCGCCGCGTCCGTGCCCATGGCAATCTTCACGCCGGCTTGCATGGCGCGCTTGATGTTGCTCTTGGCTACAGCGCTTACGTCGATCATCTTCTGGTGATAGAACGGCGGCAGGTGGCCGTACTGAAGCATCCAGTCTTCCAGGTAAAGCGTCGGCACCAGGTAGGTGCCTCGCTTCTTCATCTCGGCAATGGCTTCATCGTTGATGTAACTCCCGTGCTCGATCGAGTCCACGCCCGCCTCGGTAGCCCACAGAATCCCCTGCGCCCCATGCGCGTGCGCGGCTACCTTGCGCCCCAGCCGGTGCGCGTCGGCAACAATGGCCTGCATCTCTTCCAGCGTGTATTGCGAAGCCTGCGGATCGTCGCCCTTCGACAGCACGCCGCCGGTGGCGCAAATCTTGATCAGGTCGGCGCCGTACTTGATGTTCTGCCGCACCTTGTGCTGCACCTCGGCAATGCCGTCGGCCACGCCGTCGCCCACCAGGCGATATTTAATCGGCAGCAGGTTCTCATCGCAGTGCCCGCCGGTAATGCCCAGTAGCGGCCCGCTCACCAGCATGTGCGGCCCCGGCACCTGCCCCGCATTAACCGCGTCGCGCAAGTCCACATCGGTAAATCCATTGGCCCCCACGTTGCGCACCGAAGTGATTCCAGCCATCAGCGTGGTGCGCGCATTTACCACGCCGTTGATGGCCTCTTTGGCGTCGGTCGAAGTCAACTCGCGATAAGGATCGAAGTCCGGATTCATGGTCAGGTGGGTGTGCACATCGATCAGTCCCGGCAGCACTGTCAACTCTCCCAGATCAACGACCTTATCGCCCGCCTGGGCCTGCACTTCGGCCGTCGGCGCAATCGATTGGATCGTATCGCCCACCACCACGACGGTCTGCCTATCCAGCAGCTTACCTGTCTTCACATCCAGCAGGTGGCCCGCGCGCACCAGCGTGCGCTTGTTCGCGGGCTGCGGCGCCGTTTGAGCCAAAACCGCAACCGTGCAAGCCGCCGCAAACAATGCAACAACAAAACTCTTTCGCGTGAACATTCGCTTCTCTCCATGGGGGAACTGTCCTCGGAGTGTAGCAAATTCAAAGCGCCGAGGTCGCCCGGTCTTCGACGCATGGGTTCGCCAGGCTTCATCGAAGTCCCTCCCGCGTGGTAGCCTTTTCTGCGACACAGCCCGCTCGTTTTTGGCTGCTTCAAATTCGATTCCGGCTCGTGTGCGAACGTTCCACGCCCAAAACCATCTTGCCCGTTGACCTCGTTTCAAAAGGACACTTCATGAAATGTTTTCGCATCGTTTCCCTACTGACTTTGGCCGCCGCAAGCTTGCTGGCCCACGTCCCCGCGTCCGCGCAGACCGACGATTCCAAGCCCGCGCCGCCGCAGGCCAGCAAGAGCTTCGACCTCTCGGCCATCGATAAAACCGCCGACCCCTGCACGGATTTTTATCAATACGCCTGCGGCAACTGGGTCAAGAGCAACCCCATCCCCGCCGATCAGGTGCGCTGGGCGCGTTCCTTCTCGCTTCTCGGCGAACGCAACCGCTATCTGCTCTGGCAGCAGTTGGACTCCGCCGCCAAGGATCCCAAGTCGCCGCTCGAAAAGAAGTACGGCGACTACTTCGCCTCCTGCATGAACACCGGCCTTGTCGAACAAAAGGGCCTGGAGCCACTGGCACCCGCGCTCAAGCGCATCGCCGACCTCAAGGACGCACACCAACTGGCCTCGCTGGTCGGCGAGCTGGCCTCGGAAGGCAGCCCGGCGCCGCTCCTCCGTTTCGGTGTCGGCCAGGACGAGAAGGATTCCTCCAAGCAGATCGCGGAGATCGGCCAGAGCGGCATCTCGCTTCCCGACCGCGACTACTACATCAAGGACACCAAGCGGTTCACCGAGATTCGCAAGCAGTATGTGGACCACGTCACAAAGATGTTCACCCTGGCCGGCGACACGCCAGAGCAGGCCGCCAAGGAAGCCGCCTCGGTCATGGAGATCGAAACCGCGCTCGCCACCGCCTCCACCGACCGCACCGAGATGCGCGACCCGCTGAAGCGCTACCACATCTACACCGTGGCCGACTTCGAAAAGCTGTCTCCCGACTTCGACTTTACCGTCTATTTCAAGGACATCAAAGTTCGTCCTTTCGATACCCTCAACGTGGCCACTCCTGATTTTTTCAAAGGCCTCAACGAACTGATTGCCAAGGAGCCCGTCGACGCCTGGAAGTCCTACCTTCGCTGGCACACCATCCACGGCTCGGCGACCGACCTACCCAAAGCTTTCTTCGACGAGAACTTCGCCTTCTTCGGCAAGACGCTGCAAGGGCAAAAGGAGCCCACGCCGCGCTGGAAGCAATGCACCGCCATGACCGATGGCGCGCTGGGCGAAGCCGTGGGCCAGGACTGGGTAAAGCAGAACTTTCCGCCCGCCGCCAAGGCCAGCATGGATCAGCTTGTTGCGGCCCTCGAGAAAGCTCTCGGCGACGACATCAAAACCTTGCCCTGGATGAGCGACGAAACGAAAAAAGCAGCCGAAGAAAAACTGGCCATGATCCGCAACAAGATCGGCTATCCGGAAAAGTGGCGCGACTACTCTGCTCTCAAAGTCAACCGCGACGACCTCGTCGGCAATGTGCGCCGCGATGCGGTCTTCTCCCACGACTACAACCTGAACAAGCTGGGCAAGCCGGTGGACGAGAAGGAGTGGGGCATGACGCCGCCCACGGTGAATGCCTACTACAGCGACTCTATGAACGACATCAACTTTCCCGCCGGCATTCTGCAGCCGCCGTTCTTTGACTTCACCATCGACCCGGCGGTCAACTTCGGCGGCATCGGCGTGGTCATTGGCCACGAGATGACGCACGGATTCGACGACCAGGGCTCGAAGTACGACGGCAAGGGCAACCTGCGCGAGTGGCAGACGCCCGAGGACCGCAAGGCCTTCACCGAACGCACCGACTGCGAAGTGGCCGAGTACAACGGCTTTGAGGCAGCCTCAGCCCACGACGATGTTCCCGCGCAGAAGCTCAACGGCAAGCTCACCCTGGGTGAAAACACCGCCGACAACGGCGGCCTGCGCATCGCCTGGATGGCCTTGCTCGACACCCTCGCCGCCCAGGGCAAGTCCATCACCGACAAGGTCGATGGCTATACCGAGGCGCAACGTTACTTCCTTGGCTTCGGCCAGGTCTGGTGTCAGAACCAGACCGAGCCCTCGGCCCGCCAGTCGGCGCTCACCGATCCTCACTCCCCCGGCCGCTGGCGCACCAACGGCAGCGTGCAGAACTTCGACGAATTCGGCAAGGCTTTCGGCTGCACCAAGGGACAGCCTATGTACCCCGAGAACTCCTGCCGCGTCTGGTAGGGCCAACCGCTCCCGCAGCTGTGTCTGTACACACGGCTGCGGGAGTTTTGCCTCCGCCGCACGATCCATCCGAAATTCGGCCTTCTTGGCCACCGGATGGCCGTGATACCCTGCAAGGCACAGCGGCCCCCAAGAAAAATCAGCGCTTCGATCGACATTCAAATTCCCCAGTTGAGACGCGCCTCATTGAGATCGAGCCTGCGGCCTGCCGTCTGCATGAAGGAGTTCCGATGCACTGTTCCCGCCTGATTCCCATCCTCCTGGTTTCCGCTTGCGCCGCCATGGCCCAGACGCCCGCCGCCGCTCCTGCCGACGCTGCCCGTCCCGAAGCTCCGAAGGTAGTGAAAAGCTTCGATGCCTCTGCCATCGACAAGACCGCCGACCCCTGCTCGGACTTCTACCAGTACGCCTGCGGCAATTGGATCAAGGTCAATCCCATCCCCGCCGACCAGCCCGAGTGGGTCAGATCGTTTTCGGTGGTGTACGAGCGCAACCGCTACCTGCTGTGGCAGGAATTGGATTCCGCCGCGAAAGATCCAAAGACTCCCCTGCAGAAGCAGTTTGGCGACTACTACTCCGCCTGCATGGACCTGGGCCTGGTGGAAAAGAACGGTCTTACGCCCATCCGGCCGGCGTGGACAGAGATCGCCGGCCTCAGCGACCCCAAACAGTTTCCGGCCCTGATCAGCCGCCTTGACAACGATGGCACGCCCTACGGCCTCTCCTCGCTTTGGGTCGACCAGGATGAAAAGGACTCGTCCAAGGAGATCGCCCAGCTCTGGCAGGGCGGACTGTCGCTGCCCGACCGCGACTATTACATCGACAAGAGCAAGCACTTCGAGGAGATTCGCGGCCAGTACATCGACCACATGAAGAAGATGTTCACGCTGGCGGGCGACACGCCCGATCAGGCTGTTAAAGAGGCCGCCGCGGTCATGGAAATCGAGACCGCCCTGGCCAAGGCCTCCACCAGCCGCACCGACCTTCGCGATCCCGAGAACCATTACCACATCTACACGGTTGCGGATCTCGAGAAGCTCACTCCGGGCTTCGACTGGAGCGCGTATTTCCGGGCTATCGGCATCGGCCACTTCGACACTTTGAATGTTGCCACCCCGGATTTCTTCAAGGCGCTCGGTGGGCTGGTCCAGAGTGAACCGCTCGACTCATGGAAAAGCTATCTGCGCTGGCACGTCCTGCACGAGCAGGCATCCAACCTGCCCAAGGCGTTCTTCGATGAAGACTTCAACTTCTTCGGCAAGACTCTGTCCGGCCAAAAAGAGCCCGAGGCGCGTTGGAAACAATGCTCCAGCGCGACCGACAACGCGCTCGGCGAGGCGGTGGGCCAGGATTGGGTGAAGCAGAATTTCCCACCCGCCGCCAAGCAGAGCATGGACAAGCTGGTCGCCGCATTGGAAAAGTCTCTTGGCGACGACATTAAAACATTGCCCTGGATGAGCGACGCCACCAAGGAAGCGGCGGAAGCAAAGCTGGCCATGATCCGCAACAAGATTGGCTATCCGGAGAAGTGGCGCGATTATTCCAGCGTCAAAGTGGAACGCACGGACTTGATCGGCAACCTGCACCACAGCGCCGTTTATCAGCGCGACTGGAACTTTGGCCACCTCGGCAAACCGGTGGACGAGAAGGAATGGGGCATGACGCCGCCCACGGTGAATGCCTACTACAACGACTCGATGAACGACATCAACTTCCCCGCCGGCATCCTGCAACCGCCCTTCTTCGACTTCACCATCGATCCCGCCGTCAACTTCGGCGGCATCGGCATGGTCATCGGCCATGAAATGACGCACGGCTTTGACGACGAGGGCTCCAAGTACGACGGTAAAGGCAACCTGCGCGAGTGGCAGACCCCCGAGGACCGCAAGGCCTTCACGCAGCGCACCGACTGCGAAGTGGCCGAATACAACGGGTTTGAGGTTGCCCCGGCTCATGGAGACACACCGGCGCAGAAGCTGAACGGGAAGCTCACGCTGGGTGAGAACACCGCCGACAATGGCGGCCTGCGCATTGCTTACGCGGCCCTGCTGGACACACTGGCAGCGCAAAACAAGTCCGTCACCGATAAGATCGACGACTACACTGAGGCGCAGCGGTACTTCATTGGTTTCGCCCAGGTCTGGTGCACCAACGAAACCGAGCAGGCAATTCGCCAGGCCGCTTTGACGGATGAGCATTCCGACGACCGCTGGAGAGTCAACGGCGTGGTGCAGAACTTCGACGAATTCGGCAAGGCCTTCGGATGCAAGAAAGGACAGCCCATGTACCCCGAGAACTCCTGCCGCGTCTGGTAGGGCCTGCCTTGATAAGATGGACACGCAGCGCCGGCGTCCCTCCGCCGGCGTCGTCTGCCGGCGTCATCGCATGTTTTCTGCGCGGCTGCCCGGTGACCTTTGCCGCCTCTGCGGCGTCCAAACCGAGACCGCACCCGAAATCT
>Ga0182024_10009576_pt1 | contig 19999 bp, 19 predicted proteins | sample P32metaG_FD_120480 | JGI IMG/M metagenome (GOLD analysis project Ga0182024, IMG submission 120480) | Permafrost microbial communities from Stordalen Mire, Sweden - P3-2 metaG (Illumina Assembly) | ecosystem: Environmental > Terrestrial > Soil > Wetlands > Permafrost | place: Sweden: Stordalen... | reverse complement strand
CTCCATCATGCATCCATCACCGGCCAGCGCGTAGACGTTGAAGTCGAACAATTGGTGGCCGTCACGGTTGTAGCGCGCCGCGAGCCAACGTTGGGCCAGCGCCATGCCGACCGACATGGCGACGCCCTGGCCGAGCGGGCCGGTGGTCGCCTCCACGCCGCTGGTCCATCGATACTCGGGATGGCCGGGACAGTGCGAGTCAAGTTCGCGGAAGGTCTTCATGTCCTCGAGCTTGACGGCCCGTTCCCCCAGGATCTCGTAGTGGGGATCAACCGAGCGCACGTCACTCAGGTGCAGCAGCGCCCACAGCAGCGTCGAGGCGTGTCCTTCGGAAAGCACGAAGCGGTCCCGGTTGGGCCAGATGGGATCGGTGGGATCGAAGCGCAGGAATTTTTGCCACAACGTGTAGGCCACCGGCGCGATATCCATCGGCGTGCCGGGATGGCCGGAATTGGCCTGCTGGACCATGTCCATGCACAGACCGCGGATGGTGTTTATCGAAAGAGTGTCGAGGTCGGTGGTCGTCATGATGTTGCTGGTTACCTCGCCCTCGCAATCGATACAACGTGAGACGAACCGTGGGTCCTCGATATGACCTTAAAGCAATGTCCTCGCCCCGTACACCTCAACTGATGGTCCCCGACGGTGGATCGGCGATCGGCACATGAGGGATGTTGGGCGGCACGTCGAGGCGGGCCACGCCAATGCGGAAGTCGTTGAGCCCGTAGTAGACGTCGTAGCGGTGGGGCTTGTCGATGTCGGTGCGCCGGTCAATGCCGGTGGGAAACACCACGTTCGAAGGTGTGCCTCGCGGACCGGTCGAGTGTTGGGGGACCAAGACCGGTTTCATTGACCGGTAGAGGAGTTTTTGCGGGTACTCCTTGGAGAGCATCATCACCCCGGCCGAGTAGGTGATTCGTTCCTCTCCGGTGTCGGGCAGGAGCATTTCGCTCACGCCGTGGTAGACAATCATCCAGCCGTGGCGCGTCATCACCGGCGGGGTGCCGCTGCCGATCTTGAGCGCTTCCCAGGCAGACACCGGCGCGGCCAGGCGGTGATGGCTGGTGAAGTTGCTCAGCTGGGACGGGTCCTCGCCGGCCAAGGGCATCGAGCTATAGGAGATCCAGATGCTCTCACGATGAAGGTCGATCACGCGATCCTCATCCTTTTCCAGGTTGTCTTCGGGCAGGGTGTCGGGAAAGAGTGGCCGGTGCAGAATGGCCAGTTCGTGTTGTCCTGAGGGATTGGGCACGGCCATGGGAAAGCCGGTGGCGTCCTTGTTGTCGATGCCGTTGAACTGAAGACCTTCGTAGGGCTCGAAGGTCGCTAGTCCCAATCGCTGCCAACTGAGTAGATCCTTCGACACCGCTAGGGCTACCCGCGGTCCTAACGGAGAAAAGGCGGTATAGGTCATGAGGTAGCACCCGAGCGGATGCACGAAGGTGATCCGGGGGTCCTCGCAGCCGCCCTGGCCGTTGGGTCGCAGCTCGTAGTCCATTTCCGGCTCGAGCGCGACGCCGATGCGTTCGACGCCGCACGGTTCACCGGCACCGTCGAAGAGGACTTTCAGTATGCCGATGCGTGAATAGTTGCCCTCGGCGACGATGCGCGGGAAGAGGTAGAGCTCGCCGTCGGGCCCTCGGGCCGCGGCGGGATTGAGAATTCCTCCCACCTCCAAAGGGTTGCCCGGTTCCGGTTCAATGACCAGACCGAGGGGCTTCATGTTAAAGGGGGCCACTACTGTCTCCCGGGCGACTTGATTTGAACCGATCCGTCACCCAAGCAAGCGATGACCGTTTGAATGACGCGGGCCGTTTCCTTGGTATCGCGCACCAGGATGGAGTCGACGCCGACCTCCTGGGCCGGGTAGTCGTTGCCGCCTTCAAAAATGGCATCGCCGGCAAACAGCATCTCTTTCAGCGAGATGTCCAGTTGGTCGCGCAGCTTCTTGATGCCGTAGGCCTTGTCGATGCCGGGCTTGGTGATGTCGATCGACGTGGTGCCTCCCATGCGGATGGAGAAGTTCGGCAACAGCGGCTCGAGCAGTGCGGTTATCCTCTTGCGCTTGGCGAAATCGGGGTCCCAACACTCCTTGGCGCTTAGAGGTGCCTGCTGGCCTAACACCGACAGGGTGACCTGGCTTCCCCGATTCTCGATGGCGTCACCCCAGATCTTCTCTACTTTGATGCCCGAGTCATCGAGCGCTTTTTGCAGGGCGCCCGCAATCTTTTTTTGTTCGTCGGCGGTCAAGTCCTTGGAGTAGATCTTCTCCCAGTGGCCCTCGTAGCGATAGAACTGGGTGCCGCAGGTGGGCAGCAGGAAAAGGTTTGCGAAATGGTCGTCACTGGGCAACTTGGCCAGCAGTTGCGTTTCGAACTGCTCCCAGGCTCCTCCCGAGATGACGGCCACCTTCATAAAGGTCAAGAGATCGCCCAGCAGTCCGGCGATTTCCGGACCGAGCGAGGACTTGCTCTCGGCGAGCGTGCCATCGAGGTCGAAGACGAACAGCTTTTTCATGGAATCTCATCTCTGGTCACGGGCGGCCGCCGTAGCAGGCAAAATGTGGCCGCTGCCACGCCGTCCGACCTCCATCTTAGGGTCCTCAGATTTGGTCAGCGCCGTGAAATGCGCGGCGCCGGCAGCGACCGAAGTAGTCACCGCCGATCCGCCCGATGTTCACGGATTTTCTTACCGATGATTTATTTGGCTCAGCGCAGCTTTTCGATGAGGTGACTTGCGTAGGCCTCAATGGTCCCCTCGGGATCGTCGTGCATCAGATAGAGCGCGAACTGGTCGACGCCCAGTTGCTTCAGTTCATTCAACTTCTGCTCGTGTTGTGCCACGGGGCCCAACAGGCAGAACCGGTCGATGATCTCGTCGGGCACAAAATCGGTGGAGGGATTGCCGGCCTGGCCGTGATGGCGGTAGTCGTAACCCTGGCGACCTTTGATGTAGTCGGTGAGGGCGGGCGGCACGGCGTTCGAGTCCGGACCGTAGCGCTCGACGATGTCGGCCACGTGGTTGCCCACCATGCCCCCGAACCACCGAACCTGGTTGCGTTGGTGCGCGAGGTCGCTGCCCACGTACGCCGGTGCCGCCACGCAGACCGTGAAGTCTTGGGGTGCGCGACCGGACGCCACCACCGACTCGTTCGCGGTGGTGATCGCCCAGTTGACGATGAAGGGGTCAGCCAGTTGCAGGATCAGTCCGTCGGCCTTGCTCCCGGCCAGGGCCAGGGCCTTGGGTCCGTAGGCCGCCATCCAGACGGGGAGTGCACCGTCCTCGACCCAGGGAATCTTGACCGGAGTGTCGCGGATCACCGCTTCTCGTCCCTCGGCCAGTTCCTTGACGACCCCCATGCACTCGCCCAGCGTCGCCAGCGACGCGGGGCTGCCTCCGGTGAATCGCACGGCCGAGTCGCCCCGGCCAATCCCGCACACGGTCCGTGGTCCGAACATGTCGTTCAACGTGGCAAAGAGCGAGGCGGTCACGGTCCAGTCGCGGGTGAGCGGATTGGTCACCATCGTCCCGACCTTGATCCGGGTGGTCGAACTGAGGATCTGGGAGTAGATGACGAAGGGTTCTTGCCACAGGACGCAGGAATCGAAGGTCCAAAAGTGAGTGAAGCCGGCCTCTTCGGCCCGTTGGGCCAACTGAATCACTTTCTTCGCCGGCGCATTCGTTTGCGCCACTAAACCGAACTCCACGTCGCTCCTCTCCGAGTGCTTTTTGTCAGGTCACCGTCCGCGACGAGTAATTGTCGGCCCGCGCTCATCGAAGACATCCGTTGAGACCGCGCTCAAGGAATTTGCCGGCACCGGCCTTGCCCACGTAGGCGTTGTCTTCGATGATCACCGTGCCCCGCGAGAGCACGGTGGTTACCTTGCCCGTTACCTCCAGGCCCTCGTAGGCCGAGTAGTCCACGTTCATGTGGTGGGTAGCGGCTGAGATGGTGTGTACCCCGTTCGGGTCGTAGAGCACGATGTCGGCGTCGGAACCCGGCGCGATGACGCCCTTCTGGGGAAAGAGCCCGAACATTTGCGCCGGCGTCGTCGCGGTCACGTCCACCCAGCGTCCCAGTGAAATCTCTCCCTGATTGACGCCCTGGAAGATGAGGTCCAGTCGGTGTTCCACGCCGGGCAGGCCGTTGGGAATCTTGGAGAAGTTGCCGATGCCCATCTCCTTGTGCTCCTTGAAGCAGAAAGGACAGTGGTCGGTCGAGACCAGACTGAGATCGTCGGTGCGCAATCCCCTCCACAGTTCGCTCTGGTAGCTCTCCGGTCGCAGCGGCGGCGAGCAGACGTACTTGGCCCCCTCAAAACCATCGCGAGCCAGATCTTGATCGGAAAGGAATAGGTACTGCGGACAAGTCTCGGCGAAGACGTTCTGGCCGAGGTCCCGGGCCATCACCACCTCGTCGAGTGCTTCGCTGGCCGACAGGTGGACGATGTAGAGAGGGGCGCCGGCGACGCGGGCCAGCACGATGGCGCGGTGGGTGGCTTCGCCCTCTAACTGCGCGGGGCGGGTGAGCGCGTGAAAGCGCGGGTCGCTCTCGCCGCGGGCCAGCGCCTGGGCGACCAGCACGTCGATGGCGATGCCGTTTTCGGCGTGCATCATGATGGTCGATCCGTTTTCGGAGGCCTGCTGCATGGCCTGGAGGATCTCGCCGTCGCTCGAGTAGAAGACGCCGGGGTAGGCCATGAAGAGTTTGAAGCTGGTGATGCCTTCTTCGACCAGTTGGTCCATCTCCTTGAGTGACTGCTCGTTGACGTCGGAGATAATCATGTGAAAGCCGTAGTCGATGGCGCAGTTGCCGTCGGCCTTGGCGTGCCAGTCGTCGAGACCCTGGCGAAGGCTAAGGCCTTTGGACTGAATGGCGAAGTCGATGATGGTCGTGGTGCCGCCGAAGGCGGCGGCCCGAGTGCCCGTTTCAAACGTGTCGACTGAATAGGTGCCGCCGAAGGGCATCTCCATGTGGGTGTGCGCGTCGATAGCTCCGGGGATGACGAACTGTCGCGTGGCGTCGAGCACTCGATCGGCACCTTCTCTCCACGACTCGGACGTCGACGATCCCCGGGCCCCCAGGGCCACGATGATGCCGTCCTGTACCAGCACCTCGGCTTCGAAGGGCCCGCTGGCGTTTATTACCGTGCCACCAGTGATGAGTATCTTCATGGATGTACCCAACTTTCTCTACGTAGTGACGATGACCGTTACGGAACTACCAGGGAGTCGTAACTCTCCGGGCGCCGGTCGCGGTAGAAGGCCCAGGTGTGGCGTACTTCGCGCAGCACGTTCATGTCGAGATCGCGCACGATGACCTCGTCCTCGCTGTCCGACGCTGCGTCACCGACCTTCTGGCCACGGGGATCGACGAAGTACGACGAACCGTAGAAGCTGTTGTCGCCGAGATCTTCAACGCCCACGCGATTAATCGCTCCCACGAAGTACTCGTTCGCCACCGCGGAGGCCGGCTGCTCCAGGTCCCATAGATAGGCCGAGAGACCTCGGCTGGTGGCCGAAGGGTTAAAGACGATTCGTGCGCCGGCGAGTCCGAGCGCCCGCCAGCCTTCGGGGAAGTGACGGTCGTAACAGATGTAGACCCCGATGGGACCGACGGCGGTCTGGAAGACGGGGTAACCGAGGTTGCCCGGACGAAAGTAAAACTTTTCCCAGAAGCCCTTGACCTGGGGAATATGGTGCTTGCGGTACTTGCCCAGATAGGTACCGTCGGCGTCGATGACCACGGCGGTGTTGTAAAAGATGCCCTCCTGTTCGACTTCGTAGATGGGCACCACCAGCACCATGCCCGTTTCGCGCGCCAGGTCGCACATCAACTCGGTCGTCGGTCCGGGAATCGATTCAGTGTAGGAAAAATACTCGGGGTCCTGTACCTGGCAGAAGTACGGTCCGTAGAAAAGCTCTTGGAAGCAGAGGACCTGGGCCCCTTGGCCCGCGGCCTTTCGGGCCAACGCCACGTTGGCTTCGATCATCGAGGCCTTGTCGCCGGTCCATTTCGTTTGCACCAGGGCCGCCCGAACTATTTCGGATGTTGCGTTCTCGTCACTGCTCATGGGACTCTCCTAAATTGTGGGTCGTTCATACATGATCGCTACTGGCCCGACGTGCGCCAACGTGTGGCCTATAGGTTTAGGCGTCTTTGTCGTTCGCGTCAAACGAGACTCCTTCGCTTCGCTGCGAACGTCACGACGCCGAACTCGCCAGTATCGTTGACCACCGTCGATTTCCCTGTACCAGTGCGTGCGTCTCGACCCGGAATCCGGCGTCGTTCACCTGCTCCATCAGATGCTCCTGGTTTCGAAAGACGAACCAGCGGTGTTCGCCGGGGGCGTACGCCACCTCCTCGAATTTTTCGCCCTCGCCGAGCGCCGTAACGAGGGCTAGGGTGCCCGTGTCGCGCAAGGTACGGCGAAACTCGAGCAGTACGGTCGAGGTGTCGCGTTCGGGAACGTGTAGCAATGACGCCACACTCCATATGGCGTCAAGTCGACCCGAGACAACGGGCAGCGCTCGCAAGTCGGCCTGCACCAATCGGCCAGGAAGCCTTGGCGAAGCGACGGCCAACATTCCCGCGGATAGATCCAATCCAATGACGTCCACTCCCCGCGCTGCGAAGCGGCCGCCGTCCAATGCCGGTCCGCATCCCATGTCGGCTATCAATCCTGCTCTGGGCACTTTCTTGAGGAACGATCGTTCGAACGTGGAAAACAGGTCATCGCTTTGGTTTTGTGGCTGGTTCTGGTGCTGCGCGTAACGAACGGCGATGCGGTCGTACGTGGCGCGATTCGATCTGGTGTGATCGCTGAGACCAGCTGGTTGGTCGCCTTCAGTGGGCATCGGCACATGATGCCACCCATTTACGGTCACGAGATACGACGAACGCGAGAAACGTTAACGAAATCGAACCGAAGCGTTCAGCGCCCGTTCAACCCGATCCGAGTCCACCGTTCGAATTGAGAAGCTGTCCATTGATCCATCCTCCCTCAGGCGAACAGAGGAAGGAAATAAGATTGGCGGCGTCGCGCGAAGTGCCGAGGCGACTTAGGGGAGTCTCGGCTACTACTCGGGAGCACAGCTCTGGCGTCATCCATCCGGTCTGCGTGGGGCCAGGGTTGATGACGTTGGCCGTGATGCCCAGACCCGCGAATTCTTTCGAGGCAGCCAAAGTGATGCGGTCAAGCGCGCCCTTGCTGGCGCCGTAGGGCAGGTTGCCCACCGTGTGATCGCTCGTCAAGGCAATGATCCGGCCCGCGCCAAATGCCATTCGATAGCGAAGGCCGAACTCTCTGATGAGCAGCCACGTGGCACGGGCATTGACCGCGAAGTGGCGATCGAAGCTCTCAATCGAAGTATCGAGGATCCCCGAGTCAACCGATTCGCAGTGACACATCACCAGAACCGACACCGGTCCGAGATCACCTTCAATCTGGTCGAACAGAATGGGGATCGAGGTGGCCAGCTCGAGATCGGCCTCAAGGGCGACGCTGCGGACACCGCTCTGGGCGAAGTGAGCGGTGGCCGCCGTCAGCGTTTCTTCGTCCGAGCCCCAATTCATTCGTTGGTCGTAAGGAGTCCAATAGTTGAATCCCACGTCGAAGCCATCGCTGGCCAGTCGGGTCGCGACGGCAAAACCAATCCCGGTGCGACGGCCGACCCCGGTAATCAGGGCGATGGGACGGGGCCCGTTGCCATCATTGGGAATAGTCATGGCAACAGTATGAATGATGTCGGGGTGCACCGACCCTTTCGTTCTCGACGTTTCGATAGATCGTTGGTTACAGTGAATACGTCGCGATGACGTGGTGGGTCATCGCGACGTCAGTTTCAGCGTACAAAGCAATGAACCTCGCTTAATCCGTTTGTCGGCTGCTCATCTCGAAGTTGATGGTGACTCGGGGCCGTTCCAGGACCATCGCGGCATTTCCAAGGACTGCGGCACCACCGATCCGTGAGGAGAGTAGGAGTGCACTTCGCGTGTGGCCGACACGATGAACTCGTGCAGCAGTTGTCGGAACTCGAGATCGTACGAGAACGCCGCATCTTCGACGGCCCTGTCGAAACAGGACACGAAGCGCGAGGCTAGGTCATCCTCGGCGCCCGACTCCGAATGTATTGACAGCATTGCCGAGTGGCCGCCGCACGACTCGGAGTACGTGGGTGGCCCGCCAAAGACCTCGGCTAAGTAACCAGCTAAGCGTTCGAGGTGCTGGGGATGGCCCGGGTGGGAGAACGGGTGGTTGAGTACCGGGTCCGCCAGGCATCGTTCATTGAGAGCCGTGGCGAGCGCCAGAAAGGCCGCCTCGCCGCCGGCGAATTCGAAGACGGTAGGACGATCGATCGTCATGGCCCTTCCTTTCCATCGTGGCGATAGTGAGGACTTCTTGAGCAGAATCTATCGAACAGTGATTCTGGGTGCTTCGCGAGTGACGCACACTCTCATTGCGACGACCACGCGCAATCGATGCGAGACTCGATGGAGTGGGACAGTTCAAAGAGGCGATCCGGGGCCGGTCCCAGTGGAGGGAGCAACTGCCCCGCGCTTTTATGATCCTGGGCCTGGTAGGACTCGCGGTCGCCATCACCGTCAGCCCATCGGACGCGAGATTAGCCACCGACCAGGACTGGCCGCCGTTTGTTCTCGTGACTGGACTCTTGCTCATTGGCATCGTGGCGAACGACGACGGACTTTTCGCTGCGGCCGGAAAGCAACTGGCGCGCGTCTCGTCGAACGGAGTGATCCTCTTCATCGGCGCGGCCGTCATGATTGGCTCGGTGACGGCGGTACTCAATCTAGACACCTCGGTGGCTTTTCTCACACCGGTGCTCATTTACACCGCGCGGAACTGTCGAGGTGGCGAGGCGCCCCTGCTTTACGGATGCCTACTGCTCTCCAACGCCGGTTCGCTTTTTCTGCCCGGTTCCAACCTGACCAATTTGATCGTCCTGGGACACCTGCGCATGAGCGGAGCCGCCTTCTTCTCGGACATGTGGGCCCCCGCGCTGGCCGCGCTGATCGTGACCGGCGCCGTGATCGCCGCGGTGGAGCGTCGCGGGCTTCGGGTCGGCGACCTAGAGCCGACGCAAGTGGAAAGGCCGACGCTCGGTCTCGGACTGGCGGCGGTGATCGCCGCGACGGTGCTGGTGCTGGTGCTTCCTTCGCCGGCGCTCGCGGTGGCGGTCGTGGGCCTGACGGCCACTGCCTGGCGCCTAGCCAACCGCAAGGACGACGTCGGGCACGTGCTTGCGGTGGTGGGCGTGCCCGTGCTGATCGGCCTCTTCGGCGTGGCCGTGGCGCTCGGCACCTGGGGGCGACTCTGGTCGGGTCCCAGCACGCTGCTCGGTCATCTGGACAGCTGGGCCACCGCACCCTTCGCCGGACTGCTGTCGGTAGTGGTCAACAATCTGCCGGCGGCCTCGCTGCTGGCGGCGCGAACGCCCTCTCATCCCTTTGCGTTGCTTATTGGTCTTAATCTCGGCCCCAACCTCTTCGTCACCGGCTCGCTGGCCTGGATTCTCTGGCTAAAGGCCGCCCAAATGGCCGGGGCCCGACCGTCGCTCGCGCGCGCCAGCCGCCTGGGCGCGATTGCCGTCCCGCTTTCGATGGTCGCGGCGCTCGCCGTGTTGAGCGCGCGAGGTCTCGCGTAGCGGACGATACACCGCCATTTTGCCCATTCCGCACCCTTTGTCATGGGCACCGACACCCGGTAATTTAGAAGTGTAGTACCTGGTCAAAGCGTCTTTCTTGGGCTAATTTGGCAAACACCAGGTTTTCACAACGGAGTCCCAACTAGGCTTTCCTCCGGCAGCAACGACTGCTTCGTCGTCACCCACAGAGCTGTGGACCACGTGACCAAACCCAACTGCGCCCTTTGGTGGGGTAGTGCCTCATCCGCCAAGGCTTGTGCCGTACGCATGCAACCCCGTCGAAAGACAGCGTGTCGGACTATGCGCGTAGATCAAGGAGAGAGAGCCGTGCGAAGGATCATGTTCGCTTTGCTGGTATCAGTAGTAACCGCCATAGTCCCGCTTTCCTCACCCTCGGGCGCGGCGGTGGTGAGTAAACCCATTAAGTCCGTCCACATCGTCATTGAACACCCCCGCCTGGTGGCGACGCCCCTGCGTCACGCGTTGGTGAGGGTGGCGGCGTCGGTACGTCTCAACATCGATGAACTGCGCGCCGAGTGGCAACAGGTGGCCATCTGCGAGGTCGACGGCGACTGGGACATGACTGGACCTACCTTCTCCGGCATTGGCTTTTCGAACGGCACCTGGTATCAGTACGGGGGCCGCCGTTTCGCTCCGCTCGCCGGCGAAGCCTCCCGGGACCAGCAGATCCTCATTGGCATGAGAGTGGTCCACGGACAGGTTCCCGATCAAGACGGCTGCTCACCCTCGGGTTGGTAGCCGGAGTACTCTCTCGGGGGCTTCAGTGCACCCAGCAGATTCCGGAAGAAGATCGAATGAATAGTTGGTCCTCACCACGTCGAGTTTTGGCGTTCCTCGTGGTCTCAGGGGCATTGTCGGGGCTCTTGACGCTTCCGGCGGTGGCGGCGGGAACTCGAGTACAGGAAACCAAGTACGGGTTCTCGTTTTCGTTGCCCACCAAGTGGACCCCCGTTCCTCTCAACGGAGGCGACATCAGCGGAATTCTGGACCAAGCCACCAAGTCCGATCCCAGCCTAAAAAGCACCTTGACCAAAGAAATTACCAAGGCGGCCAAGAGCGCGATCAAATTCTTTGCGTTCGGTCCTATTCACGCCAACTTCGCGTCCAACATCAACATCATCGTGACCTCGTCGGCGGGGTACTCAACCGGTCCGTCATACTTCGCAGTGGCCGACTCGCAGGTGAAGTCCGAGTTGACGCAGGCGGGATTCATGGACCTCAAGACGTCCGTGGTGCAACTGCCCATGGGTAAGGAACTTGAAGCCACCTACGATCTCCCGGTGGCCCTCTCCGGCGTGCCGGCCAAGGGTCTTCAGCTCTACATCAAGCACAAGGCCTACATCGAAATCATTACCTTCACGTCGACGCTGAGGTCCACCAACCTGGCGGCGGCAAACGTGCTGGAAGATAGTTGGCAGTGGAACTGACGTGAGTATTTAGGCCAGGCGATTGCCGAAGGCAAGATACCACCAGTCACAAAAGCGCCCACCCTTTCGGGTGAGCGCTTTTGTGAGACGGAGAACCGCCTTAGTGAATGAGCACCTTCAGCGCGTCGTATTTCGACGCGTTACCGAAGACGTCGTAGGCCTCGATCATCTGGTCGAAGGAGAATTCGTGGGTGACGAAGTTCTCGGCCGGCAGCTTGTGTTCGGCGACCAGCTTGAGCAACATGCCCAGCGTGTTGGTGTTCACCAGGCCCATCGAGATGTCGATGTTCTTGATCCACAGCTCGTTGAGCGCCAGGTCGACCGACTTGCCGTGCACGCCAATGTTGGCAACGTTGCCTCCCGGGCGAACGATGAGCGTGGCCATGGTGAAGGTCGCGGGCACGCCCACGGCCTCAATGGCTACGTCGACGCCGGCGCCGTCGGTCAGGGCGAGCACTTGCTCTTTCCAGTCCTTGTCACCCGAATTGACCGTGTCGGTCGCACCGAATTCCGAAGCCCTCTTGAGTCGGGCGCTGTCGAGGTCGATGGCGATGATCTTGGACGGTCCGTAGAGACGAGCGGTCATCACGGCCGACAGCCCAACGGGGCCCGATCCGATAACGGCCACTACGTCGCCGGGGCTCACCTGGCCGTACTGCACACCGATTTCGAAACCGGTCGGCAGGATGTCGGAGAGCAAAATGCCTTCGGCGTCGGTCATGCCCTGGGGAATCTTGTACACCGAGTTCTCCGCGAAGGGAACGCGCACGTATTCGGCTTGGGTGCCGTCAATCATGTAACCGAAGATCCATCCAATGCCCGCGACACCCTCGGGGTCGAGGCAGTGGCTGTAGAGACCTTGGCGACAGTTCGAGCAGCGTCCGCACGAACTCACGCAGGACAGAATCACGCGGTCGCCCACGGCCAGCTGGCTGACGCCAGTACCGAGCTCGGTGACGACGCCGATTCCTTCGTGTCCCAGAATTCGGCCGATTTCCACCTCGGGGACGTCGCCCTTAAGAATGTGTAGGTCGGTGCCGCAAATAGTGGTGGCGTCCATCTTTACAATGACGTCAGTGGGCTGTTGGATTACCGGGTTCGGTACGTCTTTCCAACTCTTCTTGCCGGGACCTTCGTAGACGAGTGCTTTCATGATGTGACTCCTAGGTTTCATTTTTCGAGAAGCGAGATGCCAGTCGTGAGACGCCAATGCTCTAACTCGAGCATTCCAGTCCCTATAGATGAACCTATCTACGCCAGAAATTGTCGGTCTAGGGTCCGAAGTCCCGTTCTCGCTCCCGACTGATCTTGAGCGCAGTGGTCGCTCTCTTGACCATGGTGAGTTCGACGCCGGTGCTGGGTGCCTAAAGGCTTAGGCCGGCGCCTCGCCCGCACGCGACGCGCTCGCTTCCCAAGTTCTTCGCGTTCGTTAGTCGATCAGTTCGCGGACCTTTTGGGCCTTCTCGTCGTAGCTAGCGCGAGCGGTGTCGATGCTCGAGAGGTGATCCACGGCCCAGACCACCAGCGGAGTCGTCGCCTCCACGAGGGTCGAGCCCATCGGGGTGAGACGGTAGGCGATGTTGGGTGGCATGGCGCTGTAGATCGTGCGTGTGACCAGTCCGTCACGCTCCAAGCCTCGAAGCGTGACGGTGAGCATGCGCTGGCTGATCCCGTCGATGCTGCGTTTTAATTCGGTGAATCGTTGCTCGCCGTCACGTAGTCTCGCTACCACGTTGAGTGACCACTTGTCGGCTACCAGGTCGAGCACCTCGCGCGCGCGCTGAGCGTAGGGACCACTGCAGGCCGAGTGTTCCACCATTTCCTTCATCGTTACCTCCAATGAACCCGGTTACTTCAAAGTGCCTTATTGCGCTTCGTTCCCCACGGTCGTACCCTTGAGTCGGTTACCTAATAGTACCGAGATACTTAAGAGTACTTAATTACTAATAGGAATCATATCACCAGAGACCAGCGACCGAAAGAAGCGATTATGACCGTAACGTCCGACCAACCCCTACTTCACCCGATCGACGCAGCGGCCCGGTCGACGCTCTTCCTGGACGCTCGCAGCGCCAATAGCTTCAGCGACCAGCCGGTGAGCGACGAGGAGTTGAGCGATATATGGGAGTTGACCCGCTGGGCACCGACCTCGGCCAACGTCCAGCCACTGCGCGTGGTTTACGTGCGCACGAGCGAAGGCAAGGATCGCTTGGTCCCTCATATGACCGAATTCAATCGGGCGAAAACGTTGAGCGCGCCGGCCGTCGCCATTCTGGCCGCCGACCTCGAGTTCCACGAGCACATGCCCCAACTGTTCCCCGCCCGCCCGCAACTGAAAGACGCGTTCGGCGATGACCAGTTGCGTCACGACTCGGCCAAGTTCAACGCCACCCTTCAAGCCGGTTACTTCATCCTGGCCGTTCGAGCGCTGGGCCTGGCGGCCGGTCCCATGCTCGGCTACGACGCGGCGGGCCTCGATCGGGAGTTCTTCTCCGGTAGTTCCTTCAAATCGCTGCTGGTGGTCAATATTGGCCATCCCGGTGAGGACCCGTGGTTCGACCGTCTTCCTCGCCTGGACCACGCCCAGGTCATCACCTGGGCGTGACCAGTCCTCGTTCGCCGAGTGACTTTGCTTCAACACTCGACTAGCGCAACATCAAAGTTTCGTTAACCAAAAGAGAGCTTCATGTTCATCAACACCGCCATCGTTTCGTCCCTCTTGGCCGCCGTCCTTTTAATGTCGGCTCAGGCCAAGCTGACTCACCGCGCCGCCGTAATGAAGACGATGGAGAGCGTGGGAGTTCCCGAGGAAAAGGTCTGGTTGCTCGCGAGCGCCGAAGTGGCCGGGGCGGCCGGGCTGGCCGCCGGGCTGTGGTGGTGGCCCCTGGGCGTCGCGGCCGCGGCGGGAGTGGTGCTCTATTTTGTCGGCGCGGTTAGTTCCCATCTTCGAAAATACGACCCTAAGATCGCGCCGGCGTCGCTCCTCGTGATCTGGAGTGCGGCGGCCCTGGTGCTGCGAACTGCCTCGCACTGACCGATTGAACGAGCCGGTTTTGGCTCACCCCGTCGATTCAGGACGGCCCACATTAAAGAGGAGGCGAACCGGCAACACGCGGGAGCAAAGGTGAAGCCGACTTACAACCCGGGGCTCACCAATCCGGTCTCGTAGGCGAGCACCACCGCCTGGGCGCGATCGCGCAGACCTAGTTTCGACAAGATTCGTCCGACGTGGGTCTTGGTGGTCTGCTCGGCGATAAAAAGGCTGTCGCTGATCTCCGCGTTCGAAAGGCCCCTCGCGATCAACCGCAGGATCTCGTTTTCTCGCGGCGTCAAGACTTCGATCGATGCAGGTGACGGCCGACTCGCGCGCTGCTGGACCGAGAAATCAGCAATGAGCCGCCGCGTCACCGAAGGGGCGAGCAGCGCGTCACCGGCCGCGATGACCCGAACGGCATGTACTAACTCGGCCGCCGGTGCGTCCTTCAACAGGAAGCCACTCGCGCCAGCTCGCAGGGCTTCGTAGACGTAGTCGTCAAGGTCGAACGTCGTGAGCATGAGCACGCGAGGCGCCGGCTCGTCGACCCGTCCCTCGAGGATCAGGCGGGTGGCGTCGAGTCCGTCCATGACCGGCATCCTCACGTCCATCAGCACCACGTCGGGAGTGAATTCTCGGCATAGTCGCACGGCCTCTTCACCGTTGGCCGCTTGCGCCACCACTTCCATGTCCTTCTGCGCGTTCAGCAGCGCGCTGAAGCCTTCCCTCACCATCTCCTGGTCGTCGGCAATGAGACACGTGGTCACAGCGATTGCGTGGTGAGCACCGGTTTGAACGGCAGCACCGCGGAAACCGCGAAGCCCCCGTCGGGGGCCGGCTCCGCCGATAGCGAACCGCCTAACAAGTTGACCCGCTCGCGCATGCCAGCGAGGCCGTGTCCGGGTCGACGCAAACTCGACGCCGGCTCCGAGGACGTGCTCGGTCCATTGTTTACCCGCAGGCGCAGTGCGTCATGGTCGTCATTGACCGTGACGGACACCAGGGAACCGGGCGCGTGGCGACAGGCATTGGAGAGCGCCTCTTGCACGATCCGGTACGCGCATAGTCCAACGCCGTCGGGAACCTTTCGGTGGTCCTCGGGCATGGTCAGATCAACGACGACCCCCACGCGCCTGGTGACGGCCACGAGCTCGGGAACGTCGTCGAGTTGCGGCTGCGGTGTCCGTTCGACCGCTTCGTCGCTACGAAGCACACCCAGCAGACGACGCATGTCCGAAAGAGCCTCTCGTGCCTGACCGCTCACGGAGCTGAACTCGGCCAGCGCGGAGGCCGGTAGGCCTTCAATTCGGTAGGGAGCGGTTTCGGCCTGGACGGCAATGAGTGACATATGGTGAGCGACCACGTCGTGCAATTCTCGCGCAATCCTCGTGCGCTCGACTAACACCGCCCTACGAGCTTCCTCGAGTTCGGTCTGCGCGTACTGCGCCACCAGCGCCCGTCGGGCTCGCTGCGACGAGCCGACCGCGTCCAGCGCCTCGGCGACGGCCGTCAACACGAGCGCACTAACTGCGGGCTTCTCCCAACCGGGTCCGAACCAGAGCCATATAGGTACCATCATGAAGGCCCACATCCACCAGATGGCGGCGCGGCTGTGGCGATAGCCGGCGACACAAAATATCGCGACGACCAAGATGAGTTGCGCTGTTTCCGAACCCGGTTGAAGTGGGAGAAAAAGTACCACTCGGGTCAGCAGGGGTCCTAACAACGCCAGGAGAAAGACAACGCGCCACGCTGTCAACGAGCGGCGGACCGCCAAAAGCAGCGCTCCCATTCCCATCAGAATCTGGACCGACTCGAGACTCGGGATGCTGGCAACTTTCCGAGGTCCTGCGAAACCAACGACGCGCGTCGCGACTTGTTGCGATCGAATGGTCGTAGAAATATGCAGAAAGCTGAGTCCCGGCGCGTCGATCCGGTAGAGCACGAGTATCACGCCCGTAATAGTTAGTACCACGATGGCCGCGCCAAGCGCGGTCAGACCAGCGACGGACCGACTCCTAATTCGTGAACGCGACAGCAGCGGCGGATCGGTGCCGGTCAGCACCTCAAGTAGTCCATGCCAGATCGAACGGGCGCCGTCTCGCCAGACTTGGCTTTCCCGCACGCGAGGAAGGTTCCGGCTCACGACCCAATGGTACGGCGGTGCGGCCACGACGTCATCACCCGGGCGGTGTCATACCTGAGTATGACGTCGATGGGCGCACAGAGGACCTTCATACCTCAGTATGACGGCCGATTTGGCTCCCTGCGGTGACGACGCCGAGCCCGCAACTACGTAACCTCCCTACTTGACGAGGGGTGGATTTCGTTTCTCTCCTGGATGCGCATTAGGGACTGTGATCGCCCGAAGTTCGCGAAGTAAACCGCGTAACGAGAGGAGCAACGTCGTGAATGACATCATCATCGTGCGCCGGCGCGAGCGAAGAAATTATGGCGTAGCTCGGTCGGGTCGGTTCGTCCCAGGTGCGTTGCGTTGACCAAACGAACCTGGTTCCGAGTGCATCTTCCCCGTGGAAGATCGAAGCGAATGGTGACGATTGGCGTAGTCGTTGCTCTCGCCATTGGTGGCGTGTGGGTAGGTTTGGATTTGTCGGGTTCGTCGAGTCCGCAGTACCGTACCGTGGCGGCCTCCATGGGAATCGTCCAACAGACCACCTCGTTATCGGGCACCATCGAGCCGGTGACCCAGGCCAATCTGAATTTCTCCACGTCGGGCACGGTGGCGACGGTAGGGGTGAAGGTCGGACAGAAGGTGCGCGAAGGAGCGGTGGTGGCCACGCTTCAGAACGCTGACCTTTCGGCGCAAGTGGACCAAGCGAAGTCGTCGTTGGATGCCGCGCAGTCCACGCTTCAGGGCGACGAGTCGCCGAGCGGCTCGAGCGTGGTCGCCGACGAGACGGCCGTTGCCACTGCACAGAACACGCTCAGCGACGACGAGACGGCTCTGAGCGACGCGTCAACGACCAATCAAATGAGTCTCACCGAAGCGCAGGGTACCGCTCAATCCGCCCAGACCACGCTTTCCAACGAATCGTTACAGCTTGAGAACGATCAGTCGACGCTCAGCGCCATGCGGGCCAAGGAGAGCATCGACTGTCAAGGCGATGCCTTGGCCGGTTCATCGACCTGTACTAGCGACGAGAACGCCGTGACCAGTGACGAGACGCTGGTCACCAACGATGCGAACAATGTATCGAGCGACCGGTCCCAAGCGTTAAGCGACGAGAACAGCCTGACTTCGGCGCAGTTGACGAATACCAAAACAATGCAACAAGATCGGCGTCAGGTCGCGACCGATACGTCGCAACTGGCGAGCGCTCGGACGAAACTCCAGACCGCGCGCGATGGGACGTACGCCGATCAATTGGCCTCGGACCGGGCGTCGGTTGCTTCGGCCGAGAGTTCGCTCTCCACCGCCGTACAAAACTTGGCCGGCGCACGACTGGTCTCGCCCATCAGCGGCACGGTGATCGCCCTCAACGTCACGAAAGGGGGTGCGGCCAGCGCCGACGCGTCCACGGTCGGATCTCCGTCGTCGTCGTCGGCCTCGGAGTCGTCCAGCCCAGCGGTCGAAATAGTGAGCCCGGGCACCTTCGAGGTGCAGGCCACCGCGAGCGATTCGCAGGTGTCCACGATCAAGGTGGGCGACCAGGTCGTGATCACCCCGTCGGGTGCGACCTCGATCGTCTTGGGGACCGTCACGCAGGTCGGCACCATCGCCACCGTCACGTCGGGTGTCGTCACCTTTCCCGTGACCATTGGAGTGAAGGGCGCGTCGCCGGGACTCTACGAGGGGGCGAGCGCCCACTTGACGCTGTTCGTTCTTCAGGTGAAAAACGTATTGACCGTGCCTTCGAGCGCGGTGCACACGCTGGGACCAAGGAGTTTCGTCTATGTGCTCTCGGGCGGTAAGGAAGTCGCCCGCACGGTGGGCGTGGGCGCAGTGGGAGGATCGCTCACGCAAATCAAAGCGGGCCTCACGATTGGTCAGAAGGTCGTGCTGGCTGATCTTTCGGCCAACGTTCCCGGCGTTAATTCTTCAAGTGGAGGCGGGCCGCAGAAATGCGTAGCCTGCTCCGGCAACGTGAGGATTGGCGGCCCGGGGAGCGGGTTCACAAGTGTAAATAACGGTCCCAAGGGGGGTTAGTGACGACCGTGCCTTCGGAGTCAATGGAAGTGAACAGCACCGATCTGATTGAACCGCAACCAAGTGAAAATGGGTTGTCGGGACGCAGCAACGACTCGCGACCTCCCCCGATCGTGGAGCTGGTCGATATCCGCAAGCGTTACCAGTCGGGCGTGCTCTCGGTGGACGCGCTGCGAGGGGTGTCGCTGAGGATCGACGATGGCGAGTTCGTGGCCATCATTGGGCCATCAGGGTCGGGCAAGTCAACGCTGATGCACATCTTGGGCTGCTTAGATCATCCTTCCTCGGGCACCTACCACTTGGCCGGGGTGGACGTCAGCGACATGGACGAATTCCAGTTGGCCGACGTGCGCAACCGGCGCATTGGATTCGTCTTCCAGCAGTTCAACCTCTTGGCCGGTCTCTCGGCCTGGCGCAACGTCGAACTCCCGCTCGTCTACGCCGGGGTCGATCGGAAAACCCGAAAGGAGAGAGCTCTTCTTTCACTCACTCGAGTCGACCTTGAGGAAAGAGCCGAACACCGACCCAATGAACTTTCGGGCGGACAACAACAGCGAGTGGCGGTGGCGCGGGCCCTGGTGAACGAGCCAACCCTGGTGCTGGCCGATGAGCCCACCGGCAATCTCGACTCCTCGTCCGCGGCCGACGTGCTGGGCCTCTTGAGCGAGCTTCATCGAGCGGGGCGAACGGTAGTACTGATCACCCACGACGCCCAAACGGCGAACACGGCCCAGCGAGTGGTACGAATTAGAGACGGCTTGATCCAGTCCGACCAAGCGACTTCTCCGCGCGGGTCCAACTCGTGAGCCTGGTCGAAACGCTCAGATCCGGCTTAGAAGCAATCGTGGGACACCGGCTGCGCTCGGCCCTCACCGTGCTGGGAATACTCATTGGCATCGCGGCGGTGATCCTCACCGTGGGCCTGGGTGAGGGAGCGACGTCGTCAGTCAATTCCTCCATCGCCGAGCTTGGAACCAACCTCCTCATCGTCACTCCCGGTAGTTCGACGTCGTCGGGTGGCGTGCAAGGTGGCTTCGGCTCGGATACCACGTTGACGTACGCCAACGCCAAGGACCTGGGCTCGCACGTCGACTGTCCCGACATTGCCGCGGTAGCCCCTACGGCCATCACCTTCGCAAACGTAACCGCGGGCACGAAGAACTGGACCACGCAAATGGTCGGCACTACGTCGTCGTGGCCCACGGTTCGAAGCCGCACGCTTTCCAGTGGGACATTCTTCACCGCTGCGCAGGTGAAGGACCAGTCCCCGGTGGCCGTGCTCGGATCCACTACCGCGTCCAAGCTCGGTCTCGGGTTCGACCCGGTCGGTGAAACCATCGTCGTGGCCAATATGCCTCTTACGGTGATTGGCGTGCTGGCCTCTTCGGGAAGCTTGGGCGGTGCCAACGAGGACGACATGGTCCTCTTGCCCATCACCCTGGCCCAGAGTCAGATACTCGGATCGGACTCGGTGCAGACGATCTTCCTGAAAGCAGAGTCCCAGGCCAGCCTCGGTGCCGCGTATACCGAAGCGACCGATGAACTTCTTTCCTTGCATCAGATCACGACGCCCTCTAAGGCCGACTTCACCATTACCTCGCAGGCCTCCATCGAGGCCACGGCGACGTCGGTGGACAAGACCCTCACCGTGCTGCTCGCCGGCATCGCGGCGATCTCTCTCTT
>Ga0182024_10009575_pt1 | contig 20000 bp, 14 predicted proteins | sample P32metaG_FD_120480 | JGI IMG/M metagenome (GOLD analysis project Ga0182024, IMG submission 120480) | Permafrost microbial communities from Stordalen Mire, Sweden - P3-2 metaG (Illumina Assembly) | ecosystem: Environmental > Terrestrial > Soil > Wetlands > Permafrost | place: Sweden: Stordalen... | reverse complement strand
GCTTCCGCGCCCTCGGGATGACTTCCTCGTAGTGGCTGCTCCAATTGCTGAGGATCGCCCAGGAGCACGAGGCTCTTGGCGGATTGCGCGACAGCGAGGACGTTGGCGAGCGACATTTGTCCTGCTTCATCGACAAAGAGGACGTCCAGCGTTTCGGCAACATCCTCTCGTGACCAGAGCCAAGCGGTGCCGGCGACAACTGCGGCGCCATCGTCGTGAAGCGCGGCCAGCGCCACGGCATTATCGGTGGTTATCGTGATGCCGGGTGGATCTTCTTCCGGCGTTTCACTTAGCTTCTGGACGTAGGTCACATCGTTTATCCCTGCGTCGTTCGCAGCAGCCAAAACTTCGTCGAGCAGATTGCGAATCACCTTGTGACTCACTGCCGTGATGCCAACCTTCTTCTTTTGCCGGATGAGTTCGCAGATCATTCGGGCACCCGTGTAGGTCTTCCCGGCGCCCGGCGGTCCCTGAATCGCCAAGACTGAATGATCGAGCGAGACCGCAATTCGCTTTGCGGCGTCCACAGTAGATTCACGCAGACGGACGAGTGCTCCAGCCCCGGTTGTCAGACGCGGCGGATGCCGCAGCAGGAGGTCTCGGCCGGCCCGGTAGGCCCCTGGAGCATCGATGCCATTGGTCTTGACCCACGCACCGAGGCGGAAAAGAGCCTCCGCCAGGGTATCGGAATTGGGACCTCTGCTGTCGACAAAGACTGCCGCTGGATGACTATCCGCAGCCTTCTTCGTTTTTTTGATGTCGACGGTGCGAGCCGCGAGGTCAATGGCGACGACTTGACCGAAGTTGTTATCCCTCGTGCAAACCTTATCTCCTCGGCGGACGTCGGTGTCCTGCTTCTCGAATGAGTACCGGTCCACCGGAATCTTTTTCTCGAGGCCGATCCGTTCGACAAATTGCAGTCCCCCCAATCCAGATCGTTCATTCACGAGGTCTTCATCCGGCAGATCCCGGAGCCGGTAGTACTCCCACCAATCCGCCTTGCTCTCCCGTCGATGCCAGTCCAGAAGGTCGGCCAAAAGCCAACGCCCCCTCTGCTCGTCCGTGCGCTCGTCGATTTCGGCGGGCACTCCGGCTTGTAGGTCGGCCACCAGCGCCGCAACACGCTGTTGACGTTCATCCACCGCTTCAGGAGGAGCACCTTCCGAAACCGGTGGACGGGGTATTTTGTGACCAGCCTGCTCCAGCACTTTCCGTTCGCTTTCAAACCAGTCACGAAGAGATCGCGTGGAAATACAGTCGTCGGCGTTATAGCCCTGAATCGTTTGCCAGACGGCTTCGTCGACTTCGGTGGGCCTGCCAAGTTCGAGACCATGCTCGACTTGGCGCATCGCTCGCCGAGCTTCGTCCAGCGGCACCGTGCGTCCGAATCCGTGAAAGACCTCCAACGCCTTCAATGAGTATTCCTCTACGCTCGCGCGGACTGCCTGCTTCAAGACTGTGTGAAGATCGATGAGCAGACCAGCGCGCAGCATCCGATCAATCTCGTCCTCGCGCGTCGCGTACCTTCCCATCAGCCTTTTCAATGCCGACGGCTCATAGGGCGCGAAGTGATAGATGTGCATCGCTGGATACCGTACCCAGCGCGACACGACCAAATCGACGAACCACTCGAACGCCTGCTTTTCCTCCTGTGGCGTAGTTCCCCAACGGCTGTCGTAGATCGCGCTTCCGCCCTCGTCTTCGGTCACGACTCCGAATAGGTATTCGCGTCCCCCAGACCCTACGAATGGATCCCCTTCCAGATCGAAGAACATGTCGCCCGGAGATGGTTCCGGCAGCCGCGAAAGCCCACGCTCATCGAGGATTTCGAGTAGCTCGTGGACTGGCCGTCCTTGATGACGTCCAGCCACCTGCACACGAGCCTGTTCGCGCACTCGAACGTATCCATCTTTCGACCCATGCTCCGGGTGGTGCTGAATCGGCAGAGGAAATGAGGCCAACTGCTCAACTGTTACGGCCTCCCAAATCTGCAACTGTTTACGTTGTAGTTTGCTGATGCCAGCCACCAGTGACAAATGGTCGTCCCGTCGCCACTGAGAGTCACATTCGAGCCACCAGCGGCAGACTGAGCAATGGGGATTCGGGTCCGGGTATGTGGATGTGCCGCCCGCGTCCGATTCGGCCGCGCGCTCCAGTCGAGATTTGACGTACCGATAGTAGGCAGCAAAATCTGTAATTCGATATGGCTCTGTTTGGAACGCCTGAACCGGGGGTACGACGTACATCCATTCGGGCAGAACCCCCTGAATGTTTGCGAGAAGCTCCGAATACAGCGACAACTGAAGAATCGTTGTGGCCTTGGTTTCGCGGGCCAGCTTGCAATCGTAGACTTCGTAGGACCAGTCGCCCAATCTGCTCGGGCGTTCCACTCGGCGCAGTACATCCGACTTCCCGAACCAACGCCCGTTCGCGAGCGTCGCCTGCGCGATCACGGCCACACCCTTATCCATGGCCGCGCACGTTTCGGCGAATGCTCGCTCATCGCTGTCGATCTCGCGCAGATCGGTGATCGCGAGTCCAGCGGCTTCCAGATGTTTGAGATAGGCTTCCTCGTGCTCCATGCCTCGCTGTTGGAGCACCTCTGCGTCGGGCGACTTCCACTTCGGAGCAGCTCGCTCGCCGATCGCCACGCCGAGATCCAAAGATGTGAGGTGATGGCACGCCAAGTGATTGCTGAGGTCACTGGCCGACAATCGAATGTATTTCGATTCGGCTTTCATTCTTCTGTCAGGACCCCACGCTCAGGTTCTAGACGGATCTTCAGCCTATGTTCCGCGTTATTCTCGGCGAACACAAGCCACCGAGGGGTTACCGGACATGAACAAGTGCCGTAAATTCCTGGACGACAGTGGCTGTTCCGGGCTCGGTCGAGAACTTCGAGGTTGATGGGAGTCCCGGACCCGAGTACGCATGCCCGAGACAGATGCGGCGGAGCACCAAGTGCTTGTGATATGTAATCAATTGAATATACGGGGGATATTAGTGACGTAGTCTGTGCTCTTGAGGCCCGGTTCTGGTGGCCTCTTGGTGTAGAGTGGTGTCAGAGTCGGATGTTGCAAACGTATTCGCAAACGAGCTTAACGGGCCGATGGGCCGAGATGCTGGAAAACCTGGAAGCAGTGCGGAAGCGCGTATCCGCTGGTATTCCGATCGCTGCGAAGGCCGCACTCGGGCAGTTCCTCACCCCGAACGACGTCGCTCAGTTTATGGCAGGGATGTTTCGTGAGGAACGTGACGAACTCCGAATCCTCGATCCCGGGGCCGGCATTGGATCCCTAACTTCCGCCCTCGTCGCGGCGATCGCCGGACGATCACGTCCAGTCAAGAGCCTCCACGCCACCCTTTATGAGGTCGATCGCCTCCTAGTCGATGAGTTGCGATTAGTCATGGCAGCCTGCGAGCAGCTTTGCAACGAGGGGGGGGTCCACTTCGAATACGACATCTATACGGACGACTTCATCGAAGAAACAGCTTCGGCTCTCGTCACACCGATGACCCGAACTCTGGCGGCGGAGTACGACTGCATCATATTGAACCCGCCATACAGGAAGCTAAGCAGTGATACACCGACCCGACGGATATTGAGCAGGGCTGGAATTGAGGTCAACAATCTTTACTCAGCGTTCTTGTCACTAGCGGCGCGCCTTCTCAAGAATGATGGCGAGTTAGTCGCGATCACTCCGAGGAGCTTCTGCAACGGCCCGTATTTCAAAGCTTTCCGCTACGACTTTTTCTCCCGAGTTTCGCTACGTGCTATGCACATCTACGAATCGCGGTCACATGCGTTTAGGAATGACGAGGTTCTTCAGGAAAACATTATCTTCTACGGCGTCAAGACTCACGTCCAGGCACCTGAAGTGCTAATCTCGACGAGCTTCGGCCCTCACGATCCCAACACCCACGTTCACGCTGTGCCGTTCCGAGAAGTGATGCATGCCGGAGATCAGGAACTCGTAGTGCACGTGGTGACGGACAAGGCGGCGCGGAGTGCCGCCACCGTCGTCAGGCAGCTCCGATGCGGTGTGCCTGACCTGAATCTCACGGTCTCTACAGGGCGTGTCGTTGACTTCCGTGCCGCATCATTCCTGCGCCCCGCTGAAGACGATACCACCGTCCCGCTCATCTATCCATTCAATCTAGAAGACGGACTGGTGGTTTGGCCGAAGGCTCACTCAAAAAAACCGACGGCGATTGTTGCATGTGACTGTACCAAGGACCTTCTCATACCAGGCGAGTGTTACGTGGTGGTCAAGCGATTCAGCGCTAAGGAAGAGCGAAAGAGAATTGTGGCGGCGATCTACGATCCCAGTGCCATCCCGTATGCCTCCGTGGGGTTTGAGAACCACCTCAACTATTTTCATATCCGTGGTCACGGTTTGCCCATGGCACTCGCGCGGGGTTTGGCCGCCTACTTAAACTCGACCGTTGCGGACTCGTACTTCAGGAATTTCAATGGTCATACGCAGGTTAACGCGCAGGATCTTCGACACTTTAGATATCCGACGCAGGAGCAACTTCTCAAACTCAGCGAGCTAGTCGGCGAAAGCATCAGCGACGAGAATGTGATCGATCAGCACTTGCACGAGATGCTCGATACATTTGGATCAGTCGAATTCGAGTAGGTCCACCTGCGAGGCCAACTGCTCGTATCGTTTTGTCTCTAGCTCGCTTACAAACTCCTCAATCGGTCGGAAGGCAGAAGTCTTATAATATCCAGCTTGCTTGTCCTCGCCCCGGCGTTGGCGAGTTGCCTTCTGATGCTTCTTCAACGTCCAAATATCCGTATACCAAATGTTGCGAGGAACGCTATACCTGGTTGGAGGGCCGTATGAATGAACGACCTGGGCGTGAAAGATGTACGCCGGAAGGAGAGTCTTCTTGACGGCCCCGATGATATCATTCGAATCGTTGACGTCCAGCTGGAACTCGGTCATCTCTTCAATTGAACCGGGACCGGTTTTCAGTTCGATAAAAAACAGTGGCCTGTGGTTTGGATTGATTTCAGCGACCCGAAAATCGAGCGTTGTCAGGTCGACAGCGAGTTGCTTCTTCGTTTTCGATCCCCGCGCGTATGGCGACAACCGTACAACCTCAGTTTCCTCGCAGCGAAGATTCGGAAAGTGAGGCTGCACGCTTTCCGTCCAGAAATCGAGCACAGCCTGCGATGCGACAAAAGTCTTCTGATACGCGAGGATCACGCCCCAGCAGATTACGCACGCGAACCAAAGGCGCAACGTAACCTCGCTGTGTTTGTTGCAGAGAGCGCAGTAGCCGTCGACGGTCTCGCCGTGATAGATCGGGGGCCGACCGTTGAAGGCTTCCACGGTCAAACGGCGCGCACAGTCGTCACACAGGTAGATGTGCTGGACAGTGCGGCTGGTCTTTCGATTTGTCTCCCGCGCACAGGCCTCCCAGAACGGACTCGTCATGGGCAGGGTGTCTCTGAATGGTGGCATCCTTTGTCCTTGCGCTTTCGCCAATACCAGGCGAAGCGGAATATTGAGATTTAGGACAGACGAGCGATTATCTCTCGCAAACAGGTTCGCGCACAAGTCAAGCGGGCAACTCCGGCTCGAATCGGAATCGCACCGTACGCTGCTGCGCGCCAGCGACGTCGTCCTCAGGCATTTTGCTCGGCCCGAGTGTGGGGCGACAACGCAATCACGGCGACCCCGGCTTACCCGTCGAGTTCGACTTCGCGCGCCTGATTTGCGAGAAGAGCACAGACAATCCGCGACGCTTCGCAGACCAGTGGAATCCTTGCTCGATACGATGACGGCGCGAGGGATGGCGCGTTCGCTGGTACCTGGACCCTCGCGGGGAGCGAAGCTCTTGGCGGCCGATTCTTGATTCACGAGCCGCAACGATTATGTCCTTTGAGCGTCGGATCTGAAGTGCAGAAGGCGCGTCGGCTGGTCTCGGAGGGGCGCCGCGATTGTTACCTCAAGCGGCGCTCAACGGACCGAGGTGGTTTCGTGAACACCTTGGCGGGAGCCCGCCGGGAGGCCCGATCAAGGGAAGTCTTCTGGACAAAACTCCCGGTGCTCGCGTCGAGGACGATCCAGGTACACCTCTCGCTCTCAAGTTGTTGTTCCATTGACTGTGGGGCCCGGTAGCATCACGACTCGATTGGGCGGAATGACACTTTCCTGAGCCCACTGCAGGACTTCCTCTTCCTGCGTGAGGAGAATCACCTGCCGCCTGCGGCTAATCGACATAATAACATCGAGCAACGCACGTTTTCGCACGCGATCAGACTGCACCAAGACGTCGTCCAGGATGAGCGGGCACGTTTCGCCGGTCGTCGCGAGGCGCTCTGCTAGCACTGCCCGTAATAGTAGGTAGATCTGCTCCGCTGTGCCGTGCGAAAGCTGGCGAGCATCGCGCCATTCGTTCTCGGGACCCAACAGCTGCACAGAAAGATCGCGGGGGTCAACACGCGCATTGGTGTAGCGACCCTGCGTTACTTCGGAGAGCCACCGGCGTAAACCCGAGGCCAAAAGCGGCGCGATGTCGCGATGCACGCGCTCTTCAGCTCTTCGAAGAAAATCTAGCGTGAGGGTGAGCGTTCGGCTCAGACGCGTGACGCGTTCCAACTCTTGTTGAGCAGAGGCTAGCGCCTCCTCTGCCTCCGAAACGTTCGGAGCCTCTTGAGCGCGCTCTATCGCCAGAGTCTCGGCCGCTGTGGCTGCGTGCGCGGCATCGTGCGCGAGGCTTGCGGCTATACGGACTTCCTGGTCCAGATTCACTTCAACAGCGATCTCGGGAATTGGACCGAATTCGGCGGCCAGCGCGGCGGCTTCGCGCTGATAGCCGGCAGTCCGAGTCTCAAGGTCCTCCAGCGTCCCGCCATCCAGTAGCGCACTCAGCTCCGCGTACTCCCGAGTCGCTTCATCGAACTTGACTAATTTCGCCTTCCGCTCCGTCTGCCAGCGCCAGAGCTCCCCGCACGCCGTTTCTGGGTCGGGTGCCTCTAACCCACAAAGGGCTAGATTGGCCATAATCTTCTGCTCCGCGCTCAAGCGTTGCGCCTGCGCATCGCCTACCGCCTCTTCTGCGGTCTCGCGATCTAGTAGCTGCTGATTAAGAGACTCGCGAGTGGCGCCGCGAACCGCTTGTTCCGCGCGAGATTGGCATCCTCGTTCGTACTCCTGAAACGCCGCCGTTAAGTCCGTCGTGTCAATGATTCCCGCGTGTCTGAGGGCCTGTTCTAATGTGTCGCTCGCCTCAGCGACTTGGGAGCGCAGCTCCTCGTGACTCTTTGACCATTCGGCTTCCACTTGCCTATGGCGTTCAGCGAGAACGAGTCCATCCCCCAGTTCTCGTAGCCCTGTGCTATTGACTGGTAGACCCAGCTCAATGATTTGAGCGCGGGCCGTATTTATCTTCTCGCGTGCATCTTCCGTCGCCCGGCGCTGCGAGAGAACTTGCGCTTCGACCTTAAGAAAAGTCTCAAGCGCGCCTGCGCGGCTCGTGTCACCAGACCGAAACACCAGCCAGACGAACGCGATCACCCCAGCGAGCAAGAGTGCCGCGCCGATCCACAGATTCCAGAAGGCCCAAACGCTGACACCACCGAACACGGCCGCCAAAGCGAGGCCAGCGATCAGCGGTCGGGACCACCTTGAGCCCTCGATCCCTTCAAGACGACCTCGTGTCTCGTCGTAGGTGGCTTCGAGCCCGGAATCGATGGGAGGCACCGCTGTTTCAAGAATCCTTGCCAACTCCCTCAATTGGTCAGCCGTGAGCCCCTTCGCATCGGTCGCATGGATGTCCGGCGGCCGGTGCGTTTCGTGAAGTTCGACCGCTTGAAGGGCGCGGTCATACGCCTTCATCGCCGCCACCGCTTCCGCGTTCGGCACCCGATCGCCTGACGGCATCGAGGGCAACGCCTCGATCTCAGCACGAATGGCCGCCGAGGACTGTCCCGTGAGAGCTCGAACCTCGGGTCTGCTTCGCCAGAGGCCCAAAGCGGATGCAACGGCTTCGGCCAACGCTTCGTCGCCAGACAAATGGGCTGGCTGGCCTCCTGGGTATATCTCCGCCAGCATTTGCGCCCTTTCCAACTTCGCGCGCCACGATTCGGCTTCCTTCCGTGCGCGCATGGCGTGAAACCTTCGCAGCTTACGCTCCGCTTCGTCGGCCTTCCTCCTCAGCTCCAGTGCTTGTGCTTCGATAGTGAGCCACGCTGCGTGCTTCTCTTGCGCAGTCGCGAGCGCTACCTCTGCCACTGCCGCACGACCTTTGGCGCGTTGGAATGGCTTAGTGCTGTTCGCTCGATCCTGGCCGACTTGTTCACGCTGAAAATCCTCGGTGTGCGAAATCGCATCTGCTGCGGTCGCGTCCCTCGCGGCGGACGCCGCCGCACGCTGCAGCTCGTCCTGCAGCGACGCGGCGCTGGCTGTAACGCTCTGCACCTCGGCTTGACGCACACACGCCACGGAGAGGAATGACTGACGATCAAGCCCGAGCCACTTCGCCGCGTCAGGCGTACCCTCGTTAAGGATTTCCCCAGCGACATCTCGACCGAGATCCACATCCGTTGCCGAGCAATGTGCTAAGTCTGATAGGTTCTGACGCAACTCGACACGCCGTCCACTATCGAGACGTACAATCGCGCGAACCTCCCAATCACCACCGCTCCACGGCCGCCGACGCTCCGCGAAGTCACGATCCTTCGCCAACTGGCCTTTTCCACGTCGCATCCCGCAGAGCGAAGCGTAAATTGCAGCGTGCCAGCTCGACTTCCCAGCTTCGTTGGGTCCGTAGACGACGGTGAGCTGAGGCGCCAGATCTAGGGTCGCGTCCCTGAACGGCCCGAATGCGACGGAGGTTACTGATTCAATGCGCACGTTAGGGGACCTCAAGATCGGAGCGTCCGTCGAGCGCACGAAGCCCCGTGATGATAACGCGTTGACATTCCTCCGGAGTGAGTCCGCTCGCCTGGACATCACGGACGAATTGCCCACGCACGGTCGGCTCCTGTACGATCCTAGTCAAGTCGTATGCCACAGTCACAGATTGGAGGCGGATGACGGGCGCTGCGTCGAGGCAGTGGACGAGATCCTCGAAGTCCGCGACGCATAGGGCGACTTCAGGCGCCACATCTCCGCAGAGGGTAACGCGTGCATAACCGTTGCGGCCTCGAAGTGCGTCTGTAACTCGTTCACGGACTTCCTGCTTGCTCGAACACCCGGTAACATCGATTGCGAGATCGGAAACAGTGCTGACGGCAACCGATTGACGATCTGTCATTACGCGTCCATTCTCGCCAATCGTCGCAATGAGCACTCCACGCTGGCCGGACTCACCAAACGTCAGGGGTTCTGGGTTGCCAGGATAACTGAACCGCGCTTCGTCACGCGGTGAATGGTAGTGACCCAACAATGCGAAGTGCAGCCCAGACGCCTCGATCTCCTCGGCCCGGAACGGGGCGTGGAGTTGCTTACCGGCTTCCTCGATGTAGGCGGAACCCACCTCCGACCCATGAAATAGAGCGAGATGAACGCCGGAACGGTCGACTCTGAAACCTGCCAGAAAATCTGAAGTGCCTGCGGGTGCCTGATGAGCACTGCCCCAAAGTGTAAGGCCCTCGGCGATCGTCACGGGAACAAGTCGACGGTCCTCGAACACATGAACGTTCGGACTCCAGCGAACGCGCCGATACAAACTTTCGGGACCGAGCCAGTCGTGATTGCCAGGTGCGATGAAAATTGGGATGGGATGCGCCAGCTCGAACTGGGCGCGAAGAAATTGACCAGTATCTGGCGATACGCGCTCGTGTTCAAACAAATCGCCACCGCAGCAGATCACGTCAACGCGCTGGTCGATGGCGAGTTGTATGCTGCGGGCCAATGCGTCGCGTAGGGCCTGCCGTCGATGCCGAGCCACTTCGGGCTTCGCCCACGCAAATGGCGAATCAAGGTGTACGTCAGAAACGAGGAGTATTCGCATCATTCGTTCCTGCGGCGCCGAAAAGCGGTCAGCACGCCCGCGGCGCACACGAGCGTGTCGCCGTGGGTTGCTACGCCGGTAATGCCCTTCGAAAATTCGACCGACCACAGCAACCGACCGTTAGTGTCCATCACCTGAACCTCGTTCCCCCGCCACAGCACGACGTCATCCCCGAACATCGTCAAGGCACGCGGCCAGTCAAGCGCTTCTGCCGCGTTGACGACCTTGTTCTCCTTGAAGAACAGCAAGGCACCGCTGCACCACGCGGCCCCGACCGTGCCGTCAGGTCGAAGGGCCGCCTGGACTGACCCGTCTCCAAGCACGCGCGCCTCACGCAGGTTGCCATTTGCGTCGAAGACATAGAGTCGTCCCTGAGAGGATCCGACGACAACATCTGCGGCGTTGGCTGTGATGAAGCTAGCGGTGGGACCCGAGCCTTGGACCTCCATGGTCACTGTGATTCCGGCGGAAACCGCCCCGCTCGCAGGTGCACCGGCGAGGACTCTCTCGTAGGCGCCCTGGATCAGTCGGAACTTATCTGCCGCAGCCTTGTCGCCCGTGTTGCGATCAGGGTGAGTCGCCAGGGCCAGACGCCGGTAGGCTGACTTCACTTGATCGCGTGGTGCATTAAGCGGAAGCCCAAGGAGGGCGTAAGGTTCCTCGTTTCCTCCACCGCTCTGGAGCGGGATCGTGAATTCCCAACGCGTTTGTCGCTCATTTGGTAGCGCAGCGTGCCAAAGGTTCTTGCCGTTTGGCGTGACGGCATAGATGTTCCCCATACTCGCCACGACCGCGAACGACTGCTGCGATGCCACGTAGTACGGACACGGCCGAAAGTACGCGTTTTCGTCGTACCCCATAGATCCGGGCGTTTCCCAAGCCCAGCGCTGCCGGCCATCGAATCCGAATGCGTAGAGGAGACCGTTTCGGCAACCGACATACCAAACGTCCGACCCCAACGAGATCTCTGATGTGGCGTCTGGAACGGATGACTCAGCTGCCACACGGCCTCCAGCGTCAATGAATCTGAGTAGTGTCGGTCCCTGTCCGATTGTTGCAGTGCGGCGGATTCCGATGCCTCGACCATCGGGAGCGAACCATGTGTCGTCCAGCAAAGGCAGATGGTCGACCCGACGAACTTCTGAACCGTTCACGAGATCGATGTCGACGAGCGTCGACTCATCCTTTGACGCCAGAAGGCATCGGGCGGCATTCCCGATCAGCTCCAGGTCTCTGATCGCAAGCTTGAGTCGAGTCTGGAAGATCGGTTCGAATAGAGCCGAGCCGAGACGGACAGAGTAGGCCGCGACGCCGGGCTTACTCGCTTTGGAGGGGGCTTTGCCGGCGATCTTGCTTTCGCAGCGTACCAGCCGCTTACGCAGCGACTCTTCGACGCTGGCCGGCAGTGCGCGAGTCAACGCTTCGCGAATCACCAACATTGCCGCAGCGTAGTCTTTGGCTCGTTCGAGATGCATTGCCAGGCGACCAGCCGTATCAGGATCGCGACTGCCGTCGTCGAACGCTTCCCGCCACACATTTACGGCTTCATCCAGGCGCCCGGCGCGCTCCATGATGTGGCCGAGATCGCCGATTGCCGCCCAACGTCCTTCTTTGTCACCATCACTCGCAGCTCTTTCGGCGACCCATTGCGCAATCGCTTCCGCAAATGCAGACGCGCCCTCCCGATCGGCCCGTCGCGCGTGCGTTAGTACGAACTCTGGGGCGACACGGTGCTTTACTGTCACAGCCATAAGCTCGATGCCCCGTTTGAACACATCGAAGTCCCTGCGGTCCGACGCGATGCGCAGATAGTCGGACCAGATTGCCGGGATGTCTGTTTTTCGTTCGATTGCTTGCTCAAGAACGCGCAGGGCCTCATCTTTGCGATCTTGATCGAGCAGGAAGGCGCCATAGCGTCCGAGAGCAAAGTCCACGCCGATTGGCTCAAGGCGTTTGTAAGCCTCGACACCTTGTTTAAAGAGCTTCTCCGCACGCATTGGATCGCTGGCCTGCCACGCCACCTCGGCCTCCCCGATGGTATCAAACGGGCGCTTCTCGCTTACTGCGAATATGACGGGGCGCTCAGGCTCTCGAAGACGCGTCGGGCGGGGGCCCGATCTCCCAGATTGTGGCGTTTCTGGGTTTGGCTTCCAGCGAAACAACCAATCAAGGAGACTCACGCATCAGCCCTTTGTCCTGCAAGGTAGGAACTCGGCATTCTCGTGAACTCGTCCTGACAGATGGTGCGAACACGTCAAGAGGACGCCGCCCGTCGAATATCGCGTTGCTGATCGTAGGGTCGTCGCGATACTCGGATTCTGAAATACTTTCTGTACGGTATCACGTCATCCTAGAGATCGTCGCCCGCAATTTCATCCGACCGCGCGTTCCCGAAGTGACCGCGATCCTAGAAATTCTGAGAGCGCTCGAGACCAAGAGGATTAACATAATTACTGGCCGTGAATAGCAGTGGTGGCAAGCTCCTGAATCACGCTGTTCCTATGGAGTCGTTCCAGCACCGGTGGACTTAGGCTTTGGCTTTAGATTGAGACTAATCCCGTTACAAAGGCAGCGCAGAGTCTCGGGATTTGCGCGCGGCGTCGCGTGAACCCAGGAGTCACAGGTTTCGCAACGAAAGCATTCAAGGAGATCCTTGAAGGCAGTGACAACCGGCTGAAAATCCTTCTTCCCAAAGTTCGCCCACGCGTTGTAATGGACAGCTTTGTTGACCGCCCACTGCTCAACATTCTGTGCAGCGGCGGACTTCGATAGCGAGTCCTTCCGCTTCGCCGCCGATTCCTTCTCAGCGGTGTTCCCCCATGAGTGCGCTGCTGCAACAGCCTTTCCGAGTAAAGAATCCATCCGCGTCAAGACACTAGGTAGGAGATCTCCGAGCTCATAATTAGCATCGGCGCGAAACTGGGGACTCGCGCCGAGCTGATCGGCTAAGTGCCGAGAGACATACTCAAGATGGTGCCGGAGTCCCCCGGCCGCCACCTCAACCTTCCCTTTTCCGAGGGCCCCAGCGATCTCGTCCCAGATCTCCTCGTTCGATTCCATAAGCGGACCGGTGTCGATCGTCCAGCTATGAAAAGCGATGGACGTTTTGGCGGTAACGAGACCGGCAGACTTCATCTGCTCAGCCCACAAACGGTCATGCGTGGTGATGATGAACTGCGTGTTGGAAAAATGCGTCTTCAAGAGTTTGCAGAACTGATAGCGATGCCCCGAATCGACGGACATGACCACGTCGTCCAGCAGCGCAAATGTGAACTGATCGGCGAAGAGCCGCTTCATGAGGGCGAGATAAAGGCAAACGCCCATGCTGTCCTGATGCCCCTCGCTGTGGTAGGCGCCGGGCGGGAAAAGTCCACGCTCATAGAAATTAACGTCAAAATCGAGCTTGCCCTCGCTCGGTGTAAGCTTCGCAGTGAACTTGCTTTCGTCGTCTTCGTTAATCTCGCGATAGAAGGTGCTGAAGTCTTCCTGGACCTCGTCGTAAAGCGCATCTAGTTCATGGTCCAGCACGCCGCAATAAGCGTCGTAGGCCGCCTTTGCGGCGTTCCATGCAATCTCGGCCGCCTTGCTCTTTCTGATGGCTTCCCTGTAGTCACCGTGGCGAAGCTGTGCCGTTGTCAGGAATGTCTGTGCATCGATAGTCGCCCGTCTGGTCAGGCTTGGCATCGGTCTTCTCTGTGATGGCTTTCAGGCTCTTCGGAAATGTCTTCGGCGTTTCTAGCCAGCCGTTCGTAAGCCGATCCTTCAGACCGGTGAGGCCGTCCACGGTGGCGAGGTTGGCTTTCAGAGCTTCCAGATCGGCCTTCCAAAGAGTCAAGAGTCGGGTGAATGCGGCATCGCCTAGCGCTTCTGCGCTCCTTTGAACCAGACCCAGGAGGCCTATAACTCGTGTGGCTTCCTTCGCGATCGCCGTGCCGTCATTTAGCAGGGACTGCTGAAGTTTTCGCGCTTCCTCCGACTTCGCTAGTTTCGATTTCAGGTGATCCCGCAGATGCTGCTCGTTCTCCCAGGGTTTGTCGCAGAGGGGACACTCGGGACCATCGACGAGCTCAAGTCCCTTTTCGATGAAGGACCGTTGCTGCAAGGCGGCCAGAAGCGCGGGATCGGCCTCCAATCTCGCGAGATCAGCAACGATTGCGGCGGCTTCCTTTTTTGCGAGATCTGGGAACCCCTTTGCTGCGTCGGAGAGCGCTTTGAGATCACGGAGAGCTGATTGCTTGTTGAACTCGGGCGTTTTGTCTGTTGCTGATAGCCCGGCATCGAGTTTTGTATCTGCGGTCAGCTCCATGATTTCTGTCAGACCGAGCACTGTCCGCCGCTGGTTAACGGCTTCTAATACATCTGCTGGCAGCAGTGTAGGAATCTGAAGGTGCCGCTGCAGGGCATCTCGGTTGGACTCCACGAGCCCTGTAGCAATCCGGTGAGCGGACTGAAGCTTGTTCTGGGCGGCATTAAAGGCGCTACGGGCCTCTCCAATCTCATCGAGTTTGAGAATGGTTTGAATCTCCTCCGAGCGCTTGGTCGGTTCAACCAGGATGAAGCGAAGAATCTCGCGACGCGAAAGCGTGATTTCCGGATGGTCGGCGATTTCTGCCAGAGCAGCTTTTACGTCATCGTCAGCGGGCACAATTTTTGGTTTTTTCGGGGACGAGACCTTTCGGGTGATGGTTGCCGATTTTCCGATCCCCGTAAGAAACACCCGCAGCTCGACGAATGCAGCGTCGGGAAATTTGGTTTTGTCAACGTGAGGACCATGTTCCGAAACAGAGAGGCCCTTGGTTCCCCTTCCCGTGAGCCGGCCGATTTGTCCAGTGAGCCCGAATTCAATAGCGTCGATAACGCCGCTCTTGCCCGACCCGTTGGGGCCTGAAATCGCAAAGGTCCCTTTTCGGAAGTCGATGTCGAGCTTCCGGACGCCTCTCATTTCTTCGATATGGGCGGTTTCGAGTTTGATCATCTGAGATCACCCCCGGCGGGAAGAGAGAACACCTTCACCAAATCGTCGGCCTTTAGCTTCTTATCCGCGGCGAGTAAGTCTCGGAGCTTGGCCACTTTTTCGGGGCCCACATCCTTGGATTCCGCTAGCTTCCCAAGAAACTTCTCGGCTATCTGCTGCTGGAGCGTCGCCATAGGGCCTTTCAGGTTAATTCATCTTGCATCGTCTCTCACATATATTACAGTACTGGTTGAAGATGCCATCGTCCGCAATTGTATCCTGTAGAGCGGCCGAAGGCCATACAAGACCGGAAACTCCGGAGAGTGCATGTGGGGCAATCTGGTTCGCCCCCCGACAAGCCGACCGATTCCCGTATTAGTTGAATCGCGCTTCGCACCCGGATGCGGACGCCAGCGATCCGTGGTGACCTGGCCCCCGCCGCTTATCGCGCTAGCGCGCCACGCGTTGTCACTCGTTGTCACTCTTGGTCTGTAAGTTGTTGAGGAATTGGTAGCGCTAACGGGAATCGAAGGTGCCAACCCCCAGTTCAGTCCGCTTCAGTCGAGTGCAAGTGGTAGCAAGTGGGTTCAGTTTGTGCGGCTCGGACGGCCCAAGAACCCACCACGCATTCCTGAGGTTGTCACTCGGTTGTCACCCGCGTTTGACGCCACGTTCTCGAACGAGTTTTTTGTGATGCGACCGGTCCGGGAGCCCGGACCGCCAAGGGATGCCGGCTAGGCTTATGCTCGATGATCGAAATGCTAAGATTGGCCCGGAGGACGCGAGAGATGAAATACATTTTGTCGATCCGCGGTGGAGGTATCCGAGGCATCATCCCCGCGTGTTGCCTAGTGAAGCTTGAATCACAGCTCGGCGGTCTCACCCGCGATCATATCGACTATTGCGCGGGAACTTCTACCGGCGCGCTGCTTACGGCAGGCGTCGCCGCGGGCATTTCTGCCACGGATATTCTCAAGGTGTACACCGACCGATCCAAGGACATCTTCACGCCCACGGGCGTTGTTGCTGCGGCCAAACGAGCAGTCGACGGCTTCATGTATAACCCGGCGAACCTACAAAAGGTGCTCGTTAGTGTTCTCGGCCCAGGCGCCGCCTGGGTGGTGAACGACTGCCCGATCGGAGTGATGATCGCCGCAACAGCCATGAACGGACACAATTGGTATTTCGTAAAGGACAATCCGCAGAACAACGGCACCACTGGAGGCGTAAAGCTCGTGGATGCGGCAGTGGCGTCCGCGTGTGCGCCGACGTATTTCGATCACTGGAAGATCGACAATATTGACGGCCAGACGCTCTACTTCTTCGACGGCGGCGCCGGCGGCACGGCCAACCCGGTTTACGAAGCCTGTGTTGAGGCGTTCGAGTACGACACCTTTTCGCCGTTGCGCGCTGACACGCAAGTGATCTCGCTTGGAACGGGTTGGTTTCCCGGCTCTGACACTCCTCCCGCCGGGCTGTTGAAGGTGATCGACTGGACCACCAGCACACTAGTCGATACTTCAGAGGATTGGGCCGACGGCGCTGTGAAGCGCCAGTGGCCTGGCGTGATGACGAGTATAAATCCGCAGCTGCCCAGTGACATCGGCGAAGACGATCTCTCGAAGATAGAGGACTTGGTGAAGATCGGGAATGCATTGGCGGCGACACTCGATTGGACCAAGCTGATCCAGTAGGCGGATCCCAGCCGGCGCATCCCTTTAGACGCTCGTCCTTCACACGGCGGTAGGTGGACCTGTTGGATAGAGATGTTGAGGTTGTCTTCACATTCGTGAGATGACATTAGGAACGCCAGTATGCGCGCTCACTGACGGGGAGGTTCCCAAATCGAGATTGTCGTCGGCACCGCGAGTTGGAATGGAGCCTGAAAGGGAGGCTGCGCTCAATCGGGCGGCGCCTTCGAGGGTTCAAATGTCTCGTACATCCAACGGATGTGCCCTGCGAGTCCGTCGATGTCGGGGAACAGCATGGCGCGGTGGACGCCAAATCGCGCCAGGTCCCAGACGAGTTGTTCCTTGTAGGGTGTCGTGATTCGAATTTCCTGGAGATCAATTCCTGCCGTCTTTCCAAGTTGGAGAGGAGTTGCCGGTTCTGGATGTACCGAGAAAAGCCCTTGCTGGGCTCTGATGCGCGCACTGATGTGGCGCGGACGGTAGCGCATCACCTGCGTGATCTCGAATGGACTCACCACAAGGTCCTTGACGACAAACGGGTTTTTCATCGCGTAGATCACGCCCTCCCGATCGTAGACACCATCGCACGCGAAGAAGGCGGCGACCAGCGGGTTTTCCGTCCAATCCAACAAACGCGTTGGCAGGCCATGATGCTGCCCTAACGCGAGAAGCTCCCACTCTTGGGTCGGGAGGGCTGCGGCGTATCCAGGCAACTCGCGTAGAAACATTTCGAATATCGTTGTTCGTGCCGTCTAGTCGCTGACGGCCAACCTTCGGTATCAATTCGAAGGCAGGGTCATGCACACCCCGGAAAACCCAACGACCTCCGCGAAACGCTTGAAGGGCGTCGTAAAGCTCAACGAAGCTCCCAATGCTCATGGTTCAATGATCCATCTAAAGTTCGGCATTAGCGGCGGTGCCCCTTCTTGTGGAGCTGCACCGCCAAGGTCCCAAGAGAGCCTCACTTCGAAAGAATGGTCCGGGCACGCGTTGCTCATGTGAATCATCCTTTTCTGCGCGGGCTTCGGGCATGACGATTCATTACTCGACTTCGCGGAGAACCTAGCGCGCCCGCGCCGCACAGTTCCTTCACCGCCGCCCCGACGCGACTGAACGCGTTTGTGCGCCATCGTTGGCGTTTTGGTCGGCTCCCGAGGCCGCGTTCTTCGCCCAGTCCGGTCCGGACCGGGTCTGTGATGTGACGGGTCCGTCACCTCACTTAACTCGGGTGCGCTGGGCGGCGAAAGCGGACCCACAAAAGGCAGAAACGCCGCCCGGGCCGGAACCGGAAGCGGCGTTGGAAGGGAATCTGGCGCGACTGTTACTTCGCGATGCGATAGCTGCGCTCCCCGGCGGCGTTCTTCAAGGATTCGATCTTCTCCCCGCCCTTGCTGCCCAAAATGCTCACGAAGCCCCGCACCGTGTGCTCCTGCCAGCCCGTGGCTTCCACGATCTCGGCCAGTGTCACGCCCTTGGCGCGCTTCATCATCGCGATCACCTGCGCCTTCTTGTTGGCGCGCGTATCCGTCGCACCATTCTTCGCGCTGGCACGCTGGGCTTGGGCCGGCTTCGGGGGCTTGGCGCTTTTCTTGGCTTTGGGCGCGCCCTTCTTCTGGCTGGCCCGTTTCTTCGAGGGTGCCTTCGCCGGCGCGGCGTGCGCGCCCTGTTCCGCGACCGTGGCAACTTTATCGTTTGGTTTCTGCGTTCGTCATATGAATCGCAGTCGACGACTGGCCCTTCTTAAATGGAGCGGACAAAACGGAGAGGATCGATCGCGGAAGGAATAATACCCTGTTTTTGGCTATTATAAAAAACTTCTGGCAATATTTCATTCTTTCGTGTATAGTAGGCCGATCTAATCTCTAGGAAAACTCTCATGAGCGCGACAAGTTCCACCCCTATCATCACTGTAATCTCTCCATCTACCGTTAAGATACATGCCGACAACGTCACGTTGTCGGTTAAGGGCGATAATTTCAACGACATGTGCTACATCGTCGTTGAGGGCAGTTTCTTGTCCACCACATTTGTAAACGCTGGAGAGCTCACGACTATTCTGCCGCGGGCCATTACCGATGTGCTCGGCCGGAAAGAAGTTAAAGTGCATGATACAAAGGGCGGCGGCATATCAAATTCGAAGTTCTTTGACGTGCAGTGAGCCGCCGTCGCCGAACGCCGGAGCCCCTAACCGCCGCGCCGTGTCGAAAAAGGTAGGAAAATGGCAAGTCAAAGAAAAGCCAAGAAAGCCTATACTGCACAACACGCTCCCGGTGAACTGCCAGAATCGCCGACCCTCGTAACCGATGAAGCCACAGCGTGGGCCAACGTCGTCGGCTTAGCGCAGAACGGATTGTCGTTCTGGAACAGCTTTATCGGACTGCAGTCCGGAGTCAACTCGCTTGATGCGACTGGCTTAGCTCAGCTCACGTGCATCATTCGCGCTGTTTCGTGGGTTGAGTCTCAACACGGCACCGGTGCCGGCACTTCCGCCTCTGTCGACCCGATGCAATGCGCAAACCCAGGAGATGTCTGGTGGAAGGAGCTCACGGACTGCTCAAAATCGCAGGACAGGTTTGTCGGCGGCACTGGTAAGCCTAACTACAATGCCTGCGAACTCCCGGCCAAAGCTGCGGCCGACAGCACGTTCCCGCCCGGTGCAAGCCTGTCGCTCCTGAATGACCAGACCACCGGGCACAATGATCCGAACTTTTCTCAGAACATGAGTTACTGTTGGGGCGTTCCCTTCCTGATTCACAAGATCAATACCACAACCGGCGATCCAACCTATCAATGCCAGGAGTTAGACCGGGCGCGGCTGGTCGCGGGTGCCGTCGCTTATAACGGGGGGGGAGATCCGAACTACGAGACAAAAATCAACGCTGCTATAGATATGATCGGCTGCCTCCAGGCCGTCACGGCATCCTTCACTACTCCGGCGACGGATCCGCAGTCCATTATTGACGATTGCGAGAAGGAGTACCCCTCCAACAACGACGATTGCAACAAATTTGTGAAAGCAGTATCCGCAGACCTCAACGTAACGCTATTCCAACCAGGGGACAACGCTGACGCAATCGTGCAGAGGATGATCGACTCTGCTGGTTGGACCCCGTTGGTAGACGGCATCGACGCAAAAAACAAGGCCGACGCGGGTCAATATGTAATCGCTGGATTGAAGGGCGCCGACCACAATCCACCGCGCGCGAATGGCCACGTCGCCGTGGTCGTCTCTGGCCCACTCGCCAGCGGGAAATACCCGACGGCTTATTGGGGCAGTCTAGGTCTATGACCGCTTGAAAGAGTTCCTTTTGTAGCCGAACTTGCGGCGGGCCGCCTTGCGATCGAACTTCCAGTTGATCTTGATGCGGTCACGGTTCATG
>Ga0182024_10009574_pt1 | contig 20000 bp, 12 predicted proteins | sample P32metaG_FD_120480 | JGI IMG/M metagenome (GOLD analysis project Ga0182024, IMG submission 120480) | Permafrost microbial communities from Stordalen Mire, Sweden - P3-2 metaG (Illumina Assembly) | ecosystem: Environmental > Terrestrial > Soil > Wetlands > Permafrost | place: Sweden: Stordalen... | reverse complement strand
TGGCGAACACCATTCAGACCCAGGCCGCAGCTAAGACCGTCGCCGCGACCCGAGGCGAAATGTTGAACGCGCAGGCCCTGACCAATCAAGCGCAAATCCAGCTGAGCTACGCCCGCGTCGTTTCCCCTATCTCCGGCAAAGTCAACGTCCGGGCAGCGCGGCAGGGCGAAGTGGTGGCGGCGGCCACGCCAATCGTAACCATCACGGATCTAACCCAAACCTGGATCTACGCCCCCTTGCCGGAAACCCAGGCCGACGCAGTCCAGCTGGGCGACAGCCTGCGCGTGGTGATGCCCAGCGGAGCCACCATTTACGGCAAGGTAATTGCCAAGTCGGCCGAAGCGGACTTTGCCACCCAACGCGACGTGAGCCGCCGCAAGCGCGATATCAAGACCATCCGCCTGAAGCTTCTCATCGACAACCCCGGCATGCGCTATGTCCCCGGAATGCTCGCCGAAGTCTATATACCGAAGAGCAAGCTGGTAGACCGATGAGCAAGCCGTCGTTGACTCAACCATCGTTGACCCAGCCAGGACCGGCCATCGCCGTAGAAAACATAGTCAAGCGCTACGGCGACTTTGAGGCCGTCAAAGGCGTCACCTTCCAGGTCGCCGAAGGCGAAATCTTCGGCCTGCTGGGACCGAACGGTGCCGGCAAGAGCACTCTTATCCGCATGATGACGACGCTCATCCCGGTGACCAGCGGAAAGGCCATCATCGCCGGGCACGACGTCTCCCGTGAGGCCGATGCTGTCAGGCGAGCCATCGGCGTCATTCCCCAGGCGCTTACCAGCGACATCGATCTCACGGTCGAAGAAAATCTCTCTATCTACGCCAAGCTCTACGAGGTTCCCAAGGCGGAGCGTGAGCGCAATATCAACGATCTGCTGCAGGCGGTGGATCTGCTCAAGTGGCGCAATGCGCAAACCAAGACCCTCTCGGGCGGCATGCGCCGTCGCCTGGAGATCGCCCGCGGCCTGGTTCACAATCCGCGCATCTTCTTTCTCGACGAGCCCACCACTGGGCTCGATCCAGTCTCCCGCGTAGCCGTGTGGGAAATGCTCAACCACCTGAAGAACACCCGCCATCTCACCATGCTGATCACCACCCACTATATGGACGAAGCTGATCGGCTGTGCGACCGCATCGCGATCGTCGACCACGGAAAGCTGGTCGCGCTCGATACGCCCATGGCGCTCAAGGAGAGTGTCCCCGGGGACAATGTGGTGGAAGTGCATTTCACCCATGAATCCCCGGAGTGGCCGGAGCGGCTGAAACACCTGGCCGGCGTAACCGCGGTGGAATCGAAGAGCGCAGGCATGTACCGGCTGCTCACCTCCAACGGCTCGCTTACTACCACGCAGTTAGTAGAGATGGTGAATAAATACGGCGAAACCATCAAGTCATTGACCGTACAGAACACCACGCTTGATGACGTCTTCGTGTACTACACGGGGCGGCAGCTTCGAGATGAACAAGTCAAGGCGCAGGGCTTTATCATGCCGCCGCGTCCGGGGATGCAACCATGACACGAATGATGGCGATAGTCGAACGGGAGATGCGGAAGTTCTTTCGCTCGCCGGCGTTAATGATGGTCTCCATGACCCTCCCGCTGGTCCAGTTGGTGATCCTCGGTAACGCCTTTGGCGGCAAGATACGCGGGGCGCGGATGGGGGTGGTCGATTACGATCGCGGCTCTCAGGCGCTCAAGGTCGAAGAGTCCTTCAACTCCATCGCCGCCAATATTCGCACCTTCACCACCGTCGCCTACAACGATGAACAGAAGGCGCGGGACGACGTGCGCACGGGCAAGATCGACGGAGCCGTCATTATCCCGGCACAATATTCGCGCCGTGTCCTGGCCGGCGATTCTCCGGCGATCGGCTTGGTGGTCGACAACAGCGACCAGACCATGAGCGCCAGTCTCGAAGCGGAGATGCAATCTCTGGTGGATGCCTTGAACGCTCCGGTCATTCAACAGAAAGTCGTGCAGCAGATCGCGCTCGAAATCGTCGAGCTCTATCCCTATGTCGAGTACATGAAGTATCTGCTCGCAGGTTCTGTGGCACTGGCCATGTATGTGGCGGTGATGATTGGCGGAGGCATGCTGTATATCGACGACAAGGCGAGGGGCGTACACGAGGGGTACCTGGTAACGCCCATCACCCGGCTGGAGCTGGTGCTCGGATTGAACCTTGCCGGCACCATCAAGGCGGTGCTATCCGGCGTTTGTATCGTGGTGATCGGCTCGCTGTTAGCTGGTCTGGGTGTCATCTTTAACCCGGTGACGGCCTTGCTTCTCCTGCTGCTGATCATCTCCACTTCCATTGCATTTAACGGCATGATGTTCCTGATGATGGTGCGGGTGGAAGATCCGCTGGTGCCGCGCGCCATGTTTGGCGTGCTGAATACGTTGCTGTTCTTTCCCAGCGGGGCGATCTCCCCTGTCTCCGGGTTGCCCAAGTGGCTGCAGGTGATTGCGCACATCGATCCCTTTACCTACGCCGTACATGGTTTCAAGGCCATTCTGCTCAAGGATGGTGGCTTTACCGCGATCCGCCTGGACCTGCTCTTTCTGCTCGGCTTTGGCATCGCCACGCTGGCCGTCGCGACTCCCTTGTTTAAGCGCACCCTCTAACTCCGGCCGCGTTCGTGCGTAACAAAATGCTCTAGACAAACCCTTGTCTACTCAACGATACAGCGATAAGATTCGTATCAACAGAGATCGCAATCGATGAGGTCACGGCCGCACAATGGGCACGACAAGGGGCAAACGCACGCTCGAACCGCCTTCTGGACCCGTCAGTCTCAAGACGCTCGCGGCTTATCTTGATCTCGACCCGACGACCGTCTCGGTGGTTTTGAACGAGGTGCCTGGTCGTTCCATCCCGGAAGCAACCCGAGAGCGAATCCGCAAGGCAGCGCTCAAATTCAACTACCAGCCCAGTTTTCTCGCCCGGTCACTACGAAATCGCCGCACCATGACGATCGGCATTTTGGTTCCGGTGCTCGCCGACGGCTATCACGCAGAAGTGATGACTGGCATCGGAGACAGCCTCCTCGAGGAAAAATATTTCTACTTTATCGCCCATCACCGGCATCGGACCGATCTGATCGAGCAGTATCCTCGCATGCTCATCAGCCGAGGCGCGGAGGGCTTGATTACGATCGATACCAACCTGGTAGACAAACTTCCGCTGCCTGTGGTGGCTATCGCCGGTCACCGCCGCGTGGACGGAGTGACCAACGTTGTGCTCGACCATCACCGGGCGGCCGAACTGTCGCTTCGTCATCTCTACGATTTGGGTCACCGCACCATTGCCTTCATGCGCGGGCAGCCCTACAGTTCCGATTCCGACGCCAGGTGGCAAGGCATCGTACAGGTAGCGCAGGATCTCGGCTTGATAATCCGGCCGGAATTAACCATTCAGCTCAAGAAAGACCTGACGTCTCCGGAGCTTGGCTATCCAGTGGTGAAGCAGCTCCTGACTCATCATCGTAGCTTTACGGCGTTCCTCTCTTTCAACGATATCGCTGCCATAGGCTGCATTCGTGCTCTCCATGATGTGGGGTTACGAGTACCTAAGGATGTATCTGTGGTTGGATTCGACGATATTAAAGAAGCGGCCTTCCAGACGCCGAGCCTTACCACCATTCGCCAGCCCCTTCACCAGATGGGCGCATTGGCGGTGCGGACACTGCTTCAACAACTCCGCCCCTCAGACAACCGCGAGCTCCCGCAAATAGCAGTGGCGCCCGAATTGATTGTTCGCGAATCCACCGGGCCGGCGCGGAGAAGGTTCGCTGGAAAAGCTAATCCCAAAACGCAAAGAACCAAGCTCGCATAGCTCACCCCGCATATTGCAAGCACCGGCGCGGAGCAAGACCGCTTCTGAGCGCGAACGATGGCTGTCAAAAAGAGACGGGGTACCAGAAATCCTGGCACCCCGGAGGACCTACTAAACAAGTAGGGTGTGTCAAAACGTTAAGTGCGCACTGAGCTGCAACGTGCGGCCATTTTGGGTTGTGGTGGCCAGGTCCCTAATCGTCGAGGTTCCCGTTGCGATTGCGCCGTAACTACCGCAGCCAGTGGGCAGCACGCCGGAGGATGGGCAAACGGTGAGGTTACCATTGGGCAGTCCCAAGGTAGGGTGGTTCAAGGCATTGTTGGCATCGGCACGCACCTCTACGTTAATCCCTTCCGTGAAGTGGAACGTTTTGCCCAGCCCAAGGTTGACTTGTTCGAAGCCAGGGCCGGTCAGCTGATTACGGCGCGCGTCCCCGAAGGTGCCGGCGGCTGGTACGGCAAAGGCAGCCTCATTGAACCACTGATCCTGACTACGGTGTTGCAGCGTGGGGTTGCCGATCACATTGGGAAACCATTGGAAGTTGTTACCAGCCAGCGAGTAGGAATTAGTATTGCTGGACATGACAGGGGTAAAGGGCTGGCCATCCTGCAAGATAAGTGTGCCGGCAAGTTGCCAACCCCCGATCACTGCGTCAAGCGGGGCGCTGCTATTCACGAACTGCCGTCCTTTGCCGAAGGGCAGCGCGTAAATCGCATACCCCCTGAACGCGTTGCGAATATCGAAGTTAGAGTTCCCATAGTTTGCTGACGGAACAAACGAGTTTTGAATTTGAGTGGCCCCCGAGTGGCTTCCCCAACCGGCAGAGTCAATGTCATCGAGGAAGTGGGACCACACATAGCTGAATTGGAGACTGAGACCCTGGGTCATGCGTTTCTCGATCACAGCCTGCAACGAGTTGTAGTTGGAAACGGCATTTTCATTAGCCGGCGTACCTGAGGTGTTCAGCGAGCCAAATTGCGGATAGGGCCGCGATCCCTGGTCGTTGGCAGAGAGCAGGTTCTGCGGTACCTGGTTGATGTCCACCGGGAAGGGCAAGTTATGACCATGCGTTGCCACGTAACCGAGTGAAGCCACGACGTTGTTTCCTATCTGACGTTGCGCCCGCAGGTTCCATTGATAGGAGCCTCCGACCGGTTCGTGGTAGGCATTGAAGTTGAAGCTTTGCCCGTTGTAGGCATTGGGAGCTGTCGAGGCCGACACATACGGGAGGTTGGCCCCGCTTCCCGACAGAATGACTACCGGGGTTAGCCCGTTCGTATTGTCGTTCACGCTTCCCTTGGACCCGAAGGCCTGACCCATGCCTCCGCCGTATTGGTCGTTGCTCCAGTTATACGCAAAAAGACCAAAGCCGCCGTTGATAGTGGTCTTGGAATCGAGGGCATAGGCGAAACCTACGCGGGGAAGAAAGGTGTTGTAGACCGGCTGTTGCAGGTGTGTGCGACCGTTGAGGTGGGTGGAACCAAACCAGATGGCGCCGAGGGTATTGGTGGAGGGGTTCACAATAGTTGGATCAAAGGAGGCTTCGTTGCCTTTGACTTCACTCCAACCGGTCTGAATTTGGTAGCGCAGACCCAGGTTCAAGGTCAGGTTGGGTTTAATTTTGTAATCGTCCTGAATGAACATCTGGGGAAGCTTCTCGCGGCCGCCATATTCCGGTGTTACACCCGCATTCCAGTTCTGCGTCTGTCCAAGAAGGAAGTCCGCATAGCCAACACCGGTAGCGCTGTCGCCGATATACGCCTGCGTATAATTCCCGGTGTAGGTCATTTGTCCGGCGTTCACGTTCCCCCAAGCGGTTGAGTTGTTCTGGTAGATCAGGAACTCGCCTCCGAAGTGCAGCACGTGTTTCCCAACGACCATGGTAACCACATCGGACGGAGCAACGGCGTGCTCTTTGTAGACCGCGTTAATGTTCGATGTCAGAAGCGTGCTGAGAGGATTGAGGCTGGTGTTATTGATGCCGTCTATCGTAATAATGGGGAAGTTATCCGCTTTGGCGAATTGCCATCCCAGCTTAGCTGGGTAGCCTTTGTTAAGGGTGTAGGGCACAAAGAAGTTAAGCTGATTGGTGTAGCCCAGTCTCGCTTCGTTGGTGACGCGCGAGCTGATGCTCCACACGTCCGTCACCTGGCTGTTGATCCTGCTGACATCCCCACTCTGGCAGTCGATCGGGCAGTCTCCCCAGCCGAAACTTTTGCCGGGATTGTTTCCCTCGGTGACCGAGCCATTGAGCTTGTTAGTGGAGGTGAGGTTATAGTCCAGGCGTCCAAAAAACTTGGTGAACGGATTGATATTGGGAGGAGTGTAGGTGTAGTTGTTGATCACCTGGCCATTGGAAATGGTTCCGGCTGTGTTGGCAGCCGGGAAGTAAGCCTGGAGGTTCTTGCCGACGGGATCAAAGCGGCCGGCCGGAATCTGGTTGTTGGGGAAGGCCGTGCGGGTGATGCAAGGGCAGGCGGTCGGTGTACTCGCGCCGGGATACGTGAAATTGCCCGTCTGCTGAAACACCGTGGTGCTGGCAGGGTCGTAGATGGTGGGCAGACCGGCAAAATTGCCGCTCAATTCCGCCTGCGTGGGCGTGGTGTAAAAGGTGGCCGGGTTGCCCCCGTTGTCGATAATGTGATCGTAGTTGAAGAAGAAGAAAAGCTTCTGCCGGATGATTGGGCCGCCGACGCTGCCCCCAAACTCGTGGAAGTGGATTTGCGGCTTGGTCGCGGTGGAACCGAAGGTGTCATTGTTCGCGTTCAGGGCGGTATTTTGGAAGTACTCATACGCCGAACCGTGGAAGCGATCGCCACCGCCTTTGCTGATCTGGTTGTAGAGGATGCCGCCCACCCCATACTGTGCAGAAAAGGCGGAGCTGCTGGTCTGTACCTCCTGGATGTCTTCCTGGACCGTGATATCAGAGTTCGCGCTGGCGGGCAAGGTGGTCTCGGCTCCATCTGCCAGTACCGTGCTGAAGGGCAGGTTGCCGTTTACCGAGAGCATGGTGCCGTTCGAAGTTCCTGTTCCTGTTGACCCCTGGCTGCCTCCTGGAGCTCCCGCCTGTCCCGGCTGCAAGATATTAAAGCTTGACCAATTCTGCCCGATCGCTGACACCTGTGGCAGCTGGTTGATGGTTTCATAGCTCATCGTGGTCGTTACCGATCCGTTTTCTGTATTCACCAGGGGTACATCGGTATTCACCACTACCTGGGTGTTGACCGTACCCACCGCCAGCTGCGCATTGAGCTGCAGGGGTCCCACGTTCACGGTAATCGAAGAGTGGACCAGCGTGGTAAATCCCTCTTTCGAGAAGGTGATCTTGTAGTCGCCGGCTACGATGGAATTGGTGTCGTATATTCCGGCCGCATTGCTGATGTAATCGTGGGCGACTCCGGTAGCAATGTTGACTACCGTCACGGTCGCGCCCGGGATGGCGGCGCCTGTAGTGTCGGTCACCGTCCCGCTGATGTCACCGGCGTTCGTGGCTTGTCCGAACGCAGCCCCGATAGAACCTGCTAGAAAAACTACGGCCAATACTGCCAAGTGTCTTAACTTCATACCTAACCTCCCAAAAATTGCTGCCGCTGTATATAGTCTTGGTTCGTTTCCAGCGTCCATCCGCGCAAGAATTCAACAAGACAAACGGTTGTCTTTCGTCATCTGGACGCGCGGGAGCAATATAACAGGAAGCCGCATAAAGTTGTCAAGGATTATCTTGCACCCGTGCAAAGCCTTGTAATCACGAGGACAACCGTGTGTCTTGGGGTCAAAAACCAATTCTCCGTCCTCACCGATATCCACTTTTGGGCCCTGCTCACGCTCCGTGAAGGGGGTCCACTATGCAGCAGGCCAAAACGGGGTACCTGGAGCAAACCTTTCTCGTGTGGAGGCGGGCGCGGTATCATTCGAAGGCGATGTGCGTAAAAAAAAACTCTGTAGCTTGTTGCTGGCGTTCCTCCCCACCGTCCCTCTCCTTTCCCAGGCATCCGGCAGCCACCAGGATCAAATTGCACAGCATTCCCGGCTCGCCCAGCAATATTTGAACCAGCACCGCCCCGACCTCGCCATTCCGGAACTCCAGGCGCTGGTCTCACTCGAACCGCGAAATTTGGATGCTCAGGCCAACCTCGGGGTTCTGCTCTTCTTTCAGGGCGACTACGTCAAAGCTGAACCCCATCTGCGCGCGGCCCTCGACATGCAGCCAAACCTGACCAAAATTCAAGCTCTGCTGGGGATGGCGGAGAAGCGCACCGGCGACACCGCAAATGCCCGCCCCCACCTCGAAACATCGTTTGCTGCCGTGGACGAACCAAAGTTAAAAGTGCAAATCGGCATGGAACTGGTTGAGCTGTACACAGCCAGCCAGGATCTGGCGAAAGCGAGCTCGGTGGTAAACGCCATGCGCCAGGCGGACCCGGTCAATCCCGCGGTGCTCTATGCCGCCTATCGCGTGTATTCCGATCTTGCCGGCGAAGCCATGCTCAGCCTGGCACTGGCAGCCCCCGAGTCGGCGCAGATGCATCAGGTCATGGCCCATGAAGAGGCAAGACAAGGCAACACAGCCGGCGCTCGCTTGCAATACCAGAAAGCCCTGGAAGCCGACCCCAAACTGCCTGGCATCCACTTTGAAATGGGAGAGTTGCTAGGCCTTTCCGAGGATGCGAAGGCCAAGGCGGAAGCGGAATCAGAGTACAAGGCGGCGATTGCCGAGAACGCCCTGGATGAAAAAGCAGAAACCAGGCTAGGGGACTTGTCCAGCCGCAAAGGAGATTCTGCCCAGGCCCTGCAGTACTACAACACCGCGCTCCGCTTGCAGCCGGAAGACGCGGAAGCTGATTTCGGGTTAGCCAAAACATTGATCGCGATGAACGAGCAAGCCAAAGCATTGCCCATACTCGAACGTGCGGTGCAACTGGAACCCACGAACGCCGCCGCCCACTTTCGCCTAAGCACCATCTACCGTGAAATGGGGCGCACCGCCGACTCACAACGCGAGGTAGAGGAGTACAAGAGATACAAGCTGATGAAGGAAAAGCTGGAGGCGGTCTTCAAAGAAATGCAGCTCCACCCGGCCGGACTATCCACCGAGGATGAGAACAAGTAACGACCGTCAGCACCAATCCCCGGGAGATACGGATGCGAAGAGCCCGAAGGTTTCGAAGCGTAGCTCTTCTATGCCTCTCGCTCGTCTTCTTCTGTCCGCCTCAAACTAGTCGAGCCCAACACCCTGCCCCGCAACCAGGCCCCCAGGCGCCGTCACCATCGCGGTCGCAAAACCCGCAAATTCCTCAGCTAGTCGACATCACCCAATCCACGAAAATCCAGTTTGATCATCTGTCTTCCCCAGCGAAGAAGTACATTGTGGAGTCGATGAGCGGCGGAGTCGCACTCATCGACTACGATCGCGACGGCTGGCCGGATATCTACTTCACCAACGCTCCCGACATCGACATGGCCCTGGCCGGCCACAAAGCCCGGAGCGCGCTTTACCACAACAACCACGACGGCACCTTTACCGATGTGACAGACAAGGCAGGAGTCGGTAATCCATGCTGGGCTATGGGGGCATCTATCGGAGACTACGATAACGACGGCTGGCCCGACCTGTTAGTTACCTGTTTCGGAGGGGTGACGCTTTTCCGCAACAATCACGACGGCACCTTCAAGAATGTAACCACCCAGGCAGGGCTGGGCATCGATTCCGGCTGGGCGACGGGCGCGGCCTTTGGTGACTATGACCGTGACGGCTGGGCCGATCTGTTCGTCGCCCACTATGTGGATTTGGACCTCAAGGACCTGCCGGAATTCGGTTCCAAGCCAACCTGTCAATACCACGGCATAGCAGTGCAGTGTGGTCCTCGCGGATTAAAGGGATCCCCGGACGCGCTCTATCACAACAATGGCAACGGAACCTTCACCGAGGTGGCTAAAGCGACCGGCGTGGACGACCCACAGCGCTTCTTCGGGCTGACTGCGGTCTGGAGCGATTTCAATAACGACGGACACCTGGATCTGTTTGTAGCCAACGACGGAGAGCCCAACTATCTCTACCGCAACGATGGGAATGGCCACTTTACGGATATCGCACTCGACGCCGGAGTCGCCGTCAACCTCGACGGCAGCGAACAGGCCAATATGGGTGTGGCGCTAGGAGACTACGAACACAAGGGCCTGTTTTCCATCGCCATCACTCACTTCAGTGAGGAGTATGCCGCGTTGTACCGCAACAACGGCGCCCTCAATTTTACCGACGTCTCTTACCCGTCTGGGATCGCCCGCGCAACCATACCCTATGTGGGCTGGGGAGACGCTTTCTTCGATCTGGACAACGATGGCTGGCCCGACTTGATCATCGTTAACGGGCACGTCTATCCGCAAGTGGATACGAAGGACATCGGCACCAAATTTCGTGAGCCTAAGCTTCTCTACCTCAACCAGCACGACGGCACCTTCCGCGACATAAGCAAGCTCGCCGGTGCAGCGATTCAGATTCCACAAGTGAGCCGCGGGCTTGCGGTGGGCGACCTGTTCAATGACGGCCACCTGGATATTGTGGTCGAGAACCTGGAAGGTGGACCGATGGTTCTGCGCACTCAGGGAGGCCCGCGCAATCATTGGATCAGCTTTGAACTCCAGGGCGCAAAAGGAAATCTGCTCGCGCTCAACGCCCGGCTCCGTGCCACCGCCGGTGATCTCGTCCAGGAAGACGAGGTCCGCAGCGGAGGAAGCTATCTTTCGCAAAGCGACTTGAGGATTCACTTTGGCCTGGCCGCCCATGAAAAGCTCGACAAGCTGGAGATTTTCTGGCCTTCGGGCAGGGTAGAGACGCTGACCAATGTGAACGCGGACCACTTCTACCTCGTAAAAGAGGGGCAGGGCATTGTCCCCACTCGGGGAGGTATCTAGACAAACTATTGTCTAGACGGGTCACGGCTGCTATCTTCTTGACAACAGACAAGGACGTTCGAGTTCAATGGGCAAGCGCAAGACCGACAGTAGCCAGCCTGACGCACGTGTCAGTCTCAAGACCCTCGCGGCTTATCTAAATCTCGACCCAACTACCATATCGGTGGTCTTGAATGAGGTGCCCGGGCGCTCCATCCCCGAAGCTACCCGGGAGCGGATCCGCAAGGCGGCGCTCAAATTCAACTACCAGCCCAGTTTCCTTGCCCGCTCCTTAAGAAATCGTCGCACCATGACCGTCGGCATTTTAGTTCCCGTACTGGCCGACGGCTATCACGCAGAAGTGATGACCGGTATTGGAGACCGGCTGCTGGAGGAAAACTACTTCTACTTTATCGCCCACCACCGGCACCGGCCTGACCTGATCGAGCAGTATCCCCGCATGCTGATCAGCCGCGGCGCCGAGGGTTTGATTGCGATTGATACCAACCTGGTCCACAAGCTCCCACTTCCCGTCGTGGCCATCGCCGGCCATCGGCGTTTGAGCGGAGTGACCAACGTGGTGCTTGACCACCACCGCGCCGCAGAACTGTCGCTGTGTCATCTTTACGAACTGGGGCATCGCAACATCGCATTCATGCGTGGGCAGCCTTATAGCTCTGATTCCGACGCCAGGTGGCAAGGCATCGTTCAGGTGGCACAAGATCTCGGCCTCGCCATCCGGCCCGAAATGACCATCCAGCTGGAGAAAGACTTGACCTCGCCTGAACTGGGATATCCCGTCTTGAAGCAGCTGCTGGCTCATCATCGCAGCTTCACTGCCGTTGTTTCCTTCAATGACGTTGCTGCCATCGGTTGTATCCGTGCACTCCATGATTCCGGGCTGCGAGTTCCTGAGGACGTGTCAGTGGTTGGATTCGACGATATTAAAGAGGCGGCCTTCCAGACACCGAGCCTCACCACCATTCGCCAGCCTCTTCACCAGATGGGCGAGCTGGCCGTCCAACTGCTGCTCCAGCAACTCCGCCCTTCTGACGCGAAAGCCCTTCCGCAGGTGGCAGTCGCGCCGGAACTCATTGTCCGCGAATCGACCGGGCCAGCGAGGCAGAAATCAAGGCAGGGGAGTGCGACTCGATCTGCCCGGCAGCCTGTCTAGCAAAAGAAGCTGCTTCATGCTCGGCACCGTCGGTGGTGGATCGGACTTCTCAAGCCTGGCCGCTGTTCTCCGGAACTATCACGCCGTATCTGGGACCGATCAATTCTGTTCATGGGGTAAACGCGAATTGTTTGCTCGTCAAAATTTATGTTTACGTAAACAAACTTTGCCATATTTGGTCAGTGACTTGCGACAATGCTGGCACGAATCTCTTTCGCGGTGCGAACACACACCCGCGATACCGATACAGATCCCGGCCCGGGAACGATTACTGATCAACATCCAGTAGAAGAACGACCCCAATTTTGAGGAGAGCCAAATGCTTCAAACTTCTCGATTCCGTGTCTTCGCCCTGCTGATCCTGCTTGGCGCGTTGATTATCCCGAGCTCCCGCGCCCAGACGGCCGTCGATGGCGCCGTGGGAGGCACGGTGGTCGATGCCTCGGGCGCCATCGTCAGCGGCGCAACCGTCACCGTTGTCAACAACGCAACCAACGCAGAGCAAACTGCCAAGGCCAACAGTGCGGGATATTTCCGCGTCATTCACCTCCAGCCAGAAACCTACAGCGTGACCATTACCGCGCCGGGTTTCGAACCTTACAAATCAGTAGACGTGACCGTCCAGGTTGGACTGCTGACCACGATCGATGCTCATATGCAGGTTGGATCAACCTCGCAGACGGTCGAGGTCACCGGCGCCGCTCCCCTGGTGAACACTACCAGTCCGGATTTTGCCGGCATCATCGATCAGAAAGTCCTTCACGATCTCCCGGTCAGCAACTATCGCTGGTCCAGTTACGCTCTGCTGACGCCTGGTGTGGTAAACGACTCGAACGGCTTCGGCCTGCTCAGTTTCCGCGGCCAGAGCACGCTGCTGAATAACGTCACCATCGACGGCACAGACGATAATCAGGCCTTCTTTTCCGAAGAGCGCGGCCGTACCCGCGCCGGCTACTCCACCGCCAAGGAGTCGGTCCAGGAGTTTCAGGTCAATACCTCCAACTACTCGGTCGAATATGGCCGCTCGGCGGGCGGCATCGTGAACTCGGTCACCAAGAGCGGCGGCAACGGCTTCCATGGCGTGGGCTACTACTTCGACCGCGATAGCGCGTGGGCGGCCACCAACAGCACGGTGACTCACCCGGTAGAGGTTTCCAACACTCCACCCACCTATGACGTGGTTCCCTTCAAGCCAACCGACCTTCGCCGCCAATATGGCTTGGCGGTCGGCGGCCCGATTTTGAAGGATAAGATCTTCTTCTTCTTTGCCGCAGACCGCTTCTATCACGACTTCCCGGCGGCCGCTACCATCACCGGCGCCAGCGCCAACGCTAACTTCTACACTCCCGCCGACGCCGCGCTTCCTGCTGGTAAGAAGTGCGGCGGCACTGGCTCTGCCGCTCCCTCCTACCAGGACGCCAATGTCTGCCAAATCGAAACCAATACCAGCCTGTCCTATGCGAGTTCCTACACCGTTTACAACGCGGGCATAGCCGGGCTCCAAACAACCCTCGGCACGGTGCCGCGAACCGGCGATCAGACAATCTACTTTCCCAAGATCGACTGGCAGGTGAACGCAAAGAATCATGTTTCGGTAGAAGCGAACCGGATGCGCTGGACTTCCCCGGCCGGGATCCAGACCAGCCCGGCTGTCGCCTACGGACTCTCAAGTTTCGGCAACGACTATGTACGCGACAATTGGATCGTCGGTAAGCTCGACACCCTGTTCACCTCGGCCTGGAGCAATGAAGCGCGCTACATGTATGGCCGCGATTTTGAATACGAGACCAACCAGGCGCCCACCCCGTATGAAACCAGCAATCTGATCAACACGCCAACGTACACCAACCCATTGGGGTTGCCCGCAAACGTATATCTGACCGGCTTCTTCCAGATCGGAACACCGCAGTTTCTTCTCCGTGCGGCTTATCCCGACGAGCGCCGTTGGCAATTCTCCGACACCCTCAACTGGATACATGGGAACCATAGCTTCAAATTCGGTGGAGATTACGTCCATACTTACGATTTGCTTTCCAACCTATATAACCAGTTCGGAGGCTACACCTATAGTGGCAACACCACTCTGGGCAATTACATCTCCGACCTTTATCTTTCCGGCAATGCGGGCACCGCTGCCAAGGCCGCGCACTACACCTATTTCAATCAGGGCGCAGGTCTCGCGGGACTTCCTTTTACCACGGGCGATTACTCCCTGTTTGCTCAGGATGAGTGGAAAGCTACCCGCCGCCTTAGCCTTACCCTGGGTATCCGCTGGGAGTATGAGAGCTTCCCCGGGCCGCAGCTTGCCAACCCCGCCGTTCCGCAAACCTCTAAGCTGAACGACATGAAGACTAATTTTGGTCCCCGCGTTGGCTTTGCCTATGATCCGTACGGCACTGGCAAGACCATCGTGCGCGGTGGCTACGGCATGTTCTTTGCCCGCGCCATCAATTCCACCCTCTACCAGGCGCTTATCGGCACCGGGGCCGCAGGGAGCCAGACCAACCCTCAGTTCAACCCCGGACAAACCTGCGCTCCCGTTTTCCCCCAGGTAGTTGCGCCTGCGCAACAGAGCGCCTGCCTCGGCTCAGCCAGCGGCAATGCGACCGCCTACTACCTCGACCCCAATTTCAAGGTTCCCCAGATCCATCAGGCAGATCTCACCGTCGAGACGCAGGTGACCAACCACGATGTATTCAGCCTTTCCTGGCTAGGATCGTGGGGGCGCCGACTGCCTGATTTTGTCGATACCAACCTGCCCGCGCCGACCCCCGTCACGTTTACCATCGAGGACCCGCAGCAGCAGGGCCCCATCCGCAATGGCACTACCTTCCAGGCAAATGCATTTTTAGCCACCGCCAACAAGAACCTGCGGCCCAACCCCAATTTCAGCTCCATCACTGATATCTTTAGCGGCGTGACCTCGAATTACGAGGCGCTGGTGGCGCAGTTCAAGCATCAGCTTTCGCATTCGGTGGAGTTCAACGCAAACTACACCTGGTCGCACGCCCTTGATTTCGGAGAGAACAACACCACGGGAGCCTCGGCGACCGCCTTGCTCGATCCAACCAACATCCGTCTGGACAAAGGCAACTCCAACCAGAACGTGCCCAACCGCCTGGTGATGGCCGGTGTGATCGGCACCCCCTGGCACCTGCACGGGGCATGGGGTTATCTGGCCAACGACTTTGAGATGGCGCCGGCTTTCGCCGTGCAAACGGGTCTGCCGTATTCGGTAGGCATCAGCGGCTCCTCCAGCACGCTCACCGTCACGCCCGGCGCTCCTGTGCAGAAGATCGTCAATACCGGATCATTTAACGGGTCCGGGGCTACCACTGCGAACCGGGTTCCGATCACGGATCGCAATGCCTACCAGCAACCGGAGACGTACGTCGTCGACCTGCGCCTTTCGAAGAGGCTTCTGTTCCGTGAGCGCTACGGGCTCGAGTTCCTGGGCGAAGCATTCAACCTTGCCAACCACCCCAACGTAACGACAGTCAATTCCTCAGCCTATTTCGTCAACGACGTACTCGAGGCCGGCTCAAAAACAAACGGGGCCGCCAACACATTGACTCCGTATTCCACTCCGTTCGGACAAGTGACCAGCATCAATAACAGCAACTTCGCGCTCAACATCCGGCAGTTGCAATTAGGCGTCCGATTTCAGTTTTAGGCGCGGTCAACGCGCGGGGCACCCGATGCTCAACCGGTTCGTAGGGAATCGGACGGGTGCCCCACGGTCGCGAAAGCATACTCCGGATTTCCTGTGGGCCTTAATGGCGTTGGTGAACTTCATGCGGCTTTCCTTAATGAAAGCCGCACACGCGGGTGTTGGTGAGGCCCCGTGCAGGAAATCCGGATACGTGGGCCGAAAACGATGGGCGTAGCCCCACAATCGCTTTTGCCCAATTGACCCTCAGCTCAATTCCAATTCCCATTCCTGGCCAATCAAATCGTGGCCGAAACTATGGTGAGGCTCTTCCTTAACCAGCCGGAAGCCTGCTCGTTGATAAATGCGATGCGCGGCAGTCAACATGCTTTGTGTCCATAGAACGATTTTTCGATAACCGGCAGTCCGAGCGAAGCGGACGCACTCGTTTACTAAGGCATGGCCGAGGCCCGTACCTCGGGCGCTTGGCTCAACAAACAGCAGGCGAAGCTTCGCCGTGTGCGGTTGACTCGGGTGCTTGACCAGAAACACGTGGCCCACGGGCTGCCCATCCACTTCCGCGATCCAACACCGTTCCCGGGCCGGCTCGAAGTGAGTGATGAAGTCGGAAACGATGTTAGCCACTAGGGCTTCAAACGTTTCGTCCCACCCGTACTGCTCCGCGTAGCCCAGGCCCTCTCGATAAACAATCCAGCCCATATCTCCGACGCGATGCGGGCGCAGCACGTACGGCGTACGGCTCCGGTCTGTCTTCATCAGAAGGTCTTCGATGGACTGCATGCAGTGGATGAGTTCAGTACGGGCCGCAGGCGGCAGACCCTGGAGCGCGCCGTGCGCCTGTTCGTTGGCAAGATCGTTCAACTTCTTAAACACAGACCTGCCGCGCGCCGTAAGCACCAGTTCGGCGTAGCGGCCATCCTGCTCTGAGGTCTTCTTCTGCAGCAGCCCGTCACGCTCAAACTTTCCCAACAGGCGGCTCAGGTACCCGGGGTCCATCCCCAGCCCCTCAGCGATCTCGCTTGCTTTGGGCGCATTGCGGTTAGCCAGCTCGTAGAGCACACGCGCTTCCGCCAAGCTGTAGTCGCTGTTCAGCAGCCCTTCCTTCAAAGTTCCGATGTACCGCGTATACATGCGATTGAAGTGGCGGAACCCGGCGATCTCGCCGCTCACCCCAGGCAGGATTTTGCTTGTGGTCGACATGGCAGCCAGTGTCATCTATATTGATTGACTATGTCAACTAATAGAAATTGACTGGCTCATCCCCGGTTGGTATTGTGCCGACAAGTCCGAGCCTGTCTTTACAAAGGAGAGATATGAACCTCACCGAAGTGCCGGAAAGCGTGACCTGGCCGGAAACCCATTACGTCTTTTTGGAGAAGATTGGACCGTTCCCAACCAACGCTCCTAAGCCTGGCAGAGCCTCCATCAATTCGTTCCCGAGACCGCCGAACACAATCAGATCACTGGATACATGAGCCTTTATAAAATGGGGCCGAAGATATACCGCGCTGGGGTTTCGCTCGCGGCCCCGCCTTCGAAGTTGCCTCAGGATCTCAGCTATCTGAAATTCACTGGAGGCAAATACAGCCGCTTTGTCTTGACGGGACCTTATGCAGACCTGGGCCAGGCGACCGGTCGAGTCATGGAAATTATTTCGCAGACTAAGCTGCCGCTTCGCGACGACTACTTCCTTGAAAATTACGTGAACGATCCGAGAAGTACGCCCGAAGACCAGCTGATTACCGAGATCCTGGTCCCCACGGTCTAGAAAACTTAACGCACGTTGCCGGCCGAGTTCTCGAGCACGACATTGGAGACTACCGCACTATCCGGCGTGGCCGGCAAATGCGAGCAGAAACCAATGCCCACGTAAAACGGCTCGTCGAAGTGCAGCGTAATGGGTGGGCCAAGCTGGTGCATGGGTTCGCCCTGCAGGCTGACGAAGATTGCGATGGCGTCGCCATGCTTTTCGATGCCGACGCGCTTCGCTTTGACCCCCGCCAGCGTGCCCCCAAAGCGAAACTGCGCATCCTTCATCATCGCGCCTTTGTCCGAACGCCAAGCCAGGTGGATCATGCCCACTCCGTGCTCACCGAGCATGGCTTCTTTCGAATCATCTTCGAGATTCTGGCGAATCACCAGCACCACCTTGCGATCACCATAGCCTTTGGGGTCGGGGAAGGTGACGTCAGCCGCCAGCGAAACGTCCCCGGACATCTTCTTCCACAGATAGCGAAACTCATCCCGCGAGTACCAGATGTTGTAACCGGCCGACTGGATGGTGTACTGCTGCGTGCCGGGGTCGTAACTCGCACTCCCGGGCACCACCGCGCTGCCAATGTCAGACTGACCTTGAAACACCCCGATCGGCGTTTCGAAGTTCCTGCTGGGCCGATGAAAATCTGCCGGCGGCGGCACCTGGACGTGTGTAGGAGACCCCGGCTGCGCCCATTCCGGCACCGTGGGTGCCTGTGCCGCACTCCCTGCCTGCGCACGCACCAGCGGCGTCGCGGCGCAAAGTAAAACCACGAGCATCAACGAGCAGCAAGAGCGCGGGATCGCGAAACGACTGAAAAGTTCCATAGCCATGCACTCTAGCAGACCTGCGGAGCTCCTGTGCAACTGCCCGCAGCCGGCGAGGACTCATCGGCCGTTCTACCCAGGTGGAACACGACTAACGATGTCCAGAGTGTGTAGCCATTGCTAAAGGAAATCGGACGGGTGCCCCACGTTCGCCTCAGCGTACTCCGGATTTCCTGTGGAGCTTAATGGCGTTGGCAAACTTCATGCGGCTTTCCTTAATGAAAGCCGCACACGCGGGTGTTGGTGGGGCCCCGTGCAGGAAATCCGGATACGTGAGCCGAAAACGATGGGCGCAGCCCAACAATCGCTTTTCCTGAATCGATCAGCAAACTCATATCGGATATACGGGAAATCATCCGAACGAATATCCGGTCTTGCTATGACCCACACCCCGCGTAGAGTCATTCACCTTTTCGCCGCAAAAGCTTCCTTTGTGATTTCTTCAATGACTGGAGGATTCTGCTCGTAGTCGCTGTACCGTATCCAATTCGGGCGAACGACGAAGTACGCGATTCCTGGCCAGCTCAAGTGCGCTCGTCCCTCAGGCCATTGTGCAAAATAAACCTCCTGAAACTCTTTCAGCGCGGCCCCCTGCGGCTCTTCAGCCAGGCCTTCCAGTTGAAGTGTTTGCTCTCCTGACCATCCGATGACCAACGAGCACATGGGTCTTTCAATAAGGTTTGGGTATTTGCGAGAACTCTTCACGGTGTCGAAAATGACTTCCAAACGCGAAGTTGAAGCAATCCCAATGAGTGCCGACTGAGGAGTCCCATTCGGTCCAATGCTTGACACCACTCCGTATCGCTGTCGGCTCATGAACGCATAAATAGCCGCTCGGTCCATCTCTCGTCTCCTCCGATAATCCCGATCCACGCTAGTGCGGCAATCAACGTCGCGCGCGCAGGGGGAGAAGCCCTAAGTGATCTCTACAGCTTTCGGTCGTGTTTCCAGTCCTTCTCGACCATCTGCGCCATGTCCGCTGCGGCACTCCGCAACCAATCAGGTTTTCTGGTACGCAAATCTTTCAGGATGCGCGGGACCTGGCGTGTCGAACCCAGGTGCACATTCGCCGCTTCCGCGCCCATGGAATGCAGCAGCAGTTGCTCGTCCCGGTGCTTGGGCAGCATTTGAATATCGATTGGATTTGAGTCGGGCGAAAGACGGCGAATCAGCCACGATCCTTCAATCACCTGGAACGGATCCAGAGAGCGGACCGCCGAACGGATCGCACGCTCGTAGAAGGATTGGCGGCTTCCCGCCTTATCCTCGAGCCAGGAGCAGGCGGAAGGCACGGTGGCTTTCGCTTCACGGGCTATGAATCCGCCCTGCCACATGCCAATCGCCACGAATCGTTGCTGACCCAGGCTGCCCAGTCCCGCTTCCCGCCGCACCACCTTGTAAGCCATGCGGGGATTCGGCAACGTTTTCTCCAGCGCCTGCCTGACCTTTCGGGCCAGCGGCCGGCGGATGGCTGGCAACTGATTGAGCTTTTCCCAAAAGTCTGTGGGCGGCTTAAAGCTGTCCACGCCCAGCTTGCCCAGTTTCTGTTCTCGTTCCGCGAGCACGACTGGGTATCCCCCCGTTTTGAGAGATTGCCGGTAGCCGTCGAGAATGGCGTCACATCCGTCTTTGAACTTTATGGACAGGCTTTCCGCATCCGTCACGAGCTTGAGGCTGGTGGCCAAACGCACCAGGTCATTGGTGTAGGCCAGCGGGTACGCCTCGTCGAAATCGTCTACACCCCAGCAGAGCCGGCCTTCCGCATCGCGCCACGTACCAAAACTATTCACGTGCAGGTCGCCGACCGCGAGCACCTTGGGAGCCCGGCACAAATC
>Ga0182024_10009573_pt1 | contig 20002 bp, 21 predicted proteins | sample P32metaG_FD_120480 | JGI IMG/M metagenome (GOLD analysis project Ga0182024, IMG submission 120480) | Permafrost microbial communities from Stordalen Mire, Sweden - P3-2 metaG (Illumina Assembly) | ecosystem: Environmental > Terrestrial > Soil > Wetlands > Permafrost | place: Sweden: Stordalen... | reverse complement strand
CTGCGGACGCTGACCAGGAGTGTTACCTACGGCGTGCTTTTCGGAATCGGATTCGGCCTTGCCCTGGGTCCGATATTCGGACTCGCCAGCGGGGTGGCGCACGGATTGACGCTGGCGTGGGAGCTTTCGCGCGCCGCGCGGCATGGACCGAGGTCGGGATTCTGGTACGAGGCGGCCATGAGCGCGATTCGCGGATGCGGTTTCGCGGTGGGCGCGAGTTTCCTTTTGGGAGTGAGATTTGGGATTACGCTGGGAGTTCTGAGCACGGTGGGGCAAGTTGTAGCCTACCGGTTGGGCGGCATTCGGCCCTCGCGCGCCTACGCACCGGCGACCCGTCCAAGTGTGACGAAGTTTCAGCTTCTGGCCGGGGTGAATCGGGCCGTGGGTTATACGATCGCCGGATACATCAGCGCCCTGGTGGGAAACCAGCCCGGGGCGCTCACGTTAGGACTGAAGGCGGGATTGCTGATTGGGGTCGTGACGATCGTCGTGGGGGCGTGCATGCCTCTGGTCGAATGGACGGCGGAGCATATGCCAGCGAAACGGATGGGCGTGATCGGGGTCGGTTTGATCGTGATCGGGTTCGCATTGCAGTCAGTGCAATATTGGGTGACGCTGACGGATGTGAGTGTTCGGTAGGCGGACCGGGGCGGAGAATAGACTGCTCAGGACTCGGCACACTCAAACCCCATTTTGGGGCCGCATCGAGCCGGTGATTGAGTGTACTGTCCCCGCTTTGTAGGGCGCGCGCAATTTCTCGCGTTCATTGTCCCCACGCTGACGGGTGGGATCGCGTTCATTAGCCCCACCCTGACGGGTGGGGCTTGCACGCCCGGTGGCCGAATAACGTCTAGTATATAGTTATGCGGGTCACATCTATACGCGACACGTCTATACGCCACAGCCGCCGAGGCTTTTCGCTCATTGAGCTGCTCATCGTGATTGCGATCATCATGATCATTGTGGGGATCGCGGCCCCGCAATACAACAAAACCATGATGAACGCCCGCGAGACCGGCGCGATGGGAGCCATCCGGACCATTCACCAAATGGAAACCCAGTACTATTCACAGTTCGGGAAGTATGCGCAATCTTTAACGGAGCTTGGTCCTCCGGCAAGCGGCGCGGCAGGACCAGCAGCGTCAGGGCTCATCTCAGAGGATCTCGCCGAAGGCAAAAAGGGCGGGTATCTATTCACGCTACAGGCCGTGCCGTTAGGGTACACCCTGACTGCCGTTCCCGAGGCTTTCGGTAGTACCGGGCGGCGCAGTTTCTATTCTGACCAGACCATGGTGGTTCGTCAGAGCTGGACGCAGGAGCCCGCGACCGACAAGAGTCCGGAAGTCAAGTAGAGCCCAACTACGCGGTGTGGGCTTGGGCCTCGGGCCGGCTCAGTTCAGCGGCTCGCTGGCGCAGCCAGTTGGCATCGCCTTTCTTGCGCAACTGATCCAGCAGCTCCGCGCGATGCCCCAGATTCTCGACCAGCTCTTTTACGCGATCGATGCCGCATAACTCCCAGATTTTTCCCGCGCGCGCCAGTTCCGCGATCGCCTCCGGATAACGGCCGGAACACTCTTCGACGTGGGCCACGGTTTCATACGCGATCGCCAGGCGGGCGTCTTTCACCGCTTTGAAGGTGCCGATCGCCTCCGCGAGCAGCTCCCGCGCGCGAGCGTAGCCGCCCCAGCCGATGAAGATTCCAGCCAGGCCGAACTGCATTTCGGCCAGCTCATCCAAATCGCCGCCGAGGACGCGCAGTTTGAGCTGAAGGGCCCGCTCATATTGCTGCGCGGCTTCGTCAATCTTTCCGGATTCCTCGAACGATCCGGCCAGGTGATGCAGATCGCGCATGGCTTCGTCGGAATGATGGCCGAGTTCGCGCTCATGAATCCGCAGCGCGCGCTTCAGACATCGCTGCGCCTCATTGTGATGGCGCGTCGCACGGTAAATCTCGCCGAGCTCGGTGAGCAGGGCGGCGGTTTCCAGATGATCCTCGCCGTAGGCCTCTTCGTGGAGCTTTACGGCTTTTTCGAGCGCGGGAATAGCCTCTTCCGAACGCCCGCTCTTGTGCCGGGCGGTGCCCATGCGGAAAACCCGGCGCGCCATCCTCAAAGGATCGGGATGCGGCATCGAGGCTTCAGTGCGCAACCCCTGCTGGAGCGCGGCTTCCATCGCCGGATAGTTTTCGCCGTCGTTAAAAACCTCGGCGAGCGCGTCCAGGCACTGCACGTATCCCGACGGATTGGCGATTCGCGCGGTAAACTCCAGAGCGTAGCGAATGGTTCGCTCGGCTTCGGCGAGCTTGCCCTGTTTGCGCTGGGCCTCGGAAAGCTGCAAACGAAACTGGATCTTGCGGACGGAATGATGATGCTGATCGGCCTCGGCGATGGCCTGCACCAGATGCTTTTCGGCCTCGGCGTAGTTGCGGGCTTGCAGGTGACGCTCGGCCTCGGCTCGATTCAAGCTTCTTTCGAGGCTCCAGACGCGGAGGTGGGGCGTGGCCCAGGCGGCCATTTGCATGGACCACTTGAACGCGCTGTAGATGCCGAACATGGCTCGTTGGGGCGCTGCGGCCGCCCCCGATCCTCCGTCTAGGGTAGTTCTCTAAGGCTCGCCCGAAACCCTCTAGGGGTACTTCGAATCTATCGGAGGGCTAGGGCCAAGACTTTAGGCTTACGTAGTTTGGGGATGCCCCATTGAGGGTAAATTGCTGAAAAGTACTTACTTTTCGGCGACGGAGCCGCGGGATGGTCGCGAACTGGTGGAGAGGGCGGCCGATCGAGAGGTCGCGGCGGCAAACCGCGAGGATGGCGGTCGGGCGGGAGCGCGAAAAATTGAGCCCCAACCTGACGGATGGGCCTGGTAACCGGCCAACTGATCGACGGTAGTAGCGTCTTCAGATTATGAGACTCCTGGCGATTCTACTGACCGCTGTCGCTTGGCTCGCCGCGCAAACGGCGGCAGTTCCGACTTTTGAAGCGGCGTCGGTGAAGCCCGCGTCGCCTGAGGCGACCGATTTCGGCGTGGACACCGATCCGGGCCTGCTGCGCGTTGAGGCTCAAACGCTGCGCGATATGGTCCGAGTCGCGTATGGCGTCAACGACTCACAGGTAGTCGGCGGACCAAAGTGGGCCAATTCGGATCGCTTCGACATTACCGGAAGGGCGAACGGGCCGGCCGGAGGCAAGGAGCTTCTCACGATGCTTCAGAGTCTGCTGGCGGATCGATTCAAGCTGGCCTTCCATCGGGAGACGAAAACTGCGCAAGGCTACGCGCTGGTGGTGGCGAAGGGCGGCATCAAGATGCAGAAGAGCGAGTCGACGGAATCGAACTCGAGCGGAGGGAGGGGCAGAATCGACGCGCAGGGGTTTTCAATGCACCAGTTCGCCGAGCGTTTGACCCGCGTGATGCGCGCTCCGGTGGAGGACGCGACGGAAACGCCGGGCAGGTTCAACTTCACCCTGACCTGGAGTCCTGACGATTCCTCGACGAAGCCGCTCGCGTCCGATCGGCCCGCGATTGACGATTCAAACGCCCCTTCCATCTTCACTGCGATTCAGGAGCAGCTTGGGTTGAAGCTCGAATCGCGCAAGGTGACGATGGAAGTGCTGGTGATCGATCGGGCGGAGAAGCCCGGCGAGAATTGATGTGAGTGGGAAGCGCGATCAGCTTATGAGCTGCCAGTCTGAGGCGCGAAGGTGGGTGAAATTTATTGCGTCGAGTCCCCTTCGCGTCAAGGAGTCCCACAAATCGTGATCGCTCGTGAGCACAAGAACGTCGGCGCACACCACACAGATGGCGGCATCTGTAAGGCCGAGGCGTTGAAACGCTTGGTCGCATACGACGACTCGGCCGGGCTCATGTAGCTCATCCATGAGTTCTACGGACGCCTTCATGATGCGGCGAAACTCTTCTAGCTCCGAACCGGAGAGTTTCGCTAGATTACTGACTTCCGTAAGGACGTGAGGAGTTGTCAGGGTTCTCCTGATGCTTGAAACTACCACCTCTAGCAGCTCATAGTCGTACACGTCGTAGTCGCCGCCAGTGCGTTTGAAATTAGCGATCCGCTCTGGATTTGTGCGCCCCACAAGCAAAAGAAGCAACAGATTCGCATCGATCAGCATCCCGCCGGCGCGGTGCTTTTCGATTAAGCGCTCCGGCTCAGTCATTCGTGATGGACAAGCTCTCGGATCTTCATGGAGATGACTTCACCTGTGTCGCAACGGACAGTGAACGTCTTGTAGTCGCGAGGTCCGATGGAAAGAATCCCCATCGAGAGCGGATTGGCGGTGTCCTCTACTGCGAGGCGCGGGCGCGCCATACTTAGCGTGATTAACCAGACTTCGCCTTCAGTTCGATCCTCCCATTCGACTTCCTCCAGACGCATGTCCCTTGTCCGCGGGGGTTCGAGCACGCCCCTCGCAAATTCCATCGCGTTCGCGACTGCCTCCTTTAAAAGGACCTTCGGCATCAGAGACCACTCCTCTTAACAGCGTAATCGATGGCCTCCTGCGGAACGGTGAACTCCTTCATCCCCTTGTTGCCCAGATAGCCGAGCTCCTTGATTCCCGCGGCGCTGGTGTAATACGCGTCGACCGCCAGACGGCGCGCCCAGACGAAGAATCGAATGCCTGCGGCCAGCTCCGGCGTTTCGTTCTTTTTATACGCGATCTGGTCGAGCATGGAAATCCGTTCCTCCGACTTCGCGGCGAGAAACGTCGCGCCATACGTCCGCTGCATCGCGTTATCCAACCATCCCAGTCCGCCCGTGAAGATCGCGGCCATCTCGGGGTTCTGGCTCGACAGCAGATCGACGAACTCCGCCGCTCGACCCTTCGCCGCCCCTGGGACGATCTTTTCACAGAGCGATTCCAACGTCGCGAATTCGTGATAAGTAAACGCCTTTGGCTTGTATGGTCCAAGGTCCACCTGGGGGATGCTTTGGTGCACGTGCTGCGCTTGGGCTACACCCAACGGCCCTACCAACGCCAACGCTGCAATGCCGGCGAGAACACCTCGACGCGGAAGTCCGTCTTCTGACTCCTGACTCCCGACTCCTGGCTCCTCATTCGGCGGGACCACTCCGTACTGACTGCGGACGCTTTCTTCAAACATTGCCTTTCCTCATTTCTTCGGCCAGATATTCCGAGGTGCGCCACGCCAGCGCGACAATCGTGAGGGTCGGATTCTTATCGGGATTGCTTACGAAGGGCGCGGCGTCCGCCACGAACAAATTCTTGACGTCGTGCGACTGGCAGTATTTGTTCAGCGGCGACGTCTGGGGATCGTCGCCCATGCGAATCGCGCCGACTTCGTGAATAATCTCGCCGCCGGTCGAAATCTTCTGATCGGTGGGGCGCGTGGAGCGCGTCACCGTGCCGCCCATGGTTTCGATGATGTCCGTGAAGGTCTGCTCCATGTGCTCCACCTGTTTCAGTTCGGCGTCGGTCCATTTGAAATGGAACTTGAGCACGGGGATGCCCCACTTGTCGACCACCGTCGGGTCGATTTCGCAGTAGGTGTCGGAGTTCGGAATCATTTCGCCGCGGCCCGCGAAGCTGACGTGCGTGCCGTAATCTTCGTAGATGGCTTTCTTGAGCGGATCGCCATAGCCTTCGACGCGATTGGCGAGGCCCGCGAAGGATCCAATGCCGGGCATTCCGTAGCCGCCGCCGATTTCGATGTGATAGCCGCGCGGGAACGCGGTCTTTTTGTCCCACAGCCACCAGGGCATGTAGAGATGCGCTCCGCCCATGCCGTCGCTATCGTAGCGCGGCAGGCCTTGTAGGGCCGGGATGGCCGCGCCCAGTCCAAAGCCGGTGTTATCGGTGAGATAGCGGCCGACGGTGCCCGACGAATTCCCGAGCCCGTTGGGGAATCGCGCGGATTTTGAATTGAGCAACAGCCGCGTCGATTCGCAACAACTGGCAGCCAGCACCACAGTTCGGCAACGAACCTGATGTTCGGTGCGCGTGAGTTTATCGACGTAGGAAACCGCGGTGACCTTGCCCGAACTGTCGGTGATCAGCTCGCGGGCCATGGCGTTGTTGATCAGGTTCACGCGGCCGCTTTTCATGGCGGGAAACACCTGCACCTGCGCGGAACAATAGTTCGCGGCGGAGATGCATCCGCGCCCGCACTGCCCGCAGTAATGGCAGGCAGGTCGCCCGTTGAGGGGTTTGGTGATCACCGCGAGCCTGTTCGGCACGCAGGGGATGCCCAGCTTATCCGACGCCTTCTTGATCAGGACTTCGTGAACGCGCGGCGGGGGGCACTGCTGAAAAATGCCGTCCGGGGCGCTGCGCAGCCCTTCTTTCGAGCCGGTAACGCCGATGAACCCTTCGGCCTTGTCATAATACGGCGCGATGTCATCGTAGGAGATGGGCCAATCCGTGCCGATGCCATCGCGTGAATACGGTTTCAGATCGTAATCGGCATAGCGCAGCGAAATCCGGCCGTAGTGATTGGTGCGCCCGCCCAGGATTCGCGAGCGGAACCATCGGAACTTGGATCCTTCGGCGACCGTGTAAGGCTCGCCCGGGAGTTGCCATCCGCCGGCGTGCGCGCTCCACCAGCCGAAGTCGCGGCCACGGCCGAAGTAGCTGGCGCCGCCTTCACCGGAACCGCGATGGGACACCTGATAGGGCCAGACATGCTCCAAAAAATCCGTTTCCGGGTGGAGCATCGGGCCGGCTTCGAGCAGAGTGACGTTGATGCCGAGATCGGTGAGGACTTTGGTGGCGGTGCCGCCGCCCGCTCCCGAACCGATAATCACCACGTCCGCGACCTGGGGGCTGCGAGTGATCTGAAACATAAGAAGATGATATGCCATGCAGCCCCAGAGTGGGAGGAAGCTATGGGAGGGGGTGAAACTAATAACAGCTTCGGCTCGTCTACAATGAGCGATAGGGCCCATGCAAGACGAAGTCCCGGCCGCAGACCGAAATACGACCCCGGAGCAAACCTCCGGGCACCCGCCGCACCCCCGATCCGCCGCGTCCGCGGCCCTATCCTGGCTGCGCGATCTGTTCCTGAGCGTGGTGATCGCGATCGTCGTGATCCTGTTCCTCTACCAGCCGGTGCGCGTGGAAGGCACCAGCATGATGCCGACCCTGATGGACGAGGAGCGCATCTTTATTAACAAATTCGTCTATCGCTTTGGGCTGGCCGATATAGGCCGCGGCGATATGATCGTGTTCTGGTTTCCGGGGGATACGACGAAATCCTACATCAAGCGCGTCATCGGCGTGCCCGGCGATACGGTGGAAGTGAAAGAGGGGACGGTGTACGTCAACGGCGCGCCGCTGGCCGAATCCTACGTAAGCGCGGAATATCGCGACCACATCTCCAAGGCCGCCGAGGTGATGAAGGCGGATGAGTATTTCGTGCTCGGCGATCATCGGAATTCGTCGAACGACAGCCGCTCCTGGGGCACGGTTCCGCGCAGCTACATTTACGGGAAGGCCGTATTCGTGTACTGGCCGCTGGATCGTTTAGGGGTCCTGCACTAGGTCAGCATGCACCACACACGCTGCCCTCGATTTCTTGCAGCGCTTGCGGCAGCGATTCTCATTGCGCTTTGTCCGCGCCAGGCCTCCGGCCAGAAGCAATGCTCGGTTGGTCAAGAGTTGTTCGTGGACAAGGTGACCGGTCGTTTCGCTGTTGGAACAGTTACCGCGAGCTTGACTTTGCCGCAACATATAAATGAGGCGTATTTTCCAATGGTGCTGCTGGTGGAGTTCTCCGCGCCCCATACGGAACTACCGGAGGAGGAGTTGATGATCCGGTCGGGCTACGAAACTGTCCGCCTGCGCGATGGCGCGGCGCTGCATGTGGAACACCGCCGAGGCGAACGGCTGAGCTTCTCTATCGCGACTGTCGATGGCCGGGAGCTGTGCTCGTGGCAGCCACCGATCGTCTTCATGAAAAAGGAATACCACATCCGGAATAGCCTCGGCCAGATCGGATGGCCTCCAGAAATAATCGGAGGGCGTGCAGGCGCATTTATGATGCACATCACCGGCGAACCTATCGGCTTGATTTTTCGGCACACGTACTCGGAGGGGCGGCGGGAGTTCCGGCTGGGCGGTGTGCCGGCACGGATTCTAATGGAGTCTCCCGTCCAGTTTTTTTTGCGCGATCCGCATCCCGCCGCCGAAGTACGCACTCTCGAAACGGAGGGGCAAGCTGTGCCGCTTCATTTTATGGATGTGGAGAAGCGGCTGCTCCCCTCTTCACCGAACCGCGAAAATCTGGAAATCACGTTCAGCGGATGGCGCCCGAAGGCCGGGGCCAAATGGCCCTCGTTTTTGTCCATTATCAATCTGAAACCGCAAGCGACGAAGCTCGATTGTGGCATATGGCATAACCGCCGGGAGCAGGGCGAGGTGGTTATGCTTTTGATTTCCCCATCTCTGGTGCACGACGGATCGGTCGCCCTGAGCTGTGAGGTCCGATTACTTCAGTCGAAGCCGGCGAGCGTAGGAGATTTTGTTCTTAATTTCACTGACATTTCAGTCGGTCACGGCCTTCTACCTTGGCGTTTCTGAGTCGTCCAGCGGCGCAACGGCGGTTCGGAATGATCGCCGATACGACCGTCCGGAATCTGCCAAGCGCAGGCGTCGGCATTATTCACGATGCGGCTTAGGACGTGCCGGGCTAGGGTCCCGGCCCGGACGGAACGGGGCTCGACGAGACTAGCTCGCGCGAGTGGCGAGGTTCTTGCGTACGCCCGCGGGGCGCTTGGCGGCGGGGGCGCTCGAAATCAACGGATCGGCGATCCCAGCGATCCGCTGCATCCACTCAGAGCGATTCTTCTTTCCGCCGAATTCGACTTTCCAATACTCCCGGAACGCCCTGATCCGTTTGTGCTGCTTTTTCGCCAATCGGGCGAGCAACTTTCCCGCGCTGCGATATTCCGAAAGGATCTGGTGGACCGGATCGAAATCGTGAATGTCGCCGAGATCGGACTGCAATTGCACGATCCGATCGAGCCCGTCGCTGGAGCTTGCGCCGGGGGAGCTTGCCCCGGGCGGAATCGCCAACTCCAGGGTATAGCGCAGTTCTTTGGTAGCGATGCGCAGGTGGTGCAGGGATTTGCTCAGATGCTTTGGGGTGGCGTCTTTCGAGCCGGAATCGGCGGCCGCATGCACGTGATTGCCGCGATCGAAAAAGCGCCCGGCGGCGTCCGACACAGCCTGTTTGACATCTTCTTTGATATCTTTGGCATGGGAATGAGCTGCCGCGGTCTTGGGATGGGGCGACGCTAGTTTCGCGCGCCATGCCTTCAACGTCCCGCGCTTCGCTATTTTTCCAAGCGCCTCGACCAGCGCACGTTGGGACTTCGCGCGCTCCCGTTCGATCCGCTCTACGGCTTTACCGGACACCCCGGTACGGCCGCGGCGGAGGATTTTCAGCGCGATATCGAAGTCGCGCACGTCGCCCGAGAGTTCCATCGGGCGCTCCAGTTTCTCGCGAATTCCGGGGGCGCCGCGAAGACAGGACTCGAAGATCACCAGCGCCTGGGTCAACCGTCGCGTGGCGACCCGCAGGTCGTGAACCTCGGCCGCATCCGGCGTCTTGAGCGTCCGGCGGAGTTGGAAATCCAGCCCATGGAGCAGACTGATGGCGCGGGCGCACGCGAACGGGCGAGGGTCGGGGGAGGATGTCATCGGACAGTATCCAGCAAGTCCGGAACCATTGTATAAGAGTGACGCGCCCCCCTGGTCAAGTGGTGTCTGAAATGGTCGCGCTAATGGGACCGGCAAGAGCCGGTCCGCGGGTGAAAGCGCGTTTTACGTGCGTTCCGCATCCGCCCGTGTTCACGAAAATTATGAAGCGTTCAGCGCAATCCAGGACTCTACTTCGAATTTCGATACACCTTGCCGCCCTTCATCACGAACACCACCCGCCGCACGGCCGTGATGTCCTCGAGCGGATTTCCGTCGGTGGCGACCAGATCGGCTTCGAACCCCGCGGCAATGGTCCCGATCTTATCGGACATGCTCTTGTCACCCATGCCTAAGGATTCCGCGGCCACGGAAGTTCCACTCATCAGCGCGTCCATGGGTTTGTCGTGTCCTTCGCGGACACGATAGATGAACTCCTCGGCATTGCGGCCATGCGCCCCGGCGACCGCGTCGGTCCCCAGCACCACTTTGACTCCCAAGGCTCTCGCGCGCTGAAGCGCATGCCCGGTCGGCGCGATCGCATCCTGGAGGGCCTTCATCGACTGATCGTTGATATTTGGGAAACTGCTGCGATTGTCCAGGTAGTTGTGCAGCACCAGAAAGTTCGGATCGAAAAACACGCCGCGCTCGGCCATCAGTTTCAGCGTGTCATCCTCGATGAAATCGCCGTGTTCGATTCCGGTGCAGCCCGCTAGCACCGACGCTTTAGCGCCCTGGTTCGAGATCGCATGCACGATCGCGCGCAGGCCCACCGTTTTGGCTTCTTCGCAGGTAGCCTTGATTTGATCGTCGGTCATGGTTTGCGCTCCGCCCGCACCCATTCCCGCCGTGGCGAACAGCTTGATCACATCGGCAGTGTCGGCTTTGGTCTGGCGCACCAGCGCGCGCAGAGCGGCGGGATCGCCGCTGTTCTGGTTGATCTGCCGCACGGACGTCAGGATTCGCGGGCCGGGCAGCGATCCACTGTTGATCCGGTCGCGCACGTCGACATCCATCGCCGCGCCGACGCTTTGCACGGTTGTGAAGCCGCCTTCGAGCGTGAGCCATGCATTCTCGGCGGTGAACAGCGCCGACGATTTCGGATCTTCCCGGCCGTTGACCAACTGGTGCTTCGAGTCGAAATGCCAGGTGAGGTGAACGTGGGTGTCGATCCAGCCGGGCATCACGGTGAGTTTGCTGAAATCGTACGCGGCTTTCGCGTTGCCGCCTTTCACGGCTTGGATTTTCGTGCCCTCGATCACGATTTGCTGATTTCTGAGCACGCCGCCTTTGCCGTCGATTATCGTGCCGGCTTGAATGACGATTTGCGGCGATTGCGCCGTCACAGAGGCGAGCGAAAAGAGACAGCAAGCAGCACAACAAGTTACCCGATTAGTAACCGGGGGAACGAAGCTGGAACGCATGATCATGCAGTATACTCGCTCCAGGGATAGAAGAAAGCGCGCTTGGATGCAGCCCGGTTGGGTACGCTCGGCCGGTGGGGTACATTTAAAGAGAAGAGATTCCCAATGAAAAAACAATATGCAATCGCATTCATGACCGGCGCTGGACTCCTGATCGCCGGACTCCTTACAGTAGAGCTTCGCGCGCAGACCACGAAATCGGTCTGGGACGGCGTCTACACCGGCGACCAGGCCAAGCGCGGACAGCCCATCTACGTTGAGAAATGCGCGTCGTGCCACTCTTCCGATCTTTCGGGCGGCGAATCCGCGCCTCCGCTCACGGGCGGGCAGTTCATGTCGAACTGGGACGGCCTTCCCGTGGGCGACCTGTTCAAGCGCATGAGGGAGTCGATGCCGCAGAATGCCCCAGGGTCGCTCAGCGGTCAGGCCAACGCCGATCTATTGGCATTCATGTTCCAGGTCAACGGATTCCCCGCAGGCAAGACGGAGCTGGATCGCCAGCCCGAAGCCCTGGCCGGCATTATGCTCGAATCGCAGAAGAAGAAGTAGCGCGAAAAGGCACTCAGTTGTATGGACAACGACCTGAAGCAGTATCTCGACGAAAAGTTCGCGGACTTGGACACGAAGTTCGCGCAGATAAACACGAAGTTCGCGGACTTGGACACGAAGTTCGCGACGAAAAAGGATCTCGAAGCGCTGGAGGAGCGGGTGAGCAGCCGCATTGAGAGAGTAGAAACATCCCTTCTGACCGAGTTCCACAAGTGGGCGTCGCCCGCAGAGGCGCGAGCGAGAACTCACACCGCCACACTCCGCGCGATCGATCTTGAGATGGAAGTGTTGACTGGGCGAATCTCGGAGCTGGAAAAGAAGAAGGCGTCTTAAGGCGAGCAAGGACCAGTGAGTATGCAATATCAACAACTCGGCAACACCGGAGTCTTCGTCTCGCGACTGTGCATGGGAGCCATGACCTTCGGCGGCGCGGGCTCGGCTCTATTCGAAGTGATCGGCGGCCTGGGACAGGCGGAAACCGACGCGCTGGTCGGCCAGTCGATCGACGCCGGGATCAATTTCTTCGACACCGCCAACGTGTATTCGCGCGGCGAATCGGAAACCCTGCTGGGCAAGGCGTTGGGCGCCAAACGCCGCGATATCGTGATCGCCAGCAAAGTCTACGGGCGCATGGGCAGCGGCGCGAACGAAGTAGGCTTGTCGCGTCTGCACATCATGCAGAGCATCGATGCGTCGCTCGCCAGGCTCGGGACCGATTACATCGATCTGTATCAGGTCCACGGTTTCGACGCAGTGACGCCGCTCGAAGAAACCCTGCGCGCCCTCGACGACCTGGTGCGTGTTGGCAAAGTTCGCTACCTTGGATGTTCCAACTTCACCGCCTGGCAGACCATGAAGGCGCTGGGGATTTCGGCGCAGCAGCATCTCGATCGATTCATCACCATCCAGGCTTACTACTCGCTCGCCGGCCGCGATATCGAGCGCGAGATCGTTCCGCTGATGAACGATCAGAAACTCGGATTGCTGCCGTGGAGCCCGCTCGCCGGCGGATTCCTCTCGGGCAAGTTTACACGCGCGGGCGCGGCCGACGACCAGTCCCGCCGCAGTAAATTTAATTTTCCGCCAGTGAATTTGGACAAGGGGTATGCCATCATCGAGGCGCTTCAGGCGATCGCCGCGCACAAAAACGCGAGCGTTGCTCAGGTCGCGCTGGCGTGGCTGCTGCATCAGCCCATCGTCAGCAGCGTGATCATCGGCGCGCGGAAAGCTTCGCAGTTGGCCGACAATCTGGGCGCGGTGAATCTGAAGCTGGATGCCGAAGAGTTGAAAAAACTGGACGATGTATCGCGGCTCGCGCCCGAATATCCGGGATGGATGCAGAGCCTGCCGTCGGAGCGTCGGCCCGGCGAGCGGCGCGACTGGTCGCGCGCGGCAGCCCCCGCCAAGAGTTGACCCGCCAAAAGCAAGCGGCGCTTCACTTTTCGCCGATCGGCACTGGAACCCCACTGCCATTCGGATTAGAAAAGCCATTCCGCAATCCACACATGACGGTTTTATTCAAAAAAAGCCCCCTTCGGTAACCTCGCGGACCCCAAAAACATCTTCTCAATCGGCAGGGAAAACAGAGCAAGACCCAGCCCGGCGGCGCAGAGACAAAGCCGATTCTAGGTTTCACAACAGGACAAAAAATGAAATTTACGAACCATACTCTCATTGTGTCTACACTCGCCCTGGCAGCGAGTTTTCAGGCCTTCGCGGCCAGTCCGGCCGCAACCGCCGCCAACGAGCCCGCCTACAATCTGGCCACCACCACGCAAGTCGCAGGGACAGTGACCGGTATCCGGCAGGTTCCGGCCGGCAGTCCCCTCGCCGGCACGCACCTGACGCTGAAAGCGAAATCCGGCATGGTCGACGTGTACCTGGGCCCAGCCGATTTTCTGAAGTTCCTGAAAGTCAGTTTCCCGGTCGGCGATGAGATCTCCGTCACCGGTTCGAAGGTGAAGCTCGATAACGCCGACGTGATTCTGTCGCGTCAGGTAGACGACGGGCAAGAGCTGATCACCTTGCGCGACTCAACCGGCGCCGGGGATTGGCAGCACTGGGGCCAGGAAATCGACCCCTCACTGGTTAAATAGAGCCGGTTAAGTAAAATCCCTCGATCGATCCGCAAAAAACGAAAAGCCGCCTGTCACCGGGCGGCTTTTTCCATCGGGCGTCACAGCAGCGGAAGTCTGCCGCTAGTGATGGTCCGCTTTCGCCGGCTTCAGCTCCTGCGTCAGCCAGCGGACCATGCGGTTCTTGTACGCAGTCATTCCCTTGTCCGATTCCCACCATCGCAACCCATGCCCGGCCCCTTTCACCGAATATAGTTCGCAGGTTGAACCAGCCTTCTGCATCGCCTCGCACAAGTCCACCGATTGCTGGAACGGAACCACCTGATCGGAAGTGCCATGGATCAATAGAAACGGCGGCGCGTCTTCCCGCACCCAACGGATCGGCGACAATTCGCGCAGATAAGTCAGTAATATTTGCTCGAACGGAGTGCCTTTGACGGCGTTCCGGACCGAATCCGGAATCAGCGGCATGGTCTGGACCAGCGTCACTAAATCGCTGGGGCAATAAAATGCCACAACGGCTTGCACCCCGCTTGGCCCTCCACCGTTTCGGCCCGGCTTCAAAGCCGCCATCGCGGCGAGTTGCGCTCCCGCCGATTCGCCGATCACGGCAATGCGATGAGGATCGATGTTGTATTCGGACGCGTTGGCCCGAACATACGCCACAGCGGATCTGACATCGTCGATCGCCCCGCCCAGCAGCGCCATCGACGCCGCGATGGCCGGCGTCGACTTTGGATCGGCGACGTTGGCCAGCCGGTAGCTGATCGAGAACCACGCGAAGCCGGCATCGGAAAGAGGCTCGAACAGCGGCTCGACGCTGCGCCGCCGATCGCCTGTGACCCACGCCCCCCCGTGCACGATCACGATGGCCGGAAATGGACCGTCGCCCTCTGGAACATGCGCGTCCAGCTTTAAACTGTACCCGCCCGGGCGGCTGAATTCCACATCGGAATACGCTTTGCCGCCTGCCAGCATGTCAACGGCTGCCATCAAAAACATCGGGATCACGGCCGCCGGTAGGCGCGAGAAGAATTGCATTTACCCTGACCAGACCATCAGTATAACAACGCCTGTTCGATTCCCATCTGTCGCGCGTCGGCCTGAGTGTGCTCCTTGACGCGCACCTGTTTTTGAGGCACGACCGTTAGGGCGCGCGTGTTTTCCTGCGACCTTTGAGGCACGACCGTTAGGGCGCGCGTGTTTTCCTGCGACCTTTGAGGCACGACCGTTAGGGAGTGCGTGTTTCCCGCCGAACCGCGACTGCCGTTGTGGGGCCTGGCATCCTGATGTGGGGCCGGCAATCTTGCCGGCGAGCCGCCTCGCCCGTACCGGGGCTTTCAAGCCGGCTTTTCAGGGCGCCTCCGTCAGGGAGCGCGTTCCAACTCCACCCACGCGTCTCAGCGGCGACTTCAGGCGTCGCGCTCAAGCCCCACCCGTGAGGGTGGGGATTCCGCGAAGCGCATCACCAGCATTCGACGGACTCTCTGTTAAACTCGATCCGAAGCGATGAAACAAGCGACTCCGTCTCAGGCGTTCAACCTCAAAGTCGAGTTCTCTCGTGAAGAGGACGGCCGCTGGATCGCCGACATCCCGGCTCTACCCGGAGTTACGGTCTAGCCCCCTCGGCTTCTGAACCGCGACCGTCAGGGAGCGCCACGCTACGGACGGACCCGCAAGCAAGCCCTGGTTTCCGCCGAGGCGTTCGCGTTGCGAGTGATTGCCGATCGCCTGGAGCACGGCGAAGCAGTTCCCGGCCAAGTGACCGTCTCTTTCGCCGCATAGCGCCTCCCGGAGGTTCCGAGCCGCGACCGCAGGGAGCGGCCTAAATGATCTGAAGCTCATCATCCTAAGGGTTCTACTCGGTCATGATAGCGAACGTGTAATCAGGCCAGCCAGTTTGGTGAGCAGTCGATGCGATCCCCTCGCTGACGTTTAATCTGCCAGCCGCTGCGCGGGAGCGCCGCGAGCGCGAGCCGCGCTTTTGTAGACGACCACTGAGAATCGCGTCCCTTCATCCAATGCCGCCTCGGTTCTTACCCGCCGATCGAGGAGGGAGTCGATGCATCCAAAGCGCCCCACGTATCCCTATAGGGCTCCAGGAGCCCCCGCTCGGCATCGAACGAACGTTTTCTGGCATCCGTCGTCTTAGGTGTCCAATCAAGCGATACCCACACCGGCCCTGGCCTCTTGCGCGCGCCATCTTTTTTCAGCGTTCTATATTCACGATCAAGGTTTGTTTGGGCCGCCTCCTCTGCGATCTTTTCGGGGAGCACCAAACAGGAGTATTCTTTCGGCGACTTCACTGAGACCAACACGACGATTTGGGCTTTATAAAAACTGGAATTCGAACACCGATTAAACATTCGCCCTTCGTCTTTTCCCTTACCAGCGACAATTGCCTCGTCGCAGTATCCATAGCCAAACCACCATCCGTCGTCCTCCGTGGCGCCCTTCACTTGTATCTGCCAAGTCTTTCCATCTCTCGCGGCAAGTAGGTCCGCGTTCGCAGAGGTTCCTTCCTTATTAAGGTCACTCACCCGGAATCCTCGAAACTCCAGTTCATTTGAAACGATACGCTCGGCGATGCGGCCGACATTTTTCCTGTTGATGCCGATTGGTCCCATCTCGTCCTCCGGGAGCATTATACAGCCCTGGGCAACGAGCTGTTCGATAGCGGCGACCGAACGCTCAAACTGAGGCGCTACGCCCAACGTCCTTTTCAACAATAATGTAAGCATGCGATTCGCCCTCGTCGTCGCGCCTCTTGTCGCGGCGCTCGCGCCCCTCTCCGCTGCCGACTTCCGAGCCGGCATCGCACGGGTCGATATCACTCCGCCCATCGGCCACGCCATGGGCGGATACTCCGACCGCAAAGGCAACGCGACCGGCACGCACGATCCGCTTTTCGCCACCGTGCTGGTTCTCGAATCGCGGAGCGACGCGGGCGTCGTCGAGTCGCTCGCGCTGGTCACCTGCGATCTGCGCTCTTTCGTCTCGACGCGCGTGGGCGACCTCGCGCGCCAGCGCTTCGGCGTGCGGACCACCATCATCAGCGTTTCGCACACGCACTCCGGTCCGCTGACGTGGGAGGCGCGCACGCCGTGGTACGCGCCGGCCGAAGACAAGATGGTGGAGGCGATTGGGCAGGCGCACGCGGCCATGTTTCCGGCGACCCTCGAATTCGCGAGCGGCAATGTGACGCTGGGGTTCAATCGCCGCAAGGTGGTGAACGGCCAGGCGACCATGTGGTGGCGCAATCAGGAAAAACTGCCATCGCATCCTGTGGATCCCACGGTGAATGCGCTCATTATCAAAGATGCTGCTTCGAAAACGAGAGCCGTGCTGGTGAACTATGCCTGCCATCCTTCCGTGCTCGGTCCCGATAATCTGCAATACTCCGCCGACTATCCCGGCGCGATGAAGCGCTACGTGGAATCGCAAATCCCCGGCGCGATGTGCATGTTCGTGCAGGGCGGCGCGGGCGACATCAATCCTTATCGCGATAAAGAACCCGTGGCTGGTGGCTTTGACGCAGTGAATGAGATGGGGCAGCAGCTTGGGAAAACCGTCGTGGCGATGCAATCGCGCGCGCATCCCATCACCGGCGCGCTGCGAACCGCGTCTGAAATCATCGAGGTGAAAAATCGCTGGAAGCCCTCCGAAAAGATTTCGATCGGCTCTACCGTCGGCGTGATCGGCGGGACCGCGGGCGCGAATGGAGGGACTGCGTCAACCATAGGCCCCGTCGGCTCCTCCTTCTGTTTCGCGGCGTTTCCCGGCGAGCCCTTCATCGATCACCAGATCACCTTCCGCGAGAAAGCCGAGTGCGGCGCCGCCATGCTGTTCGGTTATTCCTATTCCGCCGGAGGCGTGTGGGCCGGCTATATGCCCACCATTCTCGCGGCGGTCGAAGGTGGCTACGGCGCGGACTACAACACTACGGTCGAGGTCGGCACAGGCGAGCTGTTGGTGGACCGCGCGGTCGTGAAGCTGTTCCAATTGCGCGGATTACTGAAAGATCTGCCGGAGGTGAGATAGTCGCCTTACGAGCCGCGACCAAAGGGAGCGGTTAGAATGATTCTTTATTCCGCGACCAAAGGGAGCGGTTAGAATGATTCTTTATTCCGCGACCAAAGGGAGCGGTTAAAATGATTCTTTATTGCGGCAACCGATCTTACACGTGCGTTCTGAGTTCTGACTCCTTTTCAACAATAATGTAGACATGCGATTCGCCTGCCTCATCGCCCTTCTCGCCCTCCCCGCCTCGGCCGAATTTCGCGCGGGCGTCGCCAAAGTGGATCTCGATCCCCCCCTCGGAATCCCCATGGCCGGATACTCCATCCGCTATTCGAAAGGCACGCTCGATCCGGTGGAAGCGCGCGTACTCGCGATGTCGGACGGCTCACGCACCGTCGCCTTCGTCACGCTGGACCTGTGTTACCCCTTCGATCCGCCGGTGATGGACGAGATTCGCGCGGCCGTTCGCGACACCGTCAGCGAGGTGATTTTTCACGCCTCCCACACGCATTCCGGTCCGACCTATGCAGCCTCGCCCGAAGCCGTCAGGCACGCGATCCCGCGCGTCGCGAGCGCGATTCAGGCAGCCGCGCGATCCATGACGCCCGCCCGAATCGGCAACGGCTGGGGGCAGGTGTATATCGGATTCAATCGCCGCTATTTGCAACCGGATGGTTCGCTCGAAATGCTGTGGCGCAATGAGACTAAGATCTCGACCACCTTCCCGGTTGACCCCACCGTGGGCGTGATCCGCGTCGATCGAAGGGATGGTTCGCCGATGGCGGTGCTGGTGCATTACTCGTGTCATCCGGTGGTGTTGGGACCGGAGAATCTGGATTACTCAGCCGATTACCCCGGCGAGATGCGCCGTTATATCGAGCAGGGGCTCGCCGACAAAGGCAGCGTCATGGCGTTTTTCCTGCAAGGCGCGCCCGGCGATATCAATCCGTTTTACGACAAGACCCCGCTGGGACAGGATGCGATCGCGCTGATGAAGCAGACGGGCCGGACGATTGGGGCGGAAGCCGTTCGCGTGGCGAAACGCATTCAGACTAGCGCGATCTCGACCCCACAAATTCAAACGAAGACTGTGATCGTGCCGTCACGCAACCGATGGAATGAAGAAAAGCTCCGCGTTGCGGTTGACGAGAAATTTCACATGGAGCCCGCCCGAGCCGCCCGCTTGATGGCGGATAATATGCAACTTCCCGTGACCACGCTGCTTCTCCGCACCGGCGATCCCGACCAGGACCTCGCCTTCGTAGGCCTTCCGGGCGAGCCATTCGTCGAATTCGAAACCCAACTGCGTTCCCGCAGTCCGATGCCCAATTCATTTCTGATCGGTTACACCAACGGCTACTTCGCGTACTTCCCGACCATCGCGGCGGCCGTTCGCGGCGGCTACGGCGCCGACAGTACCGTGAATCCCACCGAGGTCGGGCTGGGGGAGCGGATGGTCAACACCGGATTGATTTCGATTTACGAGTTGCTCGGCAAATTGTCGGAGCAGCCGGGCACGCCGCGCTAAACGTGGGGCAGCCAATCTTGGCTGCCGCCGGCTTTCAGCCGGCGCCGCTCCCCCGGGTGAAGGCCGCCTCAAAGGCGGCTGCAGTCAGGATTGACTGCCCCACAATTGGTTATCCTGAAAGCTTGGACCCCTACCGCAATCAGCGTCTCTCCGAAGGTATCCGCGAAGAACTGGAAGAGTTGATCGGCTACGAAATGTCGGACCCGCGCGTCGGTCCGGCGACCGTCGCCGAGGTGCACCTTTCGCCCGATCATCGCCATGCCCTGGTGCTGCTGGTTCTGGTGGGAACACCGGATGAACAATCGGCAACTCTAGCGGCTCTGAACCACGGTAAACAGTTCCTGCGTCATGAGTTAACTGAACGCCTTCAGCTCTTCAAAACCCCCGATTTGCACTTCGAGGCCGCGCTTCCGGCGACTTTGGGAGCGAAGGTTCCGCAGATCCTGAAGCGTATCAAACGGGGGCGTCCGCGCGAGTAACCACCGGCCGGTAAGAAACGGTGAAAATACCGCGAATTGACCGTCAAAACACCGTCAAAAACCGTCGTTTTCCGATCCCGATGTGCTAACTTTGTTGATGAGACATGCAGTTGCCCGTCTCGTCGGGGTCGAAGGTGAAAGCAGGCTCTTGCCGCGCGCCACCTCCCCCCAAAGTACCAGCAAGTGATAGCAAACATTGTTGTAAGAGGTGGGAGTGAACTGATGCGCGTGGCTCCAATGAACAGCCGATTCCTCGATG